>ERZ1034984.1182-NODE-1182-length-25990-cov-8.863196_pt1 | contig 25990 bp, 21 predicted proteins | sample MGYA00520589_ERZ1034984 | MGnify/ENA primary metagenome ERZ1034984 (study PRJEB33766, sample SAMN09781790) | gut metagenome | biome: gut microbiome | host: Homo sapiens | place: Madagascar | study: EMG produced TPA metagenomics assembly of the PRJNA485056 data... | reverse complement strand
TATAAAATCTCTTTTCTATTTGAATATTTTATCATTATTTGCATATCATAAGTAATTCTTTACTTATTTAGTAGTAAAAACGATAAATATTTTCGTCTCTAAATGCCAATGAGTCATTGACAGTTTGTTTACTTTTTGTTAAAATCGAGGGAATAACAGCATTAACAATTATAAAGAAAGTGAGGAAAAAAAATGGGTAAAATTATCGGCGAAGGAATTACATTTGACGATGTCTTATTAGTTCCTGCATACTCAGAAGTTACACCGAATATGGTAGACCTTTCTACCAATTTAACAAAGAAAATCAAGTTAAATATTCCTATGATGAGTGCCAGCATGGACACAGTTACAGAACACAGAATGGCAATTGCAATGGCACGTCAGGGTGGTATTGGAATTATTCATAAAAATATGTCCATCGAGGCACAGGCTGAGGAAGTTGATAAGGTAAAACGTTCTGAAAATGGCGTTATCACAGATCCATTTTCCCTTTCTCCGGAACATACATTACAGGATGCCGATGATTTAATGGGCAAATTCCGTATCTCCGGTGTGCCAATTACCGAAAACGGAAAATTAGTCGGCATTATTACAAACCGTGACCTGAAGTTTGAGGAAGATTACTCTAAGCAAATTAAGGAATGCATGACTTCCGAAGGACTGGTAACTGCAAAAGAAGGAATTACTTTAGAAGACGCAAAGAGAATTCTTGCAAAAGCAAGAGTGGAAAAATTACCAATCGTAGATGATAACTTTAATTTAAAGGGATTAATTACCATCAAAGATATTGAAAAACAGATTAAATATCCACAGTCCGCAAAGGATGCACAGGGAAGACTTCTCTGTGGTGCCGGTGTTGGTATTACTGCGAACATGATGGAACGTGTAGATGCTTTAGTAAAGGCAAAAGTTGACGTTATCGTTGTTGACTCTGCACATGGACATTCTAAGAACATCTTAGAAGCTGTAAAGAAAATCAAAGCAACTTATCCTGATTTACAGGTAATCGCAGGAAACATTGCTACCGGTGCTGCTACTAAGGCATTAATCGAAGCCGGTGCAGACGCAGTAAAGGTTGGTATCGGACCTGGCTCTATCTGTACTACCCGTATCGTTGCAGGTATCGGTGTTCCACAGATTTCTGCAATTATGGATTGTTACTCCGTTGCTCAGGAATACGGTATTCCTGTTATCGCTGACGGTGGTATCAAATACTCTGGAGATATGACAAAGGCAATCGCTGCCGGTGCTAACGTATGTATGATGGGAAGCATCTTTGCAGGATGTGACGAAAGCCCGGGAACTTTTGAATTATACCAGGGAAGAAAATACAAAGTATATCGTGGTATGGGATCTCTTGCAGCTATGGAAAATGGTTCTAAAGACCGTTATTTCCAGCAGGATGCAAAGAAATTAGTACCTGAAGGTGTAGAAGGTCGTGTTGCTTACAAGGGAAGCGTAGAAGATACTGTATTCCAGTTAATCGGTGGTCTTCGTTCCGGTATGGGTTACTGTGGTGCTCCTACCATAGAAGCATTAAAGGAAAACGGACAGTTTGTTAAGATTTCCGCTGCTTCTTTAAAGGAAAGTCATCCACATGATATTCATATCACCAAAGAAGCTCCAAACTACAGCATTGACGAATAATTTAAGATTATGATATGCAAAGCATTTTTAATGCAATAAGACGCAATTTCCTATTGCAAAAAAGGGATTGTCCTATTTGGACAATCCCTTTTTTTCGCAAGCAGCACTGAAAATACTGTGCTTGCACAGGTATTTGAAAACCCGGCATTGTTTTCTTTATGGATTTACTCTGTTCTTGTTATTCATAGTATCATTATTTTCATTTCCATTGGTACCGTTTTCTGTACCATTTGTCACATTGTTGTTGCTGTTTCCATTTTCATTGGTAATGTCATTCAGCCCATTTTCTACATCGTTTCCAATATCTTCTACGCCATCAATAATGTCGTTTCCTACATCATTTACCACGCCGTTATTGTTTTCTCTGTTTCCGTTATTATTGTTTCCGTTGTTATTGTTTCTGTCATTTTCTGTTCCGTTATTATCCGTTGTGTTGGTATCCGTTCCATTTGTATTTGTTCCATTGGAATTGTTATTATCCTCGGTAACATTGTTGTCATCCGCAGTATTATTTCCACATGCAGTTGTGGCTGTCAACACCAATGCCATTGTAGATAATACCAGAAGCTTTTTTAACTGTTTCATAATAAAATCTCCTTTTTTATAATTTTTTCTCTATTAATATGAACTCTTTCACCATTATTTATGCATTATTTTAGGCTGAAATACAAGACTTGCCAAATATGCAAATACCAATGCGGCTGAAATCCCCACTGCACTGGCTGTAAAACCACCCATGAAAATTCCGATAAATCCATCGGAATCTACTGCCTTTTGCACTCCCTTCCAAAGGACATTGCCAAATCCCAAGAGCGGTACGCTTGCACCCGCTCCTGCGTATTTCTGAAACGGCTCATATAACTGAATCGCTCCTAATACTGCCCCGGTACACACTAGTAATACCATAATTCTTCCCGGCAATAGCTTTGTTTTTTCCATTAAAATTTGAACCAACGCACATATTAATCCGCCAACCCAAAATGCATTAATATAATCCATATTTTTCCCTCCTAAATACAATGTAACGGCACGCGTCGCTCTGCGTCACCTGCCAACTCGTCGAAACGCATCCTTATATGAAACTTCGTTTCATGCGTTTCTCCTAACCTGCATATTCTATAACTACACCATGTGCAATTCCCGGCACACTTTGTCCCTCGTTAAAACTTACCGTAGACAACAATGCCCCCGTAGGTACAAATAACACACGTTTATACGTTCCCTTTTGTAATTTCGGCAAAATAAGCGCACTTAATGTAACTGCTGAGCAGCCACATCCGCTACCTCCCGCATTGGTATTTTGCGTTTCACTGTCAAAAATCTCAATTCCACAATCCATATGGACCCCGGATATATCAAATCCTTTTTCTTTTAATAAATCAATGAGTATTTCCTGTCCTACTTTTCCTAAATCTCCGGTAATAATTTTGTCATAATCCTCCGGTGTTCTCTGAAAGTCCACAAAGTTCTGATAAATCGTATCACAAGCAGCCGGCGCCATTGCCGCTCCCATATTCATCGAGTCCTTGACTCCATAATCTACGATTTTTCCTATGGTAATTCCGGTAATTCGCATATGACTTCGTTTTGTTCCAAGTACAAAGGCACCACTTCCTGTAACCGTCCAGGTAGCTGATAAGGGTCTTTGATTGGCATATTCCAAGGGAAAGCGAAATTGCTTTTCCGCGCTGGCAAAATGGCTGGATGTGACTGCTATCACCTGTTCTCCGTATCCGGCTGCCACTGCCATTGCCGCTAAGGATAAAGACTCTCCTGCGGTAGAACAAGCTCCATATAAGCCAAATATCGGAATATTTAACTCCATGATTCCAAAGGTGGTGGCAATATTTTGTCCCAGCAAATCTCCACCAAAAATATAACGAATATCTTCTTTTTTTAAGTCTGCCTTCCCCAGTGCCAATGTTACTGCTTCTTTTTGCAAAGTACTTTCTGCTTCTTCCCATGTCTCTTCTCCGAACTTGTCATCCTCGCCCACCACATCAAACAGTTTTCCCAACGGTCCCTCTCCTTCTTTGGAACCTACAATACTTGCACTGCTTTGTATATACGGTGCATGGTCAAACTGGATGCTTTGTGTTCCAATCATCTGTGACATAATCATTCCTCCTGATTTTCATATTCTTTCCATAGTCTTTGCAAAAATCAAAATTTTATTATAAAAAGCCTTCTACAAAATCTCGAAGGCTTTACTTTTCAATATTTTTATTAATTCTTTATCCGTCTGTATTTTTTCTTCACAACTAATGCCACTTCCTGCTACATCCTCTGTTCGGTGGCAATCACTTCCTCCAGTAGCAATCAGCCATGGATTCTCCCTTACTGTCTGTTCACTGATTTCATTATGGTTCTCATTACGAGGACTTGAATTTTTCATCTCAATCCCATGTAAAAAAGCAAGCGGCTCTTGATAAGTCGTTGCACATCTATTGGGATGTGCCTGAATAATTAACATCTTATCACGATATTTTTCATAAAAGTCAGGAAGTCCCAACTTTACCCAGTCTTGTCCTTCTTCTAATAACAATTCATCTGAAAAACCATAAAGTAAAATATCATTCCCATTATTGTCAAATCGTATTTCCAACCCACGCCCAATAAAAAAATCTGTTTTTTCATATGCTGCTTTTAGTGCCCTGTACGGCTTCCAATAGGAAGCCATTTTTTCTTCCCAATTTTTTCCCGGAAGTGTCTCTATAATATCCGTTCTAAAATGATCTGTCATTACCAGACCATCATACCCAGCCTGTCTGTAAAGTCTTGCTGTTTCCTCCGCACTAAGCCAGCCACAAGGACTGATTTCCTTACAGTGACAATGTAACTCATATTTATAACTCAACGATTTTTACCTCCTCATATCTTCCTGTTACTATTAATTCCGCTTCTGAACGTATCTGCTGCCACGCTTCCAGAAATGGTGCGGCAGACTCCGTATCGCTAGTTACAATAATTTTCTCCGGTTCCAGACCATTAATAAAATCCGCCTGATAATAGAGATTTCCTTTGTCATTCCTGCCATGATGGGATAATTTTATTATAGGCACTTTCATACCATATCCGCCAATAGCCGCTGCAAGAGCGGAATGTACGCCATCTCCACACAAAAGCAACAGAGGTCTTTCCTCTTCTTTCAGCAACCAAATAGAACTATCTTTGTTAAATAACGTACGAACGGAATCATACATAGTCTTTATCCTCTTTGGACTTTCCCTCTGCAATCGGCAAAGCATAGCATACACATTAGACGCTGTATCCGGAAATGGAAAAAGACAGCGTAGTTCATATTTTCCATATTGATAAGGAACTGCTGTCAACGGCAATGTAGTTTCAACAGAACAACCCTTTTTTACCAGAATATTCCATAAACGATTGTATGCCCTAATATCCTCTACTCTTTCTTTATCCTGTATACCGGAAATCTCTTTCTCTGTTAACGGTACAGGCGGATAAGGAAGTATCGCCTTATCCACCTGTACTGCTTCAGCTACATTGTCCAGATATCCTAGATGATCCTGATGTAAGTGGGTGAGTATCATGCAGTCAATTTTCTTTACTCCCAGCTTTTTCAGCCATGCAGTAACATCAACTACTGGCTTTTCTCTACTACCACCATCCATCAGAATATATTTAAGTCCATCTTCGCAGGTAAGTTCTATCAAAAAACAGTCTGCTTTCCCTGCATTTAAACAATATAATCTACTCATAATTTTCTCTAAGCACTTTGTCTGCCTTTCTTAATATTTCTTTTTCTTCCTCCGTATTAATTTTTTCCAAAGCCTCTTTCAATGGAAGCACCCAGTAATTCACCAATTCGTCATCCTGAAGTAGAATTGTCTTTTCCATAAATTCTGCCAAAAAATATACAATCTCTTTTGTGGTTCCCTTCTCTGTTCTACAGACAAAACATTCCCGGAAATCATCTATCCTGTACATTTTCCTAATTCCTGTCTCCTCATAAATTTCCCGACAAGCTGTCTCCCATTCCGTCTCTCTGCCTTCAACATGACCTTTTGAAAAACTAATATGACCAGAATTACTTTCTACAATTAAATAATTCGGAGTATTTTGTTTTATCTGATAAAGAACTGCACCACAGCTCTTCTCATCTATTTTTTTTCCTTCCATTCTGCATACTCCATTCTCTTAAGGCTGTACAGAAATCCAATACTCCTGTACCTCATTCAGATGCTCGTAAGTATAATCAAACTCCTGTGGAAATGCATTGTAGTCTTCAAAATCAATATTTCCTTCTACCTTTGGTACATTAGAACGTACTGACCATCCACCTAATGTATTGTACGGTTCAAAACCTCTTGCCGTTCCATCTGCATCTCCCGTCAAATAGCGAATCAGTAGTTTTGCGCCATCTGGATTAGGTGCATGATCCGCAACCTCAACAACGTTCATACCATAAATACCACATGCCGGGGAAAAACTCTCTGGGGCAACGGCTATCTGATATCCCTGCTGTTCACGCTCACGAATTTTAGATGATACTGCATATCCTAATGGTGCATCTGTCTGTCCTTCTGCGCCTACTGCCTTTACGATATTATTAGAAGAAGTCTCAAAAATTGGATTATTTTGTGCAAATCTCTTTAAAAATGCATATCCTGCATTTGGCTCATCCTCTGCTAACACAATCTCTTCCCCAAATTCTTCTTTATAAGCCTCTGCCATCATATCTGCATTTTCTACAATTGTAGTCAAAAATGCCATATATCCTACATCTGTCAGTGGATCTACAATCATAAATTTTCCATTCCATTCTTCTCTGGTTAAATCCCACCAAGAATCAACAGGACATTCATCATACTGTTCAGAATTGTAATACAACCAATCTGCTTCAAAGTACATAGGTGTCAACTGTAAATATTTTTCATCTACATCCCCAAAGATATCTTCTGGCTGATAATTATGCATCATGCCTGTCTCTACATATTCTTTCAAAATCTGTCCGGTCTGTTCCTTCACATGAATAACATCTGCCGTATAAATACCTGCTTTATATTCTCTGCTGAATTTTTCCAGCAGCTCATTAACATTCATATCATGAACCACCAGTGTAAGTCCCGGATAATCCTCTTCAAAAGTTTCTTTTACATTCTCCATACGTCCTGAAACTGTATAAATATGAACTTCACCACCTGCTGTTTCCAAAGCTTTCTTATATAATTCCTCACTACTCTCTGTTTCATTCAACTTGTTTTCTGTTGCCCAGTCACTTTTATCTGCGTCTCCTGCTGTTTCTTTTGTTTGTGTCTCTTCTGCACTTTGCTGTGTATTTGCAGTACTATTGTCTTTCTTCTCTGTTACTCCACACCCTATAACTGTTGTCATCAGCATACTGAGTGTAAGAATGGTTACCAGTGTTTTCTTTCCTTTGAACATAATTTTTCTCCTCTTTTAAGTTATTGTGGACATGTTATTTTTGTTTTTTTAATTAGTTTCCCGTTGTCCTTTCGGAAAATATTTATTTTATCAGGCTGGAGTTTTAAATATATTTTGTCTCCCACCTGGTATTTTTGTATTCCCAGTTGCTTCATCATGATTCTTTGTTCCCCACTTTCCACTTCTATCAAAGTTTCAGAACCAGCAAGCATAGATGTTACTACAGATACCTCACTACTACTTTTTTCCTCGTTTTCCGTTATCCAGATATGTTCCGGTCGCAGACCAATTACACAATCCCACCTCCTTTCTTCTGGCATCTCTTCTTCAAATACTCCCTTAGGGATATCCAAATCTCCAAATATACTTTTTATCAACACTTTTTCTTTGCACACTACCGCCTGGGCACTTATCAAATTAATCTTTGGATTACCGATGAACTTTGCTACTTGCAACGTAGCAGGATTCATATACAATTCCATCGGCGTATCAACCTGCACGATTTTCCCCTCAAAAAAAACAGCAATTCTGGTGGAAAGTGTAAGAGCTTCTACCTGATCATGCGTAACATATATCATAGTAGTTCCCAACTCCCTATGTAATTTTTTCAATTCACTTCGCATCTCTAAACGCAATTTTGCATCCAGATTGGAAAGTGGTTCATCTAACAACAGCACTTTGGGCTTAGATACAATAGCTCTGGCAATTGCCACTCTTTGTTGCTGACCACCGGAAAGTTCAGAAGGATACCTGTCCTTGTATTCTTCTATCTGCATCATAGAAAGTGCCTGCATTACACTTTCATAAATACTCGCTTTCGGAACTTTCTGTACCTTCAACACAAATGCTACATTATCATATACTGTCATATGAGGCCACAAAGCATAAGACTGAAATACCAGATTTAATCCCCGCTTTCCCGGTGCTATAAACTGAAGCGTTTCCGCATTAGCTGCTTCTTTTCCACTTATGACCACAACTCCGCCATTTGGCTTCTCAAGTCCTGCTATCACGCGCAACGTCGTAGTTTTCCCGCACCCTGAAGGTCCAAGGAAAGTCATGAACTCTCCTTCCTCTATATTCAGGTCTATTCCCTTTAACACATGATTATTGCCATAATATTTATCTACATTCCGTAATTCTATCTGCTTCACTTTACTTCATTCCTTTCCGTCTTCACTCTTCTTTCAATCATCCTATATTCAGTGACACATCTTCTTTTGATACCTTCCCGGCAAGAAAATATACAAGGAAAACAATCATAAACATAATCAACGCTACCACATTAGAATACTGTTCTGTTCCCCCAGTAAGATAAGAATATGCCATGTACGGAAGTGTTTTCATCTGTGGTGTCACCAATATGATAATCAAATCCAGTTCCTTCATTACATTAATAAATATCAAAAGAAAACCAGACAAAAATCCACTCTTTGAAAGCGGAAAGATAATCTTTGTCATTCTCTTAATAAATCCTGCTCCTGATACCTGCGCTGCTTCCTCTAGTTCCATACCTATCTGCATCATATTTGCTGTACCAGATCTGCTGGAAAATGGCAAGTTCTTCACTACACTAACCAATACCAACAATGCAAAAGTACCATATAACGAAGGGAACCATTCCACAGTCCATTTTCCTATATCGAAAGATTTCGGTGCTGAAAACATAGACAGATACATGGCACCAAAGGCAATCGATGGAATCAAGTATGGGATAAATACTAACTGGTCAATAATCTTACCCGATAACTTTGCTTTTCCTCTGGAATTGATATACCCTACTAATTGCCCACACAAAGCGGCTACAATAGATGTAGTAAATACCAGCTTCAATGTATTTAATAATGTATGAATGAAATCAGGATTCTTAAGTACCCCTGGCAATCCATTGGCAATATACTTCTGCCCCTCTCCAATCCAATAATGAAGCGTTAGGTTATCCACACCAAAATCTCCCAATTTTAGCATAAAACTCTGTAAAATAAGAATACCAAGAGGTAATATTACAGCTATACCAATAAATAGAAACATAGCCGTAGTAATGAACCTTTTCCATTTACCTAATTGCACACTTGCCCCAACTCGCCCACCTTTACCACTAATAGTTACGAAACTTTTTCTTGTACCAATCAATTTCTGATTTAGTAATATGTTAAAAGCAGCAATTACAATAAGTACAATACTAATTGCCATAGCCATTCCATTATTTCCCTGCATCAAAGCACTTTGCAACATAGTGGATATAGTATAATATCCCGTTTTTAAGCCAAGAAACGCAGGTACACTGAAAGTTCCCATTGCCTGTGAAAAAGTCAGTATAAAAGCTCCTAATATCGAAGGAAGTACTAGCGGGAAAGTAATTTTCGTCAGAATATACCATCTGCTTGCTCCCGCAATTTCTCCCATTTCCTCTAACTCTGCATTCACACTTTGTAATGAAGAAGATACCAATAAATATGTATAAGCATAATTGTGTATAGTGAGTACCAGAATAATTGCTACCGGTCCATAAGCAAGCCAATCCGGTACCTTGATACCCAAATAACTTAAGAAACCTGCACTACCACCAATTCTCGGATTTTTGAATACTGCAATCCATGCCATTGCCTTACACCAAGCAGGTAACATATAAGGAACAATAATTGCCTTAGAAAAAATTTTTTTTAAAGGCAAATCTGTACGCACCATCAGCCATGCCGCCGTTCCCCCAATAAGAACGCTAAGTACAGATACACACAATGCAATGACAAGGGAATGCATTAATGGTTGATAAAGCATTTTTGCAGAAATCTTGCTAGCAAATAATTGCTTCCAGTAATACAAACTAAAAATTCCCGGTTCCACCCCCTGCCTTTTTGCATCCGAAATCGACAACTGAAAACTTTCTTTTATGATTTCCCCTAATGGCACTGCAATCAGAAACAGCAATACCAAAAACAACATCAAGAACATAACGCTGTATGGTTCTTTGAACCAGCCACTGATTCTATTTTTTATCCTTATCAGCTCTACTCTTGCCCTTCCTTGCTCTTTCATCTAATACTCCTTTCTCTCTCGTCTGATTTTCAACGTAATCACATCAGTCCTGAAATAATCCAGAGAATAAAAAACAGGGTTTTGTCTTTCATCATAATGAATCTGCTTCATAAGAATTACTTGTTTGCCCAATATATCACTTGCAACATTGTCATAGATATCTTCTGGATTCAGTGCTTGTATTGCCGATTCTGCATAAGAAATATGTATCCCCTGCTGTTTCTCCAAATAAGCGAAAATAGATGTTCCAAATCCAGCTTCTTTTATCTGACTATAATCAATATATTTTTCTGGAAAAATATTCCATGCCATAGCTACCTTTTTTTCATCTGCTTTTCTAATTCTTTTAATTACTGCCACCTGTGCTTCTTTACTCAATCCGAGGATATTTCGCCATTCTTCCTCTGGCTCGGTTAAATCAACCTCAACAATATCTGCACTTTCCTTATAACCGGATAAACGAATTAGTTCTCCGGTTCCAAGCAGCTCATTAATGGTATTAGACAAATGGCAACTGGTATCACACAAATAAGTACCTGAACCATTTATAGTCACCAATATTCCTTCCTTCTGAAGCACCTTCAGGTACTCCCGTAGAGTCGGTCTGCTTACTTCAAACAAATTAGAAAGTGCCGTTTCTGAGGGTAGCCTGTCCCCTGCTTTGAGATTATTTTCTTTAATATATTTTTCCATTTTTTCTCTTAATTCATAGATTTTTTTACTTATCATGCTTTTTCCTTTCAACGTCTACTTTTCCAGACCTGTCTGACAGATTATCTGTCTGACAGGTCTTATTATATACAAATTTTCAAATCTCAAACTATCATATACTGGTAAATAATTTATATAGTTTGTGTAAAATATCATGGTATAAATTTAATAAAAAAATAGACCATACATTTTCTGTATGCTCTATTTTTTATAATGATTATTTTTATCCCAATGGCAATACCGGCGGTCTTTTTGAATCTATAATGTCTGCTGCATTGAACAAATCCGATAAATTATTTTCTTTTCCAATGGCATTCTGATAGAGACGATATCCATCAATATTTCTTCTGGTCTGACGTACATAATTATCTCTGATCTGTACACCATACTCTCTAGAGTCAACATTGCAGAAGAAATTATATCCCTGAGATTTCAAATACTGAAACTTGGGATTATTCTGATCATAATCATTCCAGTCACCTAAGTCTTCTCCATGGGCAAAAATAATTACATCTGTATTTCCTACCAATGGTTCTACATTTTCTTTCCAACGAGTGGTATCTGCCTGTAACTGTTCCAGAGAAATGGATGCTACTTTTAAATGTCCCCAGGTATGGCTGGCAAAAGACCATCCTTCTGCCTTCATGGCATCGGCTACTTTCTTCGCTTCGCTACGTTCCTGATCCAGATTAAATTCCGGATGATTTTCTAACCATTTTACCTTATCCTTGTACAAGTCTGCCGGGCGCGTCTGGTAGCTAATATCTGTACGATATCCCAAGATTCCGTTGTATCCGGTCAGTGCTATGGTTCCTCTTGCTCCATGATATGCTCCATCCGGATGTTCTTCCATAAATTTGTCCAATAATGGAACTACATCATAATCTCCTACAACCGTGGTTCCGTCTGCCTGTATGTATTCACACTTTGGTTTTCCATTTTCATCTAATACAATCTTAGATGCAAATCCATAGTTCTCATAACAATGATAATAAGACAAATCATCGATAGACAATACATATGCCTTTTTCCCCGGTGGAAGTAAAATTGTTCCCGGTGAAAAATGAACTGCTCCATTCTCGTCCACTGTTTCTTGCGCAATATCGTGTAAATTTACCAACACATATCCTTCATCGTACATTGCCTGTGTAATCTTATTAAATTCATCTATCGTAGTCATCCATTGGTTGTTTCCCTTTGCCTGATGATCACTGTCTTGATTTGCAAAGGCACGATCCGGATCCACTACCAGAGAATGATAGAATATATGCGTAACTTCTTCTACGTTAATCGGTACACACGCTGCCTTTTGCTCGTTATAGCCTGCTATGGCATCTGTCAGCTCTGTATCATTCTCATATCCATCATAGGATTGTAGCAATGCAATGGCACTATCATAATCATATCCGGCGGCTATTTGATTCGCCTGTGCTAGAAGTTGCTGTCGCTGGTTTTCTTTCTCTTTGGTATTATCCTCTTTTTTCTTTGGATTAGCTGCTGTTTCTACAGTATTCTTTGTATTTTCTTTCTTTCCTGTTGTACAACTTTTTATTATTAAGCTCGTTCCAATAACGGCTAAAACTACTAAAATCATACATGCAATTTTTATCTGTCGTTCCCTTTGCTGTCTCTTTCGTCTTCTTTTATAATTCCTTTTTTCTTCCACGATTCCTTCTCCTACTCATTCCTTTTCTCTACTATCATACTATGAACGTTTCAGAAAAGCAATCACTCTTTCTGGAATACTTTCTTAATAAAACTTAAGAATTTATGCAATTTCTTCCACTTGTTTTATTCCTAATATCCTTTCTAATTTTCTTATTACATAGCAATATGCCGGTATGAGGAATAAGTCTGCAAATATCCATGCCATCGGACTTGCAAAACAAGCTGCCACATAACCAAAAACTGGGACAAATCCAAGTGCTACAATGCTTCTTGCAAACATTTCTGCCACCCCTGCTAAAATAGCAAGGCGGCTAAATCCCAGCCCTTGAATGGTAAATCTTACGATATTTACCAATGCAAGAGGAAAATAAAAAGCACTATTTACAGCAAGGAATAATCCTGCATTTTTCAATATTTCTGTTTCCCTTGCATCCAAAAACAACATAGAAATGTCGCTGCCAAATAACACCAATACCACGCATGCAATAATGGCATAAATCAATCCTAATAGACAACAGGACTTCATTCCTTTCGATACACGATTCAATTTTCCCGCTCCTACATTCTGCCCTGCATAAGTTGCCATTGTAGAGCCCATAGCATCAAATGGACAACAGAAAAACATACTTACCTTACTTCCTGCCGTAACTGCCGCTACGGACATAGAGCCTAACGTATTTACAGCCGTCTGCAAAATTACACTTCCAATGGCAGTAATGGAATATTGTAGTCCCATGGGAATTCCCATATTACACAAAGTTCCTACACAATCTCTTTCAAGTTTCCATTCGTCCCTGGTTATTTTTAAAATCTCAAATCGCTTCATCATATAGAGCAAACATCCCACTCCTGAGATTCCCTGTGAAATTACAGTAGCCCATGCTGCACCTGCAACTCCCATACGAAATACCAGAATCATCACTAAATCCAGTATAATATTTAATACGGAAGAAATAATCAAAAACACCAGTGGACTTTTGCTATCTCCCAGGGAACGAATAATTGCAGAAGTTAAGTTGTACAGATAGATTACCGGTATTCCCAGAAAAATAACAAAAATGTAACTATATGCCCCATCGATAATGTCAGTTGGTGTATTCATCCATTGCAGAATCTGACGGCATAATATACATACTGTTACCGTTGTTACTGCCGCAAATGCAACGGAAAGCCAGACACTATTCGCCACAAACTTTCGTAATGAATGATAATCACCTGCACCAAATTTCTGTGCTACCGGAATTGCAAACCCATTGCAGACACCCATACAAAAACCAATAATCATAAAGTTAATAGAACCTGTGGTTCCTACCGCTGCCAGTGCATGCACTCCCAGAAACTTTCCTACAATCATGGTATCCATCATATTATAAAATTGCTGAAACAGCATTCCGAAAAATAGTGGTATACAAAATTGCAAAATCAGCTTCATAGGAGACCCCACTGTCATGTCCTTTGTTGCACTTTTTGCCATATTGTTCAACCTCTCTCCCTTTCTATTTCTTTTGTATCTTTTGCCACTATATGAAATCTTTTTTCAAAAGTCAAGAGAGAATTTTACATGATTTTGTATTTTTTTCAGGCATAATACTGTGCCTGGGCATTCCACAGTTTTGCATAATTCCCATTTGCTTTTAATAACTGTTCGTGACTTCCCCTTTCCACAATCTGTCCCTGCCAAAATACCATAATATCGTCGCAAAAACGACAACTGCTCATACGATGTGAGATATAAATACTGGTTTTATCTTCTACCATTTCATCAAACCGTTTATAAATCTCATATTCGCTGATGGGGTCTAATGCCGCTGTTGGTTCATCTAAAATTACAAATGGTGCATCCTTATAAAGTGCCCGTGCAATTGCAACTTTTTGTGCCTCCCCTCCACTTAATTCCACACCGTCTTCTTCGTAATGATACAGCGGTGTTTCCAATCCTTTAGGCATCTTTTGTATTACTTCTTTTACTCCTGCCTTTTCCAGACAATTCCATGCCTTTTCTTTGGCTACTGCTTCACCAACTGCTACATTTTCTCCGATTGGAAAAGAAAATAAGCTATAATCCTGAAATACCACACCGAAAATACTAAGGTACTCGTCATAATCATACTTTCGAATATCTACACCATTTAACGTAATATAGCCTTCTGTAGGATCATACAAACGACACAGCAATTTAATAAATGTGGTTTTTCCTGCACCGTTTTCCCCTACAACTGCCATCTTTCCTTTTAATTTAAGTTTACAACTCACATGTTTTAGAATCATTTCTTCCGTTCCCGGATAGGAAAAACTTACATCATGGAATTCTAATTCATATTCGTGATCAATTCGCTTTTCTATTGGAATACTTCCTGTCTCCCGTAAGTTAGGCAGCTGTAAAAATTCTAAGATTTCTTTCATATCCAAACTAATCTGCCTGATTTTGGGTTCTAATTCTAAAACTTGTGATACATTCTCCCCAAACTGTACCAATGCTCCTGCATATCGTGCAAAAGCTCCCACACTGATAGCTCCTGCCAGAACTTTTATACTTACCAGCAAATAAGAAAAAATACGAAAAAGACTTCCGGTTCCTCCTTGTAATACCTTTTGTCGCAAATACCAATTCACCATGTTTTCAAAAAAGTTTCGATTTTCTTTGTCTAATGAATCTAGATTTCTTATAATCATAGGTTCCATATCAAACAAACGAATTACTTTTGCTGTTTCGTATTTTGCCAATACTTTTTCCATCACATACATTAATTTTTGTTCTACCCTTGGATGTCCCTCCTGCATATTTTGGAACTCCAGGTTCATCTTTCCCATAACACTGCTTAAGATTACACCAATCCCCAGAATTACTATTACAAGGAGTAATAAAGACACCGGTACCTGGCTAAAGAATCTTAATGTCTGACTTCCCTTATTGGGTGCTGAACAGCACAATATAATAACTAACACCACAGAAGTTGCAACATTTAAAACTGCGGTAAATTCTTCCTGATAATAGGTAACTAACGTTGACAAATCTCCCTGGAATCTGGCACGCAATTCATAATTTGTAAGTTTTCCCATTTTTTTTGCATCTTCCATTGACTCATAATCTAATTTTAGCACTTTTTCTCTTAGCATCTGCTTAAAGGAAAGACTCAGCTTTACATTTCTTTCTTTTTGTGCCATAGCAAGTCTTGCCCTTCCGATGCCCAACAGGAAATTAGTTCCTACCAGGATACCTGCCAATACCATTCCTTTTTGATACTGTTCTCGCAACAATGTATCAATGATTTCAGAAGAAAGAAATAATCCCAAATAAATTTGCAATACCCCAGCAATACTAAGTAACATTCCAATGGGAAGTACCGAACGGTCTAGTCTCCATGCAATTTTTAAACACGCTATCCCATACTCATGATAGGAAAAGGATGTTTTCCATTTTTCTTTGATTTTTCTCATGCCAATACCTCCTCTTCCTGATAATAATGTGCCTGTACCTGAAACATTTCGGCATATGCCCCCTGCTGTTTCATAAGACTTTCGTGGCTTCCTTCTTCCACAATCCGTCCATCCTGCAAAAATAAAATTCTATCGCAAAATCTCGTAGAGCTTAATCGATGGGAAATAAAAATGCTCATTTTATCCTTGGTAAAGGAATAATATTTTTCATACATCCTGCTCTCTGCAATAGGATCCAGTGCTGCTGTAGGCTCGTCTAATATTACAATCGGAGCATTGCGGTAAAGTGCTCTTGCTAACATAAGCTTTTGCATCTCACCGCCGGATAAAAGGACTCCTTTCCGGCTCAATTCTTTTCCTAATACTGTTTCCAGTCCTTTCGGCATTCTTTCTACTCGTTCCATTAACCCTGCCTGTTTCAAACACGTTATCATTCTGTCCTTTTCCTGTTCTTCCGGCACCTGACAAGTCACATTATCTGCCAACGAAAAAGCAAAGGAAAAAACTTCCTGAAATACTACTGAAAATTCTTCAAAATAACGTTCTTTCGGTATGGTAGTAACATCCACACCATCCATATAAATTTTGCCTTTTTGTGGCTGATACAAACCACAGATTAATTTAATCAGCGTACTTTTTCCTGCACCATTCATACCCACCAATGCTATTTTTTCCTGAGTGGATATGGTAAGACTCACATCATCAATGGAAGGTTCTTCTTTTCCCGGATAAGTAAAACTTACATGCTCTAAACGTATCTCATGCTTACTGCCTGATACAATCTTTCCTGTTTTTCCTGTGGTATCTTCCATTCCAAATTCAATAAAATCTCGATAATTATCCATAATGGGCTTATTTTCCATCATGGTTCTGATACTTTCAAATATCTGCTCCATCCATCCGGAAAATCCTGCCACCACACCAAGATACAGTAAAAGCTCCGGCAATGTTATATTTCCATGCATCATCTGAAGAATAAAATATCCATATGCCACACCATCTCTTATCCCTGCAAATAATAGCTGACAGATATCTACACCAAAATATCCAATTCGGGCTTTATGCACAAAGTACATAATTTCATTCTGAAGTTTCTTCATGGAATTTATAAACCAATCAGAAGCATGATACATATGTATGTCTTTTTCATTTTTCACATTTGTAATTTCTTCGCATAAATAGCTGTATTTTTTCCACTTCTTGTTTTCCTCTTCTAAGATTCTTGTATGCCGTTTTGCATTTTTCCCTGTCAAAAAGCACATAACTAATGCTGTTACAAAAAGATACACCAAAAGATAGATATTCTGACTTCCGACCAATGTTCCGTACAATACTAAACCAATTACATTTTTTAACAATATGGGAATATTCCGAAGCACCGGTTCCATTCCATCCTCATTTCCGCTCCAGATATTCCTACGGGCTGCCTCCTGTTTCTTTTGCCCCTCTACGCTCTCCATTGCCTGATAATCCATAGTCAGACAATGCTTAGCGAATTCTCTGGAAAAGCTTACACGATATAAGAAAAATTTTCCATATATCTTCTCCATTCCTAAGCTTTCTCCCATTTCCACCACTTGAAGTAAGAGTACATAGCCTAAAATAATCGTCAACGCTTTTCCTGCCTTCTCAATGGTAAGCCATTTTACTGCCGCACTGGCAAACGCCATTCCCAAAAAGGAATTTAGTACACTGCATACAATATACAAAATTGCAACCGGATATATCATATATCCTTCATATTTATGAAAATATCCCATAAAGTATCGGATATGATTCCACAAGGAATAGGTCTTTTTTTCCATTTTTGTTCCTCCTGTTTCCTTCCTGTGTCTCTTTTTTGTTTCTTACCTATATAATAATGCAGGAACTCCCACTTGTGGAAATTCCTGCACGAAATGTCGTTTTTTTACACGGATTGCACTTTTTTTAACGGCAATGTTACTTCTGCGGCAAAAATACCCGGCTCATTTTGTAAATTCAAGTAACCCTGATATTTATCCACCAACAATTTTACACGCCGCATTCCAAATCCATGCTCACCTCTTTTATTTGTAATATAACTCTGCTCATTAAAATCTAATTCTTCCTTCGCGGAATTTTGTATGGATAGGTAAAGCTGGCCTCCGTTTACTATGCCATATATACGCAAAAATCGCTTTTCTCTTGGAATTTTATCGCATGCCTCTAGGGCATTTTCTAAAAGATTCCCCAATATTACACATAAATCTACATCTGCTATCTCTAACTGTTCCGGCATCTGTACCTTGCAATTTACTGCAATGCCTTTATGTTCTGCAAGGGTCAGTTTGCTATTTAAAATTGCATCCATCATAAGATTTCCTGACTTTATATAGGTATCTACCCGCTCTAAATCCTGCTCTAATTCATCTAAATATTGCTTTGCCTCTTCCCATTCTTCTAATGCCATCTGCGCCTTTATAACCTGAATATGATTATGATAATCATGCCGCCAGCCACGCATATTCATGTAAATATTTTTTATTTCATCATATTGTTGCAGTAATACGTTTTGCTGAAAATCTACGGTCTGTATTTCATAACTTTTCTGATAACTGACTAATGCCGTCTCTAACATCAAAAAAATCAAAATAGCTACTGCAAAAAATATTCCCTGCATACTTGGCTGTTTCCATATCATCCAGGATATGCAACCGTAAATTCCTGCTGTGAGCACTGCCGATATCCAGTTTAAATATCCACGATATCCTGCCAATAGTAAAAAGCTTATCCACAAGATAATGTTTGCTACTATAAATTCTTCTCCGCTTTTTATCCGAACATTAAAAAATTCTAATATCAATATAAGACCGCCAAACCCCACAGCCCTTTTCCAAATATGCCGAAATGCCTCTTCTCCATAAAACAGTAAATAAAAAAGAAGTATTCCTGTGATGAGTCCCCAGCCGATTTCCGGTAAACGCAGCCACGAAAATATCCCCAGAATACTTCCTGTTATTCCTACTAAAACGATAAATTTTGTTTTTCCTTTTTCAATCGGTTCTAATTGATAACAATAATAAAGATATAAGACCAAACATCCGATTTGAAATATCAGGTTACTCATTCAGACTTTGCTCCATTTCTCTCCGATAATATGCCAAATAGGTCTGATTTACCATTGCCCACTTTCCTCTGGCAATCGGCAGCTTTTCATGGTTATATAACTCTACTTCTTTACGGGATATACGAAGAATTTGAGCAGTGGATACCAAATAGGAACGATGAATTTTACAAAAGGCTTCCTCTCTTACCATTTCTAAAATTATCTGCTCCATCTCCTGCATTCCTTTTTTACTGCGAATCGTACCTACTTCTGTTTTTATAAGGGTATCATGCCCTTCGCTTTCTAAATACAGAATCTCTTTTATCGGAACCCGCACTATTCCGCCTGCTTCTTCCACCAGCAGTACCGGAGATTTCTTTCCGCTTCGTTCTACGGCTCTGTCTAATGCAGTCCAAAGCTTTTCTTCCTTAACAGGCTTCATTAAATAGGTTACGGGTTCCACCTCATATCCTTCTAGCGCATACTGTGGATTCCCCGTAACAAAAATAATCTGTATACCATCCTGCCCTTCCCGAAGCTTTTTAGCCATCTCCATTCCATTCATTCCCGGCATTTCAATATCTAACAATAATATATCTATATCACCTTGTTCTTCCCACTGAAACAGAAAATGCTCCGCTCGTTGGTATTGATATACTTCTGCTATTTCATTCTTATTTTTTGCCCATGCTTTCACATAGGACTCCATCAGTTTTAACTGCGATATTTCATCATCACAGATTGCAACCTTCATGAGCAATTCCATCCATTTCTGCCTGTTTTATATGTTTTTCATAAAATACGTCATATGGGCAAGGCTTTCCAAAGAAATATCCTTGAATATAATCCGGTCCCAAATGATTGATTTTATTTAATTCTTCGTCCGTCTCGATTCCTTCTATACATATGCGCAGCTCAATACTATGAATCATCTGTATGATATGCTCCAGTAAACCATGCTCATATTCATTCTGCAGTGCTTTCGCAGTAAATGAGCGATCTATCTTAATGATATTTGGATTCAGGTCATAGAGATAATGGAAGTTAGAATATCCGGTTCCAAAATCATCTAATGCAAGGGCAATTCCTGCCTCTTTTAACCCTGCACACAGTTTACGGAAATTAGCATCTGACTCTAAAAATCCGCTTTCTGTCAATTCGATAATCAACTTATGCGGGTCTAACTGATATTTTTCCACCATTTTGATAATGTCTTTTAAAACATTACTCTTTTTCACCTGAACATAAGACAGATTGACACTTACGCGAAAATCGGGTATGTACTTATGAATTTCACTACACTTGGCACAAGCCTGTTCTAACACCCATTTTCCTACCGGTATAATAAGTCCTGTTTCTTCTAACAGTGGGATAAACTCTGCCGGAGATAAAAATCCTGTCTGTTCCGACTGAAATCGCAGTAATGTTTCTGCACTTGCCAGCTTTCCTGTTTCCGCATCTACGATTGGCTGAAAATATACCTCAAATCCCTGACAATCATTATAAATTGCATATCGTAAGCTACGCAACAATTCTTTTTTTCGCAAGAACTCCTGATAGTCCTTTTCTTCAAACACATATACCTGATTTTTTCCTCTTCGCTTCGCCTCATTTAATGCAAATTCGGATAATTTCATGGCAGATAAAAAGGACTGTATCTGATTACAATTTAATATGCCTCCTGAAATGGTATAAACTGCTTCATAGCAATTTTGCTCAATAAATTCTTCTATTTTTTGGCAAATCTTTTTATACTGTTTCTGGGCACTCTTAATGCTGTTCCCCTGAAAATCCACAATTGCAAACTCATCGGCAACTACACGATAAAGTTTCTGCTCCGGTGACATAACTGCTTCTATACATTCTGCCGTCTTTTTTAAGATAATATCACCATATTCGATACCCTTATTTTCATTAATTTCTTTAAAGTTATCAATTCCAAGACGAAGAATATAACCATTTCGTACTTCCATATCTGCCTCATGCAAATACGCTTTCAGACTGGACTCTCCTAACAATCCACTGGTATTATCAGCCTTTTGTTTTGCACCTATCTCATTGATACACCCTACTAAAAACTCCGGTTTTCCTTCGCTGTCTTTAATAACTCTGCCTCGACAATTAATCCATATTGGTTTCCCTTCCGGGTCTTTCCAACGATACTGAAGATTATGAAAATCTTTTTTCCCTGATATTACCTGCTGCAAATCCTCTAATATCAAATCAATATCATCTTCATACACAAACGCCCGATGTCCTTCTACTACATTATGAAATTGATTTGATGATATTTGAAACCGTTCCAAAGCTCCGGGTGATATTTCATAAAAATCCTCTTTTATATCATATATATACAGATAATCATCCATACATGGATTTAATACCTCTATAAATTTGCAAAACTTACTCCAATTTGTAGCATGCGAATTTTCTGCCATCCTTCTCCTCCTTTTGCCTTCTAAAACAACCCACCATTTTCATTATAGGTGTTTGTTTTTAGAAATGTCAATAAGAAGGTACTCGCTTTTTGAGGATTCTTGTCACTTTACCTCTTAATGATACCATTTTCCCCCTACTTTTAAATAACCATCTGTCCACACTTCTACTTCAATTGTAGTATCGCCCTCTACAATGTAAGAATTTTGTTTCTCTCCCTCTGTTGGAGCTTCTGCTTCTGTCACGTTTTTTAAAAGTTCATATAAACTCTGCTGCTGGTCTTGTGATACTTCATTGCCGTCTTCATCACGAATCACAGCTCCTTGTTTTATCTGTGCTAAAACATCTGCAAGTTCTGACTCTTCTTGTGTATTATTTCCACGAATTTCGCCCTCTGTTATCGTATTGTTTTCAGAAGTTTCCCCCTTCTGTTCTTCGGATTCCTGCTTTCCAGCCTGAAGTCCTGTCTGAAATTCTACTTTTTCCCCTTTTCCTTCTGAATCTACACTCTGGTTACGCCACACTGCACTTCCAAGGCCAACACATAGCACAAAAGATGCTGCTATTGCTACATATTTTATCATCGGGATTGGAGTTTTCTTTTTTTCTTCTTGCGCTGCCATCTGTTTTAACTGCTGTACAAAGTGTTCATCCGGCTTAACTTTTTCAGACTCTTCTACATAATCTTCAAAAAATTTCTTTTCATCCCACATTATGCATCCGCCTCCATCATTTCTTTTAATTTTTCACGTCCACGATGTAAATAGGAACGCACTGTTGCTGGCTTGGTCTTCATAACCTGCGCGATTTGCTCTGTTGAAAGTTCTTCATAATAAAACAAATCTATGGCAATTCTATATTTTTCCGGCAAACGACTTACATATTCATATGCATATCCTGTCTCCGTTTCCGGAGTTGCCACCTCTTTGATATTCTCCATACCTTCGGTACGCTTATTCCACGCCAAGGTCAGTATGGATTTTCCTCGATTCACGGCTACTGTTAACAACCATGCTTTTAAATGTTCTTCATCATTAAAGGTATGCCCCTTTTTTACATAAGTTATTAAGCGAAGAAATGTATCCTGTACTACTTCTTCTGCATTTTCCTTATGCTGCATCCGAGACATTGCCAGGCGAAAAAGCATCTCACTATATTGTTCAATTACTTCTTCTGCCTGGTATCTTCTTGTTCCACATATTATTTCCACTATATTCTCCCACCTGTCAATTCTAATTTATTCTTTCATTCTGACACCTAATAAGAATAATGGAAATTTGTGGTATTTGCAATATAATTTTGCAAATCGAATCACTCTTTTTATTCTGTTGCGATGGTAATTCCTACTACTCTACCAAACTGCACATAACTTACTTGTTCTACATCTGCCTCATTCACAACCTGCTGCACTAATTCTTCTAATGCATCGGTACTTAAGCTCTCTTCCATTCGAACTGACGTATTTCCATCTTTTTTCAATCCGTCAATTAAAACTTTCTTAGCTTGTTCTGTATCCTCTGCAACTAAACCATTGACTGTATAATACTCATATTTCATATCATCTGCTTTATACTCGCCGGCATAATCATCCAATATACATACATCACTTTCTTTTAATATTTCTGCTGCTACTTCATCTGATATGTTAAACAGTGCATTTGCTGCTACTTCTTTATCATTATTGGTTACATCTAATGTATACCATTTTCCATTTAACAAGACCCTGTTCCATTCATGTCCGCCACCTTCTAAAGTACCTACTACCATAATAGATTGAAGTCCTGCCTCGTTTGCAACTAAGTGAAAAGCTTCTGCATAGGATTCACATACTCCAAAGTTTTCTACTAAAATTCCATAAGGAGTAAAGGAATTTGGATATTTTTCTACTGCTTCATCACCAATAGAACCATCTTCCGCTTCATAATTCATAACATCATAATTATATTCTGCATTGTCACATAAATATTGATTAATTGCCTGCTCTTTTTCATAATCACCTATGCCATCCTGAATAATTTCACCTGCAACGTCTTTTGCCTTTTTCAAACATTCTTGCTGCATATTTTGAGTTTCTTCTTTGGTTTGTGCATATTCTACCACTAATTCATTCTTATCATAGTCATATTCAAGGTTATTTATAATTCCACATAACGGATTTTGTCTATACGCCTCGATAAATGCATCTCCCAATTTTTCGGAATCGGAAGCTTCGTTAAATCCATCCAATGAAATTGTTTCATTTTGGGCAAGAAAGTTCAATGCAAGCCATTCACTTAAGGAACTATTGGCATAAACAGTTTTTGCAACATTTTCAGGTAATTCAACTCCTGCCACATTCACTGTCTCGCCCCCCACATCGTCTCCGGACTCGTCCTCTGCATCGGTATCACCGTTTCCGTTTTCGTCCTCTACATCGGTATCACCGTTATCGTTTTCATCCTCTACATCGGTATCGCCATTTCCGTTTTCATCCTCTACATCGGTATTGCCATTTCCGTTTTCGTTCTCGTCCACATCTGTATCATCATTAATGTTTTCTTCGTCCACATCCGCATCATCGTCTCCGGACTCGTCCTCCGGTGTTTCCTGACTATCAGGTACAAATGGAATATCTATATTCTCATTGGCACTTCCTGTTCTTCCTGCCAATTCGTCTCCCCTTTGTATCAGATTTTTGGTCTGTGCCATAAATGTATCATAATCTACCCCTGTCAATCTTACCCGATACATGGCAATTGGAAGATTTTTAATGCTTGCATCTACTGCAATGGTTCCATCGTCATATAATGTTGCAGTTCCTCCCCGATATTCAATTACATATTTTCCAATAGAACCATCCATCATTTCTATATCTACATATGCCGGTAATGCTAATGCATCAGTTCCTGTATAGTCCGTCTGAAAATCCCAACTCTGTGAAATTGGAATCTGATTTGCAATTTCTTGCGGGTCACATTCATTACTCATACCGGAATGTTTCCCATCATTTGTTTTGGCTACTACGAAAAAACTATATCCTGAATCCAGAAAATGATTCATTGACATACGAGTATCCACATCAATTTCCGTATCTTTATATTCTTCTTTAAACTCTTCTTCATATTCTTTTACATGTGCAAAGTCCGCATTAGAACATTCCAAATTTTCTGTTGTTGCTGCAAGAGATGCATAATCTAATCCCTTATCATACTCATATACCTCATAGTAATCTGCGCCATCTACCTTAGACCAAGACAATTTATAATAGCCGTCTCCCCCTACGGACTGCTTCATTGTGGGCGTATTTAACTCCTGCGCGATAGAGAATACCGTAACAATTGGTTTATCTAATTCTTTTCCTGTTTTCGTATCCATATACTGAACCAGCCAGAACTTACTTCTACTTCCCCAAGTTCCATCTGTTCTACTATCTTCCTCATTTTCATAACTAAATACTAAACTCGGTGAAATTGTAATCTTATCATCATCATAGTTGTCTTCAATCTTAATATTTACCGTATTTTGAAAATTACTGTCGCTGTATACCTTAAATGCCTCATACTCCTCTGACTTAAAAAAAGCCTCTCCTACATCATAGGTAAATACATGATTTTTTTCCAGGTTATACATTGGGTCGGTGTATTCATACTTTTCCTGGTCTTCATACTTTGCCTTTAATTCTATGATAGAATTAAGTTCTGACATATCATCTTCCTGACCATTTCCTGCCAGATTTCCCACCTCTATATTTTTTTTACCGGTACCGGTCTTCGATGTATCTGTACTTGTTCCACATCCTACTAACATGCTTACGCAAAGTCCACATACCATCAATCGTTTCATTACATTTTTCATACTTATGCTTCCTCTTTTTCTTCTTATTTTTATCGTTTCTATTTCAAATACTTCCCTTTTACTTAAAACAACTTTTTAAAACTCAAAGAATCCTCGTATTTCATCAAAATCGGCTTTCTGACCGCTTCTTCCGTCTGTTTCCACCGTTAACATATGATCATCTCCCACTTCACACATTGCTTTTACGGTTTCATAACTTACATGTCCGTTATACTCATCATACTCATATGCAATATGTTTATAATAAACGGTGTGTCCGTTGATTTCTTCTGTCATTACCTCTGATTCTGTTCCGGTAGCATAATAAGGAATTGTCAAATCAGAATCGCAAAATTTCTCGTCTACATCCAATAATCTGTCGGAAAACATAACAAACACGGTTTCTTTTCCATCCCCGCGCTCAAAAGCACATCCTCCCTGGTCATCAGCATCCTGTATATACCAATCATATCCTTCCGGAACATTTAATGTGATACTCTTTCCTTCATAACTTGTTACTTCTACCTGATCTAATCTTTTGGTAAATTCCTGTGTTTCCTCAGTATCATTTGTCTCTTCGGCTTCTCCTACCTTTTTCTCACTTACCTGCTTTACATTTTTTTCTATATTTCCCTTTGCTTCTTTCTTTTCTACCTGTTCCTGTTTGGTAACTGTATGTTGTCCTGCTTCCTTCTTTTCATTTCCACAAGCTGTTACACTTGTAATTACAGTTAATGCTAACATCATTCCAATTAATTTTCTCTT
>ERZ1034984.1179-NODE-1179-length-26042-cov-11.646900_pt1 | contig 26042 bp, 23 predicted proteins | sample MGYA00520589_ERZ1034984 | MGnify/ENA primary metagenome ERZ1034984 (study PRJEB33766, sample SAMN09781790) | gut metagenome | biome: gut microbiome | host: Homo sapiens | place: Madagascar | study: EMG produced TPA metagenomics assembly of the PRJNA485056 data... | reverse complement strand
TAAAATCCCGTGGGTAGTGATACCCGTACCGGTTCGATTCCGGTCTGCGGCACGACTTAAAAGGCTTCAAATTCTCTGTTTCAGAGAGTTTGGAGTTTTTTTTGTACAAATGTTGTACAAACTATGATAATTTGTTGACAATCTCGTGGTTTTTATTCTTGTATTATGAGATTGTTTGCTATATACTGTGGAGAAAGACATCGAAAGGCGGTCAGACCAATTGGAAATAATAAAGACATTCGGAAATTATGTAGAAAAATGGTGTGAGAATACACCGGACAGAGCACGCTGGCTCCTCACGAAAGGATGGGAGGCACAGGATTTGAAGTTTCGTCTGGCTCCTTCGAAAAAAATAAACCCGTCAGATCAGTATCTGGCACGTTTGATGATGAATGTGATGCTTCAGCCGTTGAAACATCCGGATCAGTCAGTACTGGTCAGCGTATTTACACCGTGTGAGCTGATGCAGGAGGCTGGTTTATATCCTTATAATGTAGAGAGTTTTTCCTGCTATCTGACAGCATCAAGCGCAGAGCGTGCATTTCTTCAGAGTGCAGAGGATTCCGGACTTTCTGAAACACTCTGCAGTTACCACAAGACATTTATAGGAGCTGCGGAGAAGGGACTTCTGCCGAAGCCGAAATGTATTGTATATACGAACCTTGCATGTGACGCGAATCTTCTGACTTTCCAGCGTCTGGCGGAGTTTTTTCATGTGCCGGTGTTTTCGATTGATGTGCCGTCCGGTCAGACGTCGGAAAATGTTGCCTATGTGGCTGCGCAGCTTCGAGCTCTGCGTGGGTTTCTTGAACAGACCACAGGGCATCAGATTGATGAGGGCAGGCTTGTACAGAGGGTAAAAAGAGGTTACAAAACACTACAGCAGTTTGATGCCTTTCAGAGCGCACGTGCAGACCGTTTTATCCCGTCCGATCTGGTGTCGCCATTGTACAGCGGAATGACTAATAATATCCTTCTGGGAACAGAAGAGGAAGCGTTATATACCGAGAAACTTCTTCAGGACGTAAAGAAAGCACCGCCTAAAAAAGGCAAACATATCTATTGGATGCACACGATTCCGTTCTGGTCAGATGCGGTAAAAGATGCACTTCTTTTGAATGATGATGTTCAGATCGTCGGATGCGAGCTCTCACAGGCAACAGATATTTCCAGACATTCAGAAGATCCATATGAAGAAATGGCGATGCGTCTGATCTATCATGCATTGAACGGAACGATTTCACGCAGGATCAATGCCGGTATCCGTCATGCAAAACAGGCTGGCGCCGATGGTGTTGTCTGGTTCAATCACTGGGGCTGTAAGCATACACTTGGTGGCTCTCGAATTGCGAAAAAGCGTTTTGAGGAAGCAGGTCTTCCAACATTGATCCTGGACGGAGACGGCTGCGACCGAAGCCATGGTGGGGAAGGTCAGACATCTACCCGTTTAGGTGCTTTTCTGGAAATGTTGGGGGATTTTGCTCATGAATAAAACATATTATGTCTGTAAATATACACCGGTGGAGCTATTGACTGCTTTAGGCGGTAAATGCGAAATATTAAATGAAATGCCGGAAGGTTTTGAACGCGCAGAGCAGATCACACATCCGAACATCTGCGGATTTGGAAAAGCTGTGCTCGAGGAAGTTCTTGCCGGGAATATAAAAGAACTGGTTCTTGTAAACTGTTGTGACACAATCCGCAGTGTTTATGATATACTGGAAGACAGTGGACAGATGGATTTTCTTTATATGATCGATATGTTACATTGTGACATAGAATGCAGCCGTGAGCGTACGGCAATGCAGTTAAAGGCACTGACATCTGCATATGCTTCCTATAAAGGAACTACTTTTGATAAAACTGCTTTTCTGAAAGCTTTTCAGCCAAAAGAACGTACGCAGGAACCACATCTGGCGGTGCTTGGAGCACGTATGGGTCAGGAACTGTTTGAGATGACAAGTAAGTCCATGCCGCTTCCGGTTGTGAATGAAACTTGTGTTTATAATCGTTCCGTAGGCGAAAATCTTCCGTCGGAAGATATGGATTTTGATGCACTGATGGAATGGTATGCTGGAGAACTGCTTCATCAGATTCCGTGTATGCGTATGATGGATCATGCAGGACGTAAACAGTTATATCAGGATCCTTCACTGAAAGGCATTATTTATCATACTGTAAAATTCTGTGATTTTTACAGCTTTGAGTATGCGGATATCAAAGGTCATACCGATGTGCCGCTTCTGAAGATTGAATCGGACTTTACTTTGCAGAGCAGCGGGCAGCTGAGTACGCGTCTGGAAGCTTTTGCAGAGAGTCTCGGTATTCAGAAGGAAACAAAAAAGGAGAGAACAATGGGCAAAGGATACTATGCTGGAATCGACAGCGGATCCACAAGTACAGATGTGGTGATTTTGGATAAGGACAGAAAAATAATTTCCAGTGTGATTATGCCGACCGGAGCGGGTGCGGCAAATGGCGCTGAAAGAGCTCTGGAGGAAGCCCTTGAACAGGCTGATATTGCAAGAGAAGATCTGGATGCAGTTGTGACTACCGGTTACGGCAGAACCGCGATTTCAGACGGAGATAAGAGCATTACAGAGATTACCTGCCATGCACGAGGGGCGCATTTCCTCGATCCGAAAGTACGTACAGTCGTTGATATCGGAGGGCAGGACAGCAAGGTTATCCGTCTGAACGAAGATGGCAGTGTAAAGAATTTTGTTATGAATGACAAATGTGCTGCAGGAACCGGACGATTCCTTGAAATGATGGCAAAGACGATGGAAATGTCTCTCGATGAGCTGAGTCAGGTGGGGCTTTCTTATCAGGAGGACATTACAATTTCCAGTATGTGTACAGTATTTGCCGAGTCCGAAGTAGTTTCTTTGATCGCACAGAATAAGCGTACTGATGATATTGTACATGGACTGAACAAAGCTGTCGCTGCAAAGACGGCATCGCTGGTCAAACGTGTAGGCGGTGAAGAGGCTTATATGATGACCGGTGGTGTTGCTCAGAACAAAGGCCTTGTAAAAACTCTTGAAGAGCGTCTTGGAACGAGTCTGGTCATCAGCGAGAAATCCCAGCTCTGCGGAGCCTTAGGGGCAGCCTTATTTGCAACTGATATATAAATATAATAAAATGGGGAACAGGATGTTGACGAACCGATAAAAGGGGAGGAAAGAAAGTTGGCTGATTCCAATATTACAAAAAGTGTACTTGCGTCAGCTCTGAAAGAATTGATGGAAACGACACCTTTTGCAAAGATCACCGTCTCAGATATCTGTGCAAAATGCAATATGAACCGAAAAAGTTTCTATTATCATTTTAGGGACAAATTTGATCTGGTAAACTGGATATTTGATGTAGAATATCTGAATCATGTGCAGATTGGGAAGAATCTGATAGGATGGAACAGTGTGCTTCATCTTTGCAACTATTTTTATGAGAATAAAGATTTTTACAGAAAGGCAATGAAAGTAGAAGACCAGAATTCTTTTATCAATCACTTCCGTGAGTTGGTAAGCCCGTTGATGGCAGAGAATATCAGAGAGATTCTGGGAGAGCAGACAGATGCCGATTTTTATGTAAACTTTTTCTGCGATGCGGTTATCTGTGCATTTGGACGATGGATCTCACAGAAAGAACCGATTCTGCCGCAAAAATTTGTAGAATTACTGAAATCCTGTATTCAGGTTGTGGTGATCACGCAGGAGCGTATGAACAGTTAAAACTTGAAAATATAATAAAATATAAAGCAAACAGCTTCATAAAACATATCGGAAATTACCGGATGATTTATGGAGCTGTTTCACTGTGCACATATGTGAAAAGATTGCTTTATTGGTCAGTGACTTTTATTCACCCATAGAGAATGACTTCTGAAGAATATCACGAAGAGATTCTTTGAAGATGTTATGGGATAAAAGCCTGCCATTATTCCTGAGATTGTAGATCGTACCGTCAGGCTGGAAACCGATTACACTGGACGGCGGAGAGATAATGTTTCCGACAGTTTCTGCATCATACATAAGATCAATCGGAATAGTACGGTATTTCTGTGCAACGCGTGTACCGACGGCTGCTTTGTAGACATTTCCACGGGTTTCACTGCTGCATGTCGGATCCGCAATGACTGCGGAAAACGGACAGTGAAGTTCTTCGGCATAGCGGTAGTATGAACCGGAAAGAATTTCGGAACTTTCATCTTCGGTAAACATGTGATATACAGAATAAAGAAGTCTGTGATCGCGGAGTACGAGGCATGCAGCATCTGTATGATCGTCATAATTGACACCGATCAGAAGATGATTGATGTCCTTTGCAGAATCTGCGAAATCTTCTGTGATGCAGTCAGAACCACACAATAGAATGATGGCGCAGTCTTCATTCTGGCGGATGAGTGGAAGCAGTCTCTCCGGATCTTTGTTTGTATAAAGGAAATATACGTAGATACCGAGTTCTTTGCCCTGATCGAAAATCGGCTGATAACTTTCTGTAAGATTTTCATGTGCGGAATCAATGTTCAAAAACAGAAGCCACGGAACATTGATATTTTCGGTACGTTTGATCTTACGGACGATATGTGCGCCCATTGTGCAGCCATTATATCCCAGATTCAGACCGAATTCGATCAGTTTGTCTTTATCCATGTGCTTGAGTGCATCTTCAATCAGTGGATAGTACGGGCTGTTTTCGTTGTTCAACATTGTACGTGCCATCTCAAAAAAAGATATCTGGAAACGCCCCTTCGAAAAATGAAGCGCCATATCGACCAGATTTCTGGTACAGCGCTCCGGTGCTTCATCGGCATCCTTTAATGCGGTTTTGACGAATGTTTTTATAATGATTCGAGAAGTTTTTGCTGTCATTTTTGATCCCTTCAATATGCATATATAAAAAAATTACAGACGGCAAAATACATTCACCGTCTGTATTTTATCTACTTTTTATTTAATCACAAAGTGTTTTTGGATGCAATAGACACTATAGAAAACATGTCCAAAAATGAAGGGGTTCTTCTGAAAGGGAAGATCAGCCCTTGACAGCACCTGCAGAAACACCTTCTACGATAAATCTGGAAAGAAGGATATAAACAATGATTACCGGGAAGATCGAAAACGCGATCATCACGTAAACCTGGCCCATATCGAACTTCAGGAAGTCGGCACTACGAAGCTGTGCGATCAGTACCGGAAGTGTTTTCTTCTTGTCAGAATGAAGTACCAGCGCCGGAATAAAGTAGTTGTTCCAGCTCTGAACGAAAGTGAAGATTGCCTGTACGGCGATAGCCGGTTTCATAAGCGGGAAGACGATCGTATTGAAAGTCTTGAATTCGCCGGAACCGTCAATACGTGCGGCCTCCACAAGCTCCAGAGGAAGGTTGCTTTCCATGTACTGTTTCATATAGAAGAAAGTAACCGGAGCGGCAATACTCGGAATGATCAGTGGAATAAAGGAATCATCCAGATGCATTTTGCCGAGTAACTGCAGGAAACCAAGTGCGGTTACCTGAGTCGGGATCATCATGACTGCGAGGATAAAGGTGAACATGAATTTTTTGCCTTTAAAGTCGTATGCGTGGATCGCATATGCAGTCATTGTGGAGAAGTATGTACATAAAACAGCAGAGCATGTAGCAATGAAGATACTGTTGAACATACCGTTCCATACCGGAAGGGTTCCTGCGAGAAGGTTTTTCCAGTTTGTGATAAGCTGACCTCCCGGGATCGCCGTGAAACCTTTTTTCAGGGCTCCGTTTGATCTTGTTGCGTTGATAAACAGTACATAAAACCAGAACAGGCAGAAGAAAGTGAGAATAATCAGTACCACATAAGCAAGGGTACGCTGACCTTTCATGCTCATTCCTTTTTTGGCTTTTTGATTTTTTTCATTCATTCTTCTCACCTCCCGTCAGTTGCTTTGTTGAATCGGAATACGATCATACTGAGTATACCGGTAATAATGAACAGGAATACGGACAATGCACCGCCCATACCATAGTTCTTGCTGAACAGATGCTTGTTCAGGAACATGATCAGTGTCATGGTTGAACGCATCGGATCACCGGTTCCGTTTGTCAGGATCTGTGGTACATCGAACATCTGCATACCACCGATCAGTGATGTGATCATAACGTAAATCAGAATCGGACGAAGCAGCGGAAGAGTGATCTTACGGAAAATCTGTGAAGATGTAGCTCCGTCTACTTCGGCAGCTTCATAAAGTGATGGATCGATACCCATCATACCGGCCATCAGGAGGATGGTCGTGTTACCAAACCACATCAGGAAGTTCAGAATCGCAACCAGCGTTCTTGCACTCCAGGCGTGGCTGAAGAAAGAATATGCTTCTTTCAGGATGCCTGCATGTACGAGCATGGCATTGATCGGGCCGCCATCTGCGAACAATGTGAAGAATAACATTGCAAATGCAGATGCCATGATCAGGTTCGGGAGATAGATCACAGTCTTGAAGAACCGCTGACCTTTCAGCCGGAGACTCGGGTTGGAGAACCATGCACCGAGAAGCAGGGATACGAGGATCTGAGGAACAAATCCCATTACCCACATGATCATTGTGTTTTTAAAATAAATCCAGATCTCTCCACCCTCAAAGAGTTTGACATAATTGGCAAATCCCACAAAGTTCGGTCCAATCTGCGTCAATCCCGATCTGTAATTTTCAAAAAAGCTGTTATAAATTGTACTAATAAGCGGAACGAGCTGGAATATGAGGTATACTACTACAAACGGTATCAGAAAGATATAGCCCCATTTGTTATAGCTGACCGCTTTATGGTTATTATTCTTTGCCATTATCTTCCTCCATAAGTTAAAGTGTGCCTGCCTGAACCTCAGGCAGGCACATTTTTAGATAATCATGTTCTTTTCAGAATGTTCATTTGAAAATGAAGTCAGTCTGTCTGAATCAGTATGAAAGTTCCGGATATTTTTCAACAACTGCTTTGTAGAACAGGTCGAGTGCTTCTTCATAAGTTGCATTGCCTTCGAAGTAGTTCTTCATAGCGTTCTGGAATTCTTCGTTGCAGCCCTGATCATAGATGCTCATGTTGCTGAGGTCGATCTTGTCTGCGCCTGCACAGAACATAGCCAGTGGGTTCTGTCCGCCGAGAACTGCGTCGCCGTAGCTTTCGTCTGCAGCCATTTCTTCCATAGCCGGTTTGTTGTTTACGAAGTCGTTGTCAGCTGTAACGATTTCTTTCATTACATCAACGTTTGTTGTCATAGTTTTCATGATATCAGCAACGAGTGTCGGGTTGTCTGTACCTGTAGCTGCTGTGATCCATGTTCCGCCCCAGTAGAAGCCCTGCGGTCCTTCTGTTGCAGCCCAGCCGCCGTCTTTACCAACGGAGCCGTCCTGATCAGCACTCATAGAGAAGTCGATGAACCATGCCGGTCCGAAATATGAGAATACATTGCTGTCTTTGAAGAAGCCTTTGCTCCAGTCATCGCTCCACAGTTCGTATGTGGCTGTTTCGCCTGCGTCAACCATTTCTTTGGACATGTCAACCCAGTTCTTAATATTGTCGTCAACTGTGATCTTTCCATCAACTACCCATGGGCTGGTTACGTTGTTGGAGAATACACGGTAGGAGTCGTTTACAGTAGAGGTCATCTGATAACCTTTTTCTTTCAGTTCTGCAGCAGTTGCTTTGAAGGTATCCCAGTCAGCAACTTTCTTCTGAACCTCTGCCGGATCGTCTGTTCCGAATACTTCTTTGGCGATATCTCTTCTGTAGATCATGGTTCCTGGGCAGCCCTGCCATGAAAGACCTTTCAGGTTTCCATCGGAATCTGTCATAACGTCTTTGGTGTACTGATACTGATCAGCAATCTCATCATCTGTGATTCCAAGATCTGCTACAGACATTGTGTAATCTGTGTTTACATATTTCAGTGCGTAGTCAGCTTCTACGAGGAAGAGGTCGATCTTGTCGTCAGCAGCTGCATCAGCCTGTTTCAGAAGTGTTTCGTCGAGATTGTTCTGATAAGCGTTGTCATCAGATGGAGTAATATTCCATACAACATCTACATCACCGATCTTACCATGAGTTCCGTCTACTTCTTCATATCCCGGATAGTGATCGGTCAGACGGGATTTGAATTCTTCGTTCCAGCAGTAAATGTTTAAAACTTTACCTTCGTCTGAGCCTGCGTCATCAGCCCATACCGGAACTGCTGCCAAACCTGCGAGCATAGCTGCTGTTAATGTGACTGCCATAATCTGTTTTTTCATGTTGTTACCTCCCTGTGATTTAATAATTGTGTTTTTATTTTTTTCCATATTAAATTTTCATTATTTAGTTTTTGCAAATATGTTTTGCATTTTATTTTGCCAGATTCCTGACCGAAGCACCGGGGAAAAGCCTTCCGTCAACTGTGAACTTATCGATGATCGTTGCTTTGGGATTTTCGATGAGGCCAATCAGTTTCTTTGCGGCAAGCTGTCCGATCGTTTCTGTGTCCTGGCACAGCGTTGTCAGCCGGGGCTCAAGGATGCGGGCAAAAGTGAGTCCATCATATCCTGCGATGGAAATATCATCTGGTATCCGAAGTCCTCGTTCGTGGATTTCGTTGATACCGCCCAGAGCAGAAAAATCATCCGGATAAAGAATGCAGGTAGGCGGATCTTTCAGATCAAGAAGTTCTGAGGTCGCCATCGCTGCGGCTTCTGCATCGCGATAGGGGATGACCGGCATATATTCATCGGGTACATCGATATGTTTTTTCTGAAGCGTCCTGTAGAAGCTTCCCAGACGACTTCGTGTAACAGAAGAATCTTCTCCGTGAATATATGCGATTTTTCTGTGCCCCCGTTGCAGAACATAGGTGACAAGATCTTCCATTCCCTGAATGTTGTTGGAAACAACAGCAATTCTTCCATCGAATACATGGTCGATCGTAACCACCGGAATTTCGGATTGCACCAGCTGTTGTACTTCTTCTGTAAAGAAGTCGATGCAGGCAATTACAACTCCGTCGACTCCCCGGTAGCGGCAGTGATCATAATAACTGATGTGCTGACCGGAAAGATTTCCGCTGGTAAATGTGATGTCGTATCCTCTGGATTCAGCCGTGCGCTTGAAACTTTCTAATACATGATTGAAATAATCATGTGTGAGACCACTCATGGCTTCGTCTACGAATAGTACGCCGAGATTGTGGCTTCGCTTGGTTTTCAGCGACCGTGCTGAGGAATTAGGAAGATATCCCATTTCTGATGCAGTATTTAAAATAAGCTGCCGGGTCTCTTCGCTGATATCCGGATAACCATTGAGAGCTTTGCTGACACTTGCAACAGATACGCTGCATTGTTTTGCAATGTCTTTCATGGATACCATATGCATGTCCAGCCTTTTCTGTTTTTGTTTCTAAATCGTTTTCGCAAGCTCATCGTACTGTATTTTCGGACAATTTGCAAGCATAAATTGTTATATTTGCATAATTTATCCCTCTTGCACAAAAAATAATTGACGATAATTAACCAATTTCACAAAAAAGGTACTTCATTTTTACGAAAAATTTCGTAAAAAACTTAACGTTTACGAAAACATGTCTGCACGCGATTTCGTAAGCGAAAATGTAGTTGATTTTTTTGAATAAGTGAATTATACTGAGCTTAATCCAATCTAATCATATTATAGTTATAAAATTTCTAAACTTATTCGTTTTCGCAATTCTGTTTTCAGTCTTTAACTCGTGATCGCATACCCTTTACTTTATTTATATTGTTTTTTGAAGGAGGTTCTTTATGAAATTCGGACATTTTGACGATAAAGCCAAAGAATATGTAATCACTACACCACATACTCCACAGCCATGGATCAATTATCTCGGAAGCAACGATTTCTTTTCACTGATCTCAAACACCTGCGGCGGATATAGTTTCTATAAAGATGCGAAACTTTTACGTATTACGAGATATCGCTACAATAACATTCCGGTAGATTCCAACGGAAAATATTACTATATCAATGATGACGGTGTGATCTGGAATCCGGGCACGATGCCATCCGGTACAGAGACAGATACATATGAATGCCGTCACGGTCTGGGATACAGCCGTTTCCATTCAACGAAAAATAATCTGGAAGCGGATCTGCTGGCATTTGTACCGGTAGATGCAGCGTGCGAGATTAACTGCCTGACTTTGAAAAACAATTCAGATGTCGAAAAAAACATCTCTTTATTTTCTTATGTAGAATTCTGTCTCTGGAATGCAGTTGATGACTCGACTAACTTCCAGCGAAATTTAAGTATTGGTGAAGTGGAAGTACACGGAAGTACAATTTATCATAAGACCGAATACAGAGAGCGCCGCCGTCATTATAGTTTCTTTACTGTAAATGCACCGGTTCAGAATTTTGATACCAGCAGGGATGAATTCCTTGGAGCCGGTAACGGCAACGCATTTCCGGAAGCAGTCCGTAAGAAAAAATGCAACAACTCCATAGCAAGCGGATGGTATCCGATCGCAGCACATCAGATTGATCTGACACTTGCTCCTGGCGAAGAAAAAACATTTGTATTTATGCTGGGGTACTGTGAAAACCCTGCAGACAGTAAATGGGAAGCGCCAAACGTCATCCGTAAGGCCCCGGCAAAAGCGCTTATCGAAAGATTTGATACAGCAGAAAAAGCAATGGCAGCATTTGCAGAGCTGAAAACATACTGGGAGACACTGCTTGCACGTTTTGAAGTCACCAGTTCGAATGAACACATTGATCGTATGGCAAATATCTGGAACCAGTATCAGTGTATGGTAACATTCAATATGTCAAGATCTGCATCGTATTATGAATCCGGCACCGGACGAGGCATGGGATTCCGTGATTCCTGTCAGGATCTTCTCGGATTTGTACATCTGATTCCGGAACGCGCAAGGGAAAGAATTATTGATATTGCATCTACACAGTTCCCGGACGGAAGCGCATATCATCAGTATCAGCCACTGACAAAGCAGGGCAATCTCGATGTCGGAAGCGGATTTAATGATGATCCGCTGTGGCTGATTGCAGCGGTTGCCGCCTATCTGAAAGAAACCGGTGATTATGGCATTCTTGATGAGCCGGTACCATTTGACTGTAAGAAAGGTTCTGAAGTACCGCTGTTTGAACATCTGAACAAATCGTTCCATTATACAGCGACACATCTCGGACCGCACAAACTTCCGCTGATTGGAAGAGCTGACTGGAATGACTGCCTGAATCTGAACTGCTTCTCCAGTGAACCCGGTGAATCTTTCCAGACGACCGGACCATCCGAAGGACCGGTGGCAGAATCTGTATTTATTGCAGCAATGTTTGTTAAATATGGTAAAGAATTTAAAGAAATCTGTTTGCGTACAGGACATGAAGATTTTGCAAAAGAAGCAGAGAGTGCAGTAGCCGATATGTATCAGGCGGTTCTGGATGCAGGATGGGACGGAGAATGGTTCCTTCGCGCATATGATTCACAGTCTGCAAAAGTCGGATCAAAAGAATGTGAAGAAGGTAAAATTTATATTGAACCACAGGGATTCTGCGTAATGGCTGAAATCGGAAAAGAAGAAGGCCTTGCTGAGAAAGCGCTGGATTCCGTACATAAACATCTGGAAACGAAATATGGTATCATGATACTCCAGCCGGCATATACCAGATATCATCTGGAACTTGGTGAAATTTCTTCTTATCCGCCGGGATACAAAGAAAATGCCGGAATCTTCTGCCATAACAATCCGTGGATTTCTATTGCAGAAGCTGTACTCGGAAGAGGAGATCTTGCATTTGATGTTTACCGTAAGATCTGCCCGTCCTATATTGAAGAGATCAGTGATGTACATCGCACAGAACCATATATTTATTCACAGATGATAGCAGGTGCTGACGCAGCAAGATTCGGCGAGGCAAAGAACAGCTGGCTGACCGGAACGGCAGCCTGGACATTTGTTAACCTGTCACAGGCGCTTCTCGGAATCCAGCCGGAATATGACGGTCTGGTAGTGAATCCGTGTCTGCCGAAAGCTTTTGGTGATCTGCAGATCAAACGCCGCTACAGAGATGCGGAATATTATATTGATATCCGCAAACCGGACGGTGTGGAAAAAGGTGTTGAATGGATGGAAGTAGACGGCGAAAAAATTGCCGGAAACCAGATTCCTCTGATCCCCGGCAAGAAAGAATACCATGTAACGGTACAGATGGGTTAATTATTTGTTCCCTGTGATGTGGTCATGGTGGAGGCGAGACCTTCCGGAAGGATGGTTCCTCCGCCGAGTACCATATCGTCATCATAAAGGACAGCAGCCTGTCCCGGAGTAACGGCTCTCTGTGGCTCATCGAAGGTGATCTTTATCAGGTCTTCTCCGATCTGCTCCACAGTTGCCGGTTGTTCCGGCTGACGGTAACGCGTTTTGACTTTACATTTGATCGGTGCATCGAGATGATCCCATGGAATCAGGTTGATGTCGTTGATATAACAATAATTACTCATCAGATCCTGTTTTCCGCCGAGGATAACCTCGTTGGAATCCAGTGATTTGCCACAGACATAGAGAGATTCCGGTGCGGAAATACCGAGACCGCGGCGCTGGCCGATCGTATAATGAATCTGGCCTTTATGTTTACCGAGAACTTTTCCCTCTTTATTTACAAAATCTCCCGGTTCGGATGACTGACCGGTATACTGTTCAATAAATGAAGCATAATCTCCGTCCGGCACGAAGCAGATATCCTGACTGTCCGGCTTATCAGCATTGATAAAGCCCTGCTCCTGTGCAATGTGGCGGATTTCTTTTTTTGTATAGCCGCCGAGTGGAAACAGAGTGTGTGCAAGCTGATCCTGTGTCATGGCATAAAGAACGTAGCTCTGGTCTTTCGTCGGATCAAGACCTTTTTTTAAAATGAAACGTCCGGTTTCCGGATCCTGCTCTCTGCGGGCATAATGGCCGCTTGCGATGTACTCACATCCGAGTTCTCTTGCCTTGTCAAGAAGTGCGGAAAATTTTAAAAAACGGTTACAGTCGATACATGGATTTGGTGTGCCTCCGTGAAGGTAGGTATCTGCGAATTTGTCGATAACACTGTGACGGAATTCGTCGTGCATCGGGAAAACGTAGTAGAGCATGCCAAGTCTTGCGGCAACACTTCTTGCATCCTCAGTATCAGATGGTGTGCAGCAGGCACGGTGACCCGGAAAACTGCACTGTGGATTATCATAAAGCTTCAGAGTGGCACCGGCACAGTCATAGCCGTCCTGAACCATCAGGTAGGCAGCTACGCTGGAATCAACTCCGCCGCTCATGGCGATCATTGCTTTTTTCTGCATATATTTTCTCCTGTTGTATAAAATTGTTTTATAGTAACTATTCAGAAGGTAGTATCCCGCGAGGTGTTTTGGCATGTTTTTTGCCAAAATCCCGAGACATATAAGGCAAAATGCCATCACCGAAGGTGATTTGGAATGCATTTTGACTCGTAACTGTGAGGGTACTGAACAGTTACGTTTTATATGATATATGGTTTATATAGTTATCTGCAAAATCTGTTTACAGGGGGGGAAGCCCCAAGTAACCAGTATCATGGTATCATCATAGAAAAACAGTGTCAAGCAAGGAAAACAGAGCGTAAATAAAAAAATGAAAAAATGTGTTGACAGACAGAAAAAAGAGTAGTATATTAAACCTATCGGAAAGATAGGAAATAAAATCGAGAGAACACATTAAGGAGGAAGAATCATGTTTACAGAGAAATCAGTACAGAGAAATGTCATGTGTATGATGGATAAGGAAATGCGAATGGGTATGTACATGTGCATGTCTATGTTAAACTGTGCTTCAATGTATAGGAAACTTCCTGCGACATCAGAGGATCATGGCAGAGTGGTCTGAGGTGAGATGTCAAGAATGTGAATATAGATGTATCAACCAGATACAATGTAGATTACATGAACAGGAAATTCCGAAGGAGTTCCTGTTTTTTCTTTGTGCAAAATCAGGCAGAGAACGTCAGGATAACAGGAAATCCTGAACTTACAACTGAATATGGAAAAAAGTAATAGAACAAATCAAATAAAAAATAATGGATGAGAATAAGAGAGGGAAATAATTATGAAAAACAGAAAATTTGTCACAGTATCACTTGCAACAGCACTCGCAATCGGAACAATCACAGCAAACGGCGTACTTGTAAGCGCTGACGCAGAAAAAGGAACCATCAAAGTAGCAGCATCCGCAACACCACATGCAGAGATCCTTGAAGAAGCAAAACCAATCCTCGAAAAAGAAGGATGGGATCTGGAAGTTACCGTATTTGATGACTATGTACAGCCAAACCTTGTAGTAGAGAGTGGTGATTTCGATGCAAACTATTTCCAGCATATTCCGTATCTTGACAACTTCAATGAAGAGCAGGGAACACATCTTGTAAATGCTGGCGGAATCCATTACGAGCCATTCGGAATCTATCCGGGAACAAAGAAAACACTGGATGATCTGGAAGATGGTGATACCATTGCAGTTCCGAATGATACCACAAACGAAGCAAGAGCACTTCTTCTCCTTCAGGACAACGGAGTGATCACTCTGAAAGACGGAGCCGGACTGGAAGCAACGGTAAAAGATATCGAAGAAAATCCGAAGAACATTCAGATCGAAGAACTGGAAGCAGCACAGGTTTCCCGTGTAAAAGACGAAGTTGCATTTGTCGTACTGAACGGAAACTATGCACTGCAGGCAGGATATTCCGTATCCAAAGATTCCATTGCACATGAGACATCTGATTCTGAAGCAGCAAAAACATATGTAAACATCATTGCAGTCAAAGAAGGTAACGAAGACAACGAAGCAGTCAAAGCTCTGGTAGATGTACTGAAATCTGACGAGATCAAAGATTACATTAATGAGACATATGACGGAGCAGTTGTACCTTTTGAAGAATCTGCAGATTCTGACAAAGCAGAGGCAGTGGATGTCACAGCAGATGCAGAAGAAGATACTGCAGCAGAGGATGCAGAATAAATAAAATTGTAACACAGGGACGGGAGGAAACAGGCGAATGGAACCGATGATACAAGTCGAAAACCTTTGTAAAAGTTTTTCTACGAAAAATGGAACCGTAGAGGCAGCCAGAAACATCAGTTTTTCCATTGAAAAAGGAGAAATCTTCGGCATAATCGGTCTCTCCGGTGCAGGCAAAAGTACACTGGTGCGATGTCTGAATTTACTGGAAAGACCGACCTCAGGAAGCGTATGGGTAAATGGTAAAAATCTTATGGAGCTTTCCGAAAGGGAGCTTCGTAAGGAACGTCAGAACATAGGAATGATCTTCCAGCATTTCAATCTTCTGATGCAGAGAACAGCGCTTGACAATGTATGTTTTCCGATGGAAATTGTCGGAATCAGTAAGAAGGAAGCACGTAAAAAAGCTCTGGAGTACCTGAAGATCGTAGGACTTGAGGAAAAAGCCCTTTCTTATCCGTCTCAGCTTTCAGGTGGACAGAAACAGCGCGTGGCGATTGCCCGTGTGCTTGCAAGTGATCCGGAAATCCTGCTTTGTGATGAGGCAACAAGTGCATTAGATCCCCAGACGACGAAATCCATCCTTGAGCTGATCAGGAAAATAAATAAAGAGTATGGAATCACAGTCGTTGTGATCACACACGAAATGAGTGTTGTACAGGAAATCTGTAACCGCGTGGCAGTACTGGAACGAGGAGTTCTGGTGGAATCCGGAACAGTTGAAGAACTTTTCCGAAGCCCGAAGACAGAAGCGGCCCGGAGACTGGTATTCAGCGGACGCACACAGATTCAGGAAATGAACGGCAAGCGTCTGGTACGTGTAACGTTTAAAGATAAGTCGTCTTTTGAACCGGTGATTGCAAATCTGGTCCTGACTTATCGCACTCCGGTCAATATCCTGTATGCAGATACTAAGAATATTGGCGGAGCCGCAGAGGGCGAAATGATTCTGCAGCTTCCCGAGATCGAGGAAACAGCAGAAAAAATGATCGAATATCTGCGGGAAACAAATATGGGAGTAGAGGAGTTGAGTTCTGATGTGGGATAATGCAACAATTACAATGCTTCTGGAAGGAACCAGAGATACTTTATATATGACACTTGTGTCTACTTTTTTCGGATACGTACTTGGCCTGCCGCTGGGAATCCTCCTCGCAGTGACAGACAAAGAAGGTATCCACCCGAATTCAGCTGTTTATAAAGTTCTGGATGTGATCGTGAATATTCTCAGAAGTATTCCGTTCCTGATTCTCCTCATTCTCGTCATTCCGCTTACGAGACTGCTGGTGGGCAAGACGTATGGATCTACCGCAACGATCGTACCACTTGTGATTGCTGCCGCACCGTTTGTAGCACGTATGGTAGAGTCCTCACTTAAGGAAGTTGATCCGGGTGTGATTGAGGCGGCTGTCAGCATGGGCGCCGGAACACGGACGATCATCTGGAAAGTACTTCTTGCTGAATCCAGAACTTCCCTTCTGGTTGGTGTGACGATCGCAGTAGGAACGATCCTGGGCTATTCTGCAATGGCAGGAACTGTCGGCGGAGGCGGACTGGGTGATATCGCGATACGTTATGGATATTACCGTTACCAGACAGACATCATGATCGTGACGATTGTTATTCTGGTAGTTCTCGTACAGATTCTTCAGGGACTGGGCATGATGCTTTCAAGAAAGCTTGATAAAAGAAAAGCGTAATGATTATTTTAGAAATTTTATACTTTTATTAGAAAAAGGACAAAAATTTCTCACATTTATATTGTATGATGTACTTGTCTTAAAGGAACAGCCCTTTAAGATCTCCGGTAACACTTCAAATGCCGGAAGAGTTGCCGGAACTCTTTCCTTTCCCTAAAAATAAAACAGAACACGAAAACTCAACAGCCGCCACCTGACAAGAAACGTCAGGAGGGCGGCTGCTTTCGTTATACCAAAGTATGCGAGAGAAGCTGCCAGTGGCAGGTTCTCTGTATGTCTGTATAGTCTCTCTATATTATAGTGGGTTTGTAGCGCGACATGATATCATTTTATCCGCGGTAGCGGTTAAAACAGGAATAGATTTCCTGGATTCTCGGAACTGCATACCCACATGGAAGGGAAGAACCGTCTGCAAATGCGGCAAGTCCCTTCTTTTGTAATTCTTTGGACAGCAGCTGAACGATTTCAGAGACAGTACGCTGTCCGTCGACCAGATTTTCTATAGCATATTTCAGTATCAGACCGAGAGCAGCTGTCTGCTCAGTATCTACAATCTGTTCGATGCAGCGCAGATCAACGTTCTCGTGTCCGAGAAGAAATCCATCTTTTCCATGTACTTTTATTTTCAGGCGTTCTGGTTTGGCGGTTCCACGTCCATGGCTGCGAATACCGGGCGATTTTTTGGACAGTATCCGATGACTCTGGGGCATGGAAAATGCAGGTGCTTTTTCTTCGGTCAGAGGATATTTTTCACAAAGCGCACGGACTTTTGTGGAAATGTCCACAGGATGATAAGAATCCATCTGGATAACCGTATCGGCAATGTGGAAAAATGCACCGGAGCTTCCAGCTACCAGAATCGTGGAAATCCCGGCTTTTTCATAGAGATCTTTTGAGCGTTCCAGAAACGGAGTGATCGGTTCTTTTTCACGGGAGATGACTTCCTGCATGAAGGTGTCCCGCACCATAAAATTGGTCGCGGAGGTATCTTCATCCAGCAGGAAAACTTTGCTTCCGGCTTCGATTCCCTCCACAATACCTGCGGCCTGTGAGGTACTTCCACTGGCATCTTCCGTAGAAAAACAACGAGTGTCTTTTTTATTTGGAAGATCATTAATAAAAAGTGAAATATCTACATTGCGGATAAAACGTCCGTCCTCAGAGCGAAGCTTTAAAGCGTTGACATCCGTGATGACATATTCTCGCCCGTCACCGGCAATGTGATTGTATACACCGAGTTCCAGCGCATTCAGAAGCGTGGACTTGCCGTGATAACCGCCACCAACGATCAGGGTGATTCCGGCGGGGATGCCCATACCGTAGATTGTTCCTTCATGTGGAAGTTCCATGGATACACGAAGAGATTGCGGTGACATAAATGGGACAGAATCCTTAAGAGGGCGGGAAGAAATACCGCTTTCTCTCGGTAGGACAGAGTGATCGGCCACGAAAGCAACAAGATTTTTTTCTTTTAGCTGTGTGCGAATCGAATCCTGATCTTCGGCAAGAAAGATTGCCTGTTCCAGTTTGGCGCGGTCGGTATTTTTATAGAAAAAAGCTTTCTCGATACAGGCCGGGAGAAAATCAAAGAGGATTTTTTCCAGTTCCGTGGCATTAATGGTACGTCCGTTTGCCGGGAATCCAATAAAAAAACGTGCGGTGATTTCTTTGTCCGTAATTTCGCAGGCAGAACGTGAAAGCACTTCCTGCCCGCAGTGGCTGACGGAGATGAGGCCGCTTTTACCCGAGCCTTTTGCACGGAAAGTGTAGTGATTGATCTGAGTTTCGAACTGGCGGGTCAGATAATCTGCAAGTGTCACACGCGTAAGCGTATCTTTATAATAAGCGGCTGGAAAGCCTGCGGTTTTGTGACTGAGACGGATACGGATATGTGAAGGTGATGCAAAAGGATCCCCCTGTACATGGTCAATATGAAGAATGAAATTCCTGAACTGATAGCTGCCTTTCAGGGATTTGTACGCAGGATAACTTCTGTGGTGGATCGCCTGAAGCTGTGTTTTTAAATCAGATGCGTTCTGCATGAAAAGACTCCTTTTATGAAAAATTTGTGATATATTTACAGATTTAAAGTACATTTAAAGTTTGACTGTAACTATAAAAATGACATAAATTATTATAATTCTCAAATACGAAAAAAGGCAAGCAGTTCGGGGCATAATAAGAAACATAAATTATAATAAAGGTTGTTGAATTTCTTATATCTTTATTAAGAATCTGAAACCATGTAGAAATACGTAAAATATTGGGGTATAATGTTGGAAGAATTTTGAGAATCAAACGAAAGGTGGTTTTGTATATTATGGAAAGAAGAAATGCATGGCTTTCTTACAATGAAGCAGATGAAAAAGCCCTGGAGAAGCTGGCAAAGGATTATCGCACATTTCTCGATAATGGCAAAACGGAACGTGAATGCGTGAGCGAACTGTCCAGAGAAGCGGAGGCTGCCGGTTATGTATCACTGGATAAAAAACTTGCTTCCGGTGAGAAGATCCAGACAGGAGATAAAATTTATGCAGTTGGCATGAAAAAGATCATGGCACTGTTCCATATCGGAGAAGATCCGATGGAAAAAGGTATGAACATTCTGGGTGCACACATCGACTCTCCACGTCTGGATGTAAAACAGAATCCTTTATATGAAGATACAGAACTGGCATATCTTGACACCCATTATTATGGCGGTGTAAAGAAATATCACTGGGTTGCACTGCCACTCGCAATCCATGGTGTGATCGTCAAAAAAGACGGTACTGTGGTCAATGTGACAGTTGGTGAAGATGAGGATGATCCGGTCGTATACATCACTGATCTTCTGATCCATCTTGCAGGAAAACAGCTTCAGAAAAAAGCAGCAGAAGTAATTGAGGGCGAGAACCTTGACATTCTGATTGGCAGCAGACCACTTAATGAGGAAAGAGATGAGAAGAAAAAAGAAGCAGTCAAAAACAATGTTCTTCGCATCCTGAAAGAAAAATATGATGTAGAAGAAGAGGATTTCCTTTCTGCGGAGCTTGAAATCGTTCCGGCAGGAAAAGCACGTGATTGTGGACTTGACAGGAGCATGATTGCAGCATACGGACAGGATGACCGTGTATGTGCATACACTTCTTTCGTTGCGCTGATGGAAATGGAAGCACCGAAACGCACAAGCTGCTGTCTTCTGACGGATAAAGAGGAGATTGGAAGCGTTGGCGCAACCGGTATGCAGTCTAAATTCTTTGAGAATACAGTTGCAGAACTTCTTGGGGGAATGGGATGCTATTCTGACCTTGCACTTCGCAGAACACTCAGTAATTCCTTTATGCTTTCTTCCGATGTAAGTGCAGGCTATGACCCGGCTTACGGAGAGTGTTTCGAAAAGAAAAATGCAGCATACCTTGGCCGTGGTATCGTTCTTAATAAATTTACAGGAGCAAGAGGAAAATCCGGTTCCAACGATGCGAATGCAGAATATGTGGCAAAAGTACGCAAAGTTTTTGATGACAGTGAAGTTGCATTCCAGACCGCAGAACTTGGTAAAGTTGATGTCGGTGGCGGCGGAACGATTGCTTATATCGCGGCACTTTACGGTATGAATGTCATTGACAGTGGTGTGGCTGTTCTGAGCATGCATGCACCATGGGAAGTGACAAGCAAGGCCGACATTTATGAGGCTAAACAAGCATATAAAGCATTTCTTGAAAATGCATAAAAGCTGACAGCAGAGGAGAACAAAAATGGATGATACGTTAATCAAAGTAGAGGATTTGTGCAAGATTTACAATCCCGGCGAAAACGAGGTGCGGGCACTGGATCATGTCAGCCTCGAAATTAAGAAGGGAGAACTGGTGGCAATTATCGGACAGTCCGGATCAGGCAAGTCGACATTTATGAATATGCTCGGCTGTCTGGATGTGCCGACATCCGGTAAATATTATCTGAATGGAACGGACGTGTCCGAAATGTCGGACAATGAATTGTCTGAGGTTCGAAACCGTGAGATCGGATTTATCTTTCAGGGGTTCAATCTGATTGCGAATCTGAATGCGATTGAAAATGTAGAACTGCCGCTGATCTACCGTGGCATTGACCGTAAGACAAGACATCAGCTGGCAATCGATTCTCTGAAAATGGTCGGACTTGAGAAACGTATGGACCATAAACCGAGTGAGATGTCAGGAGGACAGCAGCAGCGTGTGGCGATCGCAAGGGCGATTGCTGCGCAGCCGCCGGTTATTCTCGCGGATGAACCGACCGGAAATCTGGACTCTGCCTCAAGCAGGGAAATACTCGGAATTCTAAAAAAAATGCACAAAACTGGAAGAACGGTCATATTGATTACGCATGACAATGGAATTGCTGCACAGGCAAGACGCGTGGTGCGGATCATGGATGGCAAAATAGAATCAGATACGATCACCCCGGATTTTGATCAGGAGGCAGCTGAATGAAGGTAAGTGGGAAAAAGAAAAAATCAAAAAAGAAGCTTGTGATCGGAGTCGGTATACTGGCGGTTGCTGCTGTGGCAGGTGCCAATATTTACGGAAGCAGAAATGCAGCAGAAAATGCAGTGCCACAGATCAAAGTAGTAAAAGCTGTACGTGATAATGTGCAGCAAACAGTGGAAACCAGTGGAATGGTTGTAAGTGAAGAACAGAAGACTTATTTTTCACCCGTCAATGCGAAGGTTGATGTAGCTGATGTCAAAGAAGGCGAAACGGTAAAAGCAGGGACAAAGCTGATTGAATTTGACCAGAAGGATCTTGAGCGCGAAGAAAAGAAAGCAGAGCTGAATGTAAAAAGTGGAAAGCTGGATATGCAGAATACGCTGAATAAATCAGCTGAAGCTGTACAGAAGCAGCAGAATGCGCAGGGCAATGCGGCATCTTTGAAACAGCAGGTAGCTGCGCAGGAGGATTACATAGCAAATATAAAAGCAAGGATTTCTCAGGCAAATACGAATGCACAGGTGGCAGCAGCGCAGGAAGAGGCAAGAAAACAGGCGGATGCGACCGCGGCTCAGGCGGCCCGGGCAGAGGCTGTTCAGAAGGCATATGCGGCAGCGCAGAAGAAATATCAGAATGAGACACTGCCGGCATATCAGACGCAGCTGAATACGCTTGCTGATGAAATGAATCAGGCACAGACTACATACAATCAGACAGAAACAGATTATCAGATGGCATTCCAGACATGGAGCAGTGCGCAGAGTGATGAGAATGCCGCGGCTTTAGACGTGGCGGAGAGTGCCAGAAACGATGCGCAGATTGCATATCAGAATGCCAAAAGTGCCTATGAAGATTACAAGACACAGAAACCGGCAGCACCTGCGATGAATGATGTAAACAGTGAAATCATTTCAGACGGAAACGAGGCAGACAGTATTTTTTCAGATTCTGCGGAGACTGTTATGAATAACGGTTCAGACACGACTGTGACGGCAGATACGTCTGCTCTGGAAGCTGAACTTGAAAAGGCAAGCAACACACTTGCTGAACTGCAGTCCAGACTGTCTTCACAGCAGGCAGTTGCGGAGTCCGATCCATCAGCAGTCACTGCAGAAGAAAAAGAAAAGATGGAGATTACAAATAACCTTTCTGAACTGGATCAGATGTCTGCACAGGAACTTGTCGAGGCAGCGAAAAAGGGTATTAAAGCGGACTTTAACGGAGTCATCACAAAAGTTTCTGTAGTAGAAGGTGCAACGACTGCTCTCGGGACAGAACTTTTTACCCTTCAGAATACAGATAAGATAAATGTTAATGTCAATGTTTCTAAATATGATTATGACAAGCTGAAAGAAGGGCAGAGTGCAGATATTACTCTGGCCGGCAAGACGTATGAAGGCGAAGTAACAAGTATCAGCCATGTGGCAACACAGAATGAAAAAGGTGCATCGCTGATTTCAGCAGATGTGCGTATCAAAAATCCGGATGACGATATTTTCCTCGGTGTTGATGCAAAAGTAACAATTCATGCAGAAGAGGCCGATGATGTTGTGGTGCTTCCGTCAGAGGTAGTAAATATCGGAAAAGACGGTTCCTTCTGTTATGTTATTGAAAACGGTGTTATTACCAGAAGGGATATTACAACAGGAATCAGCTCAGACGATTATGTAGAAGTGACAGAAGGGATCAAAGAGGGAGATGAGGTTATTCGAGATCTTGGCTCACTTGAAGAAGGAATGCAGGCAGAAGCGACTTTGTCTGAATCTGCTGATAATGGAAGCCAGAGTAATCTGACAGATGCAGAGGAAGGTGCCTGATGGGCGGTTTATTTGAATATATAAAAATGGCTGTTCAGAATATCCGTGCCAATAAGGGACGTTCCTTTCTGACGATGCTGGGTATTATTATCGGTATTGCGTCGGTTATTGCAATCGTTTCAATCGGCGAAGGAACCAAAAATCAGATGAACAGTGAAATTGACGGTATCGGTGGCGGGCAGATTGCAGTCAGTGTCAGTAATGATGCAATAACAGAATCGGAGTTTATCACGGCAGAGGATGTGCAGGCCGTCCGGGAGATCGATACCGTAGAGGGAGTCAATGTGTCAGAGAGCTATGAGGGAGAAACTGTGACAGGAAAAGGAAATTTTTCCATCATGTTGACGGCAGAAGGTCCGGATGCAAAGCTGCTCAATAATTCCGAGATGAAATATGGAAGCTATTTTGGCGAAAATGAGATAGAGGAAGGTAAAAATGTATGTGTGATTTCGGATGCTGATGCAAAGCGTCTGTTTGGGACAGATGACGTTGTGGGAATGAATCTCGATATCACCTGCTATGATTCATCAAAATCTTTTCGCATCATGGGTGTGACAACACAAAAGGAAAATGGAACGTTTGTCAGCTATACATATGATGGGATGCCTGTTACTGTCAATATCCCATATTCGTCTATGGAAGATCTGGTCGGCGCGACGGATGAGTTTTATTCACTGATGATACAGGGAGATAAAACGCTGGATTCTCAGATTATTGCAGATCAGGTAGTGCACGTACTTGAAAAACGTCATCAATGTGCAGGGGAAGAATATTTTCAGGTGCAGAGTTTTCAGGATGTGATGCAGTCAATGAATGAAATGCTTGGTATGGTGACAGCTTTTATTTCATTTGTTGCAGGAATTTCGCTTCTGGTTGGCGGTATTGGTGTTATGAATATTATGCTTGTTTCGGTTACCGAAAGGACAAGAGAAATCGGCATCCGTAAATCCCTTGGAGCAAAGACTTCCTCAATTATGCTTCAGTTTCTTGCAGAAGCTGCGATACTGACGGTAATCGGCGGCCTGATCGGAATTATATTGGGAATACTGGCGGCATATGGAATCTGTTCTGTCATAAGCGGAAGTATCGGAATGACGATCACCCCGGGAATCAGTCCGACTGTGATTTTTGCAGCAACATTGTTCTCCTGTGCAGTCGGTGTGTTTTTTGGTATTTATCCGGCGAAAAAAGCGGCGCGTCTGAGCCCGATCGAAGCGTTAAGGAGAAATTAAGTGAATTGATTTTATAAAATATAGGAAAATGTAAGTGAAGAACAATAACGAATCTGGATTAAGAGACAGATTCGTTATTTGTTCTTTACGGTTTTTTCCCTGTATTGTTTAACTACATATATGACATGATTCACATGCGGACGGTGCGGTCGCACAGCCGCCGAGTGCAGTTTCTCGCAGTTCAGCCGGAAGCTTTTTGCCGACGGTGTACATGACGTTGATCATTTCATCGAGCGGAATCAGCTGTGTGATTCCGGCAAGCGCCATTTCTGCGGCAACGAGGGCATTTGCAACACCGGTGGCATTGCGGTTCTGGCATGGATATTCGACAAGACCGCCGACCGGGTCACAGACCAGTCCGAGCATATTCATGAGAACAGTAGAAGCCGCATAGGTGCATTGTTTTGGAGTGCCACCCAGCAATTCCGTAGCAGCAGAAGCAGCCATGGCAGCAGCAATTCCGGTCTCTGCCTGGCAGCCGCCGACAGCGCCTGCGACTGTGGCATTTCTCATTGCAAGATAACCGATCGCACCGGCATTAAAAAGCGCCTGCTGAATCTGTTCATCAGAAAAATGATAATGTTTCTGGACAGCCAGAAGAAGTCCCGGTACGATTCCGGCAGAACCTGCAGTAGGAGAGGCAACAATCAGTCCCATGGAAGCATTTGTTTCAAGTGTAGCCATGGCATAAGTGATTGCATCGTCCAGAAGGTTTCCGCAGATACTTTTGCCGGAAGTCTGATGAAGAGAGAGTTTTTTTGCTTCGCCACCGATCAGGCCGCCCATAGATTTGACTGGTTTTTCAATCGGTGAAAAAGCAGCGTCTTTCATAATTTCCAGTACACGTGCCATACGTGCATCTACATCTTCGGCAGTTGTTTCTCCGAGGATAATCTCACGTTGACGCATAATTTCAGAAATCGGAAGATTTTTTTCCGTACATAATGTCAGAAGTTCTACAGCATTTTTAAATTCTTTCATGATTTTCCCTCCTTACATCTGCACGATCATAACTTCGTGGATATTCTGGTTCAAACGAATCGTATCGTCGATATCCTCCGGAAGATGTCCGTCGGATTCTACGATCGTATAAGCTATTTCACCTTTGGACTCGCGGAAAAGACGCATAAAGGCGATATTGACGTTGCGGTCGCTGAGGCATTTGGTGATGTATGCCACAACTCCAGGCTTGTCCTGATGAGTTACGATTACAGCACTGTATTCGCCGGTGAAATCAACCTGTACGGAATTAATCTTTACGATGCGTACTTTGCCACCACCGAGTGATTCTCCGCGGACAGTCATTTCCTGATTTTTTTCGTTGATCATATGGATATCAACTGTATTTGGGTGCACATCCGTCTCGATTTCATTTGGCGTGAATGAGAAGGCAAGTCCCTTCTGATCTGCAATCTCGAAAGAATTTCGGATACGCATATCATCCGTGGAAAATCCCATGATACCTCCGAGCAGGGCACGGTCTGTTCCGTGGCCTTTGTAGGTGCGGGCAAAAGAGCCGTAAAGAGTAAATTCTACTTTTTTCAGAGGCCCATTGATCATTTTCTGCGCAAGAAAACCAATGCGGGCAGCACCGGCTGTGTGGGAGCTGGACGGACCGATCATATTTGGACCCATGACATCGAATACACTGATAAAAGACATGTTCATTCTCCTTAAAATTTGTATAAAAATAGTGTTTACACTTATGCAAAAAAATACAATGGATGTCCTTGTGATTGTATTGTATCATTCCCTGAAGAAGGAAGCAAATTTATTAAAAGGAAAGCGGCAGAATAGAATATATAAAACTGTTTAAAATAAAAA
>ERZ1034984.1173-NODE-1173-length-26090-cov-8.930209_pt1 | contig 26090 bp, 13 predicted proteins | sample MGYA00520589_ERZ1034984 | MGnify/ENA primary metagenome ERZ1034984 (study PRJEB33766, sample SAMN09781790) | gut metagenome | biome: gut microbiome | host: Homo sapiens | place: Madagascar | study: EMG produced TPA metagenomics assembly of the PRJNA485056 data... | reverse complement strand
GAATAGCCGCAGGGAGCGAGGCGACCGAGGCAGTGCGGAAGGCGGAAGCAAGTCTGTGGAACTTGGACGCGAAGCGGACAACAGACACAGTCTTGCCCGCCTGGAGTCCGAAGCAGTCTTTCACGGCTGGCGTTAAGCCAGACGGGAATGTCTGCCGGGCGGAACTCAATTTACTGCTATAAAATAGAAAACGCCCCTCAAGTATGCTGTCTTGCGACGCGCCAGAGAGGCTTATTATCTCTAGTTTCTAAAAACTTTCTCAATTGTGAGTGCACAATGTAATGCTCATTTTTGAATTTTGCAACTATTTTTTTCCAACCACAAAGGATGCTTCTCCCAATCTTTGTAAGCCTCCGGTCTCCCACGTCATAGACTTCTGAATTATTATTCGGAACTTTGGCCATCCAAAACATGCAAGATCATGATGACCAAAGAAGAAGTGGCAAGTATCATAAAGTACTGCAATGACAATGGCGTAAGCTACAAGGCCAGGCTATCTGAACTGGGCGTTCCAGAATGGAAGTTCTTTGAGAGCAAGAGACATTATGCAAAGGAGCAGGCATCTTCCACATCAACTGCGGGCGAGTTTCTTCAGTTGACTGCCGGAGGCGACTTCGTTCCGATGCCGTCATTTGCGGCGAAGACCGGCAGAGGGTTCTCAAAGAAGAACGTACAGGCGCCAAAGATGATAAGCGTGGAGTTGCGCACCCCGAACGGAACGATGAGCCAGGATTTCTGGTTGTTATATAAGGTCACTTCGATGCCGAATCTTCTTGCAAGATTTTTGCAGGGCGGGATTTATACATAGCGATAACACTTTTAATGATGAAAACCAATATGCTGATAACTTCCGCCATGGTGGCGATTTTTTGTCTTGTGGCGATAACCACGGTCGCGTTTGTCAGAAAAGATAATGGTCAGAACCCTGCAAAGGACGGCCTTGTGCTGACTGACCTGTGGAAGGAATATTCCGCCGCTCAGAAAGCCGACCGCCCGAAAGAAATGGCCTCCATTCTTGACGCCATCATCTCGAAAGCCAAGGCCGAACGTCTGAACTATGACTTCTACACCGCTGCCAACAGGAAGGTTGAGATTGTGGGCAACCGTGACTGGAAGCTGCGCGAGGAGTATGATAAATGGCTTGACAAGGAGGTGGATGAATATGCCGAACCGATCGTGACCTTTTATCACCGGCGCTCCGAAGGGAGTCCTGCATCGCTCGTTGATTATGTTCTGATCAACAAGGCCAGGCTTCAGGCGGCCAGAAACGGCGCTTTCTACGGCGACGGACTGGATGACCTGTGGACGGGAATGATCAAGGATGATTATGAATATGCCCTCTGGTTCCTGGCCGTCATCAATCGTTCGGAGAAGGCGATGTCGCTTCTGGGGGAATATGTCGGCGATTCCTACCCGAAGGCCGCCTACCTTGAGTACCGCCGGATGGCAGATAAGAACTATAAATACAATGATCAGGGACGTGCCGAGAAGATGGCCGCCGCCCGTTCGTTCGCGGATAAGTATGCTGGAAAGGCTATTTCCCTGTACGGCAAGGCCATCGTGTTCAGAGGCCGGTTTGACAGCCTGTCCAGGATTAGTGACTCTTATGCCGGCCAGAGATCTTCGGACGCCGGGCTTGTCGAAGCGTCTTATAAATCCCTTCGCAATGATTGCAGACTTGCCGAGAAGGAACGCCTGTCATATTCAAAAGGTATCGAAAAGGATATCGCCGGAAAGGTGAATGATTTCAAACTGTTGATGGAATCCCTTGACAGGAAGGAGATAGGAATAGCTTTCGAGAAAGGTGTCGCCGTCCTCACCCTTCGCAATCTGGCGAAAGTCGATGTGGAGTTCGTTCAGGATGTCAAAGGAGCCAAGCCTTTGATCCGCAAGACGGTGAACAACCCCAGGAAAAGTTTTTATGTTCAAGACACTGTGAAGGTTGAACTTCCGAAATGCGATGACGGAGACTACATATTCACTGTAAGGAACGGGAAGGTGGTCTCAAAGGCCGAATGGGAAAAGAAGACCCTTTCCATCGCCGTGCGCAAGGACAGCGAGAAGCTGCGTTTCTTTGTCGCTGACTATCTGACCGGCGAGCCTGTGGAAAAGGTTGATCTTGAGCTACTTCGCTCAGGTAAGACCATTGCCGGGGCCAAGGATGTGGAACTTTGCAAGGACGGATTCACTCCTTTGCCTGAAGACATTGCTGGCAGTCTGAAGAACGGTGCGGCGAGCTGTCTGGTCGCGTCATACCGTGATCAGGACGGATTCCTCCACAAGACTGATGAACACTACATCTACGGGAACTCTGGTTATGTGTCGGATCAGAATGACGATCCGGGAACGTTCTGCGAGATATTCACGGACAAGTCGGCCTACAATCCGGGAGAGAAGGTGGAGTTCAAGGCCGTCCTTTACAAAGGAGACATGGGCAAGAGTCTGCATACCTTGGAGGCCGGTGTCAAAGTGAAGGCCGAACTCGTCAATGCTGAGGACAAGTCAATCGGGAACAAAGAATTGACTACCAATGAATATGGCTCTGTGGCTGGCTCGTTTGACATCCCTTCCGGAGGCAGGAACGGTCATTTTCAGGTGTGCGTCACCGGCGATGGCGTGAACTCGTCGAAAGGAATCGTCGTGGATGAGTTCATCCTTCCGACCTACGACCTTGCCTTTGACAAGACCGACAGGCTTTTCATTGCCGGCGACACCGTTGAGGTGACCGGCAAGGTGTCCAGTTTCAGCGGACATCCGCTGTCTGCCGCATCAGTGACCTATTCTGTTGGCCGGCACGGGAGAACTTTCGCCTCGGGAAAACTGCTTTTGGATGCGGACGGTTCGTTCACGGTACGCTTCGGAACTGATGACAATGATGGCCTCGCCTTCTATGGCGTGACCGTCAAGGTGACGGATGCGACAGGGGAGACAAAGGAATTCTCCAGGATGGTCTCGGCTCTGAAATATTTCAACCTTGCTGTTGATGTGACAAATGCGTCCAAGGGTGACATCAATCCTTCGGATGGCGCATGGCGCGGCACTCCGTTTATGGTTTCCGGAGATAAGGCCATTGTGTCGTTCGGAGTCAAGGATTCGAGAGGCTGTAAGGTTAACTCTCCTGTTGAAGTAAGGTATTTATTGTCAGATGATTCTGGTAAGAATTTGGCTTCTGGCGAGACGTTCTCCGGCAAGACGGAGGAACTCGCGCTTCCGGCGGCCGGAATGTACCTGCTTGAGGTTAATGCTGAAATCGTCAGGGAAGACGGCCGTAAGGTGACTGCCCAGACAAAGTTGATGATACTTCGTGTGGATGATTCGGCTACTGTACTTGATGCTAAGGTCAAGAACATATTTAAGTTGGTGGGCGGCTGCGCTGACGGCATCTTGAAAACCGGTGAGGACATCAAGGTTCAGTTCGGTGTCGGGGAAGGCCCTGTCTGGGCTGTTGTGGAGCTGTTCGGGGACAAGCGTCAGCTGCTTGAGCACAAGATGATCCATCTTGACGGCAAGGTGGGAGAAAAGGGCTCTTTGACGGAAATTGTATATGATTATAAGGAGGAATATCCTGACGCCGTCCGGTTGATGGTATTCTATTTCCGGGACGGGTCGAGACGCATGTTCAACCAGGAGTTCAGGCGCGAGCGCAAGACTCTTGAACTGCCGCTGGCATTCTCTTCGTTCACGGACAAGGCTTTGCCTGGTACGGAATATTCATTGGCTTTGAAGTCTGTCCCTGGCGTTGAGGCTGTGGCGACCGTGTTTGACAAGAGCTCGGAACTGATCTCGGCCAATGATTGGACCACTGTGCGTTTGGTCTGGTCGGGGGCGGAGAATGTTTACATTTCAAATTCCACGGGTGGAGTACGTGGCCGGATGACTTATGATGATGACATGGTTGTCGGTTACGGCTCTTTCTCCCGGAATAGCGTGAGGGTCCGTGGTCTTGGCAGAAGAAGTCCTGCAGTGATGATGGATTCGGTGGCCGACGGCGAGAGCGATGTCCTTCTCGAATCTGCGGCAATGCCGTACGAGATGTCAAAGAGCGCGTCTGCCGAGGATTCCGGGACGAGGGACGAAGAGACCGGGATTCAGGACGTTGCCGTTCGCTCGGACTTTGCATCCTCTTTGGCTTTCGAGCCGTTCCTGCACCCGGACGCCGACGGGAACATATTCCTGAAATTCAGGACTTCTGACAAGCTTTCGACTTTTGTGGTGCAGGTTTGGGCGCACGACAAACAGATGAGGAACGCCTCCGTCCGCCGTGAGATGGTCGTGACGGTTCCGGTCAAAGTCTCCGTGGCCGAGCCTAAATATCTTTATAAAGGTGACAGGTTTGTGCTGCACGCCACTGTGTCAAATGGTTCCGACAAGAGTGTGACCGGAGTTACGTCTTTGCAGACATATTCATCGAAGGATCATGAGGGGATGAAGCCGTTCGCTTCGTCGTTGAAGAAAGTGACGGTTCCGGCTGGCAGTTCAGTTGAAGTCGCCTTTGATGTCAACCCTAAGGAATATGATGAGCTTGGACTGAAATTGGTCTTCGCTGACAACGCCAAAACGTTCTCGGACGGGGTGTTTGTCAGCCTGCCGGTTCACGAGGCGAAGCAGACTTTGACAGAGTCCCATTCCGCCGTGCTTCTTGCCGGGGCGGACAAGGCCGCTCTGATCAAACGTCTCGAATCAGAGTTTACCGGCACTACATCCAAAGGTGCTGAGGTTAAGGAAATTGACATCCGCCAGATGGTTCTGGACGCGGTGCCGTCCAAGATTGAGCCTAAGGGTAAGGATGTTCTGTCTTTGACGGAGGCACTGTATGTCCGTAAGGTCGCTGCCTCTCTTGGCACTGACGTTGAGTCAGAGATGTCGGACGCGGTTCTCGTGGAGAAGATCAAGGCGTGTCTGAACGCTGACGGAGGCTTTGGTTGGTTCGAGGGTATGCGCTCCTCTCCGGTCGTGACCGCTGTCGTGCTTGAGCGTCTTGCAAAGATGCGTGATGCAGGCTTTGATTTTGGTGGAATTGATTTGAGGGGTTCTGTCAAGTGGCTGGACCGTAATCAGTTCCTGCGTGGGAATGCGCTCCCTCGCTGGTGTGGCTGGCTGTCAATGGAGCAGTATGCATACGTCCGCTCGCTGTACTCGTCCATGCCGTTTGATGTCTCTCTTCAGACCAAGAACGACAAGTCTGAATACGCCCGTAATTTCAAGGAGTTCAAGAAATCGGTGAAAGACTATCTTGTGCCTTCCGCGAAAGATGGTCGTGGGCTGAACGGGCAGATTCTTGCCAAGGCTCGCAGAATCAAGACTTTGGCTAATCTGACAGGCAGTGATGGCGGTTTGTTGTTGGCTTCCTCATGGGGGCTGAAACTCTCCGCGGAATCGAAGATGAACCAGTCGATGGCCGCTGACACTCAGTCGCTTCTTGAATATGCCGTACAGCATCCGGACGGTGGTTGGTACTATCCTAACGCAGTGATGCCGTTCAGAGGTTTGCTGGAGAGCGAGGCCTATGCGCATTCGATGCTTTGTGACTTGCTGTCAAGTGAATATGTGGAGGCCGCCCTTCGACACTTCGGCAAGCTCAGTGCAATGCAGGCTCGTGGATCGGCGAATTCGGTCACTGAGCCTGTCGAAGTTACCGCTAAACAGATCGCCGACGGCATACGTCTTTGGCTGATGCTTCAGAAAGAGACTCAGAAATGGGGTGGGGATCCCGCTTTCGTGGATGCCCTCAACTCCGTGCTGACCGGCCCGGCTGACATCCTTGCGACGAGGGTCGTGAGCCTGACAAAGACATATTCAGTACCTTTCTCAAAGGTGAAGGCCGCAGGAAACGGCTTCACGGTCGAGCGCCATTTCTACAAAGAGGTAAAGGGCGAGGACGGGAAGAAGAACCGTCTGGAGACATTCCCGGGAATGAAACTCAGTGTTGGTGACAAGGTGACCGCTGAGTACCGGATCTGGAATCAGGAGAACCGCAGTTTCGTGAAATTGACCGCTCCCCGTGAGGCCTCTTTCCGTCCGTCTGACCAACTTTCCGGAGCCTACGGCTGGTGGCTTCGTCCTCTTTCCGTGAACGGAATCTGGTCGGTGACCCCTCAAGGCTACAGGGACGTCAAGACTGACCGTACGGAGTACTGGTTCGATGTCTATCCGGAGGAGAAAACAACTGTGACGGAGGACTTCTTCATAACCCAGGAGGGCATATTCACCGCTCCTGTCGTGACGATCGAGTCCCTCTATGCTCCTCATTACAGGGCGAATGATGCATATTCCGGTGAAGTTAAGACTGTAAAATAAACCTTTGCCGGGAGAAAGGCTTCCCGGCTGTTGACTAAAAGAGATAATCCGATGAGATCTTTGTTGCTTGGTTGTCTGGCGCTCTTGGCTATGGCCGGCTGTTCGGAACGAACGGATCCCACCCCAGAATTGCTACCTCTCCCTCAAGAGGTAGTGTGGTCGAAAGGTGCTTTCCAAAAATCTGAAGTAAGTTTGTCTGGAGACCCTTCAGTTGTGGGAATCGTAGGGGAGTGGCTTGACGGGGCCGGGATCAAACGCTCGGACACGGCCACCGGAAAAGTGAATGTCCGGCTGGTTGAGCGTATAGATCAAGCCGTTGTTAATCAGGAAGAAGCATATAATCTGGCTGTCTCTCAGGAAGAGATAAGCATCGAGGCGGTCACGGAAAAAGGTGTCTATTGGGCTGTCCAGACATTGCGCCAGCTGACTGACAGGTCAACTCGTGAGGTCAGAATCCCTTGCTGTGAAATCATAGACTGGCCTTCGTTCGGAATCCGTGGCTTTATGCACGACACGGGACGCTCGTACATAAGCCTGGAGGAAATCAAGCGCGAGATAGAGATCCTTTCGCTCTATAAGATCAACACTTTCCATTGGCATCTGACAGAAAACCAAGCGTGGAGGCTTGAGAGCAAGATTTACCCGCAGCTGAATGCCCCAGAGAATATGACCCGTTACCCGGGAGGCTGCTATACTCAGGAGCAGGTGAGGGAATTCCTCGATTTCTGCCACAGGCATCAGGTTCTTGTGATTCCGGAAATAGACATGCCAGGTCACAGTGCGGCCTTTACCAGAACTTTCGGCTGTGACATGCAAAGTCCGAAAGGCAAGGGAATCATGAAGGAACTTCTTGCCGAGGCGTGCGATCTGTTCGCGGAAGAGCCATATTTCCACATCGGCACAGACGAGGTACATTTCACGGATCCGGACTTTGTCCCGGAGATGGTGGCTTTGGTGCGCTCGAAGGGCAAGAAGGCGATCTCTTGGAGTCCTGGTTGTGAATATGCGCCTGGAGAGATCGACATAGCCCAGCTTTGGAGCTATATGGGCAAGGCCAAGCCTGGAATCCCGTCCATAGACAGCCGGTTCCGCTATGCGAATCATTTTGATCTGTTCGGAGACATTGTGGCTGTCTATAATAGCCGGATCTGCGATGCTGAATATGGCAGTGAGGATGTCCTGGGCACCATTATGGCCGTGTGGAATGACCATAAACTGCCGGATGAACGTAATATTCTGTTGCAGAACGCGTTTTTTCCATATATTCTGGCCATCGCCGAACGTTCGTGGATAGGTGGGGGAAGCGAGTATTTTGACGGCAACGGAGTCATCCTCCCCGATGAATCAAGTGATGTCTTTAAGAAATTCGCTGATTTCGAGCGTCGTATGCTCTGGCATAAGGACAATTTCCTTAAAGGGGAGCCTTTCCCTTATGTGAGGCAGACGAACGTTCATTGGGCGGTCACGGACGCTTTTCCTAATGAAGGCGATCTTTCCCGTTCCTTCCCGCCGGAGGACGGAATCTCCGACAGCTATTCTTTTGAAGGTAAGGAATATGGCGTGCACCGAGTCACCGGGGCAGGAATATACTTGCGCCACTTCTGGAGTTTATGGTATCCGTTCCCGGCTTTGTTCAAGGATCCGGTCGAGAACAGCACGGCTTATGCTTACACGTGGGTGTATTCACCAAAGGCTCAGGATGTTGGGATGTTGGTTGAGTTCCAAAACTATAGCCGTTCGGTGAACGATATGCCGCCGCCAGAGGGACGCTGGGACTATCGTGGAAGCCGGATCTGGCTGAATGATCAGGAATTGCTTCCGCCGGCGTGGACGAATTCCCCGGATGTGAGGAGCCCTGAGATTGACCAAGGTAACGAGAATTGTACCGCTCGTCCGCCGCTTCCTGTCCATCTGAACAAAGGATGGAACAAAGTGTTTATGAAATTACCTGTCGGAAAGTTTACGACTCCGGAGATCTGGCTGGTCAAGTGGGCGTTCACGGCTGTGTTTGTCACTCCGGACGGAAGCCGTGCGGTCGATGGAATGATCTATTCGCCGGACAAATCAAAATAACTCATACAATATTCCTATGATGAAAAGAACCTTTTGGCTCATTGCCCTGTCGTTTCTGCCGTTGACATTGTCGGCATCAGATTCGTTGAGGATCCATAATCCTCAGATTCCCATCCTGTTGGATCGCATGGACAATGTCCTGTTCCAGATCCGTGTCCCTGACGCTGTGCAGGGGGATGTGCTCGAATCCTTGACCGTGGAGTTCGGACCGGACACTGATATTAAATCCATGGCCGAGCTGCGTCTTTTCTATTCCGGAACAGAGGCAGTGCGGCGTCAAGGGCTGCGTTTCAGCCCGGTGGAATATATCTCTGCCCATAATGTGTGGAACACACGTTCCGCCAATCCGTCATATTCAGTGATGCAGGAGCAGGCCTCGAAGATCGGACGCAAGGTGGTTCTTCATTCCCGCCAGCCTATGGTCGGTGGCATCAATTATTATTGGGTCAGTGTCAGAATGAATCCCGATGCGTCTTTGCTGACAGAGTTGCGCGCGAGGGTGTCTGAGGTTGTGGTTAACGGGAAGAAAGTTCCTGTGGCCTGTGATTCGAGGGACGTTGTCCGCAGAATGGGCTTCGGCGTGCGTCACGCGGGTGACGACCATTCGATGGCTTACCGTATTCCGGGCTTGGTCACAACCAACTCTGGAAGCCTGATCGGGACCTATGACGTTCGTTGGAACAGCAGCGTTGACCTTCAGGAACGCATCGACATCGGTGTGAGCCGAAGCACGGACAAGGGGCAGACCTGGGAACCGATGCGTATCGCTATGTCTTTCGCGGACATCGACGGACTCCCTTCCGGTCAGAACGGGGTAGGGGATCCGGCGGTTCTGGTTGATGAGAAAACGGGAACCATCTGGGTGATGGCCGCTTGGACTCACGGAATGGGTAACGGCAGGGCCTGGGCTAACTCGATGCCTGGAATGGAACCGATGGAGACCCCGCAGCTGATGCTGGCACGCAGCGATGACGACGGGCGCACATGGAGTGAGCCTATCAATATCACGAGGCAGGTGAAGGACCCGTCCTGGTGCTTCCTCCTGCAAGGTCCAGGACGAGGCATCACGATGCGTGACGGCACATTGGTGTTCGCGATCCAGTTCATCGACAAGGACAGGATGCCGCACGCCGGAATCATATATAGCAAGGATCACGGTGAGACCTGGCATATTCATAATCCCGCCCGTTCCAACACGACGGAGGCCCAGGTGGCTGAGGTTGAGCCTGGAGTGCTGATGCTGAATATGCGGGACAACCGTGGCGGTGCGCGCGCCGTGATGACAACCCGTGACCTGGGACGCACCTGGACCGAGCACGTATCGCACAGGACAACCCTCCGCGAGCCGGTCTGTATGGCCAGCCTGATCGCGGTGCCGGCTGAGAAAAATGTTTTGGGCAAGGATCTTTTGCTCTTCTCCAATCCGGACACGACCGACGGCCGCCGCGACATCACGATCAAGGCCAGTCTCGACGGTGGAGTGACGTGGCCATACAGCCTGCTGCTCGATGAAGGTGACAGTTGGGGATATTCGTGCCTCACTATGATTGATTCACAGACAGTCGGCATCCTTTACGAATCAAGCGTGGCGCACATTACATTTCAGGCGGCCAAATTGAAAGCTATTGTAAGATGAGACGATTGTTATTGGTTTTTCTTGTTTCGTTTGCGGTTTCGCCGCTTTTCGCCCGTGAGAGGATAAAAGTGGCTTGTGTCGGCAATAGTGTCACCTATGGCTATGGACTTGAGAATCGTGAGACGGAAAGTTATCCGTCAAGGCTTCAGGCATTGCTTGGCGAGGAATATGATGTCCGTAATTTCGGACACTCCGGGGCCACGCTCCTGCGCCGGGCATACCGTCCTTACACGGAGCAGCAAGCGTACCGCGACGCATTGGATTTCGCGGCTGACATAGTGGTCATCCATCTGGGGCTGAACGATACCGACCCCAGAGCCTGGCCAAACTACCGTGATGAGTTCGTGGCTGATTATCTTGACCTTATTGAGGATTTTCGTAAGGTGAATCCCGAATGCAAGGTTTGGGTCTGCCGTATGACCCCGATATCGCATCGTCACCATCGTTTCAAGTCCGGAACCAGAGACTGGTACTGGATGGAGCAGGAGCGCATAGAGCTTGTCGCGAAGGTCGCCGGGACAGGTTTGATTGATCTTCAAAAATCTTTGTATTCACGTCCTGACCTGCTCCCGGACTCCTTGCATCCGAATGCGGAAGGAGCGAGCATCATGGCACGCACGGTATATTCAGCGTTGACAGGAGATTTCGGAGGCCTCAGGATGCCGGAAATATATTCGGATGGAATGGTTTTGCAGCGTGGCCGTCCTCTTGAGATAATGGGAACGGCTGACGCTGGTGAGAAGGTGACTGTCAGGCTGGCTGGGCAGAAAAAATCGGCTGTTGCGGCATCTGATGGCCACTGGAGCATCTGCCTTGATCCATTGGCTGCGGCCAAAGGACTGACTCTGAATATCTCGACACCGAAACGTAACCTTCGGTATAAAGACGTCGCGGCCGGTGAGGTCTGGGTTTGTTCGGGACAGTCCAATATGGCGTTCAAGACCATGTCGATGGTGTCTGAGGAACGTTCGGAGGTTTTGGAAACTGTTGACAGGCAAGGTGATAATGTCCGTCTGTTTAATATGAGGGCGAGATGGAGCACTGACAACAGGGTTTGGGACAAGGCGGTCTATGATTCGCTCAACCGCTTGAGGTTCTTCCATCCTGCCGCGTGGGAGTATGGGTCCAGGGAGTCGGCTGATTCGTTCTCGGCGATCGGGCTTGCGTTCGGACAGATGCTTGCGGATTCCCTCAATGTGCCGATTGGCTTGGTCCTTAACGCTGTAGGAGGTGCCGCCACGGAGTCTTGGATAGACCGTGGCACCCTTGAGTTTGAGTTCCCTGACATCATGATTGACTGGCGTCGCAATGATTTCGTCATGCCATGGGTCCGGGAGATCGCGTCGGTGAACATCAAAGATGCGGAAAACCCCCTTCAGAGGCATCCTTTTCACCCTTGCTATCTGTTTGAGGCTGGCATTGAGCCGTTGGTTCACTTTCCTGTACGTGGAACCATTTGGTATCAAGGCGAGTCAAACGGCCACAATGTTGAGGTTCACGAGCGTTTGTTCCCGCTTCTTGTCCAAAGTTGGCGTTCCTACTGGAACGATCCGGACATGCCTTTCCTCTTCGTCCAACTTTCAAGTCTGAACCGTCCGAGCTGGACTTGGTTCAGGGATAGTCAAAGAAGATTGGCCGAGACCGTCCCGGCCTGTGCCATGGCTGTCAGCAGCGACAGGGGCGACTCTCTTGACGTGCATCCTCGCCGCAAGCTGGATGTCGGGAGACGCTTGGGTGTCCAGGCTCTTTATAATGTCTATGGTGACAGGGATGTGGTGCCGTCCGGCCCTGTCATCCGCTCCGCCCGTTTGGACGGTAAGGATGTCGTGCTTGCTTTTGACTGGGCGGACGGGTTGAGGTCTGCTGACGGAGACAGGCTACGTACGTTTGAACTGGCGGGAGAGGATGAACAGTTCCGCCCGGCGGAAGCCATTGTGGAAGGCTCGGCGGTCAGGTTGCGCAGTGACGCTGTGCCGTCAACCAAGTGGGTCCGCTATGGTTGGCAGCCCTTTACCCGGGCCAATCTTGTGAATAGTGCTTTCCTGCCAGCCTCGACATTCCGCTTGGCTGTTGAATAAGTAACTTTTCCGTATGTTCGGGTGATTCGGGTGAGGAATATAGTGTCTCTGCTCCTAAGAAAATGGTTTTCAGGGATATTCAATGTGACGGATGTGCTTTGGACCTACTGAGGACGGTATGTCGGGATACGAGTATGACGAAAAAACTCAAAAAAAGTTCAAAAAAGTTTGCAGTAATCAAAAAAAGTAGTACCTTTGCATCACCCGAACGATGAGCAACGGGACAACGATTCGGGAGCTTAGCTCAGTTGGTTCAGAGCGTCTGCCTTACAAGCAGAGGGTCGGGGGTTCGACTCCCTCAGCTCCCACCAAAAAAGACCTCTTCAGGATTCCTGAAGAGGTCTTTTTCTATGTATATGTCCCACCCGAATGTTATGGCAAGTCGTGGGGCAAGTCCAAAACGGATCAAGCATCAAATCTAAGAGTATGTGTCACAAACGTCAGGGGAAAAATCAAATTGCAGATTTTGGTAACGTGCAAAATCTGCAATTTGCCTTTTTTCCCCTGTCGTCACACATTATTTCTATAGAATGTAAAAGATAAATGAGTCTCACAAAATAGTTATATTTGCATATTCATAAAATTCTGTTGTCATGCGTAAGATTATAATCCTGTTGACAGCCGCGATGCTTTGCGTCTCTTGTTCCGAACAGTTCAATGCGGCTTATCTCCTTTCTGGTGGGGCGAAAGTGGCTCAGGCCGCCGTCTTGTCAGACGCACAGATTCAATCTTATGTCGGACAGTATGTGCAGAAACTGGATGCGGAGAACACAGTCCTGCCGGAGACAAGTCCATATGTCAGGAGGGTCAGGAAGATGACATCTGGAATCACCTCGGTGAACGGGACTCCACTCAATTTCAAAGTCTATAAGACGAACGAGATTAACGCCTTCGCCTGTGCGGACGGGAGCGTAAGAATCTATTCCGGACTTCTGGACGCGATGACTGACGACGAGGCTCTCGGAGTTGTCGGTCACGAGATCGGCCACGTAGCTCTCAAGCATTCCAAGAAGCAGTTCCAGCAGGCCCTTCTTACATCGGCTCTCAGGGATGCCGTGGTGTCCACCGGAGGAACTGTCGCTGTCCTCACGGCGTCGCAGTTGGGGGATCTTGGCGAGGCCTTGATGGGCGCAAGTTTCTCGAGAAAGCAGGAGACCGCCGCTGACGACTACGGTTATGACTTCCTGAAGAGCGCGGGTAAGAATCCTTGGGCTATGGCTATGGCTTTCGAGGAACTTCAGAGGCTTTCCAGCGGTGAGACGGCTTCCGGAACACAGGCCGCCTCAGGATCTTCGGTAGGTCAGTTGTTCTCAACCCACCCGGCCACGGCTGACAGAATCTCCAGGATGGCGGAAAGAGCCGTCAAGGACGGCTACAGGAGACCTTCCAAATAATCAGCGTAAAGTCTTGTTCTCTGCCACGGTGAATCCCACGGAGATTGAATTTCCGGAGTCATCGACGGCTGTGACGGTGTGTCTGCCGGGTGAAGGCTTCAGCGTCATCTGGTGGACCATCTGAGTCTGCCCGACATATTCATTGTCCATGTGCCAGAAGACATTGACACTTGGAGTCCTGTGCGCCAGATTGAAGGTTATGCCGGCGATTGACCCGTCCAGCTGGCGCGGAATGTAGATCACGGCCCCGCTTTCCGGATAGATGAATTCCATCGGGGAACTGTCCGCCTTGCCTTTCGGAACCACGGGGGCATATTCAGGATGATGCTGCCTGTAGTACCATTCCATCGATGGAGGCAGGATGAACGTCCGGACCCCGTCCACAACCTTATGGTATGGACACGGTTCGCTCCTTACCGATTTGCGCGGCAGCATCAGAGTGTCCGAATCCTCGCAGTTCACCCCTTTCAGGCAACCGGACTCACGGCATACCTCAGCGACAATGTAGTCTCCATAGACCGGCTCCTTGAACCAACCATTCCTGGAATATTCACTGTCATATTCCTTGGCCGGAAGAAGGTTGAATATGTCGAACATCACCGGCCCGGCAGTGCGAGCACCCGTCAGGCCGGGAACTCCTTGCCCTTGGGCGTTGCCTGCCCAGACTCCGACGGCGTAGTCAGCTGTTACTCCGACCGCCCACGCGTCCCTGAACCCGAAACTGGTGCCTGTTTTCCACGCCACCTTCTTGACCGATCCGATCAGGTGCCAGTCAATCTCATCAGGTCTGTTGACCTCTTTCAGAGCGTCGAATGTCCACCACAGGGCGCATTTGTCGTTCAGCGGGAAATTGTGCAGTCTGTCACCCTTGGAAGTGTGCGTTGTGTCTGCGCTTTGGTACGATGCCGACAGTTTTGAATATGCGGAGGTGATGTCGCCGAGTGTACCTTCCGCTCCTCCGAGTATGAGCGAGAGGCCGTAGTGCGAGGCGCTCCCGTTCAAGGTGGTCATCCCGCATTTCCTGAGAATACCCAGAAATTTCGGCACCCCGAATCTGCGCAGGAGGTGTACGGACGGCACATTGAGCGAGCGGGCGAGCGCCTCGTCGGCGGGAACTGCCCCATAGAACTGTCTGTTGAAATTCTGCGGAGAGAAACCGTTGATGTTGATCGGCACATCCGGCAGAAGAGTTTTCGGCAATATCTCACCCTCCTGAAGCAGAGCACAGTACAGGAGAGGTTTCAGGATGCTGCCAGTGCTTCTTGGCGCGCGGATTATGTCCACCTCGCTTCCCGGACGTTTATGATCGGGATTGGCGTTCCCGATGTAAGCCAGCGTCTCACCGGTGCGAACATCCTCCACGACAGCCGCGAGATCGTAGATTCCTGTCTGCGAGAACTCGTTGTTCCACTGGTTGACTATGGCTTGCACCTGTCTTTGCAGATGGATGTCGATTGTGGTGCGGATCCGTTTGCCGGGAGAGGTTTTCCAGTAATATTCAGTCAAATGATGCGATTCCTGCGGCAATGCCATCGGTTCATCTGGAAGCGGCTCGTCGCAGGCGAGGACAAAGTCCAATGAATCAATATGCCCGTGCTTGTAAAGCGAACCCAGCAGCCGGTTGCGTTTTTCCAGCAATCTTGTCCTGTTTTTGCCGGGATGGATCTCCGCCGGGGCGTTCGGGAGCACCGCCAGCGTGGCGGCCTCGCCCCAGGAAAGCTCATCGGGAGGTCTTCCGTAATATCGCCAGGAAGCGGCTTCCAGGCCGACGACATTCCCGCCGAAAGGCGCGTGTGAGGCGTACAGGCTTAGGATTTCCCTTTTGCTGCATCTTAGTTCCAGACGTGTGGCGAGGATAGCCTCGATGATTTTCTGGCCGATGTTTCGTTTCCGCCTCCTGGACATCCTGATGACCTGCATCGTGATCGTGCTTCCCCCGCTGGTGATCTGCCTGGCTTTGATGTTGCCGGCTGCGGCACGCGCTATCGCGACCGGATTCACGCCTGGGTGGTATGCGAACCATCTGTCCTCGAACTCGATGAGGGCTGTCTTGAATTTCTCCGGGACGGTGTCCGGTGGCGGGAACCTCCATTGTCCGTCACTTGCGATCCGGGCTCCCAGGAGCTCTCCGTTCCTGTCTGTGACGACGGTGGAATAAGATGTGCCTTTGAATAAGTCTCTGGGCAGACAGAAAAAATATGCGGTCAAGAGGGCGATGACTACACCTGCCACTATCCTTGACCGCAGTTTCTTTCTCATAGACTATTCAGTGACTTTCGCAGTACCCGAAGCCGTGTTGGCGCTGATGTGAGGTGTGTACATCGCCTCGCATTTCACCGCAGGGAGTATGAACTCGCCTTGATAGGATGCGTGCATCTTGATCCTGAATGTCTTGCTGGCTCCCTTCGGAAGGTCGAAGAACCAGATGACACGGTCATCCCTGATGTCGCGGTAATTGTACGAGGCCTTTGAACTCTCGCCTCCGTAGAGCCTGTCGTTCATTATCTCCCAACCGGAAGGGATCATCTCGGTAAGGGCGAGATTGTCACAGTCCCTGACACCGCTCGTGTTGCCGACAGTGATGGTTACCGTGAAGTCCGTCCCCTGGGTTATGCTGTATGGATTCAGGCTCTTGCCCGCCAATGTGCTGTAGCTGACGTTCAGACTTAATCCGCTGGACTTGGCCTCCACCTTGTTCCCGAATTCCGGTATGACTGATGTTATCAACGTCGCATAGAGGCTTCCGTTCATCTTGTTCGTGATGTCTATGCTTCCGTTTTCGGTGTCCACCGCGGCATGGCCGATCGACTTGACGCTCTTTACCTCTGTCGTGTTGTCCCCTTGCTTTATTTCAGCCGAGACCGCATCGGACCCAACCTTCAAGGCAAGGCTCCTCATCGCGCAGGTCGCGAACGCTATTTCCTGTGTGGAGTACCATCCTCCGGCGATCGCGTCGGCGATTTCCTGGGCGACATCCATGGCTTCTGGCAAAGCGTCGTTGAGAACCAATGCCTCAAGGGCCACGGCCTTGTCCCTTACAGGAGATCCGAACGTCCTGTCGGCCTCCTGGTAATCGGAGAAGTTTGTTTTAAGTCCTGCGATGATGTCTCCGGCCACGGTCTTCTTGCCTGTGACAGCGTATGTGGACGCAAGCATCCAGGCGGCCTGACCGGAAAGGGTCTCGCTTTCCTTCAGCCTGTTCATGGCCCCGCTTTCCGCCTCCCCGTTAAGCGCCAGAGTGTAGAGCCTGTAAGCCTGCACAAGATCTCCGAGACCTTCATTGTCGGAATTACGGTAGTCCTGCACGTTCCGCTTTTGGAATCTTGACCAGCTGGCCAGCACACCCTTGCTGACGCTGAATCCGTTCTGTGAGGCTGAGATCATAAACTGACCGGCCATGGAGCTTACCCATCCGCTGGCGTCAGCGCTTCCAGGCCAATAGACGAATCCGCCGTTGCCAAGCTGACGTTGGTACAGCTGCTGAAGCAGTTCAGGAATCATCTTGTCGATTTGCTTCTGCCTGTCCTCCGGGAGCATATTCCTGATAGCAAGAAGGCTTATTCCCTTGGAAGAGATCTGCTCCGTGCAATTGTAGGTGCAATTGGTCAGGAATGAGAATATTCCTCCGCAGTCAACAGACGGGAATCCTGTGAGTTCCAGGGTCGCCCATTGGTCGTCATCGGCCTTGAAAGGCGAGAAGCCGAAATGCTTGGTCGCGTCTTTGCCGATCATAGCCCTTGTCACGGAGATTACCGGCGGGTTAGGAGCGCGTACCCCAATGGAGATCGTTTCGCCGGCCTTGTGCCCGTTGCCATTCGCGGTGACAGTCACTGTGGCGGTTCCGGTCCCGGTGGCCTCAAGGTTGAACCTGACCATCTTGTCCCCTGGCTTGTCGAACTGGACGGACGCGTTGGCGTTCCCGGTTATCTTCAGTGGGCCGTCAACCTTGATGCTGACATCGGCGTTCCTGACCCCGTCCTCAAGAGCGAAGACATTTACAGGCATCACGACCTTCTCCCCGGTTCCGATGACTCTCGGCAGGGTAGGGAGAACCATAAGCGGAGACCTTACCGGGACAGTCTTCTCGGCATTGCCGTACGCTCCGTCCCTTGCCGCCACAAGCATCACCCGCACACTTCCGACGTACATAGGAAGCTTGACCTTATGTGTGGCCGAGCCGCTCTGCAGCGAGAACGGACCGATGTACTTGACAACGGCGTTGAACCGGTTGTCCTTCCTCGCGCCGACGATAAGGCTTTCGTCACCTCCGATGCTGAACATCGGCGAGAATCTTCCGCTGTAGGCTCCGATGACATCATCGTAGAGATCCCACGTGCTGACTCCGAGCGCTTCCCTGGCGTACATCGCGTTCCAAGGATCCGGAGTCTTGAATGACGTGAGGTCCAGAAGTCCCTCGTCCACAATGGCCAACGTGTAGGTCATCGGCTTGCCGTTCTTTTCCTTGACCTTGATCTTGAATTCCTCCTCAGGGCGGAGCACGTCAGGCATAGTGATGACCGGCTCAAGGTGCGAGTCCTTGTCGTTGACTATGACAGGGCGCACTCCGTAAAGACGGATCGGCAGATCGTTGTCCGCTCTTTCGTGCGGCTGGACAAGGGTGATGTGGATGTAGAAGTTAGGAGCCATCTCCGGGGTGACCTTGAATGAATATGCCACATCACCTTCATTCCCCGAGGTCTTCACCCATTCTCGCGCGATTACCTTCCTTGAGTTCTCAAGAGAGACCAGTGCCTGTCCTTTTGACGCGGCCGGAATATAAACGGTCACCTTCTCGCCGACCTCGTAGGATTCCTTGTCTGTGGAGAATGACAGCATTGTCAAAGCGTCGGGATCAGTCTTGGATGACCTTCCCCTGTAGGCCGGCCAGTCCACATAGATGACATCCCCGGCCGTGTGTCCGCTTACATTGTCGGTCACAAGCAACAGATATCGTCCCCATTCCGGATAGTCCACCCTGAACGGGATGAGGTTGTCTCCTTTGGATGATTTGATTACACCGGAGGATACTATGTTCGCTGACGGACTGTTGACGTAGGAGTCGAGACTTTCGCTGCGGCTTTCCCACCACCAGCTCCATTTCATCTTGTAGATTGTGTACTTAAGGTTATGGCCTGACACCCTCGCGCCGTTCTTGTCCACGACGGCGATGCTGACGCTATAGTCCTTGTCTGTCTCCAGATAACGCCCGTTCCCCTCTCTCGGAACTTTCACTCCGACGTATGATGAATATGGTGAATATGGCACCGACAGCGAATTGAAGCTTACATCCCCGCCTTGCTCCTCGACTGTGGTCACGATATCGGCCCGGAGCATTCCCGGAGCGTTCTCCGCTGACGGCATCGTAACGTTCAGTCTGGACTGGCCGTTGGAGTTCAGCCTTGTGTCGATGAGCTGATGCTCGCTTGCGCTGAAGTCCGACAACGGACTTGAGAAGTTATACCCCTCGAATCCCTTGAATGTAGACGGACCCTGGCGCAGTGTCATATTCACTTTCGCGGCCAGTCCGGCGGCAGGAGGGCCGGTCAGCCAGTCCGCAGATATGCAGACCGGGACATTCCGTCCTCCGTCAATGGTCTTGCCTTCAAGGTCAAGATTGATCTTCAGTCTGTTAGGTTTGATGCTCTCGATTCTGAAAGGCTTATGGAACGTGGCTCCGCCAATCTTGAAGTAGGCGTGCCATGTGCCCGTAGGATCCTCGTTCTTGGTAGGAACCGTGAAGGCGTAGAATCCATTTTTGGCGTTCGTGTTGATCTGCTTTGTGTAGAACTGTCCCTGAGGTGTGTACAGCTCCATCACGGCCGGATGGTTGTCAGGGATCCTGTTCTCTTTGTCTTCCAGGATCATCGTGACGTGCAAAGTGTCTCCCGGCCTCCAGACACCTCGCTCCCCATAGACGAAGGCTTTCAGACCCTTTTCCAGAACCTTGCCTCCTACATCGAACCTGCTGAGAGACTTCTGCTCACCCTCGGTGACTTTCAGGTAGCTGGTCGCTCCGCCCCTCTTGGCCACAACCACGAAAGGCTTTCCGGAAAGCTGCACCTCTGCCATTCCGTCAGTGCCGGTCTTGGCATAGCCGATTTCCTTGAGCTGGTAGCTATAGACGTAAAGTTCGGCGTTGAACACAGGAGCGGCCTCGATGATGTCGCTCACGCTGACCCAAAGCTTGTCCCCGCTGGCGTACTTCGCGATCACTCCCAGATTGGATGTCAGCAGGTTGATGGCCGGGAACCTGCCATCTTCCATATAGTACGTTGGCTTGAGAGGATTATCCCTGTCCTTCCAGTTGTATTTCTCCCAGTCATAGAAATCATCATAATAATAAGGTGAAGGGGTGTCCCATTCATCGTTGTCCTTGTCCGTGATGTCCTCGGCGGAGATGTTCACCATCTTGTCCGACGGAGTGCCGCTCTTGAATGAGTCATTCTTGCCATAGACTGAATATTCCTGCTTGAAAGAGATTCTGATGCGGTAAATCGCACCCGGCTCCTGCCTGAACAGTCCGGAGAGATCCACCGAGTAGTCCTGCCATTTGTGCAGGTTCTTTGACGGATCGGAATCCAGACGCACGCGACGCTTATAGACAAGCCGTCCGCATCTGCGCAGGGAGTTGTCACCGGAAAAGTTGTTGTCCTGCAGGAACATCAGCACGTTGTCCTCGTAGATTTGAATGACCCTGATGTCCACCGCATTGAGATTCACCGCCTTGAACGGAAGGATCAGTTCCTTGGAATTCGGCAGTATGTTGCCTTTCACCGGAATCTCGACCGCCGGCCTTACCTCCGTCGAAGAGAATTTCTTTGAATAATCCTCTCCGAGTCTTGTCCCGTCGTGGCTGCTTACCGCACCGGAGATCTTGAGTGTCAGAGGCTGATCATCCGGATTCTCGTAGAAGACTTTTACGTGCGCGTTCTCTGTCTGAATGTAACTGCGTCCAACCCCTTCAAGTGTGAACAGGCCTGAGTTGTCGCTTACATCAGCCAAAGCCTCTGTGAAATAGATGTCGATGTACGGGTCGTCTGCTTCCACCCTCTCGGTGCTGAGTACCTTGAAATCGTTCATCGCCGGAATCCTGATCTCCAGCCTTGAGTCTGTCACGAATCCGGTATCTCCGGCTTTCAGGCTGATTTTCAACGTCCTGTCCTTCGTGTCCCTCGGTAGGCCGATGATCTCGAAATGATAGTTGAGCGGATCCGTTCCGGCTGTGACATTAGCCTCCGCGCCTTTCTCCGGGTAATCATATTCAAGCATCTTCCGAACCTTCTCAAGAGGAAGCGCTTCCGTAAGGGAGATAGTGCCTTCAATGCTGGCCCTGTCAGGAGAGGCCGCGGTGATCGTGATCTCGTTCAACGAGAGCACAGCCTCCTTTATGGCCACAAGGAAATTGAACGAGAATTTCTTGAATTTACGGTCGCCTACCTTCTGGATCTTGTCCAGCCGCAGTTTACCCGTATATGACTGCCCCGGTTTCAGGGCTCCGGTCTCGGGAATGAATTCTATCATGCTGCCGGACAACCATCTGGCCGTTCCTTTGACTGACGGTGTGAATGTCAGTACTCCATCTTTGAGATCAGTCCCGGCCATCGCCTCGGGAATGTCGGAGGCGAGTTCCACACGGATTGTGGATTTGTCGGAGACGACCCCGCCTGTATAAGCCTTGATGAATGTGGCGAACTCGATGCTTTGCCCCTTGCTCTTGCCGAAGCGGCTGCAGGATGAGCTGGCCATAATAAGTATTGCCATTGACAGAATGGCGATAACGCTTTTTGTCGAGATTCTAAAGTTCATATACCTTGTTATTAATCAGGTGTGTGTCCGGTTGTTCCTGTCGGAAGGCTGCGGCCTTCTCTCTATGGCTCGATAGTGTTCCACAACGGCTTCAAATTTAGGAATTCTTTTTTGTATATTCAACATCCTGTCATTATTCGCGTCGGTTTATTAGCGGCGGTGTGACAATTTGTCAGCATTGTCGCGGTGGCACAGCCTTTGATTTCATTCCGGTGTCTCCGGAGTGAGCCGGAGCGCAGATTTAAAAACATTTAAAAACTTTATATCATGATTAAACCATTGGCAGACAGAGTCTTGGTTGAGCCTAAGGAGGCTGAGACAAAGACAGCTTCAGGTCTTTATATTCCTGACACAGCAAAGGAGAAACCTCAGGAGGGTAAGGTGATCGCCGCAGGTCCTGGCAAGAAGGATGAACCTATGGAGGTCAAGGTAGGTGACGAGGTCATCTATGGCAAGTACGCCGGCACAGAGGTTACCGTTGAGGGTAAGAAATATCTTATCGTGAAGCAGTCAGACATTCTGGCTATTCTGTAATTAACAATAGGAGGAATTTATTATGGCTAAAGAGATAAAATTTGATGTTGATGTCCGCTCGAAGATGAAGGAAGGAGCTGACGCTCTTGCGGACGCTGTTAAGGTCACACTTGGCCCTAAGGGTCGTAATGTTGTGATCGATAAGAAGTTCGGTGCGCCTCAGGTCACCAAGGACGGTGTGACTGTCGCCAAGGAGATTGAACTCGCTGACAGGTACGCCAATATGGGTGCCCAGATGGTAAAGGAAGTAGCTTCCAAGACCAATGAGCAGGCGGGTGACGGTACCACCACCGCTACCGTTCTCGCACAGGCCATCATCAATGTCGGTCTGAAGAACGTCACCGCGGGCGCCAACCCTATGGACCTCAAGAGAGGTATCGACAAGGCTGTCGCCGCTGTTGTCGCCGAGCTCAAGAAGAACAGCAAGAAGGTCGGCACAGACTATTCAAAGGTAGAGCAGGTCGGCACGATCTCCGCCAACAATGACGCTGCCATCGGCAAGCTCATCGCCGATGCCATGTCGAAGGTAAAAGGTGACGGCGTGATCACAGTCGAGGAGGCCAAAGGCACAGAGACCGAGGTCAAGGTTGTCGAGGGTATGCAGTTCGACAGAGGTTACATCTCTCCTTACTTTATGACCGACTCTGACAAGATGGAAGCCGTACTTGACAACGCTTCCGTTCTTATCACCGACAAGAAGGTCTCTTCGATGAAGGATCTTATGCCTATCCTTGAGCCTATCGCACGTGACGGCAGGGCACTGCTGATCATCGCCGAGGACGTTGACGGCGAGGCTTTGACAACCCTCGTTGTGAACAAGCTTCGTGGCACTCTGAAGGTAGCCGCTGTCAAGGCTCCTGGTTTTGGAGACCGTCGCAAGGAGATGCTTCAGGACATCGCCACCCTTACAGGCGCCATCGTAGTGTCCGAGGAAAGAGGATTCACTTTCGAGAACACGACTCCTGACATGCTTGGCAAGGCTGAGAAGATCACCATCACCAAGGACAACACCACGATCGTGGGTGGAGCCGGTGACAAGGACGCCATCGCCGACAGAGTCGCCCAGATCCGCAAGCAGATCGAGAACACCACATCTGACTACGACAAGGAGAAACTTCAGGAAAGACTTGGCAAACTGGCCGGTGGAGTCGCGGTGCTCTATGTCGGTGCAGGTTCCGAGATTGAGATGAAGGAGAAGAAGGACAGGGTTGAGGACGCTCTCAACGCCACCCGTGCCGCTGTAGAGGAAGGTTACCTTCCTGGTGGAGGTGTCTCCTACATCCGTGCCGCCGAGGCATTGAAGAATCTCAAGGGTGAGAATGATGACGAGACCACAGGTATCCACATCATCGCCCGCGCCATCGAGGAGCCTCTCCGCCAGATCGCCCAGAACGCTGGTGTTGACGGCAGCGTCATCATCCAGAAGATCCGCGAGAACAAGGGTGACTTCGGCTACAACGCCCGCACCGATGAATATGTCAATATGCTTGAGGCAGGTGTCATCGATCCTACCAAGGTGGCTCGTGTGGCTCTTGAGAACGCCGCTTCCGTCGCCGGAATGTTCCTTACCACCGAGTGCGGTATAGTTGACATTCCTGAGAAGGAGCCAGCCGCTCCTGCGATGCCGGCAGGCGGAATGATGTAATCGAAGCTTTACAATTCAACAATTCATAACCGGAGAACGGGAACCATCATCGGGTGGCTCCCGTTTTTTTTGTGCTTACTTAGTAACATTCAAAAAATAACCTGCATCATCTTAAGGAATCTTTTCGGTCTAGATCTCTTTTCTCATCAGTCATGTGCCACCGGCACACTCCTTCTTCAAAAAAAAGATCTATCCTCGAAAATCTTCTCTTAATCTGAAGCAACTTATTTTTTTCATGTTCCTTATTAGAATTGTGACGTTTTTTATTTATCTTTGAGCCTTGATAAAATTTTGCGCTAACGTTTTAGCACTGGATTTATAACCATTGAATAATTATTTATCAAAGAATATGAAAAAAATACTGATTTTGGGGAGCAGCAACACGGACATGACGGTCAAGACACCGGCACTTCCGGCTCCCGGTGAGACTGTTCTTGGAGGGGTCTTCACTATGAGTGCCGGTGGAAAAGGCGCCAATCAAGCGGTTGCCGCAAAGAGAGTCGGAGGAGAAGTCTCCTTTGTCTGCAAGGTCGGAAACGATGTTTTCGGAGACAATTCCGTCAAACATTATGAGGATGAGGGCATCGATGTCAGCGGAATTCTCCGTTCAGACAAGCCGTCCGGGGTGGCATTGATCACTGTTGACAAGGATGCCGAGAACTGCATCGTTGTGGCTTCCGGGGCTAACCTTGATTTCACGGTTGAGGACATCACTGCCTCCGAGGCTGCGCTCAGGTCCTGTGACATCCTCCTGATGCAGCTTGAAATCCCCGTTCCAACCGTACTCAAGGCTGCCAGGATCGCCCATGAGGCTGGAGCCTTTGTGGTCCTCAATCCGGCTCCTTACGCCGAACTCCCGGAGGAGATATTCAAGTACATCTCATTGTTCATTCCTAACGAGACCGAACTCGCCTCATTCTCCGGAATGCCAGTGACCGACAAGGAATCCGCCGCCGCTGCCGCCAAGGTGCTGTTCGGCAAGGGTGTCGGGAATATGATCGTGACGATGGGAAGCAAGGGTTCCCTTATCCTTGACGGCGGTGAGCCTCAGTTTGTTCTGGCTCGCAAGGTTAAGGCTGTTGACACGACCGGAGCGGGTGACACTTACTGCGGATCCATCTGCGTGGCTCTTTCTGAAGGCAAGACTCTCAAAGAGGCGGCGGAGTTCGCGTCAGCCGTGTCGGCCCTTTCCGTGACCAAGATGGGTGCGCAGACCGCAATCCCTACAAGGGCTGAGGCCGAAGCCTTCATGGCACAATAATAATGAATATTCAATCTTAAATAACACTTATTATTATGTTCATCGTAAACAGTTATGGTCTGGCAGTGTTCTTCTGCTTCATCATCATGCTTTGTTGGGGCTCTTGGGGCAACACTCAGAAACTCGCCGCCAAAAGTTGGAGGTATGAGCTCTTCTACTGGGACTATGTGATCGGAATGGTCATATTCTCTTTGCTCCTCGCGCTTACTCTCGGTACATTCGGTCCAGAGGGACGACCGTTCTTCCAGGACATCGCACAGGCTGATTCATCCGCCATTCTCAGCATCATTATAGGAGGTGTGATATTCAATCTTTCGAATATCTGCCTCAGCGCTTCCACTTCGATCGCCGGTATGTCCGTCGCGTTCCCTGTAGGATGCGGCCTCGCGCTTGTGCTTGGAGTGATCAACAACCTTAGGGTCGAGATGTCGCAGGGTGCGCTCAAGAGCAACCTGACCCTTCTGGCGATTGGTGTAGCCCTTGTAGTGGTCGCTGTCATCCTTAATGGCATAGCTTCCGGAAAGAAGGCCGGCAACGCCGAGATCAGCAAGGCGGACCAGCGCAAGGGTATCATCCTTGCCGTTGTCGCCGGAGTCGTGATGTCATTCTTCTCATCATTCGTGATGAAGGCGATGGACCTCAAGGATTTCGCGAATATGGAGCCAGGCAAGGTCGGTCCTTACACCGCCATCGTCGTGTTCAGCCTCGCTGTTCTTGTCAGCCACTTCGTTTTCGGCCCTATATTTATGAAATGGCCATTCCAGGGCGCGCCTGTCAAGATGAGTGAATATTTCAAAGGCAATTCCAAGACTCACCTCGTGGGAATGCTTGGTGGATGCATCTGGTGCCTTGGTACCGCCCTCAGCTATATAGCCGCCGGTAAGGCAGGAGCTTCCGTATCCTATGCCCTCGGACAGGGCGCTCCTATGGTCGCGGCCATCTGGGGTGTGTTTGTTTGGAAGGAATTCAAGGGATCCAACAAGACCGTGTACAATCTTCTTGGCATGATGTTCCTGTTCTTCATCGTTGGACTTGGAATGATCGTGGCCGCGGGAATGTAAAGAAAGTTGCACCGTCGGACGGTTTTTGACAAAAATCGGCTTCAGGCTTATTCTGGAGCCGATTTTTTTACTTTTGTTGTAACCATCCGAACAGTTGGGACTTACATCGGTTTAGAGGGTGTTTCAACACATGAATGTTGAAAACTATTATCGAAAAAATGTCAAAAAAAGTTTGGAGGGAAAGAAAAAAGTACTACCTTTGCACCCGCTTTCAGGAACAGAACGCAGGTTCAACCTCTTGAAAACATCAAAACAAGTTCATTGAAAAGACTGAAGGAAGTACAACAAGTACCGAGAACGAAATG
>ERZ1034984.1172-NODE-1172-length-26133-cov-10.876026_pt1 | contig 26133 bp, 20 predicted proteins | sample MGYA00520589_ERZ1034984 | MGnify/ENA primary metagenome ERZ1034984 (study PRJEB33766, sample SAMN09781790) | gut metagenome | biome: gut microbiome | host: Homo sapiens | place: Madagascar | study: EMG produced TPA metagenomics assembly of the PRJNA485056 data... | reverse complement strand
TCATCAAACCTACTTATGCAATACCAATCCGAGTGCCTTGAGGCCCTCAAATCAGTCGCAAAGATAAGCAAACCTTTTGAGAAAGTGTTTATGGACACGCTTAAACTCTTCATGGCAATCCCCGGCAAGGTCAATTTCCTTCAGATGGGCAGATACGGCGAGTTCTCTGAACAGACCTTCCGCAACAACTTCGAGAACGAGACCTTCGACTGGTTCGCCTTCAACGAGCATCTGGTCAGAAAGGCTCTGACTGGAAATCTGCTTGCCATTGCTTCTCCCCAAGTCCGGAAAGAAAACGCCCTGGATAGGCAAGTTCTGGTCCGGGGGCGCCGGCGAGAAGAAGCGCGGCCAGGAGATCTTCGGAGTCGGCGTCATTGATGTGGACAACCACGCTTATATGACGCTGGGAGCCATACCGACCCCTGACACCAAATCCCTCGAGGAGATGGACTACAACCTCATTGAATGGTACTGCCAGAACCTGATCATCCTCAAGGAGAGACTCCAGAAGATCTCGCATCTGATAGTGGCTGACGCCTTCTTCTCTAAGGAGACATTCGTCAATCCTCTGCTAAAGGAAGGCTTCCACGTGATAAGCAGGCTCCGGAATGACGCCGTGTTGTTCTATCCCACAATCCAGAAGCCCACCGGGAAAAGAGGCCATCCGAAGTGGTACGACGGCAAGGTTGACTTCTCCAATCTTGACCTCTCCAGATGTGAGGAGGCGGAGGTGGACAAGGGCCGCCTGTTCGGACTTAAAGCCTATTCCAAGTCACTCAAACGCTTCATCAAGGTTGCCGTATGGTATCCTGACGAAGAGGATATGGCAAAGTGGCAAATTTACTTCAGCACTGATGACGCGATGAGTGTCAAGGATGTAATTAACTGCTATAGAACACGTTTCCAATTGGAGTTTTGCTTCATGGGCGGGAAGCACTATGCCGCTCTGAATGACTGCCAGTCAACCGATCTCAGAAAACTTGAGTTCCACAGGAACGCATCCTTTGCAAGCGTCAACATCGCCTAGGTCGCATGCAAGGAACTGGGAATACCCTTCTCAATATCCTCTTGCAAGTCGATTATCCATAACGCTTATATGATCGACCGATTTATTTGCGTGTCCGGTCTGCAACCGGACCAACAAGTTATTGACAAACTTTTCAAAGAACTGGTTTTGTTTACTGACAGGGCCGCTTAGGACCTGGAAAAAATTAACAAACTATTGATTATATAAAAAGAATACAAATTCAATTTGTAAATAGTAATGACGCTTATAGCATTCATCAATCTATTGTATATAATTATGATAATTATTACATTTGTCATACAAGGCAAAAATTCGATTATGTCAGATAAAATTAAGTACGCGGGACTGAACCTTCCGGAATCACTGGTAGAGGAACTCAAGGTATGGCGAATGGCTTATGCGATGGCGTATGGACGCACGGTTTCTTATTCTGAGATGTTCAGGAAAATGCTCGATTCTCTTCCCGACTATGAGCCGTCTGTTGGTGTATCATTAAAGCGTCTCTTAGAAATTAATCCAGAACTGGCCAGCAAGATGAGCAAGTTTTGCAGCGGTCACACAAAAATGTCAAAGTGATGAGAAATCAGAATAGCCCATATAGCGCGTCATTCACAGCTGCAAGCATGATGTATAATGAGACACTTGTGGTCGTTCAAATGCTTCTGAATGATGACTTGAATGAGGTAAAAAGAAAATTGAAAGAGAATGCTGAATACCTGAAGATTCAGTCTGTCGCAGCCAGGGAACGCGTTATGGCGGAGCTGTCCAAGCGGTATAAAGCGATGCCGACGGCTTTCTGGGTAGATTTCATGTCATTGCCCGAAGAGCAGCAAAGACTGGCCTTGTTCTTTGTCCTGCTGAAAACATATAGATTACTTTTTCATTTTCAGGTTGAACTGGCACTCCCAAAATATAACTCTATTGACAGGACGATCAGCAGTAACGATGTGATTATGTGCCTGAATGAGATTGCATCTAAAGACGAGTTTGTCAATGGCTGGTCGGAGCTGACCCGAAAGAAAATATCCAGCACCTACATCACGGTGTTGAAGCAGGCCGGTCTGATAGACAAGACAAACGGAGAGCTCATGCCCCCTGCTCTTTCTGACGAGGAACTTGCCCGCTATGCGCAAAGTGGTGATGTCTGGTTTCTTCAGGCGTGCTTCCTTCCGCAGTATAGGATAGAACAGATAAAGAGAATTGCGATATGATACCGATGACAGTGGAGCAGCTTTACGACAAACTATGCAGCAAAAGCTTTCAGGACACTGAGAGCAACATATTCTACAACTTCTTTGTCTATCTCTATCAGGCGGATAAGGAATTCGAGATGCGTGAGCAGATTGACAGGATAAAGGAGAACATCAAGCGCCCGGTAAACAATGTGGACATCCTGACTCTTGACATATTCGAGGAATTCTGCAATTTCATGAACGCCCAGTCCTTCGGAAATCACCCGTCATATCTGACATATATCTTGGAGAAGGATCGGACTCGACCGGACGATGTTACCAGGGCACTGCAACTCAAGGCGAACGGCGATGCTTTTATGCTATATCTGCATAACAGGATTATGGAGCATGTAAACAAGATTGATGACCAGTATATCCGCCCGTATGTCTTCATGTACGGACTTGGAAACATCTACCCGTACTTGAGAACAAGCAATCTGCTGAACAGGTATGAACCTTATAACAGGTCAGAAAGGTACAAGATCATCCTCTTTTATCCCGGGGACCAGAGCGGTTCGTCCTTCAAACTTTTTGGGGACCTTGAAGATAACCACACATATAGAGCAATAGTGTTAATGAATGAATAACCACAGTTATGATAATCAGACAGTTGTATAAAAATGACATAACAAGGCCTCTTAATCCGGCCGTGTCAGTTACAGACAACAGCGAATCCACGGTAAAGGTGGAAATAGAAGAATATGTCTTCACTGATGAAATCCTCAATGGCCTTTTCCATGTCCTTGAGGCTGTCCGCAGCAGAAAGGTCAGCCATTCAGGGATATGGATCAATGGTTATTACGGCTCCGGTAAATCTCATTTCCTTAAGTACCTGAACTTCTGCCTGACCACGGCGCATAGGGATCTTGCCTTGGAACGGATGCTGACAGCCGTCAAAAACGACTTCGACCCGTTGACACATCAGGACAGCAAACTTGAACCGACACTTGCTGATTTCACAGATCTTGTAGCATGGCTCAAAAAGGCGGAGATAGACACGGTCCTGTTCAACATCGGGGACAAGATAGGAGACGACACCAGCAACAAGACCACCTTTGCAAAGGCGATTTGGGAAGAATTCAACGGATTCCGCGGTTACCATAAATTCAGCATATCTATTGCACAGTATCTGGAGAAGCCACTCCAAGAGAAAGGCAAATATCAGGCTTTCAAGGATGCGCTTGCGGAAGATGGCTTCAACTGGGACAGCGATGCGGAGACACTTGCCATTACGGAACTTGACTATGTCATGGAAAAGGCTGCAGAAGTCACGTCGTTCTCGACCGATGTCATCAGGGAACATATAAAGAATAACGTGCTTGATGCGACACCGGAGAAGCTTAGCGAGGAACTGAAGCGACATGTTGAAACAAAAGGGGAAAATTATCGCCTTCTGTTCTTCATTGACGAGGTGAGTCAATTCATAGGTTCCCGTCAGGAACTTCTCCTGCAGCTGCAGCAGATTGTCACGACAATAGCGAAAGACTGCGGTAAAAAGGTCTGGGTAGGCTGTACCGCGCAGCAGGATCTCTCGGAGGTCCTCGACACATGCCGCATTACCGACACTTCCGACCAATATGGAAAAATTCTAGGACGTTTTGAAACTCGCGTCGCCCTGCAGGGAACCAATACGGAATACATTACACAAAAACGAATCCTTGACAAGGACGAGGATGGCGTGGCCGTGCTCGGAAAACTCTACGACGCGAAGAGGAATGCCATCGAATCCCAGTTCGACCTGCCTACCGGTTATCGCAGGTATGCATCGAAGGAGGATTTCATAAACTATTATCCTTTCGTTCCGTATCAGTTCCAGTTGATCATGAATGTGTTTGATGCCTTCGTGGCACTGTCCTATGTCGATACGGAAGTCAAAGGAAATGAACGTTCCGTCTTGAAGATCACCCATAAGACAGCACAGGATCATAAGGATGACGAAGTCGGGCGGCTCATATCATTTGATATGATGTTCTCTTCTATGTTCGCGGCCGGTCTTAAGCACGACGGGCAGAGAGCCATCAAAAACGCCAACACCATCATATCCACATATACGGACAGGGCTTTCGGACAGCGGGTTGTCAATCTCCTTTTTATGCTCTGCAACATAAGCGAGAAGGACAAACTGCTATTCCCGGCGACATTGGGCAACATCGTGACCCTCATGATGACAGAGATAGACCAGAGCAAATTGGAATTGCAGGAAAGAATCGTGAAAGTTCTGGATTATCTGGTTGAAAACAGTGTTGTCCGCATTCAGAGCAAAGAAGGCAAGGCGGACATTTACTGCTTCCTGACAGAAGAGGAGTCTGAAGTCAACAGACTAATAATGAGCCAGAGCCCTAACGCGAACACCGGGGTGAATGCATTAAAGGGAATAATTACAAAATATATCCAGGTCAGCAACCGTGAGATGTTCAACGGGAATCCGCTGTCGGTAGGACTCGCAATCAATGACCGGTTCGTCATGGGGCAGTCAAATGCCAACATCATTGTTGAGTTCAAGACAGATGCCGCGGATACCAACCTGCAGACATTTGCTTTCCGCAATGACCCCAAGAAAATGGTCTATTTCCTTGTAACTGACTATCAGGCAAATACTAAACTCAAGAATGATTTCTTCTGGTACTGTAAGGTTCAGGAGTATCTGAGCCAGTATGCGTCAAATTCCTCGGAGCAGAGGACCAAGACGAATGACGAGTTCCGCGCGAGAGCGGCCGAACTTCTGAACGGGAGCATATATCCTGACTTTTGCAAGATGCTGGATAATTGTCCGATTGTCATCGGGCAAAGTGAGCTTGCTGCGGGGCTTCTCGGCTCAAAGAAAGGAACCGAACGTTACAAGGCGGCATTTAGCGAGCATTGCAAGGGCGTATATCCTCTCTCTTCCTATGTCAGCGGTGCTAATATCCCGACAACGGCAGATGCCCTGAAATCCAAAATTCTCAGGCCAATCGAGCCGAATGAATATAATTCGCTCAATCTTCTGACAAATGCTGAGCAAGAAATCGAAAACCGTCTCAACAGACAGCCTGGCGACATGGTCCTTAGCGATCTTCTTGCCTGGTTTAATCAGGCCCCATACGGCTGGAATGAGATAGCTACCGCATATTATGTAAATGAGCTAGTCCGTCGTCACAATAGGGCGTTTGCCTATAAGGGCAACCCGAATGTGGACAAAAAGACGTTGGCAGAGCAGATTCTGCGTGACCGTAACAGCTTCACTGTCACTCCTTCCCGCCAGATAAGCCCGCAGCTCGTCCAGGACTTCACGAAAGCGTGGATGGAGATATTCAATGACTTCTCCAGATCGTATCCGCTCGACAGCTCGGAGCTGTTCAATTTGTGTCATAACGACCCAGGCTCACCTATGACTGCCATCCAGAAGAATTATTCGGAAGCTTCCGGAAAATTGAGGATGAACCACGCCAACTCTTTGGCTGACGATTTGGACAGGATGGTGTCCAAAGTCAGGGACGAATGGTCTGCGGAGCGTGACCCTGAAAGGTTCTTCAGGCTTGTTGTGTCTCAAAAGGATGAAAGCAAGGCGCTGATGGACAGGTGCAAGACAATCATGCAGTTCGAGCAGGGACCGCAAATGCAGGCATTCAGCAACTTCTATCAATATGCCGAGACTAATCGGGATAACTTCAATTTCATCACGGATGAGGAGGGCGTGCGGTTCGTCAATGAACTAAACGGAATCTTTTCAGAGGCTGACCCCATAAACGATCTGCCCATTTACAAGAAAAGAATTGATGCGTTGAAAAGGAAACTCAGTGAGGTCAAGAGGTCACTTGAGGAGAAAATCCGCTCGGCATATTCGGCTGTGTTGGATGAACTTGAAGAATATGCCAAGTCGGTAGGCGCCCCTTTCGACAAGTCCTCTTTCCATAATATGATTGATGCGAAATGTGTCACAGACAACCTCTATGCCCTTAAAAGCAACGCCGATATTGACTCATTCCGCAGAGACCAACTGAAAGAGATTGACGCGAGGATTCCTGCATCCGCCGGCATATTGGAGGATCCCGGGGTGAAATATTCCAGGCCAAAGAAAGTCAAATATGTGACCCCGAAGGATATCTGCAAGGCGAAAAGGATTTCAAACATAGAGGAACTGAACGCTTATGTAGATTCCATCAGAAAGAGTCTGATAGAAGCCCTCGGAGACAATGATGAGATAAGAGTGTCATAACAATTCAGTGCCTGTAGGTGCAAAAAATTAAATGTTGAAACGAGAACTCAAAGAAAGAAAATGAATACAACGCCACTGAAAAGTTTTGCGGTTCAGTCACGTAGTGTGCTGAAGCAGGGCGTGCTGAACAGGATATTGGAATTGGGGTTCGATCTGGACGGAAATGTGAACGAAGACGATCCTGTCAAGGTCCAGGGAGGAGCCGTGTTTATGGGGCAGTTGAAAGCGGACGAAGGGTTCTATGACGCATGGATGGAACTTAAATCCAGAATTGCGGCTCACGGGATCAAGGAAGTCTGTGAAGAGGCTGCATATACTTGGTTCAACAGGCTGGTGGCCATCCGCATAATGCAGAAAAACCACTTCATCGAGCCGGTGATGGAGTATGTGGATGCCGAGTCCAGAGTCCCGGTGATTGTGGCCCAGGCGAGGGCCGAAAGGCTTACTCTCAGGCTCAATGCTGATGATGCGGAAAGATTGAACAAGTTGCTCGCTGACCCGATCCGCATCGAGGACCAGTTCAAACTGCTCATAGAGGCCTTCTGTGAGTTGAATCCTGTCATCTATAACTGTTTCGGAGGTATTGACAAATACATTTCCCTGCTTCTTCCCGACAATATATTAGTGAAGGGAGGGTTCGTGGATCTGCTTAACAGCACATCATATCTCACTGAAGAGGATTTCGCTCAGTCGGAACTGATAGGGTGGCTGTACCAGTTCTACATATCCGAGAAGAAGGACGAGGTGTTCGCGAGCAAGACGAAAGTGTCACAAGACGACATACCTGCCGCAACGCAGATCTTCACGCCGAACTGGATAGTCAAGTATATGGTGCAGAATACCATTGGGCGCATCTACCTGGACAACAATCCGGATTCCTCACTTGGTGATGGGATGAGATATCTGGTGAAGTCTGATGTAAGGACTCCTGAGGAAGCGGTCCTGAAGGTTGACGACATTACGGAGTACAAACTGATAGATCCTGCCTGCGGCTCGGGGCATATCCTGAACGAAGGGTTTGACCTGCTGTACGATATGTATATGGACGAGTTCTACTCGCCGAGAGCGGCGGTTGAGAACATTTTCCGGAGGAACCTCATCGGCATCGACATTGACACACGCGCCAGGCAGCTCTCGACTTTTTCTCTTTTGATGAAGGCGGCCCGAAAGGACCGGTCCTTTCTCGATGCCAAGGTTATGCCGAGGGTGCTCGACATGCCAGAGCCGTTTGAGTGTCCGGGAGACCTCAAGGATTTCCTGAAGCAATTTTTTGCCGGGGGAAGCAGTGACGTCATAGCCCAGACGCAAAAGGCGTTTGAACTTCTGAGACAGGCGAAGAATCTTGGCTCCATAATGAGATTCGACATTTCGGAGCCTACAAGGTATCAGATTGAGACCCGGACCGAAGAATGGGAGAGCAAGGCATTTATTCCCGAAGAGATTAAAAAGGCTCTTCCGTCAATGCGGCTCATTCTCGCTCTCACGGACAAATATACTTCCGTGGTGGCCAATCCTCCGTACATGGGGAGCGGGAATATGAATCCGGAGCTCAGCAAGTACGTGAATGAGAACTATAAGGATGGGAAGGCTGACTTGTTTTCCGTGTTTATGCTGTTGTCCGAGAGTCTGCTTGTCGAGAACGGAAAGTACGGAATGATCAATATGCAGAGCTGGATGTTCCTTTCATCTTTTGAAAAATTGCGGGAACATATTATCAAGGATCTTCACATTGACAATATGCTGCACCTTGGCCCACGCACATTTGATGAGCTGAGCGGTGAGGTCGTTCAGAACACCGCATTTGTCGTTTCTAATATAAAATCATCGTATAATGGCGTTTATATTAATCTTTGTGATGGAGACTGCAGGCACAAGGAGGCTGTTTTTCTAAGCAATATGGTTCCTGCTTATGTTCTTGACCAAAACTCATTTCTAAACATTCCCGGGTATACATTTGCATATTGGATAAGTCACAGATTTTTTGATATCATTTCATCCAACATATCCATAGGTGATATATCAGAACCTAGAGCGGGTCTTCAAACTAGTGATAATCCGCGCTTTCTTCGTTTATGGTCAGAGGTTGATTTTCAAAAAATTGGTATTAACTTACCTAGAAAAGTTGCTCTTGAATCACCGTATAAATGGTTCCCTCATAATAAGGGTGGGGAATCTCGTAAATGGTACGGAAACCGAAACGTTATCATTAATTTTGAAAAAGATGGAACGGAACTGAAATATTGGCTTGAGCATAACCCGAAAGATCCTACAACAAAGTCCTGGTCTAGAAATTTAAGAAATTATCCATTATATTTCAATGAGGGGATAACTTGGGGAGGCATGGGGAATACCATTAATGTGCGCTATTCACCACGAGGGTGTACATTTGATACATCTGGTCCAATGTTATTTTCCACAAACGCTCTGTATTATATTTTGGGGCTAACTAATTCAACTGTTTTTGATAGTTTTATATCAATATTTGCTCAAGGACTATCAAAAGGATCAGGACATTTTGCAAAAGTTCCATATATTCAACGGAATCTGTCTTATATAGAATCTGTAGTAAAGAATAATATAGTTATATCGCAATCTGACTGGGATGCCCACGAGACTTCCTGGGATTTCCAGGAGAATGAGATAGTGAGAATTTTCAGAGATAAGGGATGCCATAGCGTGGAAGAGGCTGTGGGAGAATATAAGAAATTCTGGACAGAGCAATTCGACAGGCTCCACGCCAACGAAGAGGAACTCAACCGCCAGTTCATCGACATCTACGGATTGCAGGACGAACTCTCTCCGGATGTGCCTCTCGATGAAGTGACCATCCTGCAGCAGGGAGAGATAAGTATTGAGGAGGGATAATTATGGACATCAAGAAGTACATAGGTGAAACCACTGAATATGAAAAGAAACAGGAAGTGGAACACCGCAAGGTGAAGAGCTGGCTGAAAAGTGTAAGCGCCTTTGCCAATGGCGATGGCGGTTGTCTGCTTTTTGGCATAGCGGATGACGGCTCTGTCGTAGGGCTGGAAAATGCCAAGGATGATTCGGAATTCATCAGCCAAAAGATAAAAGAGCGCATAGACCCTGTCCCGCAAGTCAATATGAAGATAGAGCAAGTGGATGGCAAAGATATTCTCCTTCTTCACGTGTTGCCGGGGAACGATACACCTTACTATTATCTGGGTGATGGCCTGCTCGAAACCTTCGTGCGGATAGGCAATGAATCGGTGATAGCGGAAGCGACCGAACATAAACGTCTGGTGTTGAAAGGACACAACTCATCGTTTGACGCACGCCCGAGCGGTGAGTCATTTGACGACTATGCCTTCACCAAATTGCGCGGCCGTTACTATGCGTGGAATGGTTTGAGCTTTGACAACAAATATTATCGTTCGTTCGGTTTGGTTGACGGCAAAGGCATCCTGACAAACGCTGGACTCTTGATTGCGGATGAATGTCCATTACGCCAAAGCCGTGTGTTCTGCACAAGATGGAACGGCAAGACTAAAGCGGGAGGGACGATTGACGCATTGGACAGCACAGAGATAACAGGCAGTCTGGTCTCGCTCTTGGAAGACACGATGTCGTTTATCCGTCGCAACATACGCACCCAGTGGTACAAAGAACCTATGCAGCGCATAGAAATTCCGGAATACATTGAACGCAGCGTGATGGAAGCGGTGACGAACGCTCTTGCTCATCGTGACTACCTGATTCAAGGCAGTGAGGTGCACGTGGACATGTTTGATGACCGTTTGGTGATTTATTCTCCGGGTTCTATGCCTGAAGGACGCTACATTCAGGAAATGAATATAGAGGAGATCCCTTCCGTGAGACGTAATCCTGTGATAGCGGATATATTTGCCCAGCTGGGATATATGGAGCGCAAAGGTTCAGGTATGGGAAAGATCATCAATCCAATCAAATCCCTGCCATACTTCAGTGAAAGAATGCTTCCGTCATTTTTCTCTGACAGAGCCCAGTTCACCATTACGTTCCCGAATATCATAGAGGTCTGGAGAGAGGAACATCCTGATACGGAAACGGACGTCGTTGATGATATTCAAGGTGGCACTCAAGGTGGCACTCAAGGTGGCACTCAAGGTGGCACTCAAGGTGGCACTCAAGGTGATGACTTAGATAGATGGATTGAATATCAGGTGACTGCCAATCCTGAAATCACTACTGAAGAGTTGGCGTCTCTTTCAAATAAAGGAATAAGGACAATCAAACGCCACATCGCCAAAATGCCCCATATAAGATATGTGGGGAGTGGTTACAGTGGACATTGGGAAGTGAGCAGAAAAGAGAAGGATTTATAAATGTGTAATTATGGCGGACAATAAACAACATATAGTCTGGCACGATGATGTGATTGCCAGGCAACTGATCAGCTATGCCATCGGATGCTGGATGGGACGCTACCGTCTGGACAAGAAGGGACTTAACATAGCATATTATCCGAAAGATGAGGAAATCTGCTCCTATCCGTTCAATGGCAGGACCTTCACGATAGACGATGATGGCATAATTCCTCTTATGGGAGCTCAGAATCCGTTTGAGGATGACAATGCGCTTCAGAGAATCGTCAATTTCGTACACATCGTCTTCGGAGATGAGGCTCTCACGCAGAATCTGAATTCCATCGAGCATAGTCTTGGCAAGAGCATTGAGGACTATCTCGTGAAAGATTTCTGGAAAGACCACAGGAAGATGTATCAGAACCGTCCTGTCTACTGGTTGTTCAGTTCGAAGAAGGGCGCGTTCCAGGTTCTCGCCTATATGCATCGAATGAACCCATACACGGCGGAGAAGGTGCGCACCAAGTATCTCCTCCCATATATCGAATACCTACAGAAAAGGATTCAGCAGGATAAGGACCGCGGGGCTGATCTCTCTGCTCTGGAAAGAAAAAATCTTGCCAGGATGGAAGCGGCCCTCGCTGATTGCAAAGAGTACCATGACAGATTGCACTCCGTGGCCGATCGTCAGATTATGTTTGACCTTGACGACGGCGTGGTCGTGAACTACGCAAAATTCGGTGATGTGCTCGCGAAAATCAAATGAAAATGATACAAGATAAGATATATTCGTACTTTGACGGGAATCCGCAGCTTCATGCACTTTTCGTGTTCGACGGCATGGGAGGCATACGCTCCGAACTTGAAGGCTTGGAATGGAGAGCGGGTTATAGACTGGAGGTGTTTGGCGGCGACTGGTTTACCGTCAAGTACAATCTTACGAATGAATGGAAAGAAGACAAGGTCATTCTTGTCTTTATCGGAATGACGGAACCGTCACGGAGCGATGAATTGCATTCGTTTCCGTTATATGGGGAGATGAAGGCCAATATGGTCTTTTGTGAGGAAAATTATGTGGCATTCATGCAGTTGAAGGGCATCAAACCTGATTTTGCGCCATTCATATCCCGCCACATCGCTGAAATGCAATTGTCCAAGTATGACAGGATTCTCTCGGATTACTACAAGCCCGGCGTTTTCTCAGTGGACATCTGCAACAGGGCGTTGATTTCCGGTTATATGGGAATGTCGAAACTTCTTAGTTGGGAAGACATCATCATCAGGCTCACATGTCTCTGCGGAATCGAGTCTGAAGCCGACAAACGAGATACATTCCTCAGACTGCTGAAGAACAATGCTGATGCCTTGGCCGCTTTGTCAGATATAATGATGTCCATCGCGGGGTATCCGTTTGACATTATTATGGATGCCCGGATGAAACGGTTTGCCGAATCGTTCAAATACAACGCAATAACACAGGGAATCCCGGCGGTCTCTGCCGATGACTATAAAAACCTCAAGATTGATGATGCCCTAGTCCTCCAGCGCCTGAACAGTCTCATGGAGTATGCGACTGGCCATTCTGCTTTGTCAGGATCATTCACAACGGCCATTGGTAATCTGGCGTCATCCATAAAAGAAGAGAACATAATCAGATGGTATGGGCCGGATGCGGAATATTCGTTCATGACAGAGAATCTATGCTTTCCTATCATAGCATCCCTCGTGGAGAACCGGGCGTTTGTATCTCCCGTCGAGACAAACAGAAAGTTTCGTTCAATGTCACTGCGTCTTCCGGAAAGTTCTGCGTTACAGTCTGTAGTCAACTTCTTGTCCAATGCTTGTTTTATGCTGGAAAAATTGCAGGCACTTGGCACATATAGGCTCGGTACTCCGCTGGAATATATAAATAAATATGTCGGAGAGTTTTCTCTCGTCGATACATACTATCGTCGGGTTGTGGACACTTTCACGGAAATTGATCCAATTATCCCGGTATATGATTGTCTTATGTCGTTCAAGAGACATCTGGATGAGGAATACTCCAAACAATGCAACCTTTTTAATCTTGAGTGGCTCAGGTGTGTGAGTGAAAGCGGGGTGTCTCTATCGGAAATGGACGGGATTCTTCATCAGCAGGACTTCTATAATGAGAGGTTGAAGGGCATCAATGCCAAGAGAGTGGTTATAGTCAGCGACGCGCTAAGGTATGAGGTCGCTGCGGAAATCCTTAGCGGGCTCGGAAAAGACAGGCATACAGCTTCGCTGGCTCCAGCTCTTTCCATTCTTCCCTCTGAGACTAAATACAGCAAAGCGACATTGTTGCCACACTCTTCTCTAAAATACGATGCTGGAACTATGCTAGTGGATGGTGAGGATTTGAATACTACCGAGAGACGAACCATGCAAGTGAGGAAATATGAGTCTGACGCTTTATGCATAGACTATGCTGAGCTTGCGAAATTGACTCAAAATCAAAAGCGTGAGCTTTTCAAGAATCCTCTGGTCTATATATTCCACAACACCATAGATTCCATCGCTCATGACAATCCGGCGAAGACCGCAAAGGCTTGTGCGGAGGCTGTGTCGGAAATTCGCAGGCTCGTTCCGTCGCTTCATGCCACATATAATGTGGCCAATGTCTTTGTGACAAGCGATCACGGTTTCCTTTTCAATGATGTCAAGTTTGAAGAAAAGGACAAGCACAGGATAGATGACGCTTATGATGAGCGTAAGACAAGATATTATATTACAGATGATGGGGCTCCTGTATTCGGAATCACCAAATTCCCGATGGAATCTGTATCTTCCATGACGGCTCCTGGAAAATATGTGGCTGTACCCGACGGGACAAACAGGTTGTATGCGGAAGGAGGCGGATACCAGTTCGCACATGGCGGGGCGGCACTCCAGGAGATGGTCATTCCTATATTGTATAGCCACACGCAAAAAGAAGGAACGAAGCCTAAGGTTGGCATGACCCTCATCGGCTCTGCACTCAGCATCGTGTCCAGCCGTCTGAAATTTAGTTTGATTCAGGATCAGGCTGTGTCTGAGGATTTCAGAGAGAAAAAGATTGTCTGCGGCATATATGAAGGTACGGAACTTCTTACTGCAGAAAAGGGACTTGCCCTTAACAGTGCAGATGTGAACCCGCAGAACAGGCTTTATTCTGTTGAGCTCGTTCTCATTAAACCTTCTGCGGGAGGGCTGCTTGAGCTGCGCATATTCGATGTGGATGACAGGCTGAACCCTATAGCAAAGGCCACGGTTACAAATAAGACTTTGATTGAACAGGACTTCTAGAACAAATGGCACTTCAGGAAAAAATAATGGATGCCTTCCAAGGGAAGGTGGTGAGGAAAGATCTTGCATTTCAGGTAAAAGGGAATTTGCCTGTACCGACCTATGTGCTTGAGTATCTGCTGGGACAATATTGCGCCAGTGATGACGAGCAGATAATCGAGGAGGGACTGGAAAAGGTCAAGAGTGTCATCCGCAATAACTATGTGAACAGGGCTGATGCCGAGATTGTGAAAGGAAAGATTCATGAGGCGGGCAAATACCGGGTCATAGATAAGGTCTCCGTCTCACTTAACGAGCGGATGGATTGCTATGTGGCATCCTTTGCCAACCTCGGGCTGACAGGGATTCCGATAGCGACGAATTATGTGACGGCAAATGAGAAATTGCTTTCCGGGAATGGTGTGTGGTGCATAGTGACCATAGGGTATATACCCGGCGAAGAAATAAAGATACATTGGGAGATTCAGACGCTGAAACCTATCCAGATCTCAAACGTGGATATACGGGAGTATGTAGAGCAGCGAAAGAAATTCACGACTGATGAGTGGATTGATTTTCTTATTCATACGGTTGGACTCAACCCTGACAGACTTAACCGCAGGGAGAAGTTTATAGTCCTGGCGCGTCTGATGCCTCATATAGAGAATAATTTTAATTTCATGGAGCTCGGACCTAAGGGAACGGGCAAGTCTCATGTATTTCAGGAACTTTCACCTTATGGCGTTCTTGTCAGCGGTGGTGATGTCACCTCGGCCCGGCTGTTCGTGAAGATGTCCGGGAATAGGGAAATTCTCGGTCTTGTAGGCTATTGGGATGTGGTTGCCTGGGATGAGTACGAGCAGCAGAAAGGAAAGTCTGTCGATCCCGTACTCATTGACACTATGCAGAACTATCTGGCGAACAAGTCATTCAACCGTGGCGGCAACCCGCACGAAGCAAGCGCATCAATAAGTTTTGTCGGGAACACGAAGCATACGGTAAACTATATGCTTGAGCATTCGCATCTGTTCGAGTCAATTCCATCCGCATTCATCAAGGGAGCGTTCCTTGACCGCATTCATCTGTACAATCCGGGCTGGGAAGTCAAGATGCTGAAAAAGGATAGTTTCAGTTCCGGCTATGGCCTTATTACTGATTATATCGCGGCTATACTTCATGAACTGAGGAATATCGACTGTTCCGGTGAGTTGAAGAAATTTGCAAAATTTGACGGTTCGCTTTCGGAGCGTGATCATCTCGCTATCCGAAAGACTTTCTCCGGTATGCTTAAACTGCTGTATCCGGATGGGAATTATACCTATGATGAGGCGTTGGAGATTATTGACTTTGCGGCAGAGTGCCGCAAGCGCGTCAAGGATCAGTTGTATGTCATTGATGAGACCTTCAGGGCTGAGCCTGCCAAGTTTGACTATCAGATAATTCGTTCCGGAGAGGTGAGGTCCGTCAAGACTCTTGAGGAGTTGAATTTCCGGAACCACCAAAGTCTGGCAGAAAATTCGGCAGCACAGAAAGAAGAAAGTACAGCAGGTGCCGCATCTGTCACTCAGAGTGTCAAGGAACCTTTACTGATGTCATCTGTCAGGAGCATCCGCATGAACCAGACAGGCGTTTCCTATGACAGTCTCTTCGGAGAATACTTGAAGTCAGCAAAGCATATAACTCTAGTTGATCCGTTTATACGATATCCTTATCAGGTCGGCAACTTCCTTGAATTTGTACAGTGCGCGCGGAAGAATTGCTCTGCTCCTGAGGAACTTTCGATTCATTTATCCACACAGAATGATGATGACAAGATTCCGGAAATGATAGATATTTTCGATGACATAAAGGATGATTTATCCGAACACGGCATAGAGTTCACCTACGACTTCAATGCCGACCACGACAGGTACATTGACCTTGATAATGGATGGAGAATAAGTCTCGGACGTGGTCTTGATATTTTTGAAAAATACGGAAGATTTAGTCTGGACTCCATAAATCAGGATGAACGCCGTTGTAAGGAATTCAATGTCACATACAATCGTAGAGAAGATATTGGCGAATGACGGATTATTTTGCAATAACTATCTCAAATATTGAATAGAGTGCAAGACAGATACAAAGTAGTGACCCTATGCGGCAGCACGCGCTTCAAGGATGACTTATTTCGCGTGCAGAAGGAACTTACCCTTGAAGGGAATATCGTCATTTCCGTCGGTCTCTTCGGACACAGCGGAGATGACGAGGTGTGGACAGCAGGGACAAAGGAGATGCTGGATGATATGCACCTGTCAAAGATAGACATGGCAGACGAAATTTTCGTTGTCAACCCAGGCGGGTACGTAGGAGAAAGCACAGCGAGAGAGATTGGCTATGCCTTGAGTTGCGGAAAACCTGTGCGATCTCTTTGCCCTCTGCCTCTGGAGAAGTATGCTGCAAAAGAAATCGATTCTCAAGATATCCGGATGAGGACTGATGCGGATACAATGAGAATTCATCAGGCGGATATTTCCAAAAGAGTATGGGATAGGGCAAAAGAAAGGCACCTTATGACTGGATTGGATTCAGATAATGTGTGGCCTATTACTGATGGAGTTGCTGATATTGCATCTTATCTTGCAACAACGCCAAAAGTGATGATTGTCTTGAAAGAACCTTATGACGACACGGCCAAAGACGATCAGGGACGGATAATCCCTTATGGTGGAGGATGGGATTTTCCACAGTTACTGAGGGCACAATCCGCAGCTCACGTATGGCCGAACAGGACCTGGCAACGAGTGATATATGCAATTTATGGATTTCGCAATGGCAAGCATTATAGCGAAATGGATTACATTAGAAATGACCCTGAGATGGGAGATGTTCTGCTGGACACATGCTGGATTAACCTCAGCAAGATGCCCGGATTGACGAGTTCGTCAGGTAACAAGTGGAAGAAAGCTTTTGATGACAATTGGAATGATATATTTGTTGAACAAGTCAGGCTATACAATCCCGATGTCATTATCTTCGGAGGGACTTTCGACCTTGCGGGGTCTTATGTAATGGATAATCAGGCTAATGGCGAAACAGTGTGGTCGGATGACAGACAATTGAGCTTGACAAAGTATCGTCATAAGGACAAATTGATTCTTGCGGCAGCTCATCCTGGCATAAGACACAACGTCGACTTTTGGGTAAACTCCGTAATCGACGCCCTAAATGATTTTGCAAAAACTGTCTAGTAATTCACGATGTTCTCCGGCTCAACTTACGACTGCAACTGCATAAAGATTATCGTGAACCTGTAAAATATGGCACTTCATTCAAGAATAGTTAACGTGCTTCGCAAACCGGGCAAATGTCCTGTCTGCGGCGAGGCGGTGTGGGATATCATCTATGGAACCGGCGACATGACGGAGGTGGAGTTCCTCTATCGGTATCGTAAAAGTGCGAGCATGGGCGGTGACAGGATTCCCCGCAGGCCGCCTCTTTGGAAGTGTTCCTGCGGATGCCTGCGGTTCAGGAAAGTCAATCCGGACAGGATGGTCGCCAAGGTGAAGGTCAAGATGCTGAAGGATGTCCGCCCTGCACCGCTGAGTAAGATTGCCTGGACGACAAGCCAGTGCGACGAGGCCCTGAAGAACGACAGGATGGACATGGTTCACCACTACACGGTAAATGTGATCACGGACTGCGGAGAGAAGACGGCCTTGAGGATCACCTGCGTGAGTGAGGCGGACGCAATCGCCACAGCGATGAGCCTGATCAATGGCGGAGGTCTGGGACTCAAGGGGCGTTTCTGCAAGGCCTTCGATGTGGTCGAGAGTGGGGAATAGGAGTATTCTGTACGGATTTTGACTATATTTCGAATGGTATGTCAGGAATCGGGTTCCTCTGAACTTCGGACATTTAATTGATTTTAGGTGCAAATGACACAGATTGAAGCGATACGCGCCCGCCATTCGGTGCGGCGATACATTACGGAGGCTATTCCGGGCGAGACTCTTGCCGCCTTGCGGGAGGAAATTGAAAAGGCCAATGCTGAAGGACACCTTCACGTCCAGCTGGTGACCGGCGAGCCGAAGGCGTTCAGCAGTCCCATGTTATACGGAAGTTTCTCAGGAGTCAGGAACTACCTCGTGATGGCCGGGGAGAAGGCAGATGACCTGGACGAGCGCATCGGCTATTACGGTGAAAGGCTTGTCCTTCTGGCGCAACAGCTCGGTCTGAACAGTTGCTGGGCGGGATTGAGCTACCGTAAGATTGCAGGCACTTACAGCCTTGAGAAGGACGAGAAGATTGCCTGCTACATCGCCCTCGGCTACGGACAGACGCAAGGCATACAGCATAAGAGCAAAGACATCTGGGAAATCAGCAACGTGAGTGACCTGACTCCGGAATGGTTCAGGAGAGGTGTGGAAGCGGCCGCCCTTGCACCTACGGCGGTGAACCAGCAGAAGTTCTATATCGAATACATCGGCTGCAGGGGAGGTAGCCTGCCTTATGTCTCAATCAAGCCGGGACGGTCAATCTTCGGCTATACAAAGATGGATATGGGAATAGCCCGGCTTCACTTCGAAATCGGCGCCGGGAAAGAAAACTTCGTCTGGGCAGACTGATGATGAAAATCATTAGAATGAATATTGGTGTGCATTTTTGCAAGAAAATTAGTAACTTTGCACACCAAGTTAATTAAAAATCATGGATAATACTTTTGCTCAGAGATTGGTCAACGCGAGGAAAATCCGCTGTATGTCACAACGAGAGTTGTGCGAATCGTTAGGCTGTAAAGTATCTCCAACTGCTATCGCCAAGTACGAAAAGGGGTTGATGATGCCATCGAGTGATGTGTTGATTGCTCTTTCTAATGCTTTGAAAATGAAGCTTGACTACTTTTTCCGCCCGTTTACCGTATCCATCGATCCGGAAAAGTTTGAATTCCGTAAGAGGGCAAGTATGGGGAACAAGAAAGTGGAGGCAATAAAGTACCTTGTCTGTTCTGAGATAGAGAAGTATCTCGAAATCGAGGCTATCCTTGGCATGGAGCCTAAGTTTTATTTAGATTATAGCAATACGGCTGTCGAGGGGGAAAATGAGGCCAGGCTTCTGGCGATGCGTTTCCGTAAAGATCTTAACATAGGTTCGGATGCCATCGTTTCCGCTGTTGATTTGATGGAATCTGTTGGCGTTAAGATTATCGAGATAGGCTGTGATGATTCTTTTTCCGGAACCTGCAATGAGGCTGTCGGTCTGCCCGTTATCGTCGTAAACAGAAACATGGGCTCTGAGCGCAAGCGCCTTACCATCTTTCATGAATTGGGACATCTGCTGATGCGTTGTGCTGATGGTGTGGACAAGGAAAAGATGTGCAACATATTTGCCAACGAGGTGTTGATACCATCAGACAAGTTCAAGAATCAGATTGGAGAGTCCCGCCATGACATTTCCTTGGTTGAACTGCAGGCCATTCAGTTGGAGTATGGTATTTCCGTTGATGCTCTTATGGCGAAAGCTTGCCAATTGAATGTGATAACTAAAAATAGGTACGCCTCTTTTCATAAAAAAAAGTATGCTTTGCCGGCCTTCAGGGAGGCCGTGGAGAAGAGTGCTTATCCGATGGAACACACCTGCAGGTTTGATCGATTGGTATATCGTGCACTCGCAAGCGAGGTTATCAGCGGATCCAAGGCTGCCAGCCTTTTGGACAAGTCAGTCAATGAAGTGCGCAACACTCTCAATCTGATGTAGAATGGAGATAGTTGTTAACGATGCAAATGTCCTCATAGACTTATTCAATGCAGGATTGTTGCCGTATTTGAAAGAACTTGGTCTTGATTTTCGAACATTGGATGTCATCATCAATGAAATAGAGGACGAGGAACAGCAGTCTGCCGTCCAAAGCATTATTGATGACGGAATCTTGTCTGTTTATTCACTTTCCGGGGTACAAGTTGGCACTGTTTTTCGGAAAATCGCAGAATATCAAGGAGCTTGCAATTTATCGGTAGAGGATGTCTCTGTTATGGTTTATGCCATCGACAACGACTGCCGTCTGCTGACTGGAGATAAAAAATTGAGAGAAAAGGCTATACTTGAGAATGTGAAAGTCTCAGGTATTCTGTATCTTACAGATATGCTTTCGCAAGCGGATGTTATCGGCAATGATGATATGATTTCTTCTTTGGAACGGCTTCTCAGTTCGAACAACCGCCTTCCTAAAAAACTTATCGAAGATCGAATTGACGCACTAAGAAGTCATAGGATACATTGATTCATGACAATGTCGCACTTCCAGAAGAGTTCCGGGATGTTCTCAACAAAAGGTAATATTGCACTTCATTCAAAAAAACATTATGATACTTACAACCACTCCGACCATTGAAGGTCACAACATCAGGGAATACAAGGGAGTCGTTTGCGGCGAGGTCATCGCCGGAGTGAACTTCCTAAAGGACTTCGGGGCCAGTATACGCAATTTCATCGGCGGACGCTCAGGCTCATACGAGAACGAGCTCATCAAGGCCAGGGAAAAGGCTCTGGCTGAGATGTCGCAGCGCGCGGCGGAATGCGGGGCAAACGCCGTGGTAGGCATTGACATCGATTACGAGACCCTCGGAGCCGACAACGGCATGCTGATGGCCACGGCCTCCGGTACAGCCGTCGTCATCGACTGATGAGGATCGAGGAAGCCATACTCTATGTCCTTGCCGAGCGGAACTGCGGATTGCGGACCGAGCAGATAGCAGACATCATCAACCGAAGGCGGCTGCATGTCCGCAAGGACGGGCAGCCGGTGACCTCTACGCAGGCCTATGTCTACAAATATGATGGCAAAGGACGGTGTGTCAGCAAGAGGTTGCCAGGCTGCGCTCCTGTCCTTTACCGATATGACAAAGGAGATGTTCCTGTTTTCACTCAGGATGGGGAGATGAGGAAGAAAGGAAAGTGGAGTTTTTCATTCCGTGATGCTTTGGGGCGTGATGCGATAAGCGGTGTCTGGCCTTCAATCCACGCCCCATCTCCTGTCGTGTCTGTTGTGGCCACATACACTGGTGCCTCTTCGCTTGGCGGTTATTCAGTCAACACCCCTGTTCTGTCCACCTGTCGACCTCTGTCCGTCAACTACTACGATGATTACTCGTTTTTGAACGACCTTGTGTCGTCTGACACAAAACGGAACCTGTCATGTGACACACTGTCCAACTATGGGATTCCGGTCGTAGGGACGGACAAGTCCAAAGGGTTTCTGACAGGCACCGCCGTCTATTCCCTGACCGACCCGACGTCCAAGACGGTATCGTCATTCTATTACGACTACCAGGGCCGCCTGATCCAGAGCCACCGCAAGGAGGCGCTTGGCGGGGCCGGGCATATTCATCAGTCCCTTACTTTCACGGGCAAGCCGTCTATGACAAGGGAAACGGTCGCGCTTCCGGATGGCCGCATTGATTCGCTGGTCACAGTGAGGTCTTATGACGGACAGGAGAGACTGGTCTCGGAGACGACATCGCTGAACGGCAGGTCGCAGTCCGTGTCCTATGGGTATGATGAGATAGGCCGGATGACAGGGCGGATATATGGCACAGAGGCTAATCCGTCAGCATTGACTGAGACCCTGTCCTATAATATTCGTGACCAGTTGACCGGATTGAATTCCAGTGTGTTCAATATGTCGCTCCGGTATCAGGAGCCGACACTTGGATCCGTCCCGAAGTATAATGGGGGCATTTCCGAGTGGGAATGGAATCACGGTGCGGGAGCTGAGACAAACGCCTGGTCGTTATCATACGATGGCGTTGGCCGCTTGACGGACGCGCGGAGATTTGTCAGTGGCGTGCAAACTAATTCATTCAGTGAGCGGTCCATCACATATGACAGGAACAGTAATGCCTTGACCTTGACCAGATACGGGGGAAACGCTGCAACCCCAGAGGAGAGGTTGGCGTATTCGTACGACGGCAACTTGTTGAGTGGCATCTCCAACACCGGCGCGTCCGGTGGCGGAGGCCAGTACACTCACGACGCGAACGGCAACCTGACCCGTGACGGCCTCTCTACGCTCGACATCGATTACAATGATCGGAACCTGACAAGCCGCATTTCATCCGGCGGAGCCACTTTGGCGGAGTATGAATATCTTGCTGATGGCACGAAGTTGCGTGCTGTGGACGGCAGTGGCAACGGCTATCAGTACAGAGGTTCCTTGATATACACCCAGACCGCTGGTCAATCGGGCACTCCGGTTATAACCCTTGACTGCGCCTTGACCTCCGCCGGCAGGATCGTACGAGAGAACACCGATGATGGTTCGTCCACCTATAAGGTTCAGCACTATCTCCGCGATCACCTTGGCAGTGTCCGTTCCGTCATCGATGGCGACACTGGTACGGTCATAGAGACCAATGACTACTACCCGTTCGGCAAGCGTATTCCGGTCACAAATTCGGTCGCTGAGCCCGTCGAAGCGACCACTCAATCCGCAACCTCTCCGGATCGCTGGCTCTTCTCCAGCAAGGAGTCCCAGTCCTTCCTGAACGCCAGCATCCCTCTCCTTGACTTTGGTGCCAGGATGTACAACCCTGTCATCGCCCGCTGGACAGCCGCCGACCCGCTGTCCGAGAAGTATTACGGCATCAGCCCGTATGTCTATTGCCTCGGAAATCCAATTGTAAATATAGATGTTAAAGGCGATTCTGTCAGGGTGTACATTGAAACTGTAGGGTTAGGACATACTTGGATAAGTGCAGGTGAGGGCGATGAAATGGTGGTATATACTTATGGAAGATATGACCATACATATAAAGGAAATGCATTATCAGATGGTCCTGGTGTACTTGTTCGTTTATCGGGAGATAAGGCCAAAGAATTCAATGACTACAAGCAATCAGAAGGAAAGATGTCTATTTTTACTTTGACGGATGTAAAGGATAATGACATAATGAATATTGCAAATGAGTTGTTTGATAGTTCCGGGCAACTTCCTAGTGAAAGGAGCAAACGATATGCGAATGATACAGATGCGCATATCATTGACGAATATAGTCTGCTTAATAACAATTGTACGACATTTGTATCGGATTTGATTAAAATGAGTGGTTCGAAAGTACTCAACTACCAGCGCGTGATATATGCAAGTCCAATTGGGAGTCCGATAACCATACCATCTACACATAGGTTTGTTAACCCGCGTTCAATGAAATCGTATCTAAGTAACAAATTGAGGAAATAGCTATGAGAAAATGGATTAAAATCATATGGCTAGTAATATCAGTAATAGCGTTTATATTGGTGATATTAATGATAATAAATACTTTGGTAAGTTATAAATATGAGATATCAGAAAGAATGATTCTGGGAAATATGATGCGTGGTTTTGATTCTGTACCTATAGAGGTCGCTGCAGGGTATCTGAATGGGACACTTCTTGTTTTAAAAGGTTTTGTACTATACATAGGGATCAATATCTTATTTATTACCATCACATTATTTGTCAAAAACGATAGGAAATAATAATGAAAACCTTAACTTTAGATGATTATATACGAGTTGACTACACTGTAACATTGCGTCGGTGTCCATTGGAGTCCGCATTATGATCTGTAAACCACGGAAACCACTTCAAGTGTGCGGCATTTCCCTGACCGACCCGACGTCCAAGACGGTATCGTCATTCTATTACGACTACCAGGGCCGCCTGATCCAGAGCCACCGCAAGGAGGCGCTTGGCGGGGCCGGGCATATTCATCAGTCCCTTACTTTCACGGGCAAGCCGTCTATGACAAGGGAAACGGTCGCGCTTCCGGATGGCCGCATTGATTCGCTGGTCACAGTGAGGTCTTATGACGGACAGGAGAGACTGGTCTCGGAGACGACATCGCTGAACGGCAGGTCGCAGTCCGTGTCCTATGGGTATGATGAGATAGGCCGGATGACAGGGCGGATATATGGCACAGAGGCTAATCCGTCAGCATTGACTGAGACCCTGTCCTATAATATTCGTGACCAGTTGACCGGATTGAATTCCAGTGTGTTCAATATGTCGCTCCGGTATCAGGAGCCGACACTTGGATCCGTCCCGAAGTATAATGGGGGCATTTCCGAGTGGGAATGGAATCACGGTGCGGGAGCTGAGACAAACGCCTGGTCGTTATCATACGATGGCGTTGGCCGCTTGACGGACGCGCGGAGATTTGTCAGTGGCGTGCAAACTAATTCATTCAGTGAGCGGTCCATCACATATGACAGGAACAGTAATGCCTTGACCTTGACCAGATACGGGGGAAACGCTGCAACCCCAGAGGAGAGGTTGGCGTATTCGTACGACGGCAACTTGTTGAGTGGCATCTCCAACACCGGCGCGTCCGGTGGCGGAGGCCAGTACACTCACGACGCGAACGGCAACATGACCCATGAAGGTCTCTCCGGGCTCGACATCGTGTACAATGAGCAGAACCTGACAAGGCGCATCTCATCCGGCGGGACGACGCTGGCTGAGTATGAATATCTTGCTGACGGCACGAAACTGCGCGCGTTGGACGGCGGCGGCAACGGCTACCAGTACAGAGGTTCCCTGATATACACCCAGACCGCAGGTCAAACGGGTTCTCCGGCTATAACCCTTGACTGCGCCGTGACCTCCGCCGGCAGGATAGTACGTGAGAACACCGCTGATGGTTCGTCCACCTATAAGGTTCAGCACTATCTCCGCGACCACCTCGGCAGTGTCCGCGCCGTCATCGACGGTGACACCGGTACGGTCATCGAGGCCAGCGACTACTACCCGTTCGGCAAGCGGATTCAGGTGACTGCTCCGGTCTCCGAACCCGTTGGAGGGTCACAATATGCCTCGGAGCCAGCCGTCGCCCCGGTAGCCCCGGCAACCTCGGTGGCCTCCACATCCTCCCCGAACCGCTGGCTCTTCTCCGGCAAGGAGTCCCAGTCCTTCCTATATGCAAACATACCGTTACTCGACTTCGGCGCCAGGATGTACAACCCGACTATTGCTCGCTGGACAACCGCCGACCCGCTGTCCGAGAAGTACTACGGCATCAGCCCGTATGTCTACTGCCTCGGAAATCCAATAAGTATCATTGACCCTAATGGAATGGATATATGGACTATGGACGAAAAGGGAAATGTGGTATGGGTAAAGGAAAGTGATGACCACCGGCTTTATTATATGAATAATGATGGCCTATTGTATGATGACTATGTCTCGGTCTCTGACCGGAGCATCCTTGACGATCTGACCAAAACAGAGGCCAAGGTGGATGGAGGGGCGAAGGTAAGCAGCCATACCTCAAAGAGCGGAATCAATGACATATTCAAGGTGTTCAAATTCGCGTCTGACAAAACAAAAGTCGAGTGGGCTGTTCACCGCAACGGTGACACCTACACCATCGGAACAAAGCATGATTCATCCAACGCGTCTTCGTGGAAGGATAACTTGCTGATAATTAGGGATATTTTTTAATCATTACTAAATAGATTATTATACAAATTTGTAACGTCGTGTGACCAACGGACTGATTGAAAGCCAATCTGTACTGTGACACACGCCGCATAGCTATGTTAAACTTTAATGAGGGAAAGCCATGAAGCGCAGGAGATTCTTGTCCGGTTCGCCTAATCACGTTTACCAACGATCCTTGAACGGTTCGGTAATATTCTACAGCCTTGAGGATTGTCTGGTTTATTTCACTGTCTTTTGCACCTGTGCAGTCAAGTATGGTGTAAGCGTTCTTGGTCTGTGCGTGATACAGTAGCCGATGAGTGGCAAGCACGTAAGTTCTTAGGATTGGAGTTACCTTCAAAAAAGCGTGATGTCTAATGTGTTTTGTATTAATTCGTTGCGAAACGGTACCCTCCAGATTGTCCCAGTACGAACTTGTAACTCATTGCAAATCAAAGGGTGTAGCTTCATCCTCTGATTTGCAATGAGTTACAGATCCGCGCCATCTGATCATCTTCTCTGTTCCATTGTGGTCACTGAACTTGTCGAAGTGACCAGACGTGTGCCGACTCCGTGACAGGAGTGAGTACGGTCCTATTCTTCGTTTTGCGTAGTGTATATTGTTCTAAAGGATTGAATATTTATTC
>ERZ1034984.1170-NODE-1170-length-26225-cov-8.407642_pt1 | contig 26225 bp, 23 predicted proteins | sample MGYA00520589_ERZ1034984 | MGnify/ENA primary metagenome ERZ1034984 (study PRJEB33766, sample SAMN09781790) | gut metagenome | biome: gut microbiome | host: Homo sapiens | place: Madagascar | study: EMG produced TPA metagenomics assembly of the PRJNA485056 data... | reverse complement strand
GGCTCAACGAGCGAGGAGCCGATGGGCAGGCCCTGGGCCTGCATGAATGTGAAGCACATGCCGCCGCCGATGAGCAGCACGTCGACCTTCTCAGAGAGGGCGTCGATCACGCCGATCTTGTCGGAGACCTTGGAGCCGCCCAGCACGGCCACGAAGGGGCGGGCGGGGTCGTTGAGCATGCCCGTGATGGTGTCGACCTCGCCGGCAAGCAGAAGGCCGGCGTATGCAGGAAGAATCGCAGGCACGCCGGCCACCGAGGCATGGGCGCGGTGCGCGACGCCGAAGGCGTCGTCGACATAGACGTCGCCGAGCTTGGCCAGCGCCGCCGCAAAAGCGGGGTCGTTCTTCTTCTCGCCCTTCTCAAAACGAAGGTTCTCGACGAGCAGCACCTCACCGTCGGCAAGGGCCTGGGACGCCGCGAGGGCCTCCTCGCCGCACACGTCGCGCACGTAGGCAACGGGCGCGCCGAGCAGCTCGGAGAAGCGGGCGGCGACCGGCTCCATGGAGTAAGCGGCCTCAAAACCCGTGCCTGCAGGCCTGCCCAGGTGGCTCATGCACACGACGCGCGCGCCGCGCTCGCGAAGCAAGTTGATGGTGGGAAGAGCCGCGCGAATGCGGGTGTCGTCACCCACGACGCCGTCCTTGACGGGCACGTTGAAGTCGACGCGGACGATGACGCGCTTGCCAGAGACGTCGGCGTCGGAGACGCTGCGCTTATAAGACATGCTTCCTCGATTCAAGTCGTGCGCCCGAAAGGGGGCGCGGCTGTAGGCACTCGAATTGTACCGTATGGCGCCTCCGGCCCCCAGGCGGCCGGATACCGTTCAAACTAAACGCCGCCCAAAAGCCACGACGGGCCTTTGGGCGGCGCAAACAGGTCATACAATCACAACACAGGCATGGGCTTTGATTTCGTAATGGTTTTAAACAGCCCTTACACCAGGCCGTTTAGCGCGTGGCGACAATCTTTGCCAGGTCGAGCAGACGGCAGGAATAGCCCATCTCGTTGTCGTACCAGGAGACGACCTTCACGAGCGTGCCCTCGCCTCCGAGCACCATCGTGCAGCCGGCGTCAAACAGGCTCGAGCACTTCTCGCCAATGACGTCGTTGGACACGAGCGGCTCCTCGGAATAGGCCAGAATGCCCTTGAGCGGGCCCTCGGCCGCGGCCTTCATGGCAGCGTTGATCTCCTCGATGCTCACGGGACGCTCAAGCTCGGCCACGAGGTCGACCATGGAGCCGTCGGGGGTAGGAACGCGGGCAGAGAAGCCGTCGAGCTTGCCCTTGAGCTCGGGGATGACCAGGCCGAGAGCCTTGGCGGCGCCGGTGGTGGTGGGGATGATGGACATGGCGGCGCCACGGGCGCGACGCAGGTCGGAGTGCGAGTTGTCGAGCAGGCGCTGGTCGGTGGTGTAGGAGTGCACCGTAGTCATGAAGCCGCGCTTGACGCCGAAGGAGTCCACGAGGACCTTGGCGACGGGGGCCAGGCAGTTCGTGGTGCAGGAGGCGTTGCTCACGACGTGCATCGTGTCGGGATCGTACTGGTCGTCGTTGACGCCGACGACGAACGTGCCGTCGATCTCACCCTTGGCGGGAGCGGACAGGACGACCTTCTTGGCGCCGCACTCGATGTGACGGCGCAGGTCGGGTGCGGAGCGGAACTTGCCCGTGCAGTCGAGCACGACGTCGACGCCCAGCTCGCCCCAGGGAAGGGCGGGAATGGCCTTGGGCTCGCGGGCGGAGAGGCCCTTGATGCGGGTCGTGCCGTCGACGATGAAGTCCATGCCATCGACGACCAGGTCGTGTGCGAGCTTGCCGTGGACGGAGTCGCGGCGGCAAAGCTGCGCCATGGCCTCAGTTTTGCCCAGGTCGTTGATGGCCACGACCTCGATATCGGGATCGTCGAGAGCAGCGCGGAACGCCACGCGCCCGATGCGACCGAAGCCGTTGATACCGATTCTGACCGTCATGCGATAATCCTCCTTAACGTGGGCTCCACGCCCGAACATCGGATAGATGGTTAACACAATTGTAACGTATCATTCACTGCCGTTTGCCCGCTGCTCGGCGAGTAGCTGCTCTAAACGGCGCACGCGGTGTGCAACGGCAGATTTTGACAGGGGCGGGTCGGCTATGTTGCCCAGCTCGCGCAACGACAGGTCGGCATGGGCCAGGCGAAGGTCGCAGAAATCCTTGAGCGCGCGAGGGAGCTTTTCGTACCCCACCTCGGCGATAACCTGCTCAACGAGAAGCGTTTGGCTGCCTGCGGCGGCGGCCGCCTTCTTCTGATTCGCAAGTTCGGCATTTACCAGGCGGTTTGCATCGTTTCGAGCAGAGCGCACCGCGCGGACCCGTGCCATTTTGAGTGCACAGCGCGGGGCGCCCAAGGCCGCGAGCATCTCCTGGATGCCCTCGGCGCTCTTGTGGTAGATGACGAAGGCGCCGCGCCGGCGACCCACGCGGGCAGGGATGCCCACACGTTCGCACATGGAGGCGATGCCGTCGGCGATGCTGCGCGTCTGCGCCACAATCTCCATATGGGCGTCGGCCGTGTGCGGCTCGGAGACGAATCCGCCGGCAAGGAAGGCACCGCGCAGGTAGGCAAACGCCGACGCCTCATCGGGCACGAGGGCCGCGGGAATCTCCCGGGCAAGACCGAGCTGCGAGGTCAGCACGCCCATCTCGATGAGCGCCTCCTCCAGACCCTCCTGGTCGGGGACGCTGATGAGGTAGTTGCGTGTCTTGTGCAGGACGCTGCGACGCACGGTGAGCTGACACGTCAGCGGCTTCGAGCCGTTGAGGAGCGTGTATGCCACGCGGGCGACCGAGCCGGTCTCGGTGGTGAGCGCGAGCCTGAAGCGCCGGGCCCCCGACAGCGACAGCGTGCCGCAGATGCGCACGATGGCCGCCAGCTCGGCCCGCTCGGCGACGGCGCCGCTCTCCACGCGGGAAAGCTCGTCCTTTACCTCTGCCGTGAAGGACACGTCTCGATCACCCCTCGCAGCGCGCATTTCAACTTGGACAGGTCATGCCACGTGGGATGCGCCGGGTCGGAGAAGTCACGCACAATCACGAGCGGAACGCGAGCCTGCAGACGGCGCAGCGACTCTTCGCTGAGCGGAACGGGGCGGAAAAACTCATCGCCTATGCCCATTTCGCTCGGCCCCGTCTGCGTGATGGCCCGGAAGTGACGCGTGGCCAGGCTTGCATCGGCGTCGAGCGGCTTGTGCAGCAGCACGGCGTCGAGGCAGCCCTCCATGCCATGGTCGAGCAGCGCCGCAACGTATTCCTCGGCGGACAAACCCCAGGTCTCACCCTGCATGTCGGCCATGGAGCACACGTAGACCTTGCGCGCGCCCGTGGCATGCAGGGCGTCCCTGATGCCAGGCACGAGGATGTTGGGGATGACCGAGGTGAAAAGCGAGCCAGGGCCCAGCACCACGACGTCGGCCTCGAGAATCGCCTCGACCGCCGCCTCGGTTGCCTGCGGGGCACGCGGGGAAAGCCACACTTCCGACAGGGCGCAGGGGCCCGACCCGAGCGTCGCCTCGCCGCGAAACTCCATGCCGTCGCGCGTGCGACCGCACAAAACGACGTTCTCCATCGTGGAGGGGCACACCTTGCCATGGCAGCCCAGCATCTCGCCGCACAGCTCGATCGCTTCGCCAAACGAGCCGGTCTCGGCCGCAAGCGAGGCAAGCAGGAGATTGCCCAGCGAGTGGTTGTCGGCAAAGGAGAAGCGGTGCTCAAAAGCGCGGGCCAGAGGACCCGCAGGGTCAGCCGCCATGGCCACGAGGCACTTGCGGATGTCACCAGGGGGCACCATGCCCATCTCCTGGCGGATGATGCCCGTGGATCCGCCGTCATCGGCCATGGCAACGATGGCCGTGACGAAGCAACCGGCTGCACGCAGGGCGCGAATCGCGTTGGGTTGTCCCGTGCCTCCGCCGATGGAGACGGCACGAACCTGGTCAGGCAGTGGATGGGCGCTCATCAAACCACCTACGCCTTGACGTGTCGGGGCAGGTCGCGGTGACCCACCGACACGTTGTAGCCGCGTTCGATAAGATGGGCCGCAGTGGCCTCGGCGATCACGACGCTTCGGTGCTGGCCACCGGTGCAGCCGACAGCTATCGCAAGATGCTTCTTGCCCTCGGCCACATACCCGGGCATCGTCACGTCGAGCAGGTTGAACCACGCCGCCGTGAAGGCGCGCGTCTCCTCGCGACCAAGCACGAAGTCGCGCACGAGCTGGTCGTGGCCGGTAAGCTCGGCCATCGTCGGGTCGTAATAGGGGTTGGGCAAAAAGCGCACGTCAATAACGATGTCCGCATCGAGCGGCACACCGTATTTAAAACCGAACGAGAACACCGACACGTTGAGCGCCTGCTCAGCGGGTATGCGCGAGAACTCCTCGACGAGCAGCGTGCGCAGGTCACGGGCGCGCAGGTTCGAAGTGTCGATCACCATGTTCGCCCGCTCGCGCACAAACGAGAGACGCTCGCGCTCGTGCTCGATGGCCTCGCTCACCGAGATGCCCCCGTCAGCCAAAGGATGACGACGGCGCAGGGAGTTGTAGCGGCGGCGCAGGGTGTCGTCGTCAGCATCGAGGTAGACCACGCTGCATGAGACGCCCCGCTCGCGCAAGCGGTCGAGCTCGCCGCACAACTTGTCGAAGAGGTCGTGCGAGCGCAAGTCGCACACGACGGCGAGGCGACGGTTCGCGTCAAGGCGCAAACCCGACTGCTCCACCAGCGCAGTAAGCATGGTGGGCGGCAGGTTGTCGATGCAATAGAAGCCGGCATCCTCCAAGGCATGCAGCGCCTCGGTGCGGCCAGCACCCGACATCCCCGTGATTACGACAACCTCTGGAGCAGACATGCAGCTACCTTCCGTCTACGCAACGCCTACAAATGAAAACGGCCTGCCGGGCAGATGCGCAGGTATCGTAGTAAACTGGCCGAGCTTTGCCATTCAGACTGCGGCCCGACTGCGGTCTTCAGTATACCGCTTAGAAGGAGACGCCAGGGCATGGCCTCAAAGTCCAGAGAATCAAACAAGCTGGGAACGCTCCTGGTTGACGCCGACGACCCCGCATACACGACCTCGTTCGGCGGGGCTGCCCGCTATGTGCGCGCCGCCTGGGGCATGCCCGACGTCTTGCCGAGCGCCCCCGCCGCAAAAAAGCCGATGTCGCGCCGCATCGCCGTGGCCCTGGCAGCGCTCGGTGTGGCCGTCGTCGCAGGGGCCGGCACGCTTGCCTACCATTTTGCATACGTGGTTCCCACGGGCGTCGCGCTCGACGCGGCGACGTTCCCCGACGCAGCCTTGCGCGCAGCCCTCGTCTCCTGCGACGAAGACGGCAACGGTCGCATCTCCGCGGAGGAAGCCTCGCACGTCACGAGCCTGGACCTCTCGAACCTGGGCATCGTCGACCTTGCGGGCATCGACACCCTCACGCACCTGGAAAGCCTCAATGTGTCGGGCAACGACCTGGCGACCATCGACCTCGCGAAATGCCGCAAGCTTGTCACGCTCGATGTCTCCGACAACTTCATCTCCGACCTCGACCTCGATGGCCTTGCAAACCTCGAAGAGCTCGACACCCACAACAACGGCCTGCAGACGCTCCAGCTTGCAGACTGCGCCGCGCTGCGCGTGCTCGATGTAGAGGGCAACGGCCTGGCCCGCCTCGACTTGTCGGGATGCCCAGCAATGGAGCGACTCAATATGGACGAAGGCCAAGAGGTGACCTTGCCCCTGGCAAGCACGTTCTTCCCAGACGAGGGTCTGCGCATCACGCTCGAACCGTTTGACACCGACAAGGATGGGGCCCTCTCACAGCGCGAGCGTCAGGCGGTCTACAACCTTGCGGTCGACGTGAGCACGACAGACCTCGAAGGCCTCGAGTGGTTCACCAACCTGCAGGATCTCACCGTGTCGGGCGCGCAACTGGGTTCAATCGAGGCAGGAACGCTTCCGTCCTCGCTCACGTCCCTGCGCGCGAGCGGCTGCGCGCTTGAGTCGATCGACCTGTCTTCGACGGGGCGCCTCATGACGCTCGACCTGTCGAACAACCCGCTGGACACGCTCGACGTGTCGAGCCTCGCGCGCCTTACGAACGCCAACTTTGCCAACTGCAACCTTACAGGCGAGTTCAACGTCACGGCCAACACGCGCTTGGAGCACATCGACGTCTCGGGCAACCCCGCCCTCACGGCGCTCAATGCGCTGGGCGTGCCGGGTCTGGCCATCGAAGGCGCAATCACGGCCGATGCGACCTGCACCGTCGTGCTCGACGCAACCCCTGCAGCCGATGAGGGCGACGAAGGGGCAGACGAGGATCAGGGCGCGCCCGAAGGCGAGGAAGAACCCCAGGCCTAATCCTGCGCCTGGGCCATCTCTTCCACCTGGTCGCGCTCGCGTTCCCAGGCACGCAGGGTCTGCCAAATGCGTTCGGCCACCTCGCGCGGCACGCCGGGGGTAGCCGCAATGTCGTCGACGCTCGCCGCGCGCAGACGCTTCATGGAGCCGAACTCCTTCATGATCGCCTTCTTGCGCTTTTGCCCCACGCCTTCCACCTCGTCGAGGATGCCCACGGTCATGGCCTTGTCGCGCAGCTCGCGGTGGAACGTGATGGCGAAGCGGTGCGACTCGTCGCGCACCTGCTTCACGAGGTAGAGCGAGGCCGAGCCACTCGGCAGCACCACGGGGCCGTCCTGCGCCCAAGGCACGAAGAGTTCCTCGTCGGACTTGGCAAGACCGGCCACGGGAATGTCGAGCCCAAGCTCGGCCAGCTGCTCCACGGCGGCTGTGAGCTGGGGCTTGCCGCCGTCGACGATGAGCAGGTCGGGGCGCGAACCGAAGCGCTCGTCAGCCATGCGTTCAGGCGAGTACCGGCGGCCCAGAACCTCGCGCATGCTCTCGAAGTCATTCGCCTCGCCAAAATCCTGACGAATCTTGAAGCGGCGGTACTGGTCCTTGTCGGCCTTGCCGTTGGTAAAGACGACCATCGAGGCCACGTTGAACCGGCCATGGATGGTGGAGATGTCGAAGCACTCGATGCGCAGGGGCGGCACGGGAAGCGCAAGCGCGCTTTCGAGCTGCAGCAACGCGTCGTTGGTGCGCTGGTCGGCATAGCTCGTGCGCACCATGAAGCGCATGAGGGTGTGGCGGGCGTTGGTCTGCGCCAAATCGAGCAGCTTCTTTTTCTCGCCACGCTTGGGCACATGGATGGACACCTTGCGGGGGCGCCCCTCCGCCAGCCAGGACTCCAGCAGCTCGGTGTCGTCGGGCAGCTCGCAGGGGATGCACACCTCGTCGGGCACGTCAGCACCGGAGGAGTAATAGCGCTTGAGGAAGCCTGCGACAAGCTCCTCCTCCCCCACGTCGAGCCCCTTGTCGAGCACAAACTCGCAGCTACGGCGCGTGCGACCCTCACGGACGGCAAACACCTGCACGCCAGCGATGGTCTCCTCGCGATAGAAGCCGATGACGTCCATGTCAATGGCCGAGGAGAACACGACCTGCTGGCGCTCCCCCACGTGCTTGAGGGCGGCGAGCCTGTCGCGGCAGCGAGCGGCCTTCTCAAAGTCGAGCTCGGCGGCCGCCTCGCGCATCTGGTCGGTCAGCTGTTCCTCGAACTCGGCGTGGTGGCCGGACAGGAACCGCTCCACGGCGGCGACGTTCTTCTTGTAGTCGGCCTCGGTGCAGGAGCCCGCGCACACGCCCGGGCCCAACCCCACGCTTGAGTCGAAGCAGGGCCTGCCCTTCTGCGCGATAAGCAAGGGGGCGGTTGCCACCTGCTCGGGATGCGCGTCGAGCAGGCGCTTGACGCGGCGCCATTCCGGACATGTTGCCTGGCAGATGGGCACGACCTTGCGGCACATGTCGATGGTCTCGCGCGCCGCACGGGAATTCGTGTAGGGGCCGAAGTAGCGCGTGTCGCTGCGATGCTTCTCGCGCGTGAACTTGATGGCCGGGTAGATGTCGCCCTCGGTGAGCGCGATGTAGGGGTAGCTCTTGTCGTCGCGGAAGTCCACGTTGAAGGGTGGGTCGTACTGGCGGATGAGGTTCATCTCCAGCACGAGCGCCTCGTGCTCGCTGTTGACGACCACGTACTCGAAGCTGCGGGCCTGCTCCATGAGCAGCGGAATCTTGAAACGGCTGTCCTGCAGCGAGGTGTACTGGCGCATGCGCGAGCGCAGGTTCTTGGCCTTGCCCACGTAGAGGACCTTGCCGTCCTCGCCTTTCCAGATATAACAGCCGGGGCTGGTGGGAACGAGCGCCACCTGCTCGGCGATGCTGAGGCCCGAGTCTTCTACCTGCATGTTCGCTTAACCGCGCGCCTTCTCCACGTCCCACACCCAGCGCTTGAACTTGCGGATCTGGTTGAGGTACTGGATACGGGCCCACATGTTGTGCGCAAGGGTGTCGGCCTTGTAGAACGAGGGGTTCATGGCGCGGCCCTGCGCGTAGAGGGCCAGGGCCTTGTCGCGGGCCTGCTCGTCCTTCACCGTCTTCTTCACGACCTTCTTGGGCACCACGGTGAAAAGGCCCTCGTCGCAAGCAACGCGCGTCTCGGTGGGACAGGCGAGCACGAACTCGTCGACGATGAGCTTGACGATGTTGGCACCGCCGATCTGCATATACATAGTGTTGCGGCCTGGGCGCGTGTTGATCTCGAAGAAGCGGTAGGAGTTGTCGCGCGGGTCGTACTTCACGTCGAAGTTGGAGAAACCGCGATAGCCCACATGCTTGAGGAACTTCGCGGCCTGGGAGGCAATCTCGTCGTTGCGGTCGAGCATGATGCACACGGGGTTGCCGATGGCGGTGGGCACATGGTCCTCAAGCAGCACACGGCCCGTCGACCACACGCGGACGTCGCCGTCTTTGTCGGAGAAGCATGTGATGGTGCGCAGGCCGTCGTCGGCGCCGGGGATGAGGTCCTGCACGATGAGCTCCTTGTCATAGGGGCTCGCCTGCAGGTCGTTGAAGAGCTTCGTGAGCTCCTCGGGGCGCTCGATGGTGTAGATCTTCTTCTGGTTGGGGATGTTGGCGTAGTGGTAGCGCGCCGAGTTCGACGGCTTGGCGATGAGCGGGTAGCGGAACTGCTTCACCGGGATCTTCGCCTTGGTGTCGGAGCAGTCGTACACCCACGTCTTGGGGTACGGCACGCCGATCTCCTCGCAGATGGCGTAGAAGCGCTCCTTCTGCGTGATCTCGTCGAGCAGGGGGAAATCGATGTAGGGCACCACATACCACTGCTCGAGCTCGGCCTTGTGCTGCGAGAGGGTGCGCACGTACCAGTCGGACGCGCAGGAGAGCACAAGGCCCACCTTGCCCTGGGCGGCAATCTTGGCGCCCTGCTCGCGCAAGGCCTGCATGAGGTTGTCGCCCTGGTCGATGTCGGGCACAATCACGTTGGAGCACAGGCGGCTCGTCGAGATCTGCTTGATCTCGAGGCCCGTGAGCACGATGGGCTCGATGCCGTAGGTCTCATGGAAGCAGCGCACCCAAGTGTAGGCGAGCAGGTCACCGCCGATAACGACGGGCTGCAGGTAGGACTTGAGGTCGGCTTCGCTTTTGATGGCATCGAGGTTCTGAGGCATGGGTGCGGCCTTTCGGTTTCGTTACATAATCTGGAATAGACCGAGCTTTGGGAGCAGGTGAGAAGCGCGGGGCGGCGCAGGCACCAGTGATACCCACGTCGCCCCGCTGCGTCTCGCTATTCGCCGATGACGTCGACGAGCTTGCCGTCGAGGATGTTGTTCATGTTCTTGACGGCGCAGAAGTTGCCGCACATCGAGCAGGTGTCCTCGGCCTCGGGCGCGGCCTCGGCGCGGTAGCGGCGGGCCTTCTCGGGGTCGATGGCCAGGTCGAACATGGCCTCCCAGTCAAGCGCCTTGCGGGCGTGGGCCATCTTGTCGTCCCAGTCGCGCGCACCCGGCAGGCCCTTGGCGATGTCGGCGGCATGCGCGGCGATCTTGAAGGCGACGATGCCCTCGCGCACGTCGTTGGCATCGGGCAGGCGCAGGTGCTCGGCGGGCGTCACATAGCACAGGAAGCTTGCGCCCTTGCTGGCGGCAAGCGTGCCGCCGATGGCGGCCGTGATGTGGTCGTAGCCGGGGGCAACGTCGGTCACGAGCGGGCCGAGCACGTAGTAGGGAGCCTTATGGCAGATGGTCTGCTGCATCTTCATCTGGGCCTCCACCTGGTCGAGCGCCACGTGGCCCGGGCCCTCGATGATGACCTGCACGCCCTTGTCCCAGGCGCGCAGAGCCAGCTCGCCCAGGTTCACGAGCTCGTCGATCTGCACGGCATCGCCGGCGTCAGCCAAGCAGCCCGGGCGGCAGGAGTCGCCCAGCGAGATGGTGACGTCGTGGGCGCGGCAGATCTCGAGCACCTCGTCGAAGTGCTCGTAGAAGGGGTTCTCCTGGCCCGTCATCTCCATCCAGGCAAACATGAGGGCGCCGCCGCGCGACACGATATTCATCTCGCGGTGGTTCACCTTGAGGCGCTGCACGATGGCGCGGGTGAGGCCGCAGTGAAGCGTAACGAAATCAACGCCGTCCTCGGCATGCATGCGCACGACGTCGAGCCACTCCTGGGCCGTGATGTCCTTGAGGGCCTTGCCATAGTAAACGACGGCGTCGTAGATGGGCACCGTGCCGATGATGGCGGGGCACTCGGAAGTGAGCTTGCGGCGGAAGGCGCGCGTGTCACCGTAGGTGGACAGGTCCATGATGGACTCGGCGCCCAAGCGCACGGCGTCCGTGACCTTCTCCATCTCCATGTCCAGGTCGCTCCAGTCGCGGCTGGTGCCCAGGTTCACGTTGATCTTGGTGCGCAGGGCAAAGCCGATGCCAAAAGGCGTGAGGCACGTGTGGTGCACGTTGGCCGGAATGGCAACCTCGCCCTTGGCCACGAGCTCGCGCAGGTGCTCGGGGTCCATGTGCTCCTCTTGGGCGACATGGGCCATCTGCGGGGTCACAATGCCCTGATGGGCGGCTTCAAGCTGAGTGGCATACGACGGCATAAAGGCCTCCTTCGGCGTGCGTGCGTTGATCAAACACTGGATTATCTCACGCCTGCCCCACAGGAACCACCGGGCGAAAAGAAACCACGGAGCAGGTAACCGACTCAGGTAATCGACTTCACGATTCAGGAGCGCACGCGGTATCTGGACATCGAGCGTACACCGTTCGTCGACAATTTGACCACATTTCGCTTGAATGAAACCTGAAGATGCTTATGCTATGTCCTGTCTGCACGGCGGCTTTCAATTGGAGATGTGCCATGAACACCCCCCCCCTCATTTTTTGATTTAGGCAGCAACGCTCACCCCATAGCGCATCAGTTTGCAACCGGTCTTCTGGCGGACACCTTATTCCGCAGGCGCGACCCACGACCCCCGCCATCTCCACCGCGCCTAACGCTTCTACACTCTCGCTTGCCTGAGCGGAGACAGAAACGGGCTCAATGATAGGGACCGGCACGATTGCCGTCCCAACGGTCAGCAGAACAGCATCAGATACAACTTCATACCGAAGGGCAACGTCTCCCATCTGCTCGTCCCGCTCGGATGCATAAAACTGCAGCAACCAAACCCCACATATCACGTTCCACACCCATTTCTGAAAGAAGAAAAATGTCTAGCAGTTCCGTAGGAGGCTATTGCGGCCTCATTTGTGTCGCGGCATTAATTCTCATGATGCTGGGCTCGTGCAGCAATGCTTGTTCGGGAGGCAGCCACAGTTCATCGCGTTCATCGCACTCATCGTCTTCCTACAGCTCCGGCGCACCCAGCGCGTCTTACACCGACAGCAAGGGCGGCACCGCCTATAGCTACTCTGACGGTTCCACCGAATACACCGACGGTTACGGCCACGTGGTGCGCGACTCCAACGGCGACGGTAAAAACGACTATTACTCATCGGACGGAGGAAACAGCTGGTCAAGAATCTAAGCAAAGTCTCAGCCGCCCACAGAAAGGAGTTTTGCCATGACGTCCGGCTTACACCTAACCGCAAAAGTTTTCTTGCTCTTTGTGCTGGCAGCCGTTGGACTTAGCCTTGGATGCACTTCAGTGGGCAACACCGCCGAAAACGCACCTCGAATAACTGGCATGGAGCAGAAAACGACGTCGCAAGAAAACATGGCATCAGACTCCATCTGCAGCATGAATGCTGGCACATTCGCTTGTTCCGCAACCGAATTCGCAAACAGAATGGACGCGGCACTCACCTCGATACTCGGGAATCTCAACACTTATTCCTTTGACCTTGACGAGCGCGACGAGAGCCTCAACACGGAAATCCTCAGCGGCGGAAACACCGTCGGGCTCCTCGGCTTCTTTGCACATGGGAACCCCATACCTTACGAGCAACGCGCAACTGGCGGCACAGCCGACCAGATAAAGCTCTTTGAGCACAACTCGTACCCCAACCGGGACAAGAGCGAGCTTCACTTCGCAACGCTTTCGTATGCGGCAATTATGGCCGCAGACCCGTCGCTAGACTTTGGCGGGGCAGGTGACGTCTTCGACGAACTGCTCGACCAGCTCAAGACCAATCCAGATACCGACGCGGCCACTCTGACCAAAAACGGAATCTCTTACGAACTCCACACAACGATTGGGGTGATGTTTGTCCTGTGTATCAGCCCCGCGCAGTAGATGCGCAACTCCTCAACAGGCCCACCTGAAGTCCGCACGGAACAGTTGCTATCATCTTGAAAGGTGTCTAACCATGAACTTGTCGTCACGCACTGTCACCAAAATCGCCTTGCCGCTCGTTATCGCAGCAGGTTTAGGCTTTGCGTACGCCCCCGTCTCTCAGATTGCAGATAACCCGTTCACCCCAAGCCGAGCCTTTGCCGCGGCATCGACCCAGAAAACTGCAACAGCGTCCGACTGTATCAAAGTTTCCGTGGGGTCCTTTTCGGTCACGTTCCCCGAGGAATTCGAGGCGTCGAGTTCGAACGATGTCAGGAAGGACGCCGTCCTCGGACTGTACTCAAAACTCGATGAAGAAAACAACACAGGCACGTTGGCAGCCATTTTCACAGCCTCTGACATGAAGGGAACCATCACTGATCCCATCATGGCGGAGTCAACCCTCGCCGCCATCCCAATGCTCTTCAAAGTTGCTGGCAGCGACTGTACGTTGGTCTCGGACATCTATGAAACGCGTACCGACTCGGGCGACTACCTTTACTTCTCATTTGCCCAGGACAGCAAGGGCAAGGGAGGGTGCGTTTTCCTTGCAGTTGACGACGAGGGCACTCCATTTATGATGTTTATGAACGGCGTGACGGACACGGATGAAGCCACTGCCGATTACATCACGCAGCTTGTAGCGGTCGCAAGGTCCGTCACCGGCGGCGTACAGATGAAGGGACTCGCAGACGACCAGCTCGACATCGCGCTGCTTACTAAAAAGGAAAACTCATCACAAGACAGCGCAAAGGAGGACATTTCCAAGATTCTAAGCGAACTGCTCGACTAGGCATTTACATTGCATCCCGTTTTACTCAATGCCAAAAACCAGGTTGCTAGTGATTGGAGAGCGCATGATATCCATGCAAAACGTTGCTAGATTTGCGATTCCCCTGGCAGTTGTCGCCGGCTTGGGTTTTTCCTGCGGTCCAACAGCAGCCGACATCATCGACATCCTATCCCCATCACCTGCTCTTGCGGCAACAGCAACCCGATACGCTGATGGCGAGTACTTCGCCGAGGGCAAGGGAATCGGCGGCAAGGTGCCCGTGACCGTGACGATTGACGGCGGCGCCATCGTCGACGTGGAGGTCGGCAAGAACTCGGAGACGCAGGGCATCGGCTCCAAGGCCATCGAGCAGCTGCCCGGGGCCATCGTGGCCGCCAACGGCACCGACGGGGTCGACGCCGTCTCCGGTGCCACCGTCACCTCCAAGGCCATCTTCACCGCCGTGGACGACTGCCTCGAGCAGGCAAGCCACACAGATAAGAGCGACGAACCCAAGAGCGATACCACCTCATCGTCAAAAGATGTGTACTACAACAATGGCGAGTACTTCGCCGAGGGCAAGGGAATCGGCGGCAAGGTGCCCGTCACCGTGACGATTGACGGCGGCGCCATCGTCGACGTGGAGGTCGGCAAGAACTCGGAGACGCAGGGCATCGGCTCCAAGGCCATCGAGCAGCTGCCTGGGGAGATCGTCAAGGTCAACGGCACCGAGGGCGTCGACGCCGTCTCCGGCGCCACCGTCACCTCCAAGGCGATTTTCACGGCCGTGGACGACTGCCTCGAGCAGGCGGGAACCACTAGCGTGAAACCTGAGGCGACGACGCCAAATGCAGGCTTGAGCGTTACGCAGGACAGCAAAGACTCGGCGAAATCTAGCGGCGACACCACGTCGTCCCCAAGCTCCACCGACTCTTTAGGCATTCAAAAGGGCAACACTTTGCTGTTCGGCGACCTCGCGGTCGAGCTTCCGGACGACTATGTCGGGGAGCTCAAGAAAAGCGAACGCGGCACACAGTCAGTTGGAGTCTTCTCCTCCGAGGCAATGCATGTGTTTTGCATAGTGTGTTACACCACCGAGCTGGCCGAATATACGACTACGGGAGCAGAGCAGACGGCAATCCTCGCAGTTGCCGAAACCCTTGGCAACCTTGAAAATCTCGAACCGATATCTGACGACAGCAGCGAACCCCTGTCCAAGCTGGGAACAAACAGCGCAGGCACGAAGGTGTACCTTGGCAGTTGCAAAGGCACAAGCAAATCCATCGATAAAGAAGTGCCCGCACTAATCACTGCAACAGTCGACACGGACGGGAACCTTCTGGTGGTTCTTTGCATCATTACGGACAGCGAGGGCGCAGACGAAGCAGTTCCCATCTCCCGGTCCCTGCTCGCAAGCGCCCTGCCCGAAGCCTTCGACTCAAACGCTCCTTCCAGCCCAACCTCGACCTCGTCCTCGGCCAATCAAGGTTCCAGCCGCTCTTCCTACACTCCCACGCGTGGCGAGCAGAACGCGCTCAGCACCGCCCATGACTACCTCGACACCATGGCCTTCTCGCGCTCGGGCCTCATCGACCAGCTTAAGTATGAAGGCTACACGAACTCCGAGGCTGAGTATGCAGTAGATAACTGTGGAGCCGACTGGGATTATCAAGCCGTCCTCATGGCCGAGGAATACCTCAACGCAATGCCCTTCTCGCGCAGCGGGCTTATCGAGCAGCTCGAATATGAAGGTTTCTCGTACAGCCAGGCCTCCGCAGCGACAACGGCCGCGGGATTGTAGGCCCCGAAGGCAGTCTCTACTGTTGATAACGCACGCGTGCTGCCTGGCCTGCTGAGCCTCACGGCGACAAACTGAAAGCCAGCAAGCGATTCAACGCTGCAAGTGACATCTCGCCACCCACTACCAAAAAGAAGGGGACAGACAATGACCAACGATTCCATTTCCAGGCGTAACGCAATCGTGGGCGGGGCATGCCTCGCGACAATTGCAGGCGTTGCAGGAGCAGCCATGCCCAGGGAGGCAAAAGCAGACAGCGCGCCTGACTTTCAGGGTATCGTTGACGGCCTGGAAGATGACGAGCAGAAGTGCTGCACTGTCTATGAAGACGGCTCGGGCATGCTTATCGACACAAACCCCGACAACACAGACGGCGGCAGCTTTCTGTACTCCATAGCCGGCGACAGTGCCATCGACAAGGTCTTTGAGCAGCTCGGTCTGCCCCAAATCCTGACCGGCATGTTCGGCCAGTGCTCCGCTAGCGACGGCTGGCAGACGCGCACACGCGGCAACTACGAGGTTTCCTGGAAGTACCATCCCGACGCAGGCCTTCGTGTCTTCATCGAATGGCTCGGGTAACAGCACGAGCCCTCTATTCCGCGGGCCTTCAGACAGAACGTCCGGAGGCCCGCTTCTCTCGTTATGAAACGTGCTTGATCGATGCAAAGGAAGGAAGCGCGCCAATGAATGGCAGTCTCGTTACAAGGCGTAGTTTTGTCACCGCAGCGGGTGTTGCAATGGGATCTGCGGCCCTCTCTGGAATTCTCAATCCCACAAAAAAAGCTTGGGCGCAAACTCAGGTAGCACTCGAACTGGGACAGGAGGTGGTGCAGCCAAACTACACCTTTGTCATAGAACAATACGGATGGTCAACACAGCTCCAAACGCAACCGGACTCAACCGGCGCATACAGGTACTACGAAGGCGAAGATGGCAAGCATTATTTCATCTTCAGCGGAACAATGAAGAACACCAGCGGCAACGAGATATCACCGCACAGCTCGGCCACCGCGTCTTTCAAATTCAACGGTATGTACAACTATGAAGGCAGCGTCTCCGTCGCCGCTTCAGGAGAGTTCAAGACGCCGGGCATCGAGGGCATCGACCCACTTGAAACAGTCGAGCTTTACGTGTATGCCCTTGTTCCCGACGAGATTCTGGAAACCTTCGACACAGTCGATCTGACCTTGAGTTTTAGCCTTTCCGAAAGCACAGTCTACACGCTTTCTTATTCGCAGGCGCAAGCCGACGCAAAAGCTGAAAATGAGCAGAGGGCGGCTGAGGGCGTACCCCTTGACGCGCTCGTGCTCGACGGCATCCGCATTGACTTGGCTGATGACTTGTATGCCTTTCAGCTCGAAGGCCACCAAGGCTACGCCTGGACGGCAGACGGCAGCTGCATGGTCGCCATCGAAAAAGGTCAGGGCGATGAGGTTCCCGAGTCTGCCGCAGACCGGCAGACCTTCTTCGCTCAACGCATCTCCGACTATGCCGCAGGTCTAGGCTGGGCCGTCACGCGCAGCGAGCCAGTTGATCTTGCCGACAAACTTGAGGGCTACCTCAACTGCGCCGATCATGGTGATGGCAGCAGCACCACCTATGTCAACATCCCGCTGAACAGCTCGGATTTTATCCAGATTTACGTCATCCACCCCAGCGATGCCACGGGGCAGGACAGCCTACCCGAACGTGTGGTGGCCGCCATCAGGCAACAATCCGACAACGACCCCGTAGCCATAGCATCGAATGCGACCACCACCCTGGAAGCGGCGGGCATCACGTTCGAAAGCCCCGTGAGCAACAGCCAAAGCCTCTCGTACAACGCCCTTTATGCATACGACTACGACCGCACCTTGCAAATCATGGTGGAGCCCTTCAACGGCGTGGATTTCGTGGGACACATGGTAAACACCACCGAGGACGCCATGAGCAGCGAGCCCGCCTCGCCCGAATACTTTGATACCTATTGCCAGCAGTTCGCCTCAGCGCGAGGTGGCTGGATTATGTCCAAGTTTTCCACCGAGGGAAGCGGATGCACCGTATCCATATGTGTTATACGTGCCGAACAGGAGACGGGCAGCGTCATATATACCCTCGCCTCGACCCCGGCCACCATGGAAGGCACGACCTATCAGCTGGCCGTAATCATAGCGCGCTGTAAGCTATCAAACGGCCGCAAATGGAGCCCCTCAATCGACGCCATGATTGCAAGCATCGCCTCAACAGGTGCCGGTAAGCTAACCGACTACAACTTCAAGAGTCAACGGGGATGGCAAATAACGTTGCCTGACTATTATGAAAGTGAAATCTCTGACCATGACTCAATCCTGTGGCTGGATATGTATGTAACCGATAACAATCCGTCCTTAATGCTTCTCTCGCTAAGTACTATGATTGCAGGCTATGGATACTATTATGAGTTTAGTGTGACAGGAGACACCCAGTTAAAGGATGTCCAGGTGCTAAGTGAGGAGACGCGCGACACAGCCGGAGCAAGCGTTCTGGTCAGAAAAGGATCAGAAGATTCAAACGGTAGTCGAGACATTGTTGCCGACATCCATTCGCCTACAAACAATGCATTGGGGCTCTCCTTCTCATATGACCCCGAAGATGAGGAGTTCCTCATGCCTTCGATCAATCAAGTAATAGACAGCATTATCGTCGGATAGAAAGAGCGACGGGAATTACCCCCTGCATATACGAGAGGCACATCCAGCGTGAGGAGCCGCAGTTCACATCGACCTGCGGCTCCTTTGTTTCGATAAAGCACGTCAGAGCATATCCGTCACAGGTATCGTTGTGCTCCATGCTGTCAGATTCGAAAAAATAGAAGGCCCAACTCCTCCATTGAACCGCTGGACCCCATGAACGATGGCATGAAACCAAACAAATCTATAACCTCCCTAAATTTCGTTCAGCCACCCGCAACACCTCGGGAGTAGACCCATGGCATGTTACTGCGTATCTTTGACATCGCTCGATTTCTGAGTCCTGCGCCCGTACAATAGGCTCAGTTATGCCTGGTGAGCAAAGGAGGCCCGTATGGTCGATGAGGTCCTTTTCATGCAAATGCGACTGTTCCGCATGTATAGGGAACAAACAGGGCTTTCTCCCCATGCCTGTAACGAGCTCTTCAAAGAGCAAGGCATCTGGGATTTCATCGCCAACTGCTACGACTACCTGCACCTCGAAAGCGACGAGGCCGTGCTATCCGACATCGAGGCAAAGCTCTCGAACCAAGGAGCCGCCGCATGACGCTCCAAGACGGAACCTTGCTATATCATGGCAGCTACACGGCAATAGACAAGATTGACCTGAGTAGATGCGCCACGGGAAAAGACTTCGGCAAGGGGTTCTACCTCACTGCGGACAAAGAGCAGGCCAAACGTTTCATCCAGACATCGCTGCGCAAAGCAAAAAGCATTGGCGCGGCACCACAGAACCAAACACACGGATTTGTCTCGGCTTTTGCCTTTCACACACCGTCAACCCCTCTCAGCCTATTCGAGTTTGACGATGCAACGAAAGAATGGCTCTGGTTTGTCTCTCTCAACAGGCGGGCAAGCCTCGCAAAAGACCTTGTCCCTCTCATCGATAAACGTCTGCTCGACTCCGACGTCATCATCGGCAAAATCGCCAATGATACGACAAACCCCGTGATCACGACGTACCTAAACGGCCTCTACGGACCCATCAACCAGGAAGTGTCTGCCACAACGGCAATCAACATGCTTCTTCCGAACAGGCTGAAGTTGCAATACTGCTTCTTAACTGAGAAGGCCATTGCATGCCTGAAGCTCGCGGAGGTTGTTCGCTATGACACCTGAAATTATGCAGCAATGTGCCGACATGATTGCAACGGATGCGATTCAGGACCTTGCAGAACGGCTTGGAAAACCCCAAAGTGAGATTCGAGCTCTCGTCGTGGAATCCCCGGCATATGCAGCGCTCTATGACTTTGAGACCGGCATGTGGCAAGAAGGGCCAGACTACTTTGCGGCGCTCGTCATGGGGAGCAAAGACATCTAGGCAGCCTCCGGCTGTGCGAGCTTTGATCCGCTCATCATTGGCATGCAAAAGGCCTGGTGTCGCTCGTAAGTGAGCGACACCAGGCCTTGGCGGTTCTATGGGCGAGCGCTCCCCTGGCGCACGGCTTAGCCGACGACATGGGTGGGCGAAGCGCTTCGATACCGGTGTACCCCCGGTACGTGGCTTAGCCGCGCTTGAAGTACTCGACGATCTTGTCGCCCATGCCGGACGTGCCGAGCTTGTGGTCGGCCGCGGTGGAGGCGTCGGCGATGTCGCCGGTGCGCCAACCGTCGTCGAGCACGTCCTTCACGGCCTTGGCCAGGCGGTCGGCGGCCTCGTCCATCTTGAAGCTGTAGCGCAGCATGAGCTCCACGGAGAGAATCTGGGCGATGGGGTTGGCGATGCCCTTGCCCGCAATGTCGGGAGCCGAGCCGTGGCTGGGCTCGTAGAGCGCGGTGCCGTCGCCCAGGCTTGCGCTGGCGAGCATGCCAAGCGAGCCCGTGAGCATGGAGGCCTCGTCGGAGCGGATGTCGCCGAAGGTGTTCTCGGTCACGAGGACGTCGAACTGGCCGGGGTTGTACACAAGCTGCATGGCGCAGTTGTCCACAAGCATGTCAGAGGCCTCTACCTGGGGATACTCAGCGGCGATACGATGAGCCGTCTCGCGCCACAGGCGGCTGGTCTCAAGGACGTTGGCCTTGTCGACGGAAATGACGCGATGGCGGGGCCTGCGGCTGGCGGCATCGAAGGCCCAACGCACGACGCGCTCGATCTCGTACTCGTTGTAGTCCATGAGGTCGCGGCAGAACGTGCCCTTCGCGCCGTTCATGCCCGCGCCCTCGACGTTCTCGGTGCGCTCGTGGGCACCGAAGTAGATGCCGCCCGTGAGCTCGCGCACAATGAGGATGTCCACCCCTTCGAGCTTCTCGGGACGAAGCGGGCTCGCGTCGCGCAGGGCGTCGTAGATGCGCACGGGACGCAGGTTGAGGTAAAGGCCCAGGTTCTTGCGGATGGCGAGCAGGCCCTGTTCGGGGCGGGCCTCACCGGGGGCGGCACCGTCCCACTTGGGGCCGCCCACAGCCGCAAGCAGTACCGCGTCGGAGGCCTTGGCGGCCTCAAGCGTCTCGTCGGGCAGCGCGGTGGGATTTGCGCCGGCGGCGCGGGTGGCGTCGATGGCGCAGCCGCCGATGAGATGCTCCTCGCAGTCGAACGTGCAGCCGTACTCCTGTCCGATGGCGTCGAGGACCTTCACGGCCTCGGCGATGATCTCGGGGCCGATGCCGTCGCCGGGCAGCAGGCAGATCTTGTACGTGGTGTCAGCCATGCTTTGAATACTCCTTGAGACGAGAGGCCGACGGGCCCAAACCCGCCGACCGTAGCGAAAAGGCAAGAACTCGCTGGCAGACAGAAAGCGTTACGATTTCTTTTCGACCAGGATGTGCCTGGTGCGATTCACCAGGCCACCCTCGGCCACAATCTGCGCGATGAAGGGCGGGAAAGGCTCCACCTGGAAGGACTCGCCGGTGGTGAGGTCGGTGATGACGCCCTTGTCGGCGTCGACGGCCACCTCGTCGCCCGCCTTGATGGCGTCGACGGCAGCGGGGCACTCCATGATGGGCAGGCCGATGTTGATCGAGTTGCGGTAGAAGATGCGCGCGAAGCTCTTGGCGATGACGCATGCCACGCCTGCGGCCTTGATGCACACGGGGGCGTGCTCGCGGCTGGAACCGCAGCCGAAGTTCTCCTCGGCCACAAGGATGTCACCGGGCGTCACCTTGTTGACGAAGTCCACGTCGAGATCCTCGAGGCAATGCTTGGCAAGCTCGGCAGGGTCGGAGGTGTTGAGGTAGCGCGCGGGAATGATGACGTCGGTGTCGATGTCGCGCCCGTAGCGGTGGGCGGTACCCTGAAACTGCATGTGTTCTCCCCCTTAGTCGAGGTCGGAAGGCTGGGCGATGTGGCCGGCCACGGCGCTGGCGGCGGCAACGGCGGGGCTGGCCAGGTAGACCTCGGAAGTCGGGTCGCCCATGCGGCCCACGAAGTTGCGGTTCGTGGTGGCGATGGCACGCTCCCCTGCCGCAAGGATGCCCATGTAGCCGCCCAGGCACGGGCCGCACGTAGGCGTGCTCACGACGCAGTTGGCGTCGATGAAAACGTCCATGAGGCCCTCGGCGATGCACTGCTTGTACACGGCCTGCGTGGCGGGAATCACGATGCAGCGCACAGTGGAGGCAATCTTGCGGCCGCGCAGCACCTCGGCGGCGGCGCGCATGTCCTCGATGCGGCCGTTGGTGCACGAGCCGATGACCGCCTGGTCGATGGCGATGTGGGTGGACTCGCTCACCGGGTGCGTGTTGGAGGGCAGGTGCGGCCAGCTCACCGTGGGCTGGATGGTGGAGGCGTCAATCTTGTAGACCTTCGCGTACTCGGCGTCGGGATCGGAGTGGTACTCGACATAGGGGCGCTCGCAACGGTCCTTGAGCCAGGCGCGGGCCAGGTCGTCGACCTCGATGAGGCCGGCCTTGCCGCCTGCCTCGATGGCCATGTTGGACATGGTGAGGCGACCCTCCATGCTCATGGAGCGGATGGCGCTGCCCGTGAACTCCATGGCCGAATACAGCGCGCCGTCGACGCCGATCATGCCGATGATGTGCAGGATGACGTCCTTGCCCGACACGCCCGGGGCAAGCTCGCCGTCGATCTCGAACTTGAGGGTGGGCGGCACCTTGAACCAGGCGCGACCGGTGGCCAGGCCCACGCCGGCGTCGGTGGAGCCCACGCCCGTGGAGAAGGCGCCCAGGGCGCCATAGGTGCAGGTGTGCGAATCGGCGCCGATGATGAGGTCGCCGGGCACGACGACGCCCTTCTCGGGCAGCAGCGCGTGTTCGATGCCCATGCATCCCACCTCGTAGTAGTGGGTAACGCCCTGGGCGCGCGCAAAATCACGCACGATCTTTGCCTGCTCGGCGCTCTTGATGTCCTTGTTGGGCGTGTAGTGGTCGGGCACCAGGCACACGCGGGTGGGGTCGAAAACCTTCTCGGCCTCAAGGTCGTTGAAGACCTTGATGGCGATGGGGGCCGTGATGTCGTTGGCCAAGACGATGTCCAAGTCGCACTCGACGAGCTGGCCGGGGCGCACCTCGTCCAGACCGGCGTGCGCCGCCAGAATCTTCTCTGCCATGGTCATGGGACGTGCCATGTGGGGATTCCTTCCTCTCTCAATACAAAAGACGGCGCGCCCGCAGAGACATTGCGTCGGGCGGGCGCGCCAGAGCGGCTACTCAGCCTCGAGCGGGGTCTTCGTGACGCGCTCGGAAGCAAGCAGCCTGTTCAGGGCGTTGACATAAGCTTTGGTGGAAGACACGACGATGTCGTTGTCGGAGCCGCGGCCGATGAAGGTGTCGCCCGAGGGGTTCGTGATGTGGACGCACACCTCGCCCAGGGCGTCGATGCCCTTGGTCACGGCGGTCACCGAGAACTCGTTCAGGACGTTGGTGACGGCAATGATCTTGTCGACGGCCTTGAAGGCGGCGTCGACGGGGCCGGTGCCATAGGCGCATTCAGTGGTCTGCGTGCCGTGCTCGTCGGTGATGGTGACCGTGGCAGTGGGAATGAGGCCCGAGCCGCAGGAGACCTGCACGGCGTCGAGCGTGTAGATGGCGCTCACATCGCGGCGGTACTGGCAGACGATGGACTCCAAGTCCTCGTCGTAGACCTCCTTCTTGCGGTCGGCCACCTCCAGGAACGACTGGTAGACGCGCTCGAACTCCTCCTCGCCGAACGTGTAGCCCAGCTCACCGAGGCGATGGCGCAGGGCGGCGTGGCCCGAGCGAGCAGACAGCAGGATCTGGCTGCCGGAAGCGCCAACCTCCTCGGGGTTGATGATTTCGTAGGTGGTGCGGGCTTTGAGCACGCCGTCCTGGTGGATACCGGAGGAGTGGGCGAAGGCGTTGGCGCCGACAATGGCCTTGTTGGGCTGCACGTTGATGCCCGTGATGGAGCTCACGAGACGGCTGGCGCGCGTGAGCTCGCGGGTGTTGACGTCGGTGTGGGCGTCGAGCTCCTCACCGTGCATCTTGATGGCCATGACGACCTCTTCGAGCGCGGTGTTGCCGGCACGCTCGCCCAGGCCGTTGATGGTGCACTCGATCTGCGAGGCGCCGTTGCGCACGGCGGCCAGGGCAAGAGCGGTGGCCATGCCCAGGTCGTTGTGGGTATGGCAGGCCACGGTGACGTTCTCGATGCCACGGACGTTCTCCATGAGGCCATGGATGCGCGCGCCAAAATGCTCGGGCAGCGAGTAACCGGTGGTGTCGGGGATGTTGATGACCGTGGCGCCGGCCTCTACGACGGCCTGGACGATGCGCTCAAGGAACTTCTGCTCGGCGCGTCCGGCGTCCTCGCAGTAGAACTCGACGTCGTCGACGTACTTCTTGGCATAGCGCACCGCATGGACCGCGCGCTCGACGGCCTGGTCCTCGGTGATGCGCAGCTTATCGTGCAGGTGCGAGGGGCTCACGCCCAGGCCGGTGTGGATGCGGGGACGACGGGCACACTTGAGGGCCTCGGCGGCCGAGTCGATGTCCTTCTCGACCGCGCGGGTGAGGCCGCACACCACGGCGTCGTCACCGGCAAGCTTGCCGATCTCCTGCACGGAGATGAAGTCGCCGGGGCTGGAAATGGGGAAGCCCGCCTCGATGACGTCGACCTTGAGGCGCAGCAGCTCCTGTGCGACGAGCAGCTTCTCCTCGGTGTTCATGGATGCGCCGGGCGACTGCTCGCCGTCGCGCAGGGTAGTGTCGAAAATAGCAATCTTGCGGGTCATGATTTCCTCCAAACCAGGCTGCGCACATAGCGGCGCACAACCCCTGTAATAGGTACAAGACAGCCCAACACATCGCCTGGTATCGACTGGCATCTACCAGAGCAATGGGCTCAAACGGGCATATAACGTTGTGGGAGAAAAACAGGAAAGCCCAAAGGCTGCGTGGAAAGGGCGCCGGGGCCCTATGTCATGCGCGCCGAGGGGACCTCGCCCTTGTGGGCGGCCCCTGCTCTAGCGCGCGCAGGTAAGTCGCGGACCAGGAAGGCCTAGAAGAAGCTGCATAGAGGCATTCTGATCGATGCGCACCTGGGCGCCCGCCATTTCCCTCTTCATCGCAGCCTTGAACGACATTGCCCTGCATCCTTTCGCAACAATCGCACACCCCTTTGGCGTGCGTGCGAGGCATGCTACGCCTTATACTATGTAGAATCAACCGTTGACCGTTAAGTTAACTCAGTTTAAATATAAAGATTAAGACACGAACAGGAGCAAGCATGGAAGAGCAAGTGAAGCAAGGCGCGCCCATCGCGACCCACAAAGGCGTGCTTGCCGGGTTGAGCGAGGAAGAGCGCGCCCAGAAGATCGAGGCGGCAATCAGGCACGAGTACGTCGAGGGCCAAGGCGACGCAAAGGTGTCCTCGCTTGCCGATCAGGCTCAGGACGGCCCCGTCGTCACCACCCTCGCCGAACAGCTCGAGGCCTTCACGCGCGACAAGCTCGTGGAGATGGCCAAGGATTACGACCTCAAGGGATACTCCAAGCTCAAGAAGCCCGAACTCGCCCAGGCCGTTGCCCAGGCATGCGGCGAGCAGGACGAAGACGCCGTCTTCACGCTCATCTTCGCCTCCCCCGCCGAGTTTGAAACGGCGCGCAAGGCAACTGAGGCCGGCGGCATCCTCACGTTGAGCGACGAAGAGGTGTCCCAGGGCAGCTTCCTGGAGGCCATGCCACCTTACGTGTACGTCTTCAGGGGCGAGGGCGAGTTCACGGTCCTGGTGCCCGAGGAGCTGCGCGCAAGCCTGCAGCGCCTGGACTGGGCATCCGTCGAGGCGCGCCGCGCCGGGGTGGAGCATGCACAGCACACCGCCGAGGTTCTCACCGACTTCTGCGGCATCGTGAGCCTGTCCGACGCCTGGAAGCAGTACCGCGCCTGGTACGGCGAGGACCAGGGCCAGGAGAGCTTCGAGCGCGACGTGCTGAGCGGCGTGAGCATGGGCGACCTCAACTACGGCGTGTGGTTCCTGGGCGACGAATGCTACCTCGTGCACTACCAGCTCGACGAGGCCCAGGTGAGCCCGGAGGACGAGCACGGTGCCGAGGAGCTCGAAGGCTTCAAGAAGTACCTCATCGGCCAGCATGAGAAGCACGAGATGCCGGTCCTTGCCGACGAGCTGCGCCAGATCGATGCCATCGACTACACCCTGGGCCAGCCCAGCGCACGCGCGCTGCGCAACTTCTTCGACGCGCACGTGCCCGACGACGACTCCGACCTGTACTACGCCGACCGCCTCATGGAGAGCATCGCCGACCTCAACGGCAACCTCGTGAGCTTCGACGAGACGGTGCGCGACCTCGACGAGGCCAACCTGGGCCTCACCGCCCAGGAGCGTGCCGAGATGCTGCCGCTTCTGCGCGCGATGCTCGAGGACCTGCCCTACTGGGAGAACAACGGCTGGTCGAACAACCAGATCCGCGCAAGCCAGGGCACCCACGCGTTCTACGACGAGAACGGCGATCCGCTCAAGGTGGGCAGGAACGATCCGTGTCCGTGCGGCTCCGGCAAGAAGTATAAAAAGTGCTGTGGCAAGTAAAATGAAGCAGAACCTGGCCTGCTGCGTTCTCGGGAGGCTCACGTACATCTAGTACGCATCGCCTCCCGACGCCTTGCAGGCCAGAACCTGCGTTTTGGTGGGATGCGGAACCTGATGCGCTGCGTTCTCCACGGGACTCTTCGCAAAGGACGCTCCGTGCGCGAAGCCTTACGCGCGGTGCGCACCTTTGGTGTACATCCAGTACGCTGCGTCAAGCATGAAAAAGGGGCTGTAACAAAAGCCCCGCCAACCATTTTTGGAGGCACCCGTCCGA
>ERZ1034984.1168-NODE-1168-length-26248-cov-24.318482_pt1 | contig 26248 bp, 41 predicted proteins | sample MGYA00520589_ERZ1034984 | MGnify/ENA primary metagenome ERZ1034984 (study PRJEB33766, sample SAMN09781790) | gut metagenome | biome: gut microbiome | host: Homo sapiens | place: Madagascar | study: EMG produced TPA metagenomics assembly of the PRJNA485056 data... | reverse complement strand
AAGACTTAATAAATTTAAGTATTAAAGTTATCAAAGTGATGAAGAGGGAGTTATAGATGGAATATGAAATTGTAGACAAAAAAATAAAAATAGATGAAAACAAAAATATAAATATAAAGTTGATAAATGACCATTTCGAAAACGCTAAAAGATATGGAATACCACATGCACAATTAATCATAGCAGACATTCCATATAATTTAGGAAATAAAGCGTATGCTTCTAACCCTCAATGGTATGTTGATGGTGATAATAAAAATGGTGAATCAAAATTAGCAGGTTCAAGTTTTTTTGATACAGACAATGATTTCAAAATAAATAACTTCTTTGATTTTTGCACGAGATATTTAAATAAAGAACCAAAAACAGGTGGAGAAAGAGGAAGAAGCTCTAATGCTCCTGCAATGATAGTATTTTGTGCTTTTGAGCAAATACCTATGGTCGTTGAGCAAGGAAAAAAACATGGACTTGCAAAGAGTTATCCATTAGTATTTTGTAAAAACTTTTCGGCACAGGTACTAAAGGCAAATATGAAAATAGTAAATGCTTGTGAATATGCAGTAGTTCTATATAGAGAAAAATTACCTAAATTTAATAATATAGGAATTGATGGTAAAAATCACATGATATTCAATTGGTTCGAGTGGAAAAAAGATAGTAAAGAAGTACCTAAAATTCATCCAACACAAAAACCAGTAAATGTATTAAAAGAATTAATTAAAATTTTTACAGATGAGGGCGATGTGGTAATTGATCCGTGTTGTGGAAGTGCAAGTACTTTAAGAGCATGTGCAGAATTAAATAGAAGTTGTTACGGGTTTGAAATAAAAAAGAATTTTTGCAAAGATGCAAAAGATAAAATGTTAAATAACATAGATAGACAAATATCTATATTTGAGGTGTAGGAGGAAAAATGAAAAAAATAGATTATAAAACAATAATACCAATTTTAGCAATAGTAATTATTCAAGCAATATTTGTAATAGTAGTAACAAATAAAATTGTTGAATTAGAAAATAAAATAGATAACATAAAACTTTTAAATGGTATGTTTTACGAAGATTTGCAAAGAACATACGAATATCAAGAGGAATTAAAATGATTTACATATTAGGATTTATAATAGTTTGTTTATTGATTAAATTAAATGAATTAAGTAAAAAGATAGAAGTATACAAAAATAATTATTTAACTGCATTGCAGATTTTAGGCGAGTATGACCCTAAATTAAAGGAATATTTAGAAAGAAAGGAATAATTATGGAATTAGAAAATTATGAATTAAATTTAAAATGCTCATTAGAAAAGTTAAAACAATATGGACGTATAAATGGTGGTGGAGTTTATTCAATAGAATATGCTGAAGGAAATTACATATGTTTTTCACCATACGATGGTAGATTTCTTAGATTAGGCGGTTGGTGTAGTTTTAGTGGTATTGATTACAAAAGTTTATTAGAAGAAAAAATAAAAGTTCTAAAAAATGCGAGAGTTATTAAAAGAAAGGAGAAATAAGAATATTTACAAAAATTATGGGGTTATAAAATTGATGATGAAATTCACATGGTTTTAGATATTATAAAAAAGGAAATGAAAGAACTAGAGGCTAAAAAATGAGTGAATATGTAAAAACTGCTATATCACTTGTTATTAAAATTTTACAAAATAATGACAATCCAACAAGCGAAGCATTATATGACCTTTTTGAAATACAAAGAGGAAATAAAAAAATAATTATAGAACATATAAAAGCAATTAAAGATATTATGAACAAAGCATTAGAAGAACTAGAAGGAAGTGATAGTAATGAATAAAGATTGTTATGAAATAAAATTTAGAGCATGGGATAATGAAAATAAATATATGATAACCTCAAAACAAGGAATTTTTACAGCTTTAAGAAATTCAATGAATATAACAGTACAAGACAATGGATATTACAATAATGGTGATTTATTAAAACCGAATAAAGAAAAATACACTTTAATGCAATACACAGGACTAAAGGATAAAAATGGTGTAGAAATTTATGAAGGGGATATTTGTAAAGGCAATGAGTTTAGTGATGATAATGATTTATTTATCATAAAATATGGAAAATATAAGACAGATTATTGGAAAGAAAAATATATTGTCAATACTTATCAATATGGTTGGTATGCAGAATATATCAAAACTAAAAACCAAGTACATTTAGTAACTCCGAATGGAATTGAAGTAATAGGAAATATTTATGAAAATGAGGTTGATTAAATGAAACTACAAAACATTAGAGAAATGAACGATAGAGAACTTTATACTTTTATAAACAATATTTCTAATAACAATGGTCGTATTTGTTGCAAATGTGGGAAGATAGTTTACCGAGAAAATAGAATAACTATTTTAAGAAATGTTGATGTGGCAACAAAAAAGATATGTTGTTTATGTAAAGAATGTTATGTTGATTTGTTAGATTGGTTAGGCGTAAATGATTGTGAGTAAGGAGGTTGGTTAAATGAGTGACAAAGAATTATATGTTAAGACTTATGATTTGTGTACTGGAAAAATAGCAATTGGGAATGTTAATTGTATTTATGATGAAGATAAATTAATTAATTGTTGGACAGGCACTAATAAATTTTATTATGAAAATGAAAAAGAGCCAAAAATTATCGAAAATAATACAATGATATGGGATAAAAGAAATAAAAGATATGTAATGTCATTTAATGAAGAAAGATATAATGGTTATGCTTGTTTTAGTACTGTTGTAATTAATAAAAGCGAAGATTTGAGCACTTTGCTAGTTAGTGATGAAAAAATAAAATATTACTGGGAGTGGGTGTAATAAATGATAATAGAAGAATTAGCATTTAAAGATAGAAAAAATTTAGCACAATTAAATGAAAAAGATTTGTTAGATATAATAGAGTTTTTACAAGATGATAGAAAACAATGGATTAATCAATTTAGTAAAACGCATAATGAAAGTATTGAAATTCAAGAAGAGAATCAGAAATTAAAAGAAAAATATCTAAATGCAGTAGCAGATTATGAAATTACTATGGTAGAGAAAAACAAATTGAAATCACAATTAAAAGGTACAACACATTGCTATGATGAAGAAGAACACAAAAGATTATCAGAACAATTAAAATTGCTAACATCAAAATTAGATGAATATGATTTAATTGTTGATGAAAGAAATCAATTAAAAAAGCAACTTGAAGAAAAAATAAAAATAGGTGTAGCAGACCATAAGTATTCAAGTCAATGTGAAGATAAAGTAATTACTATGGAAACTCAACAAAAAGAGTTTATAAAATATTTAGAAGATAAAATATATAGTATTGAACCTAAAGGAACAGGTATTAATTTTAATTGCGAATACGATAGTGAAGAAGATTATGTAATGGCTATGCAAGAACAATCAAGATTAAATACTTTAAAAGAAATTTTACAAAAATATAAAGAAATAATAGGAGAAAATAAAGATGAAAAAGATATCAATTATTGTAGTGAAAAGAATATGTAAAATTTTATTTTATCCGATGGGCAAAATATCATGGATATTGCACAAATTATTTTCAAAAGAATATCCAGTTATGACGTGTGCAGGTTGTTTAAATGATATATGTAATCATAGAACGACAGAATATAATTCTTACTGCTATTACATAAAAAAGAAGAATAGAAAAATATGGAAGTGAGGATAAAAAGTGGAAGAAATGAAGTATACGATAAAAGAAGCAAATAATGAAATAAATAGAATAACAAATTTATTAAATTTATATATAGACAGAAAAAACTTACTATTTAATGACACACAACCAAAAGTAGCAGATCCAAACGCCGAAAGAGTAGATGGAAGCATGACAAGAGAAGAAAAGTTTTTCAAATATGTCTATAAATGCGAAGATGAACAAATTGACTGGTGGATAGAAAAATTAAATATCTACATAATAGCATTAAATAACTATGTAGAAGCAGAATTAAAGCGTATAGGCGAGTATGAACCGTTGAAGCAAAAAGTATATAATTTAAGAAATGATGAAGAATATATGAAAAAGAATAAAGGAAAGCCACGCGAATGGTGGAAAATTGCAGAAGCAACAAATTATAGTGAAAGACAATGCCGTAGGATATATTCATCAATTACAGGAAAAAGATATAATGGGAGATAAATGTTATAAAATATATAAACATACAACACCAAACAACAAAGTATATATAGGTTTGACAAGATTACAAGTACAAAAAAGATGGTGTAATGGAAAACACTATAACAGGTATTTTACAAAAGCAATAGAAAAGTATGGATGGAATAATATTAAACATGAAATAATAGAAAATAAACTATCATATGAAGAAGCCTGTCAAAAAGAAAGATATTATATAAAAAAATATGAAAGTCAAAATCGACAAAAAGGATATAATATTATGAGCGGTGGTACATTATTAGATGATGAAGTAAGATTATTAATGAGTAGACAAAATAAAAAAAAGAAGAAACTTCTGTGTATAGAAAAAATAGGAGAGTATACATTTTCATTATCTATATTTGAATCGATTATTCAATGTAGTAAGATAACAGGTAAATCTTTATCTACAATAGAAAAAATAATGAAACAATGTAAGCCTAAATATTCTATTGATAGATACGAAATTTTAAAAACTGGAGATTTTGATGGATTAGGATTTGTATGTTTTAACCCTAATAATATGTTACGATATTCTATCTATGAATATAGTGATGATTTATTAAATTATTTTAAGAGTTATTGGAAATATAAAGGCAATATAAGGTATTTTAAAGAATATGTTAAAATGTCCGTTTGATGTCCGCCAATATATGCTATTATGTTAATATGGGAATAATATAAAATAATCCCATTACAACTCCTTTAAATAGAGCACTTAAAGGCTCTATAGAGATAATATAGGATTATGTTGTCTCTATAGTGTCCTTAAGACACATTCCCCTGACTATGTGCTACTTTATAGGTAGCATATTGAGTAAATATACATATATGTTGAGAAAATGGTTCGCAATTAAAGGCAAAAAGACTTTTATCACCAACTCTAAATCTTTGCAAAGAGCATATATGTTAAGTACGTGTACTTTGTTCTTGATAAAAGGGAGATATATTTACTTGATATGGTGCTTATAAATAATAACTAGAAAGTTTTAGGACTTATAGTTCCTAGAGTATGCGTACATATAGGTAAAAAAGCACTAAATCTATAATGCGACAGGGGTAATTGCCTGACAATATGTATAGTCATTTATGCATGGGAGCATACGATAATCGTTATTGTTAAAACGATACTTTTTCATTTTATTTTTGAATGTAGTTGCTGATAATGTGACAAAAAAATAAAACGTGTGTTGCTATGTGAACGCAACAATTATCACACTATCTTAGTAGGTAGTGTACTGATGATATTCCTATAAGGTGAAAATCCAAAAGTAAGTGTAATGGAAAAAGCACCATCATGTTTGTTTCAGAAGAATACTTGAGACTTATTGATGAATTATATAGGCTCAAAAGAGTGGAAGCTATATCATTAGTACAGTATCTATTAATACAACCAAATAAGGTTGTTTTTTTATTGAGGAAAAAATATGAAGAAGAAAAAGGAAAATTTAAAATTATGTATGATATACCACTGCAAAGAATGTCCTAGGGCAAGAAAATGTGAAGAAGAACAAAAGAGGTATGAAAAAAATGTTAAAAATAATAATTAGTTTAATATTAGGTTATTTCATAGGAATGGCAAGTTGTTTATTACAAGTAATAAGAATGGAAAACAGAAAAAATCAAAAGATAGAGGAAATATTAAAAAATGAATCTAAATAAATATATAAGTATTTTATTAACAGAAATTTCAAAAAGACAAAAAATTCAATTAGTAACAATTCAAAATGGAATAGATGGCAAGGTATATAAAAAATACAATTTAAAACTTGAGGATAATCTAGATTGGATAGAATTTAAATCAAAGAGAGAATTAGTACAATACTTAATGACAATAAAGTAGGTGGTGATGATGGCACTAACAGATAAGCAAAAGAAAAAGATAATATCAGATTATATAGATACACAAAATTATAGCGAAACCGCTAGACTTAATAATGTGTCCGATAAAACAGTCAAGCGTATATGCAGTAAAGAAGACAATAATGAATTAGTAAAAAAAGTCGAAGAAAAAAAAGAACAAAATACAAAAGAAGTAATGCAGACATTAGATGATATGCAAATGACAAGAAAAGAGTTATTAACTAATGTATTGAAAGCAATGAATGAAAAAGCACAGAATGTTGATACATTTACTAATATTAAAGATTTATCAACCGCATATGGAATAATTTTTGACAAAGAATTAAAATTTAAAGAAATAAAACAAAAGGAAGAAGAATTAAAAAGAGAAGAAGAAGCAAAAAAAGAAAAATTTTTATTACCTGCAAGAGTATTAGCAAAATCATTTGTAGATGTAAATAGATGGATAGATGATCACAAGTATACAGATTATTGGCTATATGGTGGTCGTGGTAGTTTAAAATCTTCTTTTGTAAGTGAAAAGTTTATTGATTTAATAAAAAATAATCCTAGTTGTTGTGGATTAATATTAAGAAAAGTAAAAGATACATTAAAAGATAGTGTTTTTAGTCAGATAATATGGGCAATAGAAATGTTAGGGTTATCAGATGAATTTGTATGTACATCATCTCCTATGCAGATAAAACGAAAATCTACAGGTCAAATAATATATTTTAGAGGCGCAGATGATCCAGGTAAAATAAAATCAATAAAGCCTCCCAAAGGAATGTATATAGGTGTTATATGGTATGAAGAATTTGACCAATTCAGTGGAATGGAAGAAGTTCGTAAAATAGACCAATCAGTTATGCGTGGTGGTGAAGTATTTTGGAATATAAAAACATACAACACACCAAGAAGTAGAGAACATTGGGTTAATAAAGAAGTATTAAATAAAAAAGATGCGAGATTATTACATTGTAGTGATTATAGGGATGTACCTATTGAGTGGATAGGACATCCTTTTGTTATGGAAGCAGAATATCTTAAAGAAATAGATGAAGATAGTTATAAACATGAATATTTAGGAGAAGCCGTTGGAAGTGGTGGAAATGTATTCAACAGGTTAGAAATCAGAGAGATATCTGATGAAGAAATAGATGAATACGAATATTTCTATCAAGGTATTGACTGGGGTTGGTTCCCTGACCCAACTGTTTGGGTAAGAATGAGTTATGATTCATCTAAAGAAGAAATATATATATTCGATGAAATATATAAAAATAAATTACCTAATGAAGATTTAGGTAAAAAGATATTAGAAAGAGCACCAGATGAAAATATATATTGTGATAATTCAGAAAATAAATCAATAAATGATTTAAAAGGTATGGGATTAATAGCAAGAGCAGTAACAAAAGGCCCAGGTAGTGTTGAATATGGAATCAAATGGTTAGCAAGAAGAAAAATAATAATTGATCCAACAAGATGTCCAAATACTGCAAAAGAATTTAGTACATACGAATTAGAAAAAAATAAAGATGGTGAATTTATAAGTGGTTATCCAGATAAAAATAATCACTCAATAGATGCAACAAGATATGCCTTATCTAGAGTGATTTCATATAGAGGAAATTCAGCATAGGAGGTAAAAATGATAGAAAAAATTATAAATAAAGTAAAAGGTTGGTGGAAAAGTATGTTTGATTATAATAAAGTAATAACAGAATTTGGTTTAGATTCTGAAACTTCTAAGGATATGCTAGATGCAATTAAATTATGGTCTGACATATTCAATGGCAATGCTCCTTGGGAAAATGAAAAGGTAAAATCATTACATGTTGCGAAGACAGTATGTGAAAAAGTATCAGTTGCAGTTACAATAGAATTAAAAACATCTTGTAGTGAAAAATATATAGATAGTGTTTATCAAAGGTTTATTCGAAATATAAGAAAGTATGCTGAATATGGTATGGCAAAAGGTAGTATGTTTTTTAAACCAATATATGAAAATGGCAAAATTAAAATAAGTGTTATACAAGGCGATAAATTTATACCTTTTAAATTCGATGACACTGGGGAACTGTTAGGGTGTATTATTATTGACCAAATAACAGAAGGAAATAAAGTATATACAAGATTAGAGTATAACGAACTAAAAGGTAAAACAATATTTATAAAAAATATAGCATATGAAGGAAAAGCAAATGGTGTAATACTTGAAAAGAAAATAGATTTGCATTCTGTTGATAAGTGGAAAGAGGTTGAGTATGAATCAGCAATTGATAATGTAGAACATTTGATTGGTGGTTTCTTTACAATGAAGAATGCCAATACAATAGATAATGATAGTCCTTTAGGAGTTTCAATATTTAACAATGCCATTGGAACATTGGAAGAAATAGATAAGCAATTTTCAAGAACATTATGGGAATATGAGGGCTCTGAATTAGCAATAGATATTGATGAAAATTATCTATCTCTAGATAAAAATACAAAGAAATATAAATTTCCTAAAGGAAAAGAAAGATTATATAGAAAACTTTCTTTTGATACAGAAGAAAGCAAAAAATGGAATGTATTTAGCCCTGAAATACGAGATACTTCATTATTTAATGGTTTAAATGAATTATTAAGACAAGCAGAAAGTGAAATGAACATTTCTTTTGGTGTACTATCAAAAATGGATCAAGTTGCTTTAACTGCAACAGAAATAAAATCTTCAAAACAAGATTATTATGTGACAGTTAGTGATATCCAAACAAGTTTGCAAAGTGCATTAGAAGACCTTATCTATGGTATTTATGTTTTATGTAAATTATATGGAATCCCAGTATCTCCAAATTATGAAACAATGTTTGATTGGGATGATAGCATTTTGGTTGATAAAGAAACAATTCAAAAACAATCGCAACTAGAACTTTCACAAGGAATAATTGATAGAGTAGCATATTTTATGACTACTCGTGACTGGAATGAAGAAGAAGCAATAGAGTATATAAAGAAAATGAATGAGAGAAAAAAATTATTAGAACCAATTGAAGAAGAGGAAGAACCTGAAATGTAGGTGATTATTAGTGAATGATAAAAAAATAAATGAACTAATAAAACCAATAATAGATATCTATGACAATTTGGAACTTGAAATTGTAAAAGATATAGCAAATAGATTTGATAATTATGACACTTTAGGTGGTACTCTTGAGTGGAGATTAAAAAAACTTGATGAATTAGGAACATTCAGTAATGACATGGTAGAATTAATTTCTGATTATACAAATAAATCCAAAAAAGAAATATTGCAAATGCTAGAAGAAGCACAAGAAAATACTTTTAATATAGATTATTTAAATAAAGCATATGAAAATGGTATGATTAAAGTAAATCCTATGAAAGTATTAAAATCGCCAGCATTTGAGAATATCATAAATAACTCATATAAGGAGTTAAACAAGACTTTTAGAATGATTAATACAAAAGCATTAGAAAATGTTAATCAGTCTTATATGGACATAATAAATACCGCATATGTTGAGGTTGCAAGTGGTGTTTTTGATTATCAAAGTTCAATTAAAAGAGCATTAAATAAAATGGCAGAAAAAGGTATTAAATGTGCTTCATATGAACGAAAAGATGGAACGATAGTTAAATATTCTTTGCAAGGTACAATAAAAAGAGATATTGTAACTGCAATAATTCAAACTGCTTGTAGATCATCAATGAAGATGTGTGAAGAATTAGATGCAGAATATGTTGAGGTTACAAGTCATCTTGGTGCAAGAACTGGTGATGGTGTTAATCCAATAACAAATCATGCACACTGGCAAGGAAAAGTATATAAACTTAAAGGTTCAGATAAATACGATAACTTTTATACTGAAACTGGATATGGAGACATTTTAGGACTTGGTGGAGTAAATTGTAGGCATAACTTTTATCCTTACTTTCCAGGAATAGATGAACCCAGTCAAATACAATATGATGAAGAAGAAAATAGAAAAGAATATGAAAGGCAACAAAAAGAAAACAGATTAAATAGAAAAAAGCAACAACAAAAGAGAATAAAAGAAGTTGCTATTCATAATGAGGATAAAGAAAAGATAAAAGAAACTAATAAAAATATAAAAAAGATAGATAGTGAAATAAATTATATTAATACCAACTATTCAGATATTACAAAGGAGTTATTTGGTAATGCAACTCCTAATAGTCATAAAGTTCAAGATAGACAATATTTTGAAAAGGATAATATAAAGTATCAAGTTGATGGTAAAAACGTTGTTTTAGACTATTCTAAAGCAGAAAAAGAAATTGCTGAATGGTTAGAAAATACGCTTGGTGGGGAATTATATATGTTACCTAGGATAAATAATCCAGAAGGAATACAAACTGCTGATTATTTATTTAGAGGTGAATGTTGGGATTTAAAAGAAATAACCAGCAAAAGTAAACAAGCTTTATATCATTCAGTTTATAAAAAGAAAAAACAAAGTAATAACTTCATTTTTGATATAACAAATTCTGATTTAACTCTAAATAATATAAAGCAACAAATAGGCAATTTGTATAAAAGAAAAGATTGTACATTTATTAATAAAATTATTATAAAGAAAAATAATGATTCTTTAATATACAAGAGAAAATAAAAAAAGAATGTGACCGCACTGTTAAGTCAGCACGACCACATTCATTACAGACATTATAGCAAAAAAACTATAATGTGTCAAATCGGAGTATAGCATAATTTGGTAGTGCTCTAGTCTTGGGAACTAGATTGTGTAAGTTCAAATCTTACTACTCCGACCATTAATATTATATTAAAAATATATCTAAAATATGCAAAGAATATAAAATGACTAACAAATTATCTTTTATCGTGAGGACATAAAGAGATACATTAAGTGCAAGACTTAACCTTACGACCATAAGTCAATAAAAATATTGGCTTTTTTCGTGTGGTATAGCAACGGCAGGACTAACAATATCTAAAAATCTAGGAGGACACGACCTCTGGAAAAAGTGGAAGGAGAAAAAGATATGAAAGAGTTTTTAGAAAGTTTAGAAATTGGAGAAGGAAAGGAAAAATTATCACAAGAGATAATTAAAAGCATTCTTGCAAAAAATGGTGAGATTGTAAAAGTTGAAAACAAAAAAATAGAAGATAAAAAAGATGAAGAAATAAAAAATTGTAAATCTACTATTGATAGTTTAAACGAACAATTAAAAAATATTCCAGATTCAAAAGAACTAGATGCACTAAAACAAGAAGTAGCAGACTTTAAAGAAAAGGAAGCTAAAAGAATCGCCGATGAAAAAGAGGCAAAAGAAAAGAGTATTAGAGATGAAAGAACTAATGCTTTTTTTAATGACATTAAATTTGCAAGTGAAAGTGCCAAGGCGGGAGTAATCGCTAAATTTAATGAAAAAAACTTTAACTATGATGAAGAATCTAAAAAATTTTTAGGGGCAACAGAATGGTTAAACGATTTAAAAGAAAAGGATAGTGGAGCATTCCTTAGCGATGTTGCAAATCCAAAATTTACAACAACACCAACTGCTCCAACAAAAGACAGTTCTATGGACAAAATATTGCATGCTATGGGACTAGATGAAGAAAAAAAATAAAAAAAGAAAAGAGGTAATAAGATATGAATAGTATAGAATTATTCAAAAAAAATGCGCCTGAACTTTTAGATAAAGTTTATAAGGCTACAAGTACAACATCAGACTTTGATATAAATGGAGATTTAGTTAAGGCTGGTGCAAATGCAAATGAAATTATTGTTCCTAAATTAGAAATGGATGGTTTAGGAGATTATGATCGTAATAGCGGTTATTTAGATGGTGATGTTACATTAACTAATGAAACAGTTAAATTTAATTATGAACGTGGAAGAAAATTAAAAACTGATACAATTGATAACGAAGAAACTGGCGGAGTTATCATGGCTAATTTATCAAGTGAATTTTTAAGAACAAAAGTAGTACCAGAAGTTGATGCAGTTAGATATTCAACATATGCATCATTAGAAGATATTACAGATGTTGCTCCAAATGGAATCGAATATGAAACAGGAGAAAAAGTTTTAAAAGCATTAGAAGATACTATGACACAATTAGATAATGATGAAGTTCCAGAAGAAGGAAGATATTTAAGAATAGCACCAACATTATTATCAATGGCTGAATTTGTTTCAAGAACAACAAATAATGATATCTTAAAAAGATTTGCTCAAATCAAGAAAGTACCACAAAATAGATTCCTTACAAAAATTGAATTAAGAAGTGGTAAAGATGCTGATGGAGAAAGAATTGGTGGTTATAAAAAAGTAGAAGATACTTATGAATTAACTAAAGATACATCAATTACTGCTGGTAAAACTTACTATACAAAATCAGGCAATGTTTACACAAAAGTAGCAGAACCAAATGTTTCTAATATAAATACATATTATGAAATGACAAAAGTTGGTAGTAGAGATATTAACTTTATGATTATTCATAAACCAGCAATGTTACAATATACAAAACATGCAAAAATGAAAATATTTACACCAGATTCTGATGATAGTGGTGATTTCTATAGAATGTTATATAGAATTTATGGTTTAAATGATGCATATGAAAACAAGAGAGCAGGTATTGCTGTTTCTCATAAATAGAAAGAGGTAAAACATGGGAAGAATAATAGGTGAAAAAAAGATTGTTGAAAAAACTTTCACAAAAGAAGAAATAGAAATAATTACTAATGATCTTAATTCAAAAATTGTTGAGTTATCAGAAAAAGTAGATAATTTAACAATTGAGAATATTAAATTAAAAGATGAGAATGATCAATTAGTAGAAACTAATAGTAATCTTAATTCAAAAATTGTTGAGTTATCAGAAAAAAACAAAAAATCTGATAAAAGCAAAAATACAGAAGAATCTGTAAAGTAGAAAGGAGTGATAAGGTATGAAGTCATATGTTGATTTTGATTATTATTCGAAAGAATATAATGGAACTTTAATACCAGAAAAATCATTTCCTAAAATATCAGTAGAAGCAAGTCAAAAAATTAATTATTTTACTCAACATAGAATAGTTGAAGAAAAAGAAGTAATTAAGTATACGACTTGCTTAATTGCTGATGAAATTATGAAAAATGAAAACTTAAAAAACACTATATCTAATGATAAAGAGGTTGCAAGTGAATCAGTAGGACCTCATTCAGTATCATATGTTAATAAGGCAACTATTCAAAAAGAACAAATAAAAGATAATATAACTTTAAATAGATGCTTATATAATATTTGTTTAGAGAATTTACCAAATGAATTGATGTACAGAGGTATAAATGTTTCCAGATGAAATAACTATTTTTAACAAAATAGAAAACGATGATGAAACAACATATCATACAAAACATTTAAAAAATGTTATATGGTATGGTACAGATAACATTAATCTATTAGGTAAAGGTGTTGTTAATTCTGATGACATTAATATAGTTATACCATTAGAAAGTTTATCGGATTATAAAAAAGTAAGTGAATTTAACGAATTAGATGATAAGTCTAATTTTTTTACATTACAAAAAGAAGATAAAATCGTTAAAGGTGTAGCAGATGATATTAAAAGTGTTAAAGAATTAAGCAAATATGAGAATGTAGTAACTATTAAAAGTATAGAAGAAAATTTGTTTGGTTCATCTATTGATAACATTTTAATAAAAGGTAAATAATGCATACAGATATTGAAATCTATATGGATCAAGTTTCAATGATACTTTCAAAGCGAGGTTTAGAACCTGGTGGAAGAGTACAAAAGAAATTTACTATGGATGTTAGAAAATATTGTGAACCATATGTTCCTATGGATAAAAAAGTTCTTATAAATAATGTAACCTACGATAAAAATTACGAGTCATTTACTTATCAAAGTCCTTATGCACATTTTCTGTATGAAGGTAGATTGATGGTAGATCCAAAAACTGGAAGTTCATATGCAAGAAAAGGTACCCAGAAAGTATATAAAACACCTACACAAGAATTAGAGTATAAAGGTGGTCCTATGAGAGGAAAACATTGGGACAAACGTATGTGGGCAGATAATGGAGAAAAAATCGTAAATTCAATACAAAAATATGTCGATAGAGGTGGCAAATGAGAAAGATTAAAACAATAGATGCTATAAGAAAGTTCTTTAAAAAAGAATGTTCTTACATAGATAAAAAATCAAAATTATGTGTAGATTTTCTTTCAAACGATTCAGTGTGTTTTTCAATAGAACCAGTTCCAGTCGAACCTATAGTTGAAGAGTACATTGATGGTGGAAGAAGAGAACAATTTGTTTTTGTATTAGCATGTATGTTTCCTTACAATGATGAAATTATGAATAACATAGATAATAGTGGTTTTTTTGAAACAATACAAGACTGGTTAGAAGAATGTACTGAAAATGGAGTTTTTCCTAAATTAGATAGTAATTATTCTCCGGTCGAAATAAAAGCGATAACGAGCGGTTATTTGTTTGGTATTAGCGAAGATATGTCGAATGCTAGATACCAAATACAATGCCGTTTTTTATATGACAAGGAAGGTGAATAAAAATGGAAAAGAGAAAGAGACATTTATGGGCTCAAGGTCTTAAAACAAGTGAAAATACATTCGATAGAATGGGTAAAGGTATTACAAGTCTAGAGTTATCTTATAACGCTTCTGAAACATCAGAAAAATATATAGATGAAGAAGTTAAAACAACAACTATCGATGAATATGCTCCTTCATTTGATGGAGAACAAACTTGCTATAAAGACGAACCTATTTTTGAATACTTAAACAAAAAAAGATTACAATTAGCAACTGGTAGTGATGCAGAAAGTGAAGTAATCAATGTAGACATTATGGATAAACAAACAGATGGTAGTTATACTGCTCAAGTATTTGCTTGTTCTATATCTATCACTTCATATGATGGTACAGTTCTTAAATATAAAGTTAATCTAAATAGTGCTCCAAAAAATGGTACTGCAACAATTGCTAATAAAAAAATAACATTCACAGAGAAAGATTCAGAATAATTAATGGGGTACAAATATGTACCCCTCTATTTTTATATAAGGAGGAAAAATGAATAATACAGTAAGTTCAATAACAGTAAAAAAGAAAAATGTATATACAATAAAAATTATGGATGAAAATGGAAAATATACAGGAAATAAACTTGAGTTTAAATTAGATGATGTAGATTTAATGTTAAAACTAGAAAAAGCAGCGGAAGAAGTAGACAAAATAAAAAATAATATTAAAATGCAACAAGTAATAATAAGTAAACGACAAGACGTTCCAGGGAAATACGTATTATCTAAAAATGAACAAGATTTATATAATCTTTATTCAAATGGTTATAAAAATATAAGAAAAGCAATAGATAATTTTTTAGGAGAAAATGGATGTCAAAAAGTTTTCGGTGATACAAATTCTCTTGAAATGTTTGATGATTTAATGGAAATGTTAAAACCTGAATTTTCTAAAATGGGGTTAAGTTTTGAAAACTTAAAAAATAGAATAAAATCTAAATATTCTGATAAAAAGGAAAATGTAATTTGATATTTCCAGAATATGCTGAAATCAATGGTAAAAAATATAAAATAAATACAAGTTATAAGGTTGCTTTAAAATGTTTAGATGTAATTAATGATTCTGCCATAACGGATTTAGAAAGGGCTCTTGCAGTCGTTTTTTTATTGTTTGAATTTATTCCTGAAAACGATGAAGATATAGCTTTACTTCTTGAAAAAGCAAAAATATATCTAGAATGTGGAGAAAGTAAAGAAAATCCAGAAGATATAAAAAAAGATATGGATTACAGGAAAGATTGGAAGTATATAGTTCCAAGTTTTGAAAGTGATTATCATATTGACTTATCTAAAACAGATTTACATTTCTGGCAATTTTATTATTTGCTAACAGGTTTAACAGACAAATCAATGTTAAGTAGAGTAAGAGATATAAGAAATTATGATTTATCTACAGTAAATGATGAAAAATTCAAAGAAAAAATGAGATTAGCAAAAAAAGAAGTAGCACTTGATGATGAAGAATATACAGAGGAAGAACAAGAAGAAATAAATGAATTTGAAAGCCTATTTTAGGAGGTGATATAATGGATGGTTCAATTACAATAAAAACTAAAATAGATAGTTCTGGTATAGAGGGACAATTAGAACAAGTAAATGAAAAAATAAAAATACAAGAAGAAAAGTATAAGAACACTAAAGATTCTCTTAATGAGATTACTAATTCACTTAAAACAAATAATGCAGAAGTAGAAGGAATGGTTAGTAATTATGAAAAGTTAAATTCAATAATTAAGAACATGCAAACAAAAGCGGATTCTCCAAAAGGATTATCTACCAGTGAATATGATGAACTTAATAAATATATTGCAGAAAGAGAAAAATTAGGAAACAGTATAGATAAGGTAAATGCAAAAATAGTTAAAGAGGAAAATCAACAAAAAAAATTAACTTTATCTTTAAAACAACAAAAATTGCAATACGACCAATTAATTGGGAAAAAACAAAAATTAGAAGTAGAAGCATTTAAAAAAAATACAATAAATGTAGGAAAAATGAATGATGGTATAAAACAAAGTATAAAAAGTTTGTCAAGATATGCATTAGCATTATTCAGTTTGTCGACAATATACTCATTTTTATCATCATCAGCGAGTTCTTGGTTAAGTTCTAACGATTTAGGTGCTAAACAATTATCAGCAAACATTGAGTACATGAAATGGGCGATAGGTAAATCACTCCAACCGGTCATAGAAACATTAGTTTCTTGGATGTATAAATTATTACAACTTATAGGAATGATTGCAAATGCATTATTTAAAGTAAATATCTTTTCTAAATCATCAGCAAAGGATTTTGAAAGCTCAAAAAAATCAACCGCTGGAATAGCAAAGAATACAAAAGAAGCAAGTAACAATTTAGCAAGTTTCGATAAACTGGATGTACTCCAAGAAAACAAAGATTCGAAAAGTGGAGGTGGTTCTGATTTCACAATGCCTACAACTGATTTAAGCGGTATGGATATAGAAGTACCAAAATGGATGCAGTGGATTTTAGATAATGGTGATTTGATTATAAGTATTATAGGAGGTGTTACTGCAGCAATAATATTATTAAAACTAGGTGTAGGTGGATTAATTTCACTTGGTATAGGTATTGCAATAGCAGGAGTAATTTATTTAATACAAAGTGTAATTAAATATCTTAAAGATCCATCGTTTGAGAATTTTGGAAAGGTATTAGCCGGAATTGGATTAATCATTGCTGGAATAGCAATTGCTTTTGGTGCATGGCCAGTTGCAATAGCGGGTGCAATAGTTGCAATAATAGGAATAATTATATCGAATTGGGAAAAGATAAAAAATTTTGCACTTGGAATAGGTCAGTGGATAGAAGAAAACTTTGGCTTACTTGGAGAAATAATAAATGTTTCGATTAAAGATGGATTGTCTGCTTTTGAAGTTTTATTTGGTGGAGTTAAACAAATCTTTGATGGAATAATTCAAATTGCTAAAGGAGATTTAGCAGGGGGATTAAAAACAATTTTTGCAGGTATAGTCAATGTAATCATTGGTGCATTAAATGTTATGATAAATGCTTTAAATGTTTTAATATCACCAGCACGAGCATTAATAATTGCATTTGGTAAAGTTACAGGTAAAAATTGGAACATGAGTAATATAAAAATACCATCAATTCCAAAAGTTAGGCTTGCAAAAGGTGCAATAGTAAATAATCCAAGAAGAGGTGTTGATGTCAATGTTGGTGAAGATGGTGCAGAGGCCATGTTACCACTTGAAAATAACACAGAATGGATGGACATACTAGCAGATAAAATAGCAAGTCGTACTGGTGGAGATATAAATATAAAAGCGACTGGTTCACTATCTCAATTAATAAGGTTATTAAAACTTGAACTCGATAAAGAAGATGATAGAAGAGGTGGTTCTATGATAAAAGGTGGTACATTATGATAGTATCTGATTTTTTAATCGTAGATGGTATAAAGTTTAATATTCATGTAAAAACTGGGGTTAAAAGAACCGCAGATTTTTTATATAAATATGCAAATAGACTTCAAACAGGATGGCTTGAATCTGAATTAATAGGTGTTTATTTTAACTACTCTAATATAAGTTTTGAAAAACAAACAGATAAAAATTATAATGAATATAATTCTTTATATGATAAATTGACAGAACCAAATGAAGAACACACAATAACAATAGCAAATTTTACTTTTCAAGCGTATTTTGCTAATGTTTCTGATGAGATTTATCTTTACAAAAATGGTAGAGCATATTTTAAAAATTTAACTGTAGAATTTAAAGCAGTAGGACCAGCAAGAACATGAGAACTTATGCGAAAATAGTTTTTGGTTTGTATGATGTAACTGCAAAAGATGATGCTCAATTAACTGCAAATGACAAACAAACATTTTGTAATTTAGATGAATTGCAAGAAGAAAATGTTAATGAAGTGAAATATGCTACACTTGAAAAAAATTATTTTAACCTTGATGGAAGTAAAGTTCTTTTGGATTACACTTCAAGAGCAACGGGTACAGGTTTATGGAGTAAATCAATGTCTGATGGCAAAGGTTTATTCCAAACACCACCTACATTAATGATTAATTTTTCACAATCTCATTCTTCAAATGGTTTAACTTTTCAATTTTCAGAAGATAATTATTGTAGTGACTTAAATATAAAATATTATAACGGAAGCACGCTTATAAAGGATTTAAACTTTACGCCTAATAAGAGTACTTATTTTTGCAGTGAAATCGTTGAAAATTATAATAAGATAGTAATAACCTTTAAGAAAACAAACAATCCTTATAGATATCTTAAATTAATTAATATCATATATGGACAAAATAGGGTGTTTGAACCAAGCGAAATAACAAGTGCAAACATTTTAGAAGAAATAGATCCATTATCAAATGAAATAAGTATAAATACTTTAGAGTTTTCAATATTTTCAAGAGATGAGTCGTTTAATATGCTTAATCCTAAAGGTATATATAAACTTTTACAATCTAGACAAATGTTTAAAGTGTATGAAATGAATGATGGTGTTGAAATGGACATGGGAACATTTTACCTTGATGAGTGGAAAAATGAAACAGAAGCAATTTCTAACATGAAAGCAATTGACTTAATAGGATTGCTAGATAAGACAACCTATTATGGCGGAATCTTTTATGATGAACAAGTAGATATAATCTTAATTAGAATTCTTGAAACTGCAAATATGGATGAACATACAATTACATTTGATGATGATAATTTAAGAAAAATTCATTTAAGTGGTTATATTCCCATTTGCACACATAGAGAGGCAATTCAACAAGTATTGTTTTCTGCGGGATTAGTTGCTGATTGTAGTAGAAGTAAGAAGATAAAAATTTATAAACTTAAAGATTCAAATATAAAAAATATACCATATAGTAGAAAAAAACAAGATTCAGAAACCATTGAGTTGAACGACATTGTAACTGGTGTACAAGTAACATCACATCAATACTTGTATAATACAAATACACAAGTATACTCTGAAAAGAAAGAATTATATAATGCTGATTTAGAGGCAGGAGAGCATTTTATTAAGTTTAGCGAACCAGTATATGGAATAACTGTTGAAGGTGCTACATTATTGGATTTTAGTTGTGCATATGCAAAAGTAAATGTAACTACTAAAGGTAATGTTAAGATTGAGGGTTATGAGTATTATCATATAACAAAAGTATATGAGTCTAAAATTGAGGTAAAGGATAATGAAAAAGAAAATGTTTTACAAGTAACAGATGCGACTTTAATAAGTGATAACAATGCTAAAGAAGTAGCAGATAGAATACTTAATTATTATCAAAATACTTATAAAATGAGTGTTGAATTTAAAATTGATGATGAATCGATTAGTGATACCGCAATTGTAGAAACATTATATAATCAAAAACTTAAAGGAAATATCAAAAAATTAGATATTGATTTAACAGGTGGGTTTATAGCAAATGCATCTATTATTGGTTCATTATACGAGGAGGGAACAAATGAAAACACTAATAACTGATAGAGTTGAATTAGATATAATTGAAGCAAAAGAAAATCCCTCAGCAACTGATTATAAAAAAGGAAATTATAATTTTACAGACCTTAACAGACTTGAAGAATGGTGTAGTTACTTGCAAAAGAAATTTAATGATAATGGTTATAAATTAAATCTAAATTTAAAACTAAAGTATTATACTTATGAAGAATTAAAAAAGTTTAAATACTCAGTTTTAAAAGAAATGCTATTTTTGGAATTGAAACATGGTAATTGGGGTATGACAGACATACCTACATTATCCGAAATCAACAGAATAAGAGATAATATACAAACATTAAAAGATAATCTTATGACAAGAAGTACATTAACAATAGTTAAAAATAACACAATGAATTACAATCAAGCGAATATACTTGAACAAATCTTGTTTGAGTTAGATGAATTATTTACATTATATGAAAAGTCCTTACGATATTGTGGGACTTTTTATTGTGGGGAGGAATAAATATGTATGAAAAATTAAATTTTAAAGACAGAATAGTCGAAAAGCCAAACACTTATACTGTTCAAACTAATGATGATGGAACAGTCACATTAATACCTGCGTTTGGGAATACTTTACAAGAAGGTACTGCAATTAATCATGGTTCTATGGATCACATCGAAGAAGGAATTTTAGAATTGAATAAAAGTTTTAATAATTTCAAAACAACCGTATATGTTAAAAATAATTTTGCAGTTCTTGAAGGAACAATAACAATGCCTGAAAAAAATGATTCTAACTTGTTAGGAAATGTTACTTTCAATTATCCAACAGGCTTTACAAAAGATAATAGTGCTTTAATTTCATTAATGGGTAGTAGAATTAGAGATACTGCTTCTTCTTATTCAACATATTATCCAGCAGATACAAGTATGGCTCAAGTTTTAGGCGTAGGAAATATGTATTGTAAACTTCAAGAAAGTGGAATTACTGTTACTATATCAAAATCGGATTTAAACCAAAATTCTTATTCATCAAAAATAAAAATTGTACTTTTGAAATATAAAGATTAGAGGTGATATAAATGGGAACATATACAAAAAATTTAAAATTAGAAACACCAAGTTATACAGACAGTGCTGATATACCAGCACTAACAAAAAAGAACAATGACATTATAGATAGTGAAATGATAAAAAGAGCAAATGGTTTAGATTATAACGAACAAACAGGAGTATTACAATTAACAGGAAACAATTCTAAAGTAGGTAGTCCTATACAAATAAAAAACAACCTACCTGTAACTTCAATGGCAAGTGGTACAGAATTAAAAGTAAACAACTATAAACAATTAATAAAGTTTAGTAAGGAAGGTAAAACAGAGCAAAAAACATATACAGGGAAAAATATATTTAATTATATTACGACTTTAGTTTCTTCTAATTATGGTTTAACAAGTAAAATTAATACAGATGGAAGTATAACTACTACTGGTAAAATAACCAGAGACTATGCTAGTATAGTAAGTGGTTATCTTATTACTGATGAATTAGAAGATGGAGAAACTTACACTTTATCCCAAGCAATAGCAAATGATAAAGTATATGCTCAAATAAACGCAAGGAAAAAAAGCGATAATACCTATACTTATATAGTTTTGGGTGGTGGAACAAATAAATCTAAATCATTTAAAGTAGACAAAACAACATATGCTTCTTACACTATTGATGTTCAAACAAATACAATGGCACAATGGGGAGATGAATCATTAACAATAACAAACAAATATATGTTATGTAAAGGTACTGATACCGTTGACACATCATTCGAGCCATATGTAGGTGCAACTTCAAGTCCTAATCCTGCTTATCCACAAGAAATCGAAAATATTAAAGGAATAGAAAACATTTGGTTTGGTGGAGAATCAACAACAAATAATGGTATAACATTTACTAAAAATGCTGATGGCTCTTATGATATTACTGGTACTGCAACAGCTCAAGCTGATTGTATAAATCTTGTAAATATTGCTAATGCAAAACTAAAGAATGGAATTAATTATAATTTATCTATCAATAAATTAACTAATGAAAAAGTTAGTATATTAACAGAGGTATATATTGAAAACTGGGATAGTCATGTAATTGGTCCATTAATTACATCAACCACTTTGTCAACGAACAAAATAATAAATATTAAAGATAATATTACGCGTGTACGTTATGTTATTAGAGTAGAAAAAGGGCAAACTGTAAATATAAAAGGATTAAAGATTCAATTAGAAGAAGGTTCAATAGCACACAATTTTGTTCCAAATGGAAGTAATTATTTACAATTAGAAAATGTTGGTGAAAATATACTCAATATTGACGAAACACCATTTACCGTAAAAAAAATAACATCACAAGGTAATGTTTTATACTGGAGTGGCTATAGTGGTGTAAATGATTTTGTAAAAGTAAAAGAAAAAACTACATATAAATTTAGTTCTAATGAAGTAAATAAGGTTTGTTATATTGATTATTATGATAAAAATAAAAACTATTTATCTAGAACAGGAACTGCAGTTGATTATTTTACAACTCCAGAAAAATGTAAATATATAAAATTTGCAATAAATTTAGAGTTAATACCAACAAATGCACAGCTGATGGAAGGAACAATTATTAAACCATATGAACAATATCAAGAAAAAATCATCAATGTAGATTTAAAGGGTAATGAATTATGTAGTAATTTAGACAAAACAACAAATGATGAATTGATAGTAGAAAATTCTAAAGCTAAAATCAATAAAATAATAAAAGAATTTACATTTACTGGTGATGAAGAATTTACCAAAAGAAGTGATGGTGATGGAAGTACAACTATTACATTTAATTTACCTATCCATGAAGATATAGTTGAATTAAATACTGTCAGTAATATGTTTTCTTATGAACAAAGTTCTACAAGTGGTAATGAAGGTATAGGCGTTTCAATCGGGAACAATAAACTTGTTTATATACAAATAAAAAGAAGTAGATTATCATCACTTGATGTTGCTGGTTTTAAAGAATTTCTCAAGACTAAATACAATGCTGGAACACCTTTAAAAATCCAGTGTGAATTAATAGAACCAGAAGTCATTGATTTAGGAAAAGTAGATTTTGATTTAATAGAAAATAGTACATTAACTTGTGAAGAAGAATCAGATATGCAAATAGACTATTTAACAATAGATAGCAATATATTTGTACAAGATAGTCTAGATGGAAGTTCAAGTCAAAAAGCACCAAGTATAGATGCAGTAAACAAAGCAATAAATAAAATAAGCAATTATTCTAGCGAAGAGCAATGCATAGGCGAATGGTTTGGAGAGAAGCATTATAGAAAAGTATTTGAAATAGATATGGATTCCACTTTAAAACAAATGACTATTCCAACGGGAATAGATATGAAACAATTAACACATGCCTATGGTGTTGCTTTAAATTCTGACACAATTTATCTTCCATTGAATTTTTATAATAATTTAGGTTGGGACTCTTTTCATTTGACTGGAAAAGGTGCAAACATCATTTTACAAAGAGGAGATAATTTCTCCATAACAAAAGTATTTATAACATTAGAGTATACAAAAAATGTATAGTAAAGAAATAGAAGAATTATTAAAAATAAGGAATAATTTAATAAATGTAAAGGAGTATATAGAAATATGCAATAGTCTTCAAGTAGACCATGTCAAATATGACAATGGTCTTTTCTATTTGTGGACTAATGATAATTATAAATTCGTTTTAAGAATAAGAAAGGAAGAAGAGAATGAATAACATTATAATTGCAATAATTGGAGGTTTATGTACTGCGATACCTAGCATAATTGCAACAATATCAACCAATAAGAAAAATCAAGATCTAATTGATTATAAAATAAGTCAACTAACAGAGCATGTTATACAACATAACGGATTAATAGATAGAATGTATAAAGTTGAAAATAGAGTAACTCTATTAGAAGAAAAAGAAAAATAGGAAAGGAGAAAGATAATATGGTAAAGAAGATATCAAAGTATGTTCTTAATGTATTAACTATTGTTAATGCTTTAATAATTGGTATTGCTCCAATTTGGAATATCAATGCTGATAAAGTAACAAATACAATAGCAGTAGTAATTGCAGTTATATCAACATACTTATTGGGAAATAAAGCAGTAACAAAAATAAAAGGAGAATAGAATGAAATCTAGAGAAAAAGAAATAAATTATTTGATTTACTTAAAAAGTAAATTAATTCAAGATACAAAGAAAGAAATAAAACAATTAAGGTTAGAAAAAGAAAGTTTGTATAGAAAGAAGGAAGTAAGAAAATGAATATAATAGAAACTAATTTAAAATTTAAATCAATGAGTAAAAGACAATCAACTGATAGATTAATTTTACATCATAGTGCTTGTTCAAATTGTACTGCAGAACAAATTCATCAATGGCATTTAAATAATGGTTGGGAAGGTGCAGGATACCATTTTTTAGTAAGAAAAGATGGTAATGTGTACAGATTAAGACCAGAAGAATATATAGGTGCTCATGCATATGGAAGTAATTATAATTCAATAGGTATATGTGCAGAAGGTAATTTTGAAAACGAATCAATGCCAGAAGCACAAAAACAAAGCCTAAAAGAGTTAGTTTCCTATTTAAAAAATAAATACGGAATAAGTAAAGTCCAAAAACATTCAGATGTAAATTCTACTGCTTGTCCAGGAAAGAATTATCCATTCGATGAAATAGTAAACGGAGCAACAAAAGTTACAGAAACAAGAGCAACAGGAAACACAGCAGATTTTCAGAGTTGGTTAAATAATACTTATAGTTACAAATTAGCAGTTGATAATATATTTGGTACTGATAGTAAAAAACATTCAATTATGGCACTTCAAACTGAGTTTAATAAGCAATTAGGTTCAAGATTATCAATCGATGGTATTTTCGGTAATGCTACTAAAGGTGCTTGTCCAGTATTAAGAAGTGGTATGAGTGGTAACATTACTAAATTAGTACAATTTATGTTAATTGCAAAAGGTTATAGTGTTGGTTCATATGGAGCAGATGGAATATACGGCAATGCAACTATAAATGCAATAAAAAGTTTTCAATCTAACAATGGTTTATCTGTTGATGGACTTTGTGGAAAAAATACCTTTGAAAAATTATTTAAATAAAAAAATGCACAATCATTGTGCAAAAAGTCCACTTAAAACCGGAAAATGCACAAAAAAGTCCAATTATTGTGCAAAATTAAGACCTATCGAAAGATAGGTTCTTTTTTCGTGGAAAAAATTTCCAAGTAAATTATTTGGGAAAATATGGTATATATAGTATAGAGGTAGTAAAGCAGTATGATTATAGTAGTAGTTGAAGATAATCGCATATTAAGAGAAAGAGAAATAAAAGCAATAAGAAAAGCATTAAAAAATTATGATTATAAAATAGTTGAATATTCTGATTTTACAAAAGAATTAAAAAAGTTAATTCAAACACCAGATTTTAAGATCTATGTATTAGATATAGAACTTTTAAATTCATCAGGAATAGATATAGCGAATTATATTCGTGATTTTGATGATACAAGTGAAATCATTATGTGTAGTTTTCATTACGAATTAGAGTATAAAGTTTTAAAAAGTAAACTTAAAATTTTAGATTTCGTTTCAAAATACGATAATGCATATGTAAATTTAACTAATTTAATTTTAGAGGTGTTTAATAAACATTCTAGAAAGGTATTGAAAATAACAGATAAAAATACTATACTTTTTATTGTTATGAAAGACATATTATATATATCCAAAGAAAAGAATACACGAAAGTGTGTCATAAAAACATTTAACAATGAGTATCTTGTAAATAAAAATTTAGAAGAGATAAAAAAAGAATTAAATTCAGGTTTTATACAAGTGAGTAGAAATTGTATAGTTAATCAAAATAATGTAGAAGAATATAATTTTAAAGATTCTAAAATTAAATTTAAAAATGGTAAAGAGATAGATGCAGTATTAAAATCTTTTGTAGAAAAAATAAAATTTTAGGTCTTATTTTGGACTTAAAAATCTAAAAAATGAGTAAAAATGAGTAAGTATAGTTATATAT
>ERZ1034984.1166-NODE-1166-length-26261-cov-53.809891_pt1 | contig 26261 bp, 34 predicted proteins | sample MGYA00520589_ERZ1034984 | MGnify/ENA primary metagenome ERZ1034984 (study PRJEB33766, sample SAMN09781790) | gut metagenome | biome: gut microbiome | host: Homo sapiens | place: Madagascar | study: EMG produced TPA metagenomics assembly of the PRJNA485056 data... | reverse complement strand
CTCTATCGTCAATATCTATTCCAAATATGTTTATTTTAAAATTGGGATTTATTTCAATTTCTTCGTTTGCTTTATGGTTGATTATTTTTTCAAATTCATGAAATTTTGTTTTATCTCTGTCTTGTTTGCATATATGTAACCATTCAATTTTGTCTAAATATTCTATTAATACATAATCATCCCATTTTATTCTCACAGGATTAATGAAAGTAAAATTTTTATCATTGAATTCTTGAATATAAACCTTATGAACCATCAAATCTTGACTATGGATTTTTTTAATGGTGTACAGTAATTCAAAGGATTTAATTGGATTTGAATTTCTATTTTTTAATAAACCATATAAACTTATACATTGTGATGGGCTTAAATTTTTTAAATCATGTTTTTCATCGAGAAAATCATCAACTTCTTTATAATTTCCATTAATGAAATCTATCTTTGCTTTGGCTAGTTCAATCGAATAATTCTCATTAAACTCTTCAGAATAAATTTCCATTAATTCTTTTGCTTCTCTAAATTTATTCAAATGCAAATATCCCTCAATTCCATATTCAATTAAATATTTGTGAGGTTCCTCGTTTATGATAAATGAGTGAACTAAAGAAATTAATTTACCATAATCTTCATTATAAAGATAGCAATATGCTAAATCATCTAAAATTGGGGAATGTCTATTTAAATCAATAAATGATTCATAAATTGTAATTGCTTTTTCGAATTCATTTAAATAGGAAAATTCTCTAGCTAATTCAGCTTTATCAATGATGAATGCATTTCCATAATTTTCATAACATCTTAATAAATACTTCATTTTTTCAGATTTATCATTGTATAATTTAGATTTGAAGAGATTGCGTCTAAAAACATCATCAATCGTTCCAATAATTGTTTCCGCATCTTCTATTCTCTCAACTTCTATATATGAATTAATTAAAACGTCTTGACAAAATAAATAGTTTTTGGAATTTTTATCAATATCATTATACATACATTCAGCATATTTAATTACTTGATTGGTATCTTTTTTATCCATTAATATTTTTACGATGAATATGAAACTGTCTAAAACTTTAGGAATCTTTTTTAAAATATCTAACGCTTTATCAACATCTCCTTTTCTTTCCAATAGTACAGATTTGTAAAATAGAGTATTTTCATCATCACTATTTATGCCCAATAATCGATTCACATTTCTTTCTAGTGCATCAAAATGTTTATGGGCTTTATTGAGGGCTAATAAATTAGGAAATATGTCAAAATAGCTGCTCAAAATTTCATCTGTAAATTTATCAAAAATTTCCTGGAATATTTTTTCAATTTTTAGATTTTTATTGTAATCTTTTAAGTCAATATTGAATGGGTATTCTTCTGATTCATCAAATAAAAAAAGACGAGTATTTGCACAATTAAGCAATCCAATTGAATAGTTTAAATTTGATTTTTTAAAAAAATTGTATGCTTTTTTATAATCTTTATCTATATGAGCATTTATTCCAAGATTATAATTTATTTGGGGTGAATCTATTAATTCTTGAGGAATTTTTGTATCTTTATCAATTAAAACTAAAAGGGAATATGCGTATTGGTTTAATGAATCTTCTTTTAAAATTTCATTACAAATATTTTTTGATTCTTTAATGTTCTCATTATAAAACAATCCTAGAGCATAGTAATATTTAGATTTAATATCTTTTGAACTAACCTCATATGCCTGAATGTATTTTTCACCAGCTTTTTTAAATTTTCTGCATAATGAGAGATATTTACCTTCTAAAATATATAGTTCGTATTTATTTTTATCAGTTTTAATGTTAATTGACTCTTTTATGAAATTTAAAGAATTTTCAACAGTTTTATAATTCATTTCCTTGAATTGGGTGGAAATATAATTTAACATTTGTGATATTTCTGAAACATCAAGAGATTGTTCTGGAAAATACTTTTTAAATAAATCGATACTTGATTCATTAAAAATTTTATCAATGAGTCCGTCCTAAAATATTATTTCTATTTTAAATAAGCCATTATGTTCATTTTCAATTGATCTATTATAAACATGTGTTTGTAGATTTTTATCCTTTTTTAAGGTCGTAGCAATGATATATTTATCTAATTTTGGTTTAAAATTTTTTGCAAGATTAATTTCTGTATCTATTTTGCTTTTTGTTAATGTTTCCACGCGTTTACATTGAATTCCGATAATTTCATCTTTTGAAATACAAGCAACATCAACACCATCTTGGGACTGGCCTCTAGTACCATATCTTTCCACGGTATAGTCTTTTAAAATATCTTTCCACAAATCTTTACAAAATTCTTCAAAACTAACTTCATTGCTAATACGTGGCAATTCAGACATACTCAAAATATCACATTCCTTTTATGTAATTGATGTTTATAACCGGATAAACTTTTTGTTCAATGTTTTTTATTTATTTTTTTAATCTATAGCTAATTTTAATCAAGACTTATAATTCCATAATACATCTGTATTTTTCATTAAACAAGTTTATTTATAAATATTATCATATTTAACTCATTTCACTCGTTTAATTACTTCATTGTTCATTATGAGTCTCTTTGCTTGTATTTATCTTTTCAACATGATTGTCCATGTGTATAAAAATAACAATGTAATAAATAGTTTATGAGTTTATTATCTCAACTATTTTTTTTGAACATTGTTTAATATGTTAATTGACAAATATTATACGATGCCATAGCGAATATTATAATGTGGGAGTTAAATGTAATAAATATTTTGTATAGTATGCTGGCAAGAAAGGTTTCAGTAGATATTCAGAAGAATGGAATTTTCATAGTTGGAAAGGTTAAGACAGGGGGTCACGAAAAAATGGGCCATGGAATTTCTGGAAAAAATTACAGCATATCCCAATGAAGCCATTCACGATGACTATGTAATAGCATTCGCAGGGGGATATGAAAAAATAGCTAATGAAAACCAGCCACAAAGGGTGTATGCGGATAATGGGTATTCCACATAATAATTAAACTTTTTTATAAAAATTTTAAAAGAATAGCAAAACCTATGATGCCTATTATTTCTATAAACATTATTAAAAGTAAATCATAATCTAATGAAAATATTAACTTTTTTCCTTTTTCACTAAAAATCTCTTTAATTGTATTTAAATCTTTTAACAAGTCATTAAAGTTTTTTTCAAAAGTCCTATAATTTTCTGTGATTTTCAAATAGTCATCAAATCGTAATTCCTTTAAATCTAAATTATCTTGATTAAGACTATCCTCGATTTCATAATTCGATAAAAATCTAGCCAAATCAGATAATTTGTCCAATTTACTATTGTATTCGATTATTTTGCTAATTTCATATTGGGTAAATATTTCTGGAACAGTATCTATGAATTTGTCCCAATTATCATGCTTTAATATAGGAAAGTCATTTAAAGTTTTATAAAAATTTTGAAAATCATTTATTGTCCATTCATCCCTAATAGTGTAACTCTTTTTAACTGGATGGTATATCTCAAATATTTTTAGATTGGAAATATTATTCTCAACTTCAGAATTAAGAATTACATAAATTCCTTTCTTTTTTTTAGTAAATCTATAAAATTCAGTTCCATGTGCTAAAATCCAAGTAAATGCCGAACCAATAATGGCTCCAATTAATGGTCCTGAAATACTTGGGCCTATAACCGTAGTTTTGATAGTAGAATGAATTATGGCATTTGTTAATATTTCAAATTCAAACATGTCGAATCACTTAATATTATTTATATGTATTATTAATATTTTATTTGTGGTGATGAGTTATATGGAAGGTAAACAAATGATTTTATTGGTTATGAACTCGGAATATGTGGGTGAATTTAAAACTAATATTAAAAAATTTGTTGGTTATCAATACATTTTAGATTATGTTGGTTCAGAGGGGGAAGGGCAAACAATTATTAAGGAGTTTGATTAGAAAAAAGGGGGTGTGATTAATGAATCAAGAAAATATTCAAGATATTTATGAAGAAACAAATATTGAACATATTAGCATTCCTATTAAATGTTATAGTAAAAAAGGACAATATAGGGAATATTCGTATCAACATTTAAGTAGTGTATTGTCTATGGGGAATATTGAATTTTTTACTTTAACTGTGTTGTTAGGCAAATGTGTAGTTAAAGAAAGAAAATCTGTTGAAGGGGGTGTAGAACAATTCTTTAAAATGACAAAAAACAATACACGAAAAGATGAAATGACTATTTTAAAAGCAGTTGCTGTTGATGAAGTGAATAATCCATTTATTTTGAAGGATTATCGTGCAATGAGAAAAATTTGGATAGAATATTCCTATGCCGACTTTGATAAATTATATGAATGGTATAAAGAAGGTAGTGATGAACTCAAAAATAAGTTATCTGAAGAAATGATTTCATGTTTCGATGAAAATTTGGTGGAATAATGTTTATTTCCATGATTTAGGGGAATTGTTAGTGAATAAGAATGGGGAATTACTTCTCCAAACTTTTCTTAAAACTATATGTTTCTTTCAAGTTACTATAGTTTTTACTTTTTTTACTATTTCTCTTCTAGCTTCAAGAACATTTTCATCATTTTCAGTAATTGTTATTATATGAATATGCCCTATTTTTGTAACTTATGATAAAAAAGAAGACATTTCAGATAGTACTAAGTATCTAGATGAGTTTGTAAATAGGAATGTTTTCAGATGGATGACTAGAAGTAGGCTTAAATTAGATAGTAAAGAAGTAGTTGCTATTAAAAATTATCAGAAAACTAATTTAAAGATACATCTCTTCATTAAGAAAAGTGATGATGAAGGTAAGGATTTCTACTATATGGGTCAGGTCGAACCATTTGATTTTATTCAGACAACTATCAAAAGCAAAGACGGAGATCTGCCGATTGTCAATATTAAATATAATCTCCATATTCCAGTTAAAGATGAGCTGTATGACTATTTTGAAGATAGTATAGATTAGCTATTGTCAGTATCTGCATTATAACAATAAAATACTGATAGGTTTAAATGATAAGGAAATTTATTCCCTATCACTTAATAATTCACCAGCTACTCCGATGCTTTCTTTAGGATAAGCTTGAACAAGTACTGTTATTGCCTCTATTGGCAATCCGTAACTGTCAGCTACTATTTCACTTACTTTTTTTACCATTTCTCTTTTATCTTCAACACTGATTGTGTTATTTCCGGCTATTGTTATTACAGGCATAATTTTTTCCTCCCTGTTTTTAAAATTTATTAATCAGATATAATAAACTATCTATTAAGTGATTATTATGCTTGGTGAAAATGAACTTGTTAAACTGTTTCCGGATTTTAAAGATTTGGTTCAGCCTTCAGGAATTGATTTGGCTTTAGATAAAATTTATATTCAGGAAAGTGAAGGGTCTCTGATTGACAATGAAAAAAACCTTCCTGAAATTAAAGAATTGGAAGGGCCTGTTTACACTTTAAAACCTCATACTGCTTATCTTGCTTCAATTGACAGGAAAATCAAAATTCCGAAGGGCTATTCAATGTTATATCTGCCAAGATCCACATTACTGAGGTCTTTTGTCTCAGTTCAGACAGCTGTTGGAGACCCTGGTTTTTTCGGAACTTTAATGTTTATGATTTATAATCACGGAGATTATGAATACAAAATCAAAAAAGGGGACAGAATAGCTCAGGGAGTTGTTTTTGAAGTTGAAGGCTCCGGACAATACAGTGGATCTTATCAGGAAGAGGAATAGATGATGAATGTAGCTGCATACTTGGTTAAAATCCTTGAAGAGGAAGGTCTGGAAAATATTTTCGGACTTCCTGGAGAACAGATTCTGCCGTTTTATAATGCTCTTAAAGACTCCAAATTAAATCATATTCTGGTAAGACACGAACAGGCAGCTATGCATGCGGCAGATGCATATTACAAATCATCTCATAAATTAAGTGCATGTGTAGCTACTGCAGCACCGGGAGCACTTAATTTTACAATGGCTCTGGCAGGAGCATATAAGGACAATGTGCCTCTTCTGGTTTTGACAGGAGACAATCCTACTGATTTGAGAAATGAGGATGTTTTTCAGTCACTTCCGACATCTGAAATTTTTAGAAATATTGTTGACGAAACATTCAATCCCTTAAACGGAACTGAAGCGGTATATGCACTAAGGGCAGCTATTTATAAAATCAGACACGACCCAAAAGGTCCGGTTCATATAAACTTGTCAAATGATGTCCTGTTAAGCGAGGAGTTTCAGGACTTTGATTTATGTTATTTGTGTGAAAATGATCTGTCAAATGTTAAAAAAGCCCAGAAATTAATAAACAAATCTAAAAAACCGCTCTTTGTATTGGGTTCAGGAGCAATATCACAAAGAAAAGTTTTAAAACTGATAGCTGAAAGTAATGGAATTCCGGTAGCAACTACTTTTAATTCAAAAGGAATAATAGATGAAAACAATCAGTTAAATCTGGGAATGGCAGGTACCAGAGGAACTCCCAGAGCAGATTATGCCATAAAAAATTCAGACTGTATCATAGCTTTAGGTGCAAGAGCTTCTGAAAGGACATTTGCTGCTTTGGATGAAATTGAAGATAAGCTGATTCATGTAAATATTAATAAAAAGCATCTTAAAGGAAATTATCCGATTCAGGGAAGTGTTGAAGACTTCTTATGTGAAGTAGACTTTAAAAAAGCAGACTGGCTAGATGAACTGTTGGAAATTGACAACAAAATGGCTGTTGAAGGTTTAGAGGATAAAACACTTCCGTTAAGACCTCAGGTGGCTATTAATGAAATTCTAAATCAGTATAAGGATAATATTATAATCGGTGATGCCGGAAGTCATATTACATGGGTAACTCTGCTTAAAAAATCCTCTGACTTTGGCCAGCTGCTGTTTCAGTCAGCACTTGGGCCAATGGGTTACGGAATTCCGGGAGCTATTGGAGCCGCAGTTGCAAATCCTGATAAAAAAATAATTGTAATCAACGGAGACGGAGATTTCCAGATGAATATTCAGGAACTGGCTACAATAAAAGAATATGACTTGAATATTTTAATTTTCATAATAAACAACTCACAATACGGCATTATAAGGCAGCATGAAGTTAATAAATATGATATGGAACCCTATCAGATAGATTTAAAAAATCCTGACTTTGTAAAAGTAGCTGAAGCATACGGATTAAAAGCAAAAAGGGCAGAAAAACTTGAAGATCTCCAGGATGTGGATGATTATGATATTGTAGATGTTGCTGTAAGGTTTGAAGATATTCCCCTTCCTAAATAAGGCACTCTTCAACAAATTTTTTTACAATATCTTCATATCCCAGGCAGTTGCCGTCAAATGAATAGTAATAGTATTCCTCATCCTGGTTATGGATAAATCCGACTGGTATCAGTTCATAACTGGCTATTTTATCTTTTAAGATAACTGCTTTTGATTTATAGATAAAATAAAAGTCATCATCACCAACAGCTATTTTTTTAAAGGTTAGTTTTTCATCCTTTTTGAAGTATTTGTCAAGCTTTTCCTTTTGGTGTTTTGCAAATCCTGAAAAATCATTTTTCATTTTTATCACCTCTGAAGGTTTTAATTAAAATCCTGATTTCTTTTTTGGAAATTAAACTGACAACAGGCAAAAGCAGCTTTAAAAGATTAATGTCAACATCCAAGCATCCTTTAAAATCAATTACAGGATCTCCAAAAACAGGTTCGGCACTTACTTTAGAAACAGGATATAATGTTTTAATAAATCCGTTAACAGCCCAGATATATCCTATATACTGCGCAGTGTCTGCATAACTGGCCAGTCCAAATTTAAGATGATTTTCTAATTTTGATACCTTGAGGGATTTGACGGTTTTTTTTAAAAAATCTGAAATGTAAGGCAAGGCATTTTTAAGAGGTTTCATTAAATTTTTAGACTCTTTTTCATCATCTTCGTCTTTTGAGGTTTCTTTTTCTTTTGAAGAATTATAAACAGTTATTTTTTTAAAAATATTTATTTTAATAATAGCTGAAAGTTTGCTTCCGGTTTTTTCAAAGCTAAGTGATATTCTAAGACCCATATATAAAAAAATAATAAGAATTAGGATGATTATAAGTAAAATCATTCCTAGGACGTATATGGTGTTCAAAATATCCCTTTTTTAAGTTTATTGTTCGTCTTCGGTAGTTGTAAACTCAGGTTCAATATATTCAGATTCATCGTAGTCATCTGAAGATTTTGAGAAGTAATTTTTAACAAGGTCAGAAACAATCAGTCCTAAATCAGACAATGCTTTGTTGGTTTCGGTTCCTTTAGTTAAGTTAACAACTTTAACTCCTTCTCCGCTTTTGGCATTTTTTGGAATAATTACCATGGAAACTGGTTCAACACCTGCACCTGCACCTACAGTATCGTTTCCGTCATTGCCCAGCATGTTTTCACAGGCTCCAAAACCTACTCCCATTCTCATTACTGGAATTAAAAATTGGTCTCCTGCATCAATAGGTTTTCCGACAACATTTTCAATACTGATAAGTTTACGTAATTCTTCTACACTTGTTTTAATATTTTCAGCCATATTTTGACACATCCATTTTTTTTAGTTAATTATAATTATTAGCTATCAAATATTAAATATTTTGTTTATTTAAAAAAAATTTCAGGCTTAATAATTTAACTATTATCAAGCCTATTTTATGAATTATTTTTACATTTTTAAGGAAGCTATTTGGTCTAAGGTGTCTTTAGGCAGTTTTCCTTTTTGAATTAGTGTTTTTATTTCGTTTTTTATTTCTGTTTCTTTCTTGTTTTCTCCTATATTTATTCCTTCAGTTTTTCCTTCTTTTATTCCTTCTTTTATTCCTTCTTTTCTGGCTTGGTCGTATAGTGTGTTTCTCATTTTTATTTCCTCCATTATTGGTTGTTGGTGTTCTTTTTTTATTACTTTGGAACATACTGCCTGTTGAATGTATTTGATGTTGTTAAGTTCGTCCATAGTTAATGTTGTTATTTTATTAGTTAATTGGGCGGTTTTCAATGTTATTTCTTCTGTTGTTTCATTGTAGCTTGTAAAAGGCATTAATTTCAAAGCAAGTATTTCTGTTCTGGTTAGTTTTTCGTTGTTTTCTATTTTTTTACTTATACTATTTATTTTTTCATTTCCGTCAATGTTTTTTAAGGATATGATTTTAATTTTAAAAACATTGTCTTTGCTGTATTGGTGGATGATCGGGTCTTTTGATATTGCCTGAACACAGATAATGTAGGTTTCAACAAAACAGCCGGTATATTCATGCAGCAATGCAGCATAAGCGAAAATTCTTTGTAGTTCCTTTTTTGTTGGAACTCTAGCCTGAAATTCCATATGGATATAAATTTTGTCTTTTGTTTTGCCTGCATAGTCCAGATGATATCTTTTATTTTTTAATTCCGTAAATTCTGTTTTGGCGGATTCTACAATTTCATAATCGATGTTCATAAAGTCCAACAGTTCATTTATTGAAGAGTTTGCTATTTCTTTTAATGTTATGTCCAGTAAGTGATAGTTAATGATTAAAACCCCCTGTTGCTTTTATTGGATATCCAATATCTTATTGATTTTTATAGTTTATAAATTGGTCAGTTTTTTCTAAAAACAATTTTACATTCTTAAATCAATAAAATAATGAATTTAAAGCAATTTTCTAATATTGGTTTTTATCGAGTATAGAAGAAATTTTTACTATTTTTTAAAATTTATCGAGTATAGTCGATAAAATTTTCATAGCTGTTGAAAAATGAATCAGTCATGTTTTGATGATATGCAACTCTAAAAATAATGATTTGTTTTAACATCAAATTTAAAAAAAGAAAAAAAGCAGAATCATAAGTATGATTCTGTAATGGATGCTACTCCGGCACCAGCATCTTCAATTGCACCGAGACCTTTTAAGGTCATTCCGATAGCTGCAAAGGTTTGTACCAATTCTTTGTAGGAAATATTTCCCATATGTCCTATTCTGAATATGTTTCCTTTTAAGTGGTCTTGTCCACCAGCTAATTCCACTCCGTATTTGTCACGGGTAGTTCCTCTGAATTCTGCATCAGTTACGCCTTCAGGCATTTTAACTGCAGTTACAGTAGCTGAGGATACTTTTTCATCTGCGAATAATTCTAAACCTAATGCTTTTGCAGCAGCTACACTAGCTTTAGCAGCTTTGTGGTGACGTGCAACTCTGTTTTCTAATCCTTCTTCCATAACCATTTTCAATGCTTCGTTCATAGCATAAGTTAGAGATACAGAAGGAGTGTATGGAGTTTGTGGCGGATTTTTGTCTCCACTTTTTTTAGCAGCCTGCATATCTAAGTAGAAAGTGTGGGAGTCTACTTTGTCTGCAGCAGCCCATGCATCGTCACTTAATGTAATGGCAGCCATTCCAGGTGGTGCTGCAATACATTTTTGGGATCCTGTAATACATACATCGATTCCGAATTTGTCTACATCAACATAGTCTCCTCCAAGGGAAGATACTGTATCTACAATGTAGAGTGCATCGTAGTCTTTCATTACTTTTCCAATTGCTTCAATAGGTGCTGCTACACCAGTTGAGGTTTCATTATGAACAACAGATACTGCTTTAATATCTTCATCAGCATCAAGAGCAGCTTTAATAGCTTCAGGAGTTACTGCAGTTCCCCATTCTACTGCTAATTCTTCGGTGGTAATTCCATGAGCATTAGCTATTTTCATGAAACGTTCTCCGAATTTTCCTCCTACAACATTTAAGATTTTTTCTCCGGAATTTACTACATTACTTATAGCTGCTTCCATTGCTGCAGTTCCAGATCCAGTTAATAAATAGGATTGGTTAGAGGTTTGGAAAACATCAGACATTAATTCACTGGTTTCAGTTAAGATTTCCCCATATTTAGCTCCTCTATGATTTACAACAGCTTGAGACATAGCGTTAAGTACTCTTGGGTGTACTGTTGTTGGACCTGGAAGCATTAATAAAATTTCATCCATTTAAAATTTCCTCCGTATGTAAAAATAAATTTTATGATTTAGCTTATGATAAAGCTATATAAATGTCTTATTTTTATAGTTTTTAAATATTGTGTAGTACATATAATATAACATGGATTTTTTTGGAAATGACAAATTGACTTTTAAAAGGGTATTTAACTATCTTTTGGGATTATGGTTCATAACTTTGGGGATAGGTTTTTCAATAAAATCTAATTTGGGAGCAACGCCAGTCAGTTCAATTCCATATACTTTAAATTTGATTTGGGGAATTGAAATAGGTAAAGCTACAATTATATTTCATGCAGTTTTAGTTTTGATAGAACTGATACTGTTGGGAAAGGACTTTAAGATTAAACACTTCCTGCAGGTCTTTGTGGGGGTGCTCTTCGGATATTTCACAACTTTTTCAGTTGGGCTGATGGGATTTATTCCGGATCCGACCAGTATCCTCTCTGAGCTGCTGCTGACATTTCTAAGCATATTCAGTGTGGCTTTGGGATTATTTTTCTATGTGCCTACAAACATTATTCCTGTATCTGTTGACGGGGTAACTCAGGCATTGGCCATTGCATTTAATATGCCTTTCTCAAAAACCAAGGTTGTTTATGATGTTAGCCTGCTTGTTATTTCTGTAATGCTTTGCTTTGTATTTTTAGGAGTAATTGGGGGCAGCATAGGTATTGGAACAATTCTTTCAGCTGTTTTTGTTGGAACTGTTTTGAAATATATCCATAAACTTAACAGCTATTTGACCGGAAAAACAATAGATTTTAAACAGATGTGGGGTATTTTAATGTGGATTAAACGAATTATCTTGTTTGTTGGAGGATTATTTGTAATGTCACTTGGAGTGGGCCTTTCAATAAAGTCTGGTTTGGGTGTTACGCCAATCAGCTCAATTCCCTACTCTTTGACACTGGCTTCAGGTGTAAATATTGGAATTACAACAATTATTTTTAATGCAATTCTTGTATTTTTGCAAATACCAATTTTAAAAAAGAGATTTAAAGCAAAAAGGCTTTTGCAATTAATCAATACAGTTATGTTCGGGTATTTTACAGATCTTTCACTGTGGATTTTATCTCCGATGCCGGGCCTGCCTTTGGATGTTAACTTTACACTGCTGATTGTAAGTATGTTTTTAATAGCTGTCGGTATTTTAATATATATGCCTGCAAACATTGCTCCTCTTCCTGGTGAAGGAGTTGTGGAGGCCATATCTTTGGCATATAATAAACGATTTTCCAAAGTCAAAGTATGTTTTGATACATCAATGGTTGTGTTATCTTTAATCATTTGCGGACTCTTTACATCGGATATTTTTGGAAGTGTGAATATAGGTACAATTCTTGCAGCAATATTCATTGGAATTATTATAAGATATCTTACAGAATTGTATGAAAAAATAACCGGAAAGTCAATTACAGTAGTTAATAAAGAAAATTAGGGGTATGAAAGAATTAAAATTACAAAAGAGTTAATTAAAAGAATAATATATTATATAATCGGTGTATGCATACTGTCTTTTGCAGTAGGGGTTTCAATCAAATCTGAATTGGGAGTTACTCCAATCAATTCAATTCCTTATGCAATAGCTTTAATTGCAAATATTGATGTGGGGCTTTCATCAGTTTTATTTTATCTGGTAGTTATTTTTATACAAAAACCAATTTTGAAAGACAAGTATCATCCGAAAAGACTTCTTCAGCTTGTTAGTGCTTTTTTATTCGGATACTTTGTCGATTTTTCATTGTGGGTAATGGCACCGATTCAGAACCTTTCATTAATGGGCAAATTTTTAATGCTTGCATTAAGCATAGTTCTTATAGCTGTAGGGATTTTAATAATGATGCCTGCAAATATTGCACCTCTTCCTGGAGAAGGTCTTATAGAGGCAATAGCCATAGCTGCAGATAGGAAATTCTCATCAGTTAAAATATGCATTGATTCATCAATGGTGATAATAACAGTTATTTTATGCTGGATATTTTTAGGTGATGTTTTGGGAAGTGTAAGTGCAGGTACAATAATCTCGGCTGCATGTACAGGTTTTGTTGTAAGGCAGTTTCATGATTTGTACAGATATTTTACAGGTAAGGACATTAGAGTTGTTAATAAGGAATAAAAAATATTAATAATTTGCAACTAAATTCATATGTAAAGGTGTTTTAAAATGGATTTTGGTCTTTGGGAAACTTACTATAGGAAAATATTGGATGATTTCGGATTTGAAAGAAAAGATGATGAAAAAACTGCCCAGGTATTGGATGACATTCTTTTTGAGCAAGGCTGTTTAACACTGGAGGATTTGCATGAAAAAGTAGATTTTTCCACTAAATTCATAGTATTTGGAGCAGGTCCTTCTCTAAAAGAGCATATTAAAAAAATAAAAGAAAACTATGATTTGATAGATTATGTTTTAATAGCTGCAGACGGGGCAACAACAGCTCTGGTTGAAGAAAAAATAGTCCCGGACATAATAGCTACTGATTTGGACGGTAAAATAAATGATATTTTATATGCAAATGCACATGGTGCAAGTTTAGTTATTCACGGTCATGGAAATAACATGGATGCAGTACGAAATTACACTCCATTTTTCGATAATGTTTTAGGAACAACACAAGCTCAGTCACATGGAAACCTCTATAATTTTGGAGGATTTACAGACGGGGACAGGGCAATGTTTTTAGCTATTGCACTTGGAGCCAGTGAATTGACATTGGCAGGAATGGATTTTGGAGATGTTGTAACCAAATATTCAAGACCGAATATTGCAGAAGAGACTGCAAAGGCTGATGAAATCAAAACAAAAAAATTGAAGTATGCAGAATTGTTTACAAAGTGGATTGACGATAATGAGGACGTTAAAATTATTAATTTAAAGTCATAATAATTTTTTTATAATAGTTTAAATATAAATGATAAGTATGGGAATTGAAGATATTTTAATGCATGATGAAAGTCTTTTTCAAAATATAAATGCTTTTGATCCAGATTATGTGCCTCCAAATTATAATTATAGGGACAGGCAAATGGAAGCTATGGCAATGGCAATCAGACCGGCTATAAGTGGAGGTCAGCCATCAAATTCCGTTGTTTTAGGTTCATGTGCAACCGGAAAAACAACAGCTATCAGAAAAGTATTTGAATTAGTTGAAAAGACTACAGAAAAAGTTGTTTGTGTTTATATAAACTGTCAGCTTCATACAACACGTTTTGGAATATTTTCACAAATATACAAAAAGCTGTTTGGCCATATTCCTCCGGAAACAGGAGTTCCATTTTCAAGAATTTATGACCAGATCATGCATAAACTTCAATCAGATAAAAAAGCATTAATCGTTGCATTGGATGATGTCAATTATTTGTTCCAAAGTAAGGCAGCTAATAAAGTATTTTATGATTTGTTAAGAGCATATGAAGAATATCCTGGTGTTAAAACCGGAATTTTTGCAATATTGTCTGATCTGGAATTCAGATATGCCTTTGATAAAAACGTAAACACGGTTTTCATACCTCAGGACATTACATTTCAGCCATATACCTACTCAGAAATTGAAGATATATTAAGAGACAGGGTAAATGCAGGATTTTTCCCTGGAGTAATGGGTGATGAAATATTGGAATTGGTAGCTATGCATACCTATGATGTAGGTGATTTAAGAGTAGGTATCAATCTTTTACGCTCTTGTGGTAATATTGCTGAGGCTGATGCCTCTAGAGAAATCACTGAAGAACATTTCCAAAAAGCAGTTGATTCTTTAGTTTCAGTGCAAATCTCAGAAACTTTAAAATCATTAAATGGCACCGAAAAGGCATTATTAAAAATAATTTCAGATTCAGATAAGATTTTCACAGCTGGAGAATTATCTGAACTGTTTAAAGAAAAAGAAAATGTAAGTTATGCTACCTTTAACAGAACCCTTGAAAAATTGGAGTTTTTAAGATTAGTTGATACAAAATTCACAGGAAAAGGATCAAGAGGAAATTCCAGAGAAATTATTTTACGTTTTAACCCATGTGATTTCAAATTATGAAATTCATTTCCATCTTTTAAGTTGTGGAAATGCTTCATTTAACATTTTTCTAGCTGTTTTTTCATCCATATCTGTATTTTCGACAGTTTTCGGAACACAAAAATCAATCATTTCTTCCATAGATATATCTGCTGTAAATTCACCATTTTCATAGCAGTAAATGCAGTAATCTTCGTTTTTACTGCCGTCTTTGTTGCTGCCGTATAATTCTTCAGTCATAGGCATTGCACATGACTGACAAAACTTCATATCTGAATCAAATTTCATATTAATCATCTCTGTAACATTAGATTTTTGCATGGGTCAACCTGTTTTGATCTAATGCTTTTTCTGCGCCAAGGGTTTGGTAGCATATAATCAGAAAAAACCAATTATACTAAATTGGGATTTTGCGCAGTTACAACAGAGATTATTGATAAAAGCAATACCATCATTATAACAAGTATCACCATGCAAGCTTGAATATTATAGTTACTATATTCTATTTCATCCATTATAGAACTTTTCTTTCTTAAATCAGCTTTTATTGTGGTATCTGAATTTTTTAACATTTCTATCACATCGCTAAATTAATATTGTTTGAAAGTGTAATATAAAGAAAGAGAGACACCCCATTTGAAAAGTAATATTTTAGGAAAAAAACTATGAAAAAATTTGAATTTTTTGATGTAACTGCAGATATTGGATTTTATGCATATGGAAACAACTTAAACGAAGCTTTTGAAAATGCAGGATTGGCATTATTTAATATAATTTCCAAAACAGATAATATAAATCCAATAACTTCCAAATCATTTGAAATAACCTCAGAAGACAAAGTTTCATTATTATATGATTTTTTAGAGGAACTTTTATTTTTGCATGAAATAGAATTCATGTTATTTTCAGAATTTAAAGTCATGATTGATAAAATAGATGATGGATATCACTTAAATGCAACAATTGAAGGCGAAGATATTAATTGGGATAAACATTACCGCGGCGATGAAGTTAAGGCAATAACATTTCACAAAATGAATATTGTTGAGGGGAATGCTGTAAAACTTTCAGCAATTGTTGATTTATGAAAACATATATAATGAATTATAGTTAAATAATTAAATATGCAAAGAAGAAAATCAGTTTCAAGAATATTTGAACTAATTGTAGGTGGCTTAGGGGCACTTGTAAGTTTGGTTTCTAGTTCATTTATTTTATTGATTGGAAGTTTTGGATTTGGAGCAACATCCTTTTTAGGACTTATAGCTACTCTTGGATCATTTTTAGGTATTTTTGCATCTATTCATGTATTTAAAGATAGTGATGTTGGAGGATTCCTGTTTATTGTTTCTGCAATCTTGGTTCTGCTGGGATCTACTTTCTTTGGTGTTCTTGGAGCATTGCTGCTGTTGGTTGCAGGAATATCTGCTTTATTTAGAAAATAAAAATTTTCTTAATAAAGCTTTTGTAAATAAACAATTAATCTTTAAGAGATTTTATTTTTCTCAATTTGCCGGTGAGGTTTATGGCCTCATTTAACTTGTTTTTTTAGACTGTAAAAAAGAGGTTTTTTGCTGCCGATTTTATCTTTTGGAGTAATTTTTTTATTAATTTCATTCTATTTTCTACCAAAAAATTATTTATTGTCCTATTATAAATATTATAAAATAGTTTGTGATTTTTATGAGTATTAAAGATAACATTAAAAAAGTTAGAGATAACGTCTACGAAGTTCCAGGAAGCGTTAATAAAAAAATGAGAGCTTCTGGAAGATTGTATCTTGATGATGAAAGTTTTGAAGCTTTGGAAGATGGGGCTATTGACCAGATTGTAAATATTGCATGTCTTCCAGGTGTTCACAGATATGCAATCGGTCTGCCTGACATTCATTTCGGATATGGATTTCCAATAGGTGGGGTGGCAGCATTCAATGAAAAAAATGGAATTGTCTCTCCTGGAGGAGTAGGTTTTGACATTAACTGTGGAGTCAGATTAATAAAAACCAATCTTAAACAAGCAGACATTGAAGACAAGCTTGATGAATTAATTGAAGCATTGTTTAAAAACATTCCGTCTGGTGTAGGAAGCAAAGGAAAAATCAAGCTTAAAGAAAATGAAATAGATGATGTTTTAAATTTCGGAGCTGAATGGGCTGTAGAAAATGGCTACGGGTGGAAAGAAGATTTGGAAGTTTTAGAAGAAAACGGAAGAATCAAAGAAGCAGACTCAGCTAAAGTCAGTGACAAAGCTAAAAGAAGGGGAATACCTCAACTTGGTTCTTTAGGTTCTGGAAATCACTTTTTAGAAATTCAGGTTGTTGATGAAATATATAATGATGAAGTGGCTGGTGTATACGGACTTGAAAAAGGAATGGTTGTAATAATGATTCACAGCGGTTCAAGAGGCTGCGGACACCAGGTATGTTCTGATTATTTAAGAGTAATGGATAAAGCTTATAAAAATCACCAAATAGATCTTGCAGACAGACAACTGGCCTGTGCACCATTTGATTCAAGGGAAGCTCAGGACTACTTAAAAGCTATGTATGCTGCAGCTAATTATGCATGGGCAAACAGACAGATGATGACTCATTGGATAAGGGAAACCTTTGAAGACATTTTAGGAAAATCAGCTAAAGATATGGAAATGGACATTGTTTATGATGTAGCTCACAACATTGCTAAACAGGAAACACACAAATTCAAAGGCAATGACATTAAACTGGTGGTACACAGAAAAGGAGCTACCCGTGCATTCGGACCTGGAAGTGAAGAAATTCCTGAAAAATACAGGGAAGTGGGTCAGCCGGTATTGATTCCTGGAACAATGGGAACAGCATCTTATGTATTGCATGGAACACAAACAGCAATGGAAGAAACATTCGGATCCACTGCACATGGTGCAGGAAGGGTTTTATCAAGGTCACAGGCTAAAAAAGACTACAAACCTGAAGAAATCAAAAACACTTTGGCTGCAAACGGAGTAAAAATCAGAGCTACAACTGAAAATGTAATAGCTGAAGAGGCACCTGGTGCATACAAAGATGTGGACAGTGTAGTTAAAATATCTGACAGTACAGGAATAGCTAAACTTGTTGCAAAAGTAAAACCGTTAGCTGTTACAAAAGGATAAGATAAGATGATTGGAATTATTGGCGGCAGCGGAGTTTATGAAATAACTCAGAAGGCAGACAGTGTTGAAAAAAAGTTAGTCAAAACAGACTATGGGGAAGTTGAAGTTTCTATTTTGGATATATTCAATAAAACAGTAGCTTTTATTCCAAGACATGCTGCAGGACACAGTATCCCTCCACATAAAATCAATTTCAGAGCTAATATTGATGCACTTAGAAATGTAGGTGTTACACAGATAATAGCTACCAATTCTGTTGGGTCTATGAATCTGGAAATGCCTCCTGGATCATTTGTCATTCCCGATGACTTTTTAGATTTTACAGAAAACAGGGATAAGACATACTTTGAAGACCACGTTGTTCATGTAGATGTAACTGAACCTTATTGCAGTCGTCTAAGGGATATAATGGCTGACTGCGGAGAAGTTATTACTGGCGGAACATATGTGTGTACACAGGGACCCAGATTTGAAACACCTGCTGAAATCAAAATGTTCAAACTTCTTGGAGGGGATTTGGTAGGTATGACTGGAGTTCCTGAAGTAACATTGGCTCGTGAAAGGGCAATTTGTTACAACTCCATTTGTATAGTTTCAAATTATGCATCAGGCATTTCTGAAGATAACTTGACCATTGATGAAGTATTTGAAATGGTTAAGGCTAAAGAATCAGATTTGCTTGAATTGATTTATGAAATCATCAGGAATTTAGACGACGATTTTGATTGTCCTTGTCGCCATGCTTTAAATGGTGCTGAAGTTTAAATTCTTTTTTCAAAAAGATTTATTATTTATTTAACAAAATTTTATTTAGGTTGATGTTATGGCAAAAGTTATATTATTAAATTCCAGTCCTCGAGCTAACAGTAACACTCAGGATGTTCTGGAAGTTTGTGCTGAAGAAATTGAGAAAAATGGTGTTGAAGCTGAAATCATATCCTTAAGAGGAAAACAGATACAGTCCTGTGTTGCATGTAACGGATGTGCAAAAACAGGAAATTGTGTTTTAAATGACGGTTTGGATGAAATCATTGAAAAAATCAGACAGGCTGACGGATTTATTCCTGCAGCACCAGTTTACTTCGGAACTGCAAGAGGAGACATAATGGCTGCTCTTCAAAGGATAGGTAAAGTTTCAAGAGGAAACGACAAATTTTTAGAATGGATGGTTGGAGGCCCTATTGCTGTTGCAAGACGTGGAGGACAGACTTTAACCTTACAGGAAATGACAATGTTTTTCCCGATTAACAATATGATAATAGCCGGAAGTACTTACTGGAACATGGTATTTGCAGGTCCTGAAGGTACAGCTTTAGATGACAGTGAAGGAATAGCCACTATTAAGTTATTTGGTCAGAATGTTGCCAATATAATTAAAAAATTAGTTGATTAAAATGAGAATTGCACTTGCATCTTCCAATGGAGATATTGTTGATTTGCATTTAGGAAAAGCAGTATCATTAGTTATTTATGATGTAGTTGACAATGACTTTGATTTTGTTGAAACAAGAAAATTGGCTATTGATAAGGACGCCAAACATCAGGGCGGTGATGTTATTCAAGAATGCAATGACTGTGATGTTATAATTTCTACAAAATACGGATTCAAATCCAAAATTAAGGCAGAGGATGCAGGAATTAAGCTGGTTAGTGATGAAGGTCCTGTTGAGGAAGTTTTACAAAGATATATTGATCACTACAATTTCATGAATAGCTGATTTTCTCTTTTTTATTTTTTTAACAAGTTTTATATATGATAGTCACGATATTATTATTATTATTATAGACTTATGTACTATTGTTTTGGGAGTGCTTATTGCACTTGTAATATTTTCTGTTTGCGGATAATATGGAAAATAAAACAAATATTGTAATATTGGTTGTTGTATTAGCTGTTTATGGCTTGAATCAGCTGGTTTTGAAGAATTTGGGAATTCCATTTTTCAATAATTATCTCAATGATCTGCTGGCTGTGCCATTATTTTTCGCTTTAATAAACAGCATTTCATTATACAGGTCAAATATGCAGGTGACATCCTTAAAATATCTGACTTTAATTACAATATTTCTATCTTTTTTAGGTGAGTACATAGCTATTTTTTTAAGACCTGGAAGTGTTTCTGACTGGTGGGATGTTGTGTGTTATTTTATAGGAATGTTTGTATATTACTTAATTACAAATATAATAGTTAAGCCTATATAGTTCAGAAGGTAGAACGATTGACTCGTAATCAATAGGTCTGGGGTTCGATTCCCCATGTGGGCTTTTTAAAAAATCAATTGGAGGTTGCTTTAATGGAATCTAAAGATTTGATTATAATAATCTGTGCAATTATTGTCGGGGCATGCATTATAGCATTTGCAATTGCTTTTGCTGATGATATCCATGATGATGAAGACGATACTGTGTCTACTAACTGCACTGCTGAAAATCTAACCAATAATACAACTGTAAACACAAGTGACAACACTAAGCCGAATTCAGGAGTTTATGTTGTAAGTGAAGTGGTAAAATATAATTATCAGGCAGATGACGGCAGCTATTATCGTGAAGTAACTTATTCTGATGGTGGTTTTAGACAGTACAATACGTCTAGCGGAAAATTAATCGGGTCCAGCTATGCTTCAGACCAGAAATATTTGCCTAGTATGGAATAAGGAGTTTTAATACTCCTTATTTTCCAACTAGTGTTATGAAATCATATTTTTATTTTGTTTTAATGTGTTTTTACTATTTTAAAATGATATTATAATCATTCTTTTTGTTTAAGTTTGTAATAACTAAGGTTATAAATTATATGGAATAAATGTTTAGTCATTTAACAAGCTTTATATATCATGAAGAAAAGAAGTAATAATAACCTTTAAGGGCGGGTTTTAATAATTTAAAACTTTATAATGTATTATTCTTTAAAATAAGTGAGTAAAACTCACAGTAGTCGATTAACGGATTATAAAACTATAATCAATTATAATCTTATTTTATATTCTGTATTGTGTTTAATTTAACAGATACGGTATTTGGTGGACTATTTTTAAATTTACTATAGCGATAGCTATATTTTTAACGATAATAAAATTTACGGAAAAACTATAAAAGGTTGATATAATGGCAAAAGCAAAAGCAAGACGTAGAGTACGTGACACATGGAAAGAAAAATCCTGGTATACTATTAAAACACCAGTAAACTTTGAAGACAAAGAAATTGGAGAAACTCCAGCAAGAGACCCTGATTATCTCATCGGTAGGGGAGTAGAAGTTACTATGAGGGAATTGTCTGGTGACTTTTCCAAACAATACATCAAACTCAGGTTTGAAATTGATAATGTAGCAGGAGATGTTGCAAACACCAAATTTACTGGTCACAAAACTACTACTGATTATGTAAGAAGCATGATTAGAAGAGGAACCAGTAGAATCGATGCTTCTTCTGTTGTTAAAACTAAAGATGATCGTAAAGTTAAACTTCATGTACTTGCAGTAACTACCAGAAGAGCTAAATCTTCCCAACAAAAATACATGAGACAAGTTATCAATGATTTATTAGCTGAAACTGCAGCAGAAAAATCTTTCGATGAATTAATAAAACTTGTTGTTAACGGTAAATTAGCATCTGAAGTTTATCACAATGCTAAAAAAATCTACCCTCTTAAAAGAGTGGAAATTATCAAAAGTAAAGTATTAAACTAAATACTTTTACTTATTTTTTTTCATTTCATTATATCACAATGTTATATTTCATTGTAAAAAAATAATAAATTAAAACTCCACATTTGGTACAGTTTTTTCATCTTCAGGAATTTCAATAAAGTTTGCAGTTTTAAATCCGAATAACTGTGCAACTAAATTGCTTGGAAATTGTTCACAGCTGTTGTTGTAGACTAAAACATAATTATTGAAGCTTTCTCTATAAATGGCTATTTTATTTTCACTGTCGCTTATTTGTCTTTGCAAATCCAAAAAGTTTGAATTGGCTTTTAGTTCAGGATACTTTTCAGCTATTGCAAATAGATTAACAAGACTTCTGGATAGCTGGGAATTTGATTTCTGTATGTCTTCTATATTTCTTGCATTCATTAATGAAGCTCTGGCCTGACTTACCTGAGTAAATGTGTTATGTTCGTGTTTTGCATAACCTTTAACAACTTCCACAAGATTTGGAATTAGGTCGGTTCTTCTTTTTAACTGAACATCAATTTTACTCCAGGAATTTTTTACCCTGTTTCTTTCAGTTACTAAGTCATTGTAAATTGAAATGATGTAGTTAATGATTCCTGCAATTATTATTAAGGTAATTAAAACATAAATGAAACTTCCTGGAATTGCAAATCCAATTTCAAAACTTACAAATAAGATAGCCAGTACGATAATTATTTTATATAATGTTCTCATAGAATAAATTATGGTTAATATATTATATTAATTATATGGTTAAATTAGGTAGCTTTTTATATTATCCTTTAGAAATATTATTGTGTTGATAATATGGTTGAAAAGTTAATAATGATTAATTGGGGTTATGTTCTAATCCTGTTTTTATTGGGATTCTTAACATACAAAAGAAAATCCTTAGATGCTCTTGGATCAGTTGTTATGATTATTATGGGAGTTATCATTATTTTCTCAGCAGGATTTAACTGGTTATTATTAATTTTAATATTCCTTATTTTAAGTCTGGCGGCTACAAAATTCTCAAAATCCTATAAAAAATCTTTAGGGGAATTTGAAGGTAGAAGAACTTCTAAAAATGTTATTTCAAATGGTATTGTAGCAGTTATGATGGCTGCATTTGGAGGTTATTACTTATCATTTGTCGGAGGATTTATTGGGGCAATAGCTACTGCAACAGCAGATACTTTAGCCAGTGAAATAGGAGTATTGCATCAGCCTAGATTAATTACTACTTTTAAAAAGGTTGAACCTGGAACTGACGGCGCAGTATCTGTTTTGGGAACTGTTGCAGGTATGATTGGTGCAGCTATTGTTGGTATTTGTGCTTATTTGCTTGGAATTATTAATGATCCTGTTTTAGCTATTATTTTAGCAGTTATTCCTGGAACATTAGGTTGTTTTATGGACAGTATCCTTGGAGCAGTCTTTGAAAGAAAAGATCTGCTTACAAATGAACATGTAAATCTTATAGCTACTATTACTGGAGCTTTAATCGGTATTTTACTTGTTTAATTAATTATTTTAATAAGTTAAAACAGATAGTAAATCATGTCTGTAGCAGAGTTTAATTTTGATATTGCTGTTTCAACACTTATTGCAGTAATTATTGCGGTATATTATAAATGCAGGTATGGTGATGAGATTTTTAAGGATAAACGTACCTGGGTTAAGATACTCGCACTGTTTTTTGTTGCAAATTTAATTAAAGTTTTAATTAAACCTTTAATAGGTTTCTAAAATCTGATTTTTTTAAATAATTTTATAACTATTGAAAAATATATTTAAAAGTATTATATTAAGGTGACATTATGAAGGGAATAGTTTTAGTTATGGATGGTATGGGGGACCGTCCACTTAAAGAATTTGATAATCAAACCCCTCTCCAAGCAGCCAATACTCCGAATATGGATGAAATGGCTAAAAATGGTATAACTGGAATTATGGATTCAATAGCTCCGGGAATTATACCTGGCAGTGACACTGCTCATTTGTCTATTTTAGGTTATGACCCTTATGAAGTATACACAGGAAGAGGTCCTTTTGAAGCGGCTGGTGTTGGAGTAGATGTTATTCCTGGAGATATTGCATTTAGGTGTAATTTCTCAACAGCTGATGAAAAGGGTATAGTTACTGACAGACGTGCAGGAAGAATCAGAGAGGGAACTCATGAAATCGTTGAAGTGTTAAATACAATGGTTTTGGAAGATTATCCTGATATTAAAATTATTTTTAAGGAATCAACTGGTCACAGAGCAGTTTTAGTATTAAGAGGTGAAGGTCTATCTGATAAAGTAAGTGATGCGGATCCTAAAGTGGAAGGAAACAAACCTAAAGAAGTTATACCTTTAGAGGATTCAGTTGAAGCTAAAAAAACTGCAGATATTTTAAATAAATTGGTAGTTAAATCTTATGAAATGATTAAAGACCATCCTGTTAATTTGGAAAGAATAGAAAACAATGAACCTCCTGCAAATATTATAATTCCACGTGGTGCAGGTGAAGTTCCGGTTGTAGAAGCTTTAAATGACAAATATGAAGTTAATTCTGCATGTATTGCTGAAACTGGTCTTATTATGGGAATAGGAAGATTTGCCGGTATGGATATTATTGAAATGGAAGATGTTACTGGTGGAATTGACACCAATTTGGAAAATATCAGAGACACAATTATTGACCAGGTTAAAAATTCAGACCATGACTTTTTCCTGATAAATATTGATGGGGCAGATGAAGCAGGTCATGACGGGCAGGCTGTTGAAAAACGTGACTTCATTGAAAAAGTTGACAGGGTTGTTATGAGTGAACTTAAAAAACTTGAAGATGTTTATATTTTCTTGACTGCGGATCATTCAACTCCAATTTCTGTTTTAAACCATTCCGGAGATCCTGTGCCGGTTATTATTACAGGACCTGAAGTAAGAGTGGATGATGTTTGTGAATACTCCGAAGTAGCTGTTGCAAAAGGAGGGCTTTGCAGAATTAGAGGAGCAGACGTTATGAACATCATGATGGATTTAATGAACTATGCTCATAAGTTTGGAGCTTAAAAGAGTTGATTCAATGGCTGTTAAAAAACTGTTCGGAACTTCTGGAATTCGGGGGAAAATAAACTCTGAAGTTACATGTGAACTTGCATTAAATGTCGGTAAATCATTAGCTTGTTATTTGGGTAATGAAGGAACTGTAGTTTTAGGTTATGATACAAGAACTACTAATATAATGCTTGACCAGGCTATTTGTGCAGGTTTGCTTGAAAGCGGAGTAGATGTAATTAAAATAGGGATGGTTCCAACTCCTTTGGTAGGTTATGCTACTGATAAATTAGGTGCTGATGCCGGAGTAATGCTGACTGCATCACATAATCCTTCACAGTACAATGGAATTAAAATTTGGAATGCTAACGGAATGGCATACACTTCAGCTCAGGAAGCTAAAATTGAAGAAATCTACTCAAATGAATCTTACACTTCAGTAAGCTGGGATAAAGTAGGTAGCTTAAGAGTTAATGAAGAAATTAAAGGAAGATATATTGATGATCTGGTAGGTATGGTAAATATCAAGCCAGGTTTAAAGGTTGTCATTGATTGTGCTTCAGGTGCAGGAAGTGAAATATCTCCTTTGGTATTTAGAAAAGCGGGCTGTGAAGTAACAACTCTTAATTCTCAGCCGGACGGTTTTTTCCCAGGAAGAAATCCTGAACCGAATGCAGAAAATCTGCAAAATCTGATGAAAACTGTAGTAGCTATTGGTGCAGACCTTGGAATTGCACACGACGGAGATGCAGACAGAATGATTACAATTGATGAAAATGGTGATATTTCCCCATTCGATTCTTTACTTGCATTAATGTCTAAAGAATTTGACGGAGACATAGTTACTACTGTAGATGCAGGTTTATGTATGGATGAATCTGTAAAAGGTAATGTTTTAAGAACTAAAGTCGGAGATGTAAATGTAGCCGAAGTCATAATCGAAAAAGATGCTGCCTTTGGAGGGGAACCTTCCGGAACCTGGCTGCATCCTGATTTTTGTATGTGTCCTGACGGTATACTTTCAGGTTTAAGGATGGCAGAACTTGTATCAAACAAAGGCAAATTGTCCGAATTGCTTTTAGAGATTCCGTCTTACCCGAATATTCGTGAAAAAATAATCTGTTCTAAAGAAGCCAAAACAGCCGTTATGGAAAATATGGAAGATTTATTAAAAGACAGTTTTGATGATATTAAGGAAATTAATTCTATTGATGGTGTCAGATTAACTTTCAATGACGATAGCTGGGTTTTAGTAAGGCCTTCAGGAACTGAAGATTATATTAGAATAACTTTAGAGTCTAAAGACAGCACAAAAGCTCAAGCCATTAAAGAAACCTGTGTTAAAATCATAAAAGAAAATATTTAAATTCTTTTTCATGCAGCGGATTACTGCATGTT
>ERZ1034984.1161-NODE-1161-length-26400-cov-29.734485_pt1 | contig 26400 bp, 21 predicted proteins | sample MGYA00520589_ERZ1034984 | MGnify/ENA primary metagenome ERZ1034984 (study PRJEB33766, sample SAMN09781790) | gut metagenome | biome: gut microbiome | host: Homo sapiens | place: Madagascar | study: EMG produced TPA metagenomics assembly of the PRJNA485056 data... | reverse complement strand
GCCAGCCCTCTTGACAAGAAACTAATATGTTGAATTTTGAATTTGAGCCAAAATGAAGCTGGTATGTTGTGAGGCGGCAAATGGTAATGGTGGGACTGATAGCAACTTCAACATCCAGTGGAATCAAGGAGATGGACAGTAACTACATAGAATTGATGAACAAAAACTGAAACCGTTTTTTATCAGCTTTTTTTGCGGGTGGCGATATCCTGAAAGCAGAAATAATCCGGCTGGTGGCGCGACTGCGTATACTCAAACAGCAATCCATCGGAGTTGAAGGTCTGGTTGACCACGACAGCTACGCAGTCATAGCCGTCCATATCCAGCAGTTTTTCGTCCCGGACGGTGGCATGCTCCACCGTGATGCGCCGTTTGCTGGTGATGATTTGCATTCCGAGCACATTTTCAATAAAATCATAGATGGAATGGGATGCGATTTCCTCCGTCAGTCCGGGCACAAATTCCTTCAAAAAATAGTTGATGTCCAGAATCAGTGCTTTTCCGTCCAGATAGCGCACGCGCTGCACCGCCCACAGTTCGTCGCCCTCAGAAAATCCGCTTTCCGCAGCAAACTGCTCGGTTGCAGTGATCGTCTCAAACCGAATGACACGGGTAACGGCTTGCAGATGGTTGCGGCGGGCTGTCTCTTGAAAGGTCTCGATGCCGCCTATGGTAAAGGTGGTTTTGCCCACCGGTTGATAGATGACCCGAACGCCCCGTCCCTGCATGGACTGCACATAGCCGTCGGCGATCAGCTCCGCAATTGCACGGCGCACCGTGTTGCGGGAGCAGTTGTATTCCTCGATCAGCGTATTTTCACTGGGAAGCAGGGACTGGTACGGATAGTCCTGTGCTTCGATGCGCTTTTTGATGCTGCGGTAGATGCCCTCATACTTTGCTTTCGGCATGGTGATACCCCTCAACTTGTTCAAACATTTACTTTAGTATACCGTGATTGCGTCTGAATTTCAAGGCGTTTTCTTGTCTGAGATGCCAAAAATCTTCAAGAGTTCCATATTTTTTTGTAAATCCGATTGACTTGTCTGAACAAGCTGGCTATACTGAAGCTACAAGATAAGCTTGTTTGAACAAGTTGAACAACCTATCGAAAAATCAAGGTAAAGGAGAAGAACATCATGGGTAAATATCAAGAAGATGCAAAGCTGCTTCTCGAATATGTGGGCGGCAAAGAAAACATTGCGGCGGTGTCGCATTGCGTATCGCGTATGCGATTTGTCCTCAACGATCCCGCCAAGGCGGACGTTGCCAAGATCGAGGCACTGAAATCCGCCAAGGGCACTTTCACCCAGGCGGGCCAGTTCCAGGTCATCATCGGCAACACGGTCAGCGATTTCTACAATGATTTCATCGCAGTCTCCGGCATTGACGGTGTGTCCAAGGATGCCGTCAAGAGCGCAGCCAAGCAGAACCAGAACGCATTGCAGAAGGTCATGAGCGTGCTTGCGGAGATTTTTGCCCCGTTGATTCCCGCCATCATCACCGGCGGTCTGATCCTTGGCTTCCGCAACTGCATCGACAGCATCTACTTCTTTGAAAACGGCACCAAAACCTTGTGCAATATCAGTCAATTCTGGACCGGCGTAGACAGCTTCCTGTGGCTGATCGGCGAGGCCATCTTCCATATGCTGCCGGTCTGCATCTGCTGGTCCGTTACCAAAAAGATGGGCACCACCCAGAGCCTTGGCATCGTGCTGGGCCTGACGCTGGTTTCCGGGCAGTTGCTCAATGCCTACGGTGTGGCTTCTACTGCGGCGGCAGATATCCCCAAATGGGACTTCGGCTTCTTCACCGTGAACATGATCGGCTATCAGGCGCAGGTCATCCCGGCCATCCTCGCGGCGTTCACGCTGGTGTATCTGGAACGGTTCTTCCGCAAGATCTGCCCGGCGGTCATCTCCATGATCGTGGTGCCGTTCTGCAGTCTGGTGCTGTCTGTTATCATTGCACACACCGTGCTCGGTCCCATCGGCTGGAAGATTGGTTCTGTCATCTCCGATGTGGTCTACGCGGGCATTTCCGGTTCCTTCCGCGTGGTGTTCGGTGCTATCTTCGGCTTTGTGTATGCACCGCTGGTCATCACCGGCCTGCACCACATGTCCAACGCCATTGATATGCAGCTGATCGCCGACTTCGGCGGCACGATGCTGTGGCCCATGATCGCACTCTCCAACATCGCACAGGGTTCTGCCGTGCTGGGCATGATCTACTTGCAGCGCAAAAACGCTGCTGCACAGGAAGTCAATGTTCCTTCCTGCATCTCCTGCTATCTGGGTGTTACTGAGCCGGCCATGTTCGGTGTCAACCTCAAGTATCACTTCCCGTTTGTCTGCGGCATGATCGGCTCCGCCGTGGCCGCTGTGGTCTGCGTGTTCACCTCCACCACCGCAAACGCCATTGGCGTGGGTGGCATCCCCGGCATCCTGTCCATCCAGCCTGCTTATATGCTCAGCTTTGCCGTGTGTATGCTGATCGCTATCGTGGTTCCTTTTGTGCTGACCGTCATCATTGGCAGGAAAAAAGGAATTGCCTGATTTTCAAGAATTGCGAGGTGCTTGCAATGGAAGCACTCAAGGATAAAGTAGTTTACCAGATTTACCCGAAATCCTTTTACGATACCAACGGCGATGGTCTGGGCGACCTGAAAGGCGTCACGGCCAAGCTGGATTATCTGGCCGACCTCGGCGTGGATTACCTATGGCTGACCCCGTTTTTTCCCTCGCCGCAGCGGGACAACGGCTATGACGTGGCGGATTACCGCGCTATCGACCCGCGCTACGGCACGATGGAAGATTTGGAAGAACTCATCCGCGAGGCGGACAAGCGCGGCATTGGCCTGATGTTGGATATGGTGTTCAACCACACCTCCACCGAGCATGCATGGTTCCAGCGGGCACTGGCCGGTGAGAAAAAGTATCAGGATTACTACATCTTTAAGAACGGAACCCCGGACAATCTGCCTACAAACTGGGTGTCCAAGTTCGGTGGCCCGGCATGGCAGTATGTGCCGCAGCTGGGCAAGTGGTATCTGCACCTGTTCGATGTGACACAGGCAGACCTGAACTGGGAGAACCCGGCGGTGCGGGAAGAAATGGCCGACATCCTCCGTTTCTGGAAGGCGAAGGGAATCAAGGGATTCCGCTTTGATGTGGTCAATCTGATTTCCAAACCGGAAGTGTATGAGGACGACTTTGCGGGCGATGGCCGTCGCTTCTACACCGATGGCCGCAATGTCCACAAATACCTGAAAGAATTGGTGGCGGCAGGCGGCATCGACGGCATGGTGACGGTGGGGGAGATGTCCTCCACCACGCTGGAAAACTGCATCGGCTACACCGCTGAGGGCAATCACGAGCTGACGATGTGCTTCAACTTCCATCATCTGAAGGTGGACTACAAGAACGGCGACAAATGGGCACTGATGCCTGCCGACCATCTTGCCCTGAAAAAACTGTTCCAGACATGGCAGGAGGGGATGCAGGCGCATGACGGCTGGAATGCGCTGTTCTGGTGCAATCACGACCAGCCCCGTGCCGTGAGTCGCTTTGGCAGCGATACGGCCTACTGGAAGGAAAGTGCCAAGATGCTGGCCACCGCTATCCACTTTATGCGCGGTACGCCGTATATCTATCAGGGCGAAGAATTGGGAATGACCAATGCGCACTTTACCTCCATTGATCAGTACCGGGATGTAGAAAGCCTGAATTACTACGACATCCTGCGCGGCGAGGGCAAGTCCGAGGCCGAAACGCTCGACATCATCGCCCAGCGCAGCCGCGACAACGGCCGCACCCCGATGCAGTGGGATGCCAGCGCGAACGCAGGTTTCACCACCGGTACGCCGTGGATCGGCACCGCCGATAACTATCAGACCATCAACGCCGCCGCCGAGATGGACGACCCGGACTCGGTGCGCAGTTTCTACAAGACGCTGGTGCACCTGCGCAAACAGCACAAGGTCATCAGCGAGGGAAAGATCGAGTTTCTCTTCCCGGAAAATGCCGACCTGCTGGCCTACCGCCGCTATGGTGCGCCGGACGGAGAGGAGCTGCTGGTGCTGTGCAACCTGACAGCGCACGAAGTACCTGTCACCCTGCCGGAGGGGTGGGCCGGTGCGGAAAAGCTGCTGGGCAACTACACGGAAACGGCTGCTGCGCTGCGCCCGTATGAGTGCACAGTTCTGAAAAAATAAAAACTGAACTGCACCCCATTTTGAACTGCACCCCATTTGTTAGACAGTATGGTATACTGTTTAGGAAATGGGGTGTTTTTGTATGCCAGAAAAGAAAAAACAAAAGACATATACCGGAAAATTCAAAGTCGAAGCCGTTGAAACAATGCGAAATGAAAATCTGAGCTATAAAGAAACAGCAAGACGCTTTGGGTTAAGAAGTGATACACAAATCAAACAGTGGGAACGTATCTATCTGGAAGGAGGAACGCCAAAACAGAAAGCACAAGTAGTTCAGGAACTAAGGCAGAAATACCCTCTGAAAGCATTGCTGCAACTTGCCGGACTTCCTCGCAGCACATTCTATTACTATCTGCATCGGTCTCAAAATCCTGCGAAGTACCAGATGGTAAAAGAACAGATCGTTACAATCTTCAATGAGAACAAGAAGCGATACCAGAATCTATGAAAGGCAAAGGGCATTACACAAAGCATGTCTCGGAAAGTCACTTGTCTGGACAATGCCGTTGCCGAAAATTTCTTCGGGCTGCGCAAGACAGAACGATTCTATCTTGAAAAATTCGATTCTATCGACCAGCTTGAAAAGGCCATTATCGATTACATCGACTATTACGACAATCGCCGAATCAAATTAAAACGAAACGGTCTGAGCCCTGTACAGTACAGGATTCAGACCGTTGGAGCTGCTTAATTTGATTTTTGTCTAACGTTTGGGGTTCATTTCACATTTTTGTTTACGAATTGAGCGCCTGCCACAGCGCATCGGAAGCATCAAACACTGCCACGCTGTACCCGGCAAAGCGGCTCTGGATATCCACGGTCTGGCTTCCGTCGGCGGCGGTATTGTAGCTGCCAAGATCAAGGTTTGAGAGCGTGGACTGCTGGCTCCACAGGATAAGCTGTGTTTTCCAGTTTTCTCCCAGTTTTTCACTCAAGGCACCGTAGGCCTGTTCAAAGCCCTCCGGGTCCTCTAAGATCCAGAGCTTGCTCTCGCCGTTGGCAAGGTCGGTGTTCATCTGGGTGGCACCGGCCATCTGACCGTTCATGTCGGTCAGGGCGGCATCGGCGCTCCATGTGTAGTTGTTCACCTGCACGATGACCGCCCCGTCACCGTTGGCGTCCTCCGCATAGTCTGCCAGCGCAGTCTGTAGGCGCTGCACGGCCTCGTCCGGCAGAGCTTCTGCCGTGACCACGGCCACGGTGTGATCGGGGTCTACGGTGGTCAGCAGACCGTGGGCCACATACGCCACGCCCACAAGGACCATCGCCGCCACTGCCACGATGCCCCAGTTATAATACCACCAGTTAGCGCGGGAGCGCTTTTTCTGCTCCTGCGCGGTCAGGGGCTTTTCCGGCGCTGCCGGGCGCGGGATGCTGCGCACTTCTACGCCGTATGTCTGCCGCAGTACCGGGAACAGGGTCTGCATGGCCGCCAACCCCGGCAGCCAGAAACCGAACAGCACCGCCCAGAAGATACTGACCGGGAACAGCAGGATCATGCCGCCCATGCCCACCAGCAGGATGACGCCTGCCAGTACGCAGCGCGCCGGGGCGGCGGCCAGCAGTCTGCCCGCCCGGCGCAGCAGATTGTCCGGCACGAGGGACTGCAGCGGCAGCACGGCGGCGCACAGAGTGCCCAGAACTGCCAGAACCAGAAAGTCCAGTGCCAGAAACACCAGAACTGCAAGACCGGGGTAGTACCCCTGCTGCGCAGCGGCTTCCAATACAAAGGCCGATACAAAGCACAGCAGCCCCAGCACCAGCGTGCCAATGCAGCCAAAGGCGCCGGCGGCTTTCCAATGGGCGGCAAGGGTCTGCTTTGCCCGGGGCAGCCACTGGGAGGGGTCGTTCTGCAAGCTGCGAAGGGCACAGTCGGCAAGCACCACCATGGCAGGGCCGACCAGCAGACCGGTCACCGCGCTGCACACCACCGTGATCGGCAGCGAGAACAGGGTGACCCCCAGCGAGACGCCCAGCGCAGCGGGCAGGCAGAGGGCGCAGACTAGCAGGTTCGTGCCCAGCAGCTGGCCGAGGTCGCGGCCGACCATCTGGCAAAAGCGCGCAAAGCCTTTTTTCTCCGGCTCGTTTGGGCCTACGCCGTGGCCGTCCCGCCCATAAAGGGCATTGTAGATGCTCATCTTACTTCACCTCGGTGCCAAAGGCTTCGATCTGGGTCAGGGCAGGGAAGGGGGAAGTCCCCTCGGCCTGAATCAGATCCTTCAGCACAAGGCTGCGCACCCGCTTGGGCTCAAAGGCCACGCTCTGGGGTCTGGCGCTTTTCACCAGCGGAATGTCCAGCTGGCTGCCATCGGAAAATTCCACCGTGGCCCTGACCCAGTAGTTGTCGTGGGGGAAATCTGCCCGCTCGGTGATGCGCAGCTCATCCAGCAGTACTTCCCGGCCAAAATCCAGCGTCAGGGCAGCGTTGGGGTCGCGGTTGATGCCCCAGCTCTGGTAGGGATATTCCCCGTGGGCGCTGTTCTCAAAAATGCCGTCGATGGCGTTGCGGGCGGCAAACACCGCCTCGCCGCGGGTTTCCACGTTGGCGCTGGCGTGGGGATAAAAACCGGTGTCGCCGTGTTCATCGTAGCAGTTAAAGGCCAAGTTTCGCCGGGCGGCGATCTCCTCCGGCAGCGCCAGCCGTGCCCGGATGACATGGCGGCTGCCCACAAAGCTCTTGGGGGAGTAGGTGATGGCCTGCTCCCCGAAGGGAATGTGGAAATTGATCTCCCGCTTGACCACATACACAAGGGCTTCGGGCATGGTGTCCTCGAACTGGATAACGCAGTACTGGCCGGGATGGTCGATTTCCAGCGCCACCCGGTCGCCGGGCTTATAGCAGTTGGTGTAAACAAGGGATACGGCGGTGTCGGCGTCACAGGTCATCAGGGTGTGACCCGCTTCGTCCAGAATTTTCAGCTTGATGGTTTCCATAGCGGTTCTCCTTAATACAGTTCAAGGTTCAGTATTTTTTGGAAATGCAGGGTGATCTTATAGATCGTTTCCGGCCATGCGGTGCGCAGACGCGGGTCGGTGATGGGCACCGGCGCAACAGCAGCCGCTGCGGCGTCCGGGTCAAAGCGGATGCCGCCCAGCGTGCCTACCGCAAAGCCGTCCGCTGTGGGTACGGGTTTCTGCTCGGTGAGCAGGGTCAGCTCCACCGTGCCGGGATAGTCCGTTTCATCCCGCAGGGTGATGCCGTCCTCTGTCACCCGCAGGGTGCGGCGGTAGGTGGTAAGCCCCGGAATGGGCGGGTACGCGCCAGCCAGCTCGCCGGTGATGCTGTTCTTATCGGCGCACACCTTCCGGGCAGCGTATTCCGCGCCGGGCAGCTGCTGCACGCCGTCAAAGGTGGGCAGGTTGTGCCATGCGCTCTGCATCGTCCATATCTCGTATCGCTGAGGGCTGAAGGTCTTTTGGGTGTAGCTTTCTACCCCGATATCGATCAGGAACGGTCTGCTGTCCTTGTACACCGTGATACTGCCGGTATCGTTGTGGTTGTGGCTGTCGCCGTTGGAGCCAAACTTTGCACCCAGCACCCAGCTGCCCTGCCGTGCGGCGTAAATGCCCACACTGGGGTACCACACCACAGACGGGTGCCGGGGGACTGCGGCGCATTCCATCAGTTCCTGCTCTGCAAAGGCGGTGGTCAGACGGTGCCACAGGTTGATGTGGGTGCTGCCGTCCGGGTTCTGCAAATGGTCGGGGTCGGCATCGGCGCGGAAGTCTGCCGCCGCAAGGGCCTGCAAAGCATCGCTGCTCACGGCCTGCCCAAAGCGGTATTCCCGCGCACCGCATCGCCCGGCAAGGGGGCTGCAATCGCCAAAGTTCAGGTAGTAAGGGCCTTCCACATGGACATTGCAGATGTACTCCGCAATGTTTTTGATCTTAGGCTCATGAAACAGGGGCGAGAAAGCCTCCGGCGCAACGTTGGACAAAATTTCAAGGCAGCCCCACAAGGTCAGCCCGGCGTGGCGGTAATACTGTGCGCCCTCATTGCAGCAGCCGTCCGCACCGTAGTCTTTCAAAAAGCAGTCGAGGCTGTATGCCGCCTGTTTGACGGCAGCCTGCCGCTGCTGCTGGGTGGTGGGCAGCAGAAAGATGGTGAGCAGCACATTCTGGGTGCACCAGCTTGTCCAGTTGCACATAGGCTCTTCGCCGTTGCCCATCCACCAGAAGTGGCTTGTAAAATAGGGCGTCAGGATGCGGGCATCCAGTTCCCGCTCCATCCGCGCCGTAATGTCCGGCGCAGCGGTATCCAGCTCCTCCGACAGTAAGTACCGGGTCAGCGCCAGCAGCGCACCGGTCTCGGCGGCAAACAGGTCTACAATGGGGCAGGTGGTGTCCGGCAGGGGCAGCTGGGGGGTATCCCGCACATAGCTGTTGTGGGCGGGCAGCTGCCATGCACTTTCCTCACAAATCGCCCATACAGTATCGGCAATGGCATCCAGAAAGCGCCCGGCGTGCTCCACGCATTCGGCGCACACCAGCGCACACAGCCGCGCTCGGCGGGAAAAATAAGCCGCCTCCCATGGAGTGCGCCGCCCGGTGCGGGTGAAATCCAGCCAGAGCGAGAGCGGCAGGGGCGCGATGGGCGTTTGCAGCGCGGCTTCCCCCGCCTGCAAAAAGCGCTGCTTTGCCCGCAGGGGCAGCCCCTGCCATGCGGTGCGCTCTTTGGCAGGGGGGAAGGGCTGGTAATCGGGAAGAGATCCCGGCAGATGAGCAAGCTGTTCCTGTATCATAAAAGCCTCCGACTTCAAATAGTTTGCTGATATTCCCGCGGGCTGAGTCCGGTGACCTTTTTGAACACCTTGGAAAAATAGAAGGCGCTTTCGTAGCCCAGTTTTTCCGCAATTTCGTAGACCTTCAGATCGCCCTGTTCCAGCATCTCTTTCGCTGCAGCGATGCGGGTCTCGGTAATGTACTCCACAAAGCCGCTGTCGCCGTATTTGCCGAAAAGCTGGCTGAGGTAGTTGGGCGAGAAATTGAACACCGCCGCCACATCGGCCAGCGTCAGTTTTTCTGAAAGGTGGCTCTGGATATACTCCTGCACCTGTGCCACCACCTGCATCTTCCCGGCGGTGGCGTCACCCTCGTTGACCTCCACGAACTGAATGGGCTGCTCCACCGTGAGCAGGGGCTGCAAATGGGCGTTTTCCCGGCAGCAGCGCGCCAGCCCCAGCAGGGAGCCGGTGGGGCGGCCCACCGCCCAGAGCAGCCGTACCGTGAAATAGTTGTATAAGATCTGACTGGCGCGTTCCAGCAGCGGGCGCAGCACCGTCCGGTAGTTCGGGCACTGGGCATCGGTCAGGCAGAACAGCACATTGCAGCGCATGGCATCCGCGCCTGTTACATAGCAGGACAGGTAGTTCTGTAGGGTGGTCTCCAGCATCCGCCCACAGGAAAAGCTCAGCTTCAGCTGCTGGGCAGGGGTAAGGGCAGTGTTGGCAATGATCTCGCAACTGGCTACAAGATAGGCGTCGCTTGCAAGGCGCAGTTCCATGTGCTGCAAAGGCTGCTCCAATGCGGCTTCATCCGGGAACAGTCCGGCGTACAGCCGCACAAAGAAACGTTCCTGATAGTTTCGCACGCTCTCGGCAAGGTTTTCCTGTGCCGGTAATTCGCCCAGCAAAGCGTGTTCCTTTTTTACCCTTTCGGCGGCCTTGGCAAGGGCGGTTTGCAGGTTCTCAGGGGTCAGGTCCAGCTTGACCAGATAATCCACCACCCCGGCACCCATGGCCTGTTTGATGTAATCAAATTCCTCAAAGCTGGTCAGCATGATAAAGGCGGGCAGGGCGCTGCGCTCCCGGCAGGTGCGGGCAAGGGTAAGGCCGTCCATCACCGGCATCTTTACGTCTGCAATGACGATATCCGGTTTCTCCCGCTCGATAAACTCCAGCGCCAGCTTGCCGTTGCGGGCAGTGCCGCAGACGGTATAGCCCAGCCTTTCCCATTCCAGCATCCCCTGTAGGCCAATGAGCACCAGCGGCTCATCATCCACCAGTAATATCCGCAGCATGGCTGTCTCCTTTCTGCTGATAGGGCAGCCGGATGGTGACCTCGGTGCCCACGTCCTCTTCGCTTTCAATGGTCAGGCCGTAGCCCTCGCCAAAGGAATAACGGATGCGGCGGTTCACGTTCCACAGGCCGACATGACGGAACTTTTCAGCCATTTCGGCACCCTCGGCGGGTTCGTCCAGAAGGTGCGCCACCAGCTCCGGCGGCATACCCACGCCGTCGTCGGTAATGCGCAGCAAAACGTCCCCGGTATCCGGGTCGGTGGAGATATCCAGCAGCACGCTGCCGTGGCCGCCCTTGGGTTCCAGCCCGTGAAAGATGGCGTTCTCCACCAGCGGCTGCAAGGTGAACCGGGGGATCAGGCAGTCCCGGCAGAGCCGCTCGTCCTCGATCCGGGAGACCTCAATTTCCAGATCGCCGCCGTAGCGGTACTGCTGGATGGTAAAGTAATCGTTGAGCAGAGCCAGTTCCTCCTGCAGCGGCACCAGCTTCTGGGTGCCCTTGGAGATGCTCTTGGTCAGCCGCGCAAAGGCGGTGACCATCTCGGCAATGCCGGGTGCGTGCTGGATGGTGGCCATCCAGCGGATGCTGTTGAGGGTGTTGTAGATAAAGTGGGGGTTCACCTCGTTTTGCAGCATCCGGTATTCCAGCTCCTGCTTGCGGCGCTCGTCCTCGACCCGGCGGGCCATCAGGTTGTCCACATCTTCAGCCAGCTGATTGATGCCCCGGCCGATGTCGCCCAGCTCGTTGTTCCACTCCACCGTGCGGTCAGGGGCAAAGCTGCCGCTGCCCACGGCCTCGATGCGCTTTTGCAGCGCCTCCACCGGGCGGGTGATGACCTGCTCCAGCCAGTGCTGCATCAAAAAGCTCAGTCCCAAAATGATGGCAATGCCAAGGGCGATCAGCCACAGGTACACGCCGTAGTGCAGCAAAAAGGTATTTGCGGGCAAAAGCTGTACCAGTGCCGCGCTGCGGCCGTTCAGTGTTACCTTGACTACATAATACTTCTGGCCGTCCAGCTGCACCTTGCCCTGCCATGCGGTCTGCTCTGTCACGCCGTTCTTGCTTCCGGTGCGCAGGGTGTAGTCCATCTCCCGCAGACGGTTCTCGGTCTCCATCAGGCTGCCGTTTTCGATCTGCCACAGGCGGTTGCCCATCTCCCAGTACAGTGCGCTGCCGTCGGTCAGGCTGTAGCCCGCTGCCGAGTCGGTAATGACCGATGGGTCCAACGCAAGGTAGACTGTGCCGCGGTGCATCGTTCCATGGCCGGAGCGGATGGGTCTGCTGATGGCAAGGCAAGCCGGGTGAGAGATCATCAGCGGGTCGGTGGTGAACCGCATCCCGTATCCCTGCTGCAAAAACAGGGATACGCTGCTCCGGTTCAGGGCCGAAGAGCTGTTCAGCGGGCCGAACTGCAGGTGCCGGTCGTTTTCGTTGCTCATAAAGAACCGGATGACCTTGGGGTACAGTGGGTTGGAATAGTACTTTTCCTGCGCCGCCTTGTAGGCTGCAATGGTCTGGGTGCCGTTGACCTCTTCCAGTGAAAGATAGCGGCGCACGGTGTCGTTGATGGAGGCCCAGTTCAAAAGAGCATCCGCATCATTCAGGCTTGTCTCGATGCCGGTGGCCACGAGCCGCAGGTTGAACTCCGCCGCCTGCAGGGTGTTTGTGCGGACATATTGGTTGGAAAGAAAAAACAGTGCCGCGCAGACAGCAAGGGAGGTCAGCGCTGTAAAAACACGTGTGCTCCACACGATCTGCCGCCGCAGCGGGAAACGATGGCTGCTCTTCATAATAGAACCTCCTTTCCGGTGACAGTTTGCATCCTTTCTTTTATACAGTACTGATTCCGACGCGGTTTGTCAACGGTTTTTTTACATGAAAGTTGTGCGTTTTATATGCTTTTTTCTTGCGGTAAAGGCGCAAACTGTGCAAGAAGGCAAGAAAGTGCAGACCCTAGTGTAAGAAAGTACATCTTTTTTTAAAAGACACAGAAAAACTGCAACTCTTCCCGAAATATTTCCATTCCGTTCTTTGCGTTTGTGCGGTATTCTAATGTCAACAAAAGCGAGCGGCTCTCCGGCACGAGGAGACCGCTGCACAAAAAACACGCACTGCCCTGAAGGAGGACAAGACTTATGAAAAAGATCTCTCGTCGTTCGTTCCTTGCCGCTGCCGCTGGCTGCGGCGCTGCTGCTGCCCTGAGCGCCTGCGGCGGCTCTTCCGCAAGCTCCACCGCTGCTTCCTCCACTGCCGGTTCCACCGCTGCTTCCGCAGCAGCAGGTCCTGTTACCCTGCAGTGGTCGGTGTGGGATAAGGAGTCCACCCCCTACTGGCAGGCCATGGCCGACGGCTACATGGCAAGCCACAAGGATGTGACCATCGAGATGGTGGACCTTGGCTCCAGCGATTACATGACCGTTCTGGCTACCCAGCTGGCCGGCAGCGCTGATCTGGATGTCGTGACCGTCAAGGATATCCCCGGCTACGCAAACCTGATCAATCTGGACTACCTCAAGCCTCTGAATGAGGTGCTGACCCGCGACACCGGCGATTTCAACGGCACCATCGAGCAGCTGACCACCGATGACGGCAACTTCTACGCCGTGCCCTTCCGCAGCGACTTCTGGGTGGTGTACTACAATAAAGACCTGTTCGATAAGGCCGGTGTGGCCTACCCCTCCAACGACATGACGCTGGAAGATTACGACGCTCTGGCCCGCAAGATGACCAGCGGCTCCGGCGACACCAAGGTCTATGGCTGCCACTACCACACATGGCGCTCCGCCGCTTCTCTGTTCTCCATTCTGGACGGCAAGAACACCATCATCGATGGCACCTACGATTTCATGAAACCCACCTACGATATGGTCATTGCCCAGCAGAAGGACGGCATCTGCATGGACTACGGCTACCTCAAGACCTCTTCTCTGCACTACTCTGCGGCCTTTGAAAACCAGCAGTGCGCAATGGTCAACATGGGCAGCTGGTTCATCTCCACGCTGGAAGCCTACATGAAGGATGCCGAGACCAAGTTCAACTGGGGCATCGTCAAGTACCCGCACCCCGCCGGTGCAGCTGCCGGTTCTACGCTGGGCACTGTGACCAGCTTGGCCATCAACGCCGATTCTCCCAAGGCAGAGACTGCTGCCGACTTCATCAACTGGTGTGTCTCCGAGGAGGGCGCACAGGCCATTGCCAAGACCGGCACCTTCCCGGCTTGCGGCTCCGATGCTACCGCCGAGATCATCAAGTCCACCGAGGGCTTCCCTGAGGACAGCAATTCCGTGGATGCACTGACCACCAGCAACGTCTATCTGGAGATGCCCTACACCCAGTACGCATCTGATATTGAGACCATCCTCAATGCCGAGCACGATGCCATTATGACCATGAGCGAGACCGTGGACGAGGGCATCCAGAACATGAACGATCAGGTCCCCGCTGTTCTGGGCTGATCGTCTCCCACTGCCTTCTCATCATCTCCTTCTTCATCATAAAACACCGGAGGGCGGGCGATTGCCCGCCCTCCCGCCTTGTCAACGGAAAGGAGGCTCTTTTATGGCGAGTGCTGCTGTCCAGAATAAAACTCCCCGTAAAGTGCTGAAAAAATCGACCCGCGATTCTCTGATCGCGTATTCCTTCATTGCGCCAAACTTCATTGGATTCTGCGTGTTTACGCTGGTGCCCATGGTGTTTGCCATTGCGCTGGCCTTCTGCGCATGGGACGGCCGCCACGCCATCGAGTTTATCGGCCTGAAGAACTTTATCAAGCTCTTCACCACCGATAAGATCTTTCAGGCGGCTTTGAAAAACACCGTCGTCTATGTCGTCGGCACTGTGCCGCTGACGCTGGTCTGCTCGCTGGCAATGGCCGTGCTGCTGAACCAGAACGTGAAGCTGCGCAACTTCTTCCGCACCGTAGCGTTCTTCCCCTACGTTGCCTCGCTGGTTGCGGTGGCAGCGGTGTGGAACATGATCTTCAATCCCTCCATGGGCCCCATCAATATGATCCTGAACCAGTTCTTCGGTGTGGCGGTGGAAAACCTGCCCCGCTGGGCTGCCGGTAAGGACACTGCCATGATCACGGTCATCCTGTTCAGCGTGTGGAAGAACATGGGCTACTACATGGTCATCTATCTGGCCGGCCTGCAGGGCTGCAACCCGGATCTGAACGAAGCCGCCGAGCTGGACGGTGCAAACCGCTGGCAGCAGTTCTGGCACATCACTCTGCCGCAGCTGCGCCCCACCACCTTCTTTGTGGTCATCATGCTCACCATCTCCGGCTTCAAGGTCTACGATCAGATGTACATGATCACGCAGGGCGGCCCCGGTAATGCTACCATGACGCTGGTGTACTACATCTATAATGTGGCCTTCGTCAATACCCCGAAATACGGCTATGCAAGTGCTATTTCCATGGTGCTGTTCGTACTGGTGCTGATCGTTACCATCATCCAGTTCCGCGGCTCCAAGGGCGATAACTGAGAAAGGAGGAAGAAGCTATGGCAACCGCTGTTATTAAAGACCACGCTTCCCAGAAGCGCCGCAACTTCATCTCCAAGTTCCTGATCTATTTCTTCCTCATCGTCATCACAGCCTGTATGCTGCTGCCCTTTTTGTGGATGCTGTCATCCTCCTTTAAGCTGAATAAGGACGTGTTCGGCTTCCCCATCCAGTGGATCCCCCAAAATCCCCGCTGGCAGAACTATGTGGACATCTGGACCCAGATCCCGCTGCTGACCTTTGTGAAAAACACGGTGAAGATCACCTTGGTGGTCACCCTGTTGCAGCTGTTCACCTCCTCCTTTGCAGCCTACGCCTTTGCCAAGATGCAGTTCAGGGGCAAAAACGTGCTCTTCCTCGGCTACATTGCCACCATCGCAGTGCCTTGGCAAGCCTACATGGTGCCCCAGTTCATGATGATGAGCTCGTGGCATTTGAACAACACCCATCTGGCCATTATGTGTCTGCAGGCCTTCAGCGCCTTCGGCGTGTTCCTGATGAAGCAGTTCTACGAGGGTGTGCCCACCGAGCTGTGTGAGGCTGCCCGCATCGATGGCCTGAGCGAGTACGGCATCTGGTGGCACATCATGCTGCCGCTCAGTCTGCCCGCCCTGTCCACCCTGACCATCTTCACCTTCGTGAACACATGGAACGACTTCCTTGGCCCCCTGATCTACCTGACTAAGACCGAGCTCAAGACCATCCAGATCGGTCTGCGGATGTTCATCACCCAGTATTCCGCAGAATACGGCCTGATCATGGCTGCCTCTGTGGTGGCACTGATCCCGGTGCTGATCGTGTTCCTGTCCCTGCAAAAGTACTTTGTGCAGGGCGTGGCATCCACCGGTATCAAGGGCTAAAATAACACCCGTAAGCGGGGCGTGGGCAGTACCCGCGCCCCGCATTTTTTTGCGAATAGAGAGAGTGCGTTATGCTATATCCTGAACAGAATGAAGCACGTCTGAAGCTGGGCCTTAACGGCACATGGGAGTTTACGCTGGGCAGCTGCGAGGAAACCCAGTTCGACCCCGCAAAGCCCTTGCCGGATGCCCAGCCCATCGCGGTACCTGCCAGCTACAACGACCAGAACGACCAGACCACCGCCCTGCGCCGCCACTACGGCTGGGTGTGGTATCAGCGCAAGGTCACCCTGCCCGCCTTCTGCGCCGGGCAGCGGGTGGTGCTGCGGTTCGGCTCGGTGACCCACACTGCAAAGGTGTGGCTGAACGGCAAGCTCATTGCACAGCACAAGGGCGGCTTTACCCCCTTTGAAGCAGACGTTACCGCCCTGCTGTGCCCCGGCGAGACGGCGCTGCTGACCGTGGCCTGTGACAACCGGGTGAACCACAGCACCCTGCCTGTGGGCAACGAGGACGGGCAGCTGGCGTTCTTTGGTTCGGACAATGCGGGCATCCCCAGCGTGGAGGCTGCTAAGCGCGCTGCCGCACCCCAGAACCGCCCGAACTTTGACTTTTTCAACTATGCGGGCATCCATCGCCCGGTGGTGCTCTACACTACCCCCAAAGAGTACATCGAGGATGTGACCGTAGTGCCCACCGTAGATGGAACGGTGCAGTACGGGGTCAAAACCACCGGCAGTGCGCCTGTCCATGTCACGGTGCTGGACGCGGACGGCAACGCCGTGGCACAGGCAGAGGGCGCAGAAGGTACGATCACCATCCCGGAGGTGCATCTTTGGGAGCCGAAGCCCGGCACGCCCTACCTGTACACCCTGCACGTCACCTGCGGGGCAGATGTCTACGACCAGACCTTTGGTGTGCGCAGCATCGAGGTGCGGGGCACACAGGTGCTTTTGAACGGCAAGCCGCTCTATTTCAAGGGCTTTTGCAAGCACGAGGATTTTACCGCCCATGGCCGTGGCTTTGACCCGGTGCTGAACATAAAAGATGTAAACCTCATCCACTGGGCCAATGCCAATGCCGTGCGCACCAGCCACTATCCCTACGCCGAGGAGTTTTACGATCTGTGCGACCGGGAGGGCATTCTGGTCATGGACGAGACCCCGGCGGTGGGCATCGGCGGCGGGGCAGCGGTGAACCCCTACAAGGAATACTCCCTTGCGGAGCATCACAGGCAGGTGCTTGCCGAGATGATCCATCGGGACAAAAATCACCCCTGTGTGGTGCTGTGGAGCCTTGGCAACGAGCCGGATCTGGAACACTTCCCGCAGGATGCCTACGACTACTGGCACCCGCTGTATGAACTGGCGCATCAACTGGACCCGCAGAACCGCCCGGTCACCCTCGTCTGCTGCCAGAACGACTACACGAAGGATATCACTACCCGCACCATGGATATCGTCTGCATCAACCGCTACTACGGCTGGTACAACCTTTCCGGCGACATGGACGCCGCCTGTTGCGGTTTGGATCAGGAACTGGATTTCTGGGCAGAGCAGCACAAGCCCGTGATGATGAGCGAGTACGGCGCAGACACCGTGGCAGGGCTGCACACCGCCGGAGCCGAGATGTTCAGTGAGGAGTTTCAGGTGGAGTTCTACCGCCGTCTGGATGCAGAGTTTGACAAGCGCCCGTGGTTTGTGGGAGAATTTGTCTGGAACTTTGCAGACTACGACACCGTGCAGGGCCCCATGCGGGTGGACGGCAACAAAAAGGGCCTGTTCACCCGGGACCGCCGCCCGAAGCTGGGGATGCACTTTTTGCGCCAGCGGTGGCACGATATCCCAAACTTTGGATTTAAGGAGGAATCACGATGAAAACCTACCAGAATCACGCCATGACCGATGCCGAGGCACGGCAGGCGCTGGCCGATGCCTGTAAACAGGTGGAGACCAATCTGCCCTTGTACACCTACCAGTGCCAGAACCATTCCAGCGTTGGCAATCTCTACCCCGGCTGCGCCAATAACCAGTGGACCTGCGGCTTCTGGCCGGGGGAGATCTGGCTGGCCTACGAGGCCACCGGGGACGAAAAATTCAAGACCGCCGCCCTCATTCAGGTGGACAGCTTTGCGGACCGCATTGCCCGCAAGGTGGAGGTGGACCATCACGATATGGGCTTTTTGTACAGCCCCACCTGCGTGGCAGCATGGAAGCTGGTGGGCAGCGAAACCGGCAAAAACGCCGCCATCGCCGCCGCCGATCAGCTGCTGACCCGCTACCAGCCCAGCGGCCGCTTTTTACAGGCATGGGGCACCATGGATGACCCCGGCAACTACCGCTATATCATCGACTGTATGCTCAATGTGCCGCTGCTGTACTGGGCAGCGCAGGTGACCGGCAGCGACCACTACCGGGAAATTGCCGCCGCCCACACCGCCACCACGCTGGCAAACTCCTTCCGGCCGGACGGCAGCACCTACCACACCTTCTTTATGAACCCGGACGGCACCCCCAAGGGCGGCCGCACCTGTCAGGGCTACAAGGACGACAGCTTCTGGGCGCGGGGACAGGCGTGGGGCGTGTACGGCAGCGCCATCGGCTACACCTATACCCACGATGAAAAGTTTTTGGATGTGTTCCGCAAGGCGTTGGAGTTTTATCTTTCCCGTCTGCCGGAGGATCTGGTGCCTTGCTGGGATATGCTGTTTGCTCCGGAAAGCGGCGAGCCGCGGGATTCCTCCTCCACCGCCATCGTGGCCTGCGGTCTGCTGGAAGCAGCAAAGTATGTGGACGAAACAGAAGCTGCCCAGTGGCGCACGCTGGCCCGGCAGATGCTGGCCAGTCTGACCGCAAACTATGCGGTAAAGCCCGGCACCCTCGGTTCCGGACAGCTGCTGCACGGCACGTACAGCAAAAAAAGCCCCTACAACACCTGCACCCCGGAGGGCGTGGATGAATGCACGAGCTGGGGCGATTACTTCTACATGGAGGCGCTGACCCGCCTGACCAAAGATTGGGAGATGTACTGGTGATGAACTTACAGACCAAAGCGGACTTTACCGCGCTGATGCACAAATTCCTCGACCCCCTCAAGCCTTATTATTCCGCAGACTGCGCCCGGCTGCATCTGGGCGAGACGGGTGTGACCTACAACCAGAATGCCATCGAGCTGGAAGCCTTCAGCCGCCCGCTATGGGCGCTGGTGCCCTTCTGGGTGGGCGGCGGCTCCGACCCGGAATTTGAAAAGATCTACCGCAAGGGCCTTGCCGCCGGCGCCGACCCGAAAAACCCCGAATACTGGGGCACCACCGGGGAGTACGACCAGTGCTATGTGGAGATGGCCGCCATTGCCTGCGGCCTTCTTACCGCACCGGAAAAGCTGTGGACACCGCTTTCTGATACCGAAAAGCAGAACCTTGCCGTATGGCTGGGGCAGATCAACGCCCACACCATCCCGGACTGCAACTGGCAGTTTTTCCGCATCCTCGTAAACCTTGCCCTGAAAAGCGTGGCCATGCCCTACAGCCCGGAGCTGCTGGAGGACGGCCTTTGCAAGATCGACAGCTATTACAGCGGCGACGGCTGGTCTACCGATGGTGCCAGCATCCAGAAGGATTACTACATTCCTTGGGCCATCCAGTATTACGGGCTGCTGTACTCTAAGCTTGCCGCCGACACCGACCCCCGGCGCGCAGAACTCTACCGTCGGCGCGCCCAGCTGTTTGCACAGCAGTTCGTCTATTGGTTCGATGCCAACGGTGCAGCGCTGCCCTTTGGCCGCAGCCTGACCTACCGGTTTGCCCAGAACAGCTTCTGGGCAGCCTGCATCTGGGCTGGGTTGGAACCGCTGCCTCTGCCGGTAATGAAGGGGCTCATCGTCCGCAACTTCAACTGGTGGCTGGAACAGAAGATGTTCGACCGGGACGGCATTCTGACCATCGGCTACTGCTACCCGCAGATGTATATGGCCGAGCGGTACAACGCCCCGGGCAGCCCTTACTGGGGCATGAAGAGCTTTTTGCTGCTTGCTCTGCCGGACGACCACCCCTTCTGGTCTGCAGAGGCCGCTCCCATGCCCGCATTAGAATGGCTCAAACCCATGCCCTACGCCAATATGCTGGTGCAGCGCCGTGCAGGCCGGGTGACGGCCTACGCCGCCGGTGTCAACGAGGGACACGGGCATGGGCAGTTCCCGGAAAAGTACGCAAAATTTGCCTACGATACCCGCTTTGGCTTCTGCGCCTCCCGCAGCCGTGAGGTGCTCAATCAGGCTGCACCGGACAGTATGCTGGCCTTTGTCATCGACGACAATGTGTTTGTGCGCAAGGTGAGCAAAACGTGGAAAATTGAAGCAGGGGCTGTGACTGCGCAGTGGTCACCCTTTCCCGGCATTGAGGTGACCACTACTATCACCCCCACGGCCACCGGCCACCACCGCCATCACGAGATTGACAGCATATACGAATGCGATGCCTACGACTGCGGCTTTGCCGTGCCTAATTTTGCGCCGGACTACAAGGAATGCGCCGAGGATGGCCTTGCCACCGCCAGCTGCGATACCTTGCGCAGTGCCGTGGCAGGCAGGGGAGAGGCCGTTGTCATTGGCTGTGACCCCAACACCAGCCTGTATTTTACCAACGTCCACCTGCCTGCCGTAAAGTACCACATCCCCAAGGGGCATACAGAGCTGGATACCGAGATTTTTGACGAAGCATACTGATGCCGCTTCTCTCCGGGAAAAAGTCGTTTTTGTACGGCTGATTTTCCTATTTGCTGTGCTATAATGAGAGCAGAATTATGCTGCGAGGTGAAATTTATGCCCTTGAATAACCCGATCACCCCGGCGCTGCTGGCCGACCCGGAAATTTTTCAGCAGAACCGCCTGCCTTTCCACGCCCATTTTGCGGACCAGACCAGCCCGGAAATGCCCCTGACCGTCAGTTTGGACGGCGCGTGGAGCTTCCGCTATGCAGAAAATCTCACCGCCCCCTTCTCGGAGTGGGACACCCTGACCGTGCCGGGCTTTATCCAGCTGCAGAGTCTGCAAAAGCCCGGTCACCCCTACGGCACGCCCCATTACGTCAACACCCAGTACCCATGGGATGGTCATGAAAAGCTGCATCCCGGCGAGATCCCGCAGGCGTATAACCCCATCGGGGAGTACCGGCGCAGCTTCACCCTGCCGGAAAGCTGGGCAAGCTGCTACCTGCGGTTGAACGGTGCGGACAGCGCCGCCGCCGTCTGGTGCAACGGGGTGTACATCGGCTACACCGAGGATGCCTTTACCCCCGCTGAATTTGATATGACCGCCGCCATCCACCCCGGCGAAAATACCCTGACTGTGCAGGTGTATCGTTTTTGCTCCGGCAGCTGGCTGGAAGATCAGGATTTCTGGCGCATGAGCGGTTTGTTCCGCTCGGTGGAGCTGTTCACAAAACCGGAAGTTCACCTCGAGGATGTCTTTGTGAAGCAGAGTTTTGCAGATGATTTTTCCAGCGCAACCGTCACCTTTGATTGCAAGGTCAGCGGCGCAGGCACCATCTCGGTGGTGTTTGACGGCGAGGAGCAGTCTGCCGAGGTGGGTGAGCCTGCCGAATACGACAGCGGTGTGGTGTTCGGCAAGGGCGAGGCTGACCCGGATGTGGAGGAGGACGTGCAGGATGTTTCCTTTACCTTTGCGGTGGAGCACCCTGCCCTGTGGAGCGCCGAACAGCCGAACCTGTACGAGGCAGAAATTGCCCTGCTGAACGAGGGTGCTGTGATCGAACGCACCGGGCTGAAGGTCGGTCTGCGGAAGTTTGAGTTGAAAGACCGCCAGATGCTTTTGAACGGCAAACGCATCGTGTTCAAGGGGGTCAACCGCCACGAGTGGAGCTGCCGCACCGGCCGCACCGTCAGCCGGGAAGAGATGCGGTGGGACGTGGAAAACTTGAAAGCCCACAACGTCAACGCTGTGCGCACCAGCCACTACCCGGACGACCCCTATTTCTTGCAGCTCTGCGATGAATACGGCCTGTATGTCATCGGGGAGACCAATCTGGAAAGCCACGGTACATGGCAGAAGCTGGGCGCGGACGGCACCGACCAGTGGACCCTGCCCGGTGCCCGCCCGGAGTGGCGGGAGAATGTGCTTGCCCGCGCCGAAGCCATGCTGGAGCGGGACAAAAACCACCCGGCCATCCTCATTTGGAGCTGCGGCAACGAGAGCCATGGCGGCAAGACCCTGTGGGAGATGAGCGAATACTTCCGCCGCACCGACCCCAGCCGCCTTGTGCACTACGAGGGCATTTTCTGGAACCGGGAATACCCCGCCACCTCCGATATGGAAAGCCAGATGTATACCCCGGTGGCAGACATCAAAAAGTTTCTGGCAGAGCACCCGGAAAAGCCTTTCATCATGTGCGAGTACAGCCACGCCATGGGCAACTCCAACGGCGGCATCACCGACTACACCGAGTATGCCTACGAAGAGCCGCTGTATCAGGGCGGGTTTATCTGGGAGTACATGGACCACGGCATCGCGGTGACGGAACCGGACGGCAAGCCCGGCTTTGCCTACGGCGGGGACTTTGGCGACCGCCCCACCGACCGGGAGTTCTGCGTGGACGGCCTTGTGCTGCCCGACCGCCGCAATACCCCCAAGATGGATGCGGTCAAGGCGGCATACGCGCCGCTGAAAATCACCCTGACCGACACCGAAGCCGTGATTGAAAACCGGAACCTCTTTACCGACCTGAACGCCTACGACCTTGTGTTTGCATCCTCGGTCAACGGCAAGCCGGAGCGTCGCGCGGTACTGCGGGCAGACTGCGCACCCGGCAAGACTGTGCACATCGTGTTCCCGTTCGCTCTGCCGGAAACAGGGCTTTCCTGCATGACCATTACCGCTATCCAGCGGGCTGCGCTGCCCGGAATCACGGCGGGCTATGAAGCCGCCTTTGGGCAGGTATGGCACGACCACACCACTGCCCGGCTGACCCTGCCCGCCCCGCAGCTGGTGGAGATGGATTACAACATCGGCGTAAAGGGCGAGGGCTTTGAGTACATCTTCAGCCGGGGCAAGGGGCTTGTGTCCATCCGCTATAACGGCGTGCAGCTGCTGGACGATACCGTGCGCCCCAACTTCTGGCGTGCGCCTACCAACAACGACGAGGGCTGCGCAGAGCCCTTTGAATTTGCCTTCTGGAAAACCGCCGGACTGTATGCCCGCTGCGATAACCTGACTGCCGAAGCAAAGGGTGAGTTCGTCACCGTCCGCGCAAACTACACCCTGCCAGATGGGCAGATGCTGCCTGTTGATTTTGCCATCGACGGCGCAGGCCGCTGCGATATCACTATGACATGGCAGGGCGAGCACACCGAACTGCCGGAGTTCGGGCTGCTCTTCCCGCTGCGGCGGGAACTGACCGAGGTCTCCTATCTGGGGCTTGGCCCCCGGGAGACCACCGCTGACCGCACCGCAGGCGGTAAGATGGGTGTGTGGAACTACAACGTCCAGCAGGATTTTGCCCAGTACACTCCGGTCTATCCGCAGGAGTGCGGCAGCCGCACAGGTGTGTACAGTGCAACTGTCACCGGCAGCATCCCGGGTATCGGTTTTGCAGGGGACGGCATGACCTTCTCGGCACTGCCCTATACGCCCCATGAGCTGGAAAACGCCCGGCATCTCTATGAACTGCCCAGGGACGACAACAAGACTGTTGTCCGCTGCGCGGCCTTCCAGCGCGGCGTTGGCGGCGACAACAGCTGGGGCGCAAAGCCCCATGCGGACACCTGCTTTGCGGTGGAGAAGGGAACTTCGTTCCGTTTTATGATCCAAAAATAAAAATTCACTTTGGTCTTATTGCAAAACCGTCACAAGATAAAAATTAACGCAACATACAAGTAGTATATTTGCGATACATTGACCGTGCCGTCTCTGCCAAGACCGATAACCGTTTGCAGTTCCGCTCTTGATTTTTTACATTTCGCCGCTCCGGCGGCATACAAAATTCCCCTTCGCTGACTTCATCGGCCAGTGTAGGGGGATTTTTTGTTTGTAGATTTCTTTGTGCAAATTGCTATCGCATTTTTATTTTGCAACAGCCCCTTTTTTGTTATATAAACCTGAGAATCATTGCGCGGGGTATCGTGATTGTGCTACAAATTTTTATGAAATTATATGCAGCTATACGATTTTGAGAAATTTTGTAGACGAGTGAACAAACTTGGATTAAATTTAAGCTACAGTAGATAGTGTTCTGAAATTCGCGGACTTCTTCTCTTCGATGGAGGAAACAGTATGAAAAAGATGATTGCAGGAATTCTCTGTCTTGTGCTGGCACTTTCATTATCTGGCTGCGGAACAAATGCTCAAAGTTCAGATACATGTAATGCGAACTACGAAGAGGGATACACTGCTGGCTACGAAGCAGGGTATCATGATGGAAAACAGCAAGTGACCGGAAATGAAAAGCGATTTGCGCAGTTTTCGGGTTCTTTTACAGCTACTGTTGAGCAGCTCCTGCCTGATTATTACGCACTTCCGGGAAAAACGATTGCCGTTGTTCACTTCTTTCAGGACAGGCCATTTTTGCTTCATTTCCAGAAGGACTTGACAGGCGAACTGATTGAAGGAACATCTTATGTGTTTGAGTTTGAAACTTTTCAAGTTGAACTTCCCGAGGATGAAGAAGATCTGGATATTTTAGATTATATGTATTCAATAAATGTTACCGGTTATAGAGCTGCAGAAGATGATGAACTCGGAACGGATAGCAAGCTGCCAACGGTTGAAATCGTATTGAAGTAAGCTGCCAAGCTGCTTTGCAAGAAAACGCGGAGATGAGCAGTATACATTGCAGATAGGATTCAAACGTCGTATGAAGAACACATTTTCAAAAAATAAAACTTGCTCCGGATTTTTGCTGATCGTATTTTCAGCATATATGCTATGCTATCTTCTCTCTCAAACAGTGCTTCGTGAGATTTATCTGTTTATAGCAGTTTGCGTTTTTAATGCACAAGCAACATCCGCAAACTGCATATCGCAAATATGCCGTTTTAATAGGCACTATTTTTGAAAATTGCGATAAATGGACAGCAGACCATTATTATTTGTGTCTATGGGCTGCATCTGGCATTTTCTGTTTTCCGGAAATGTATAATGCAGCTCTGATCACAACAGTTGGAAACGGGGCAGGAATTCTGCTTGGCCAGTTGTTGGGTGATTTCATCATCAAAATAAATGCAGCAAAAATCACGCCGGATCTGTACATAAATATCGGAGAAGAGTAATATATGGGAAGCTTCGGAAAGATATCGGTAAAATATGTGTTCAAGGCAGAGGAGTTCCAGAAGGCATTCGATACCCTTGCAGACCGCAACAGCGGCGCTGGCAAGGTGGTGCTGACCTTCGCCTGAGAGCAAGTGCCCCTTACATTATTAAAAGATAAACAAAAAGGAGCTGCTGCACAGTGTTTGTGCGGCGGCTCTTTTTTGCCTGCGGAGGACTTGACAAGAATGATATAAAGTGATATGATTTTGATATCACGAAGAAACGCTTCCACACCTTGTGAAGGAGGGAACTGTTATGGAAGAGAAAATTCTGCAGACGAAAAAGAACGGCATGGTCATGCTGCTGCTCACCCTGCTGGGCTATGCTGTTACCGTCCCGCTGTTTTTCTACAGCATCATTCTGCTGGACGAAAGCCTGTTTCCGGGCATCCTGCTCACGATCTTGTCCATCGCATACTGGGTGGCGGGCATTTTCCTGTTCTGCGGCCTGAAGGTGTTAAAGCCTCAGGAAGCACTGGTGCTCACCCTGTTCGGCGATTACATCGGCACTCTGAAGGGACAGGGCTTTTACTGGGTGAACCCCTTCTGCACCGCAGTGAACCCGGCAGCTGGCACCAAACTGAGCCAGAGCGGCGATGTGAACAGCGGCGAGACCGGCATGGCGGCCCTGCTTAAGGCAGGTAACAGCAGTCCCCAGACCGCAGAATCGACCAGCAAGAAGATCTCGCTAAAAATGATGACCCTCAACAACTCCCGCCAGAAGATCAACGATTGTCTGGGCAACCCGGTGGAGATCGGCATTGCGGTCATCTGGCGCGTGACCGATACCGCAAAGGCCGTGTTCAATGTGGACAACTACAAGGAGTACCTCTCCCTGCAGTGCGACAGCGCTCTGCGCAATGTGGTGCGCGTTTACCCCTATGATGTGGCTCCCAATGTGGACACCACCGGCGACGGCGTAGCCGATGAGGGCAGTCTGCGCGGCTCCTCGGAGGTGGTAGCCGCCCGCATCCGGGACGAGATCCAGAAGAATGTAGCCGAGGCCGGCATCGAGGTAGTGGAAGCCCGCATCACCTATCTGGCCTATGCGCCGGAGATCGCAGCCGTGATGCTGCAGCGCCAGCAGGCAAGCGCCATCATCGATGCCCGCAAGATGATCGTGGACGGTGCTGTGGGCATGGTGGAAATGGCCCTTGAACGCCTGAATGAGAACAAGGTAGTGGAGCTGGACGACGAGCGCAAGGCGGCAATGGTCTCCAACCTGCTGGTGGTGCTGTGCGGCAACCGTGATGCCCAGCCCATCGTGAACAGCGGCAGCCTGTACTGATGGCAGAACCAAAAAAGCAGGTGCCCCTGCGCCTGAACGCGAAGCTCTACGATGCCCTTGCCGCCTGGGCCGAAGATGACTTCCGCTCGGTGAACGGGCAGATCGAATATCTGCTGACGGAGTGCGTGCGGCAGCGCAAAAAGAACGGCAAGTATGTCTCGGACCAGATCGATGTGCCGCCTGAACTGGATATCAAATAAA
>ERZ1034984.1160-NODE-1160-length-26421-cov-8.138550_pt1 | contig 26421 bp, 25 predicted proteins | sample MGYA00520589_ERZ1034984 | MGnify/ENA primary metagenome ERZ1034984 (study PRJEB33766, sample SAMN09781790) | gut metagenome | biome: gut microbiome | host: Homo sapiens | place: Madagascar | study: EMG produced TPA metagenomics assembly of the PRJNA485056 data... | reverse complement strand
GGTGTTTCAATATGAACGCAAAAGTTACACTGGGAAAAACAGGAATCACCACCAACAAAAATGGATTTGGTGCACTTCCGATTCAACGAATTTCTACTGAAGATGCAGGAAAATTATTACGAAAAGCTTATGACGCAGGAATTACTTTCTTCGATACTGCTCGTTTTTATACTGACAGCGAAGCTAAAATCGGCGAAGCACTTTCCGATGTCAGAGAACATATATTTATTGCCACAAAAACGGCTGCACAAAACGGTACAGATTTTTGGAAAGATTTACGAACCAGTCTTTCCCTTTTAAAAACAGACTATATCGACTTATATCAATTCCACAATCCTTCTTTTTGTCCAAAACCTGGAGATGGCACCGGATTATACGAAGCTATGGAACAGGCAAAATCGGAAGGTAAGATTCGCCACATCGGAATTACCAATCACCGACTTACGGTTGCCCATGAAGCAATTGACAGTGGGCTCTACGAAACCTTACAATTTCCGTTCTGTTATCTCGCTACGGAAAAGGATTTAGAAGTAGTGAAGCGATGCAAAGAAGAAAACATGGGATTCATTGCTATGAAAGCCTTATCCGGTGGACTAATTACCAATTCTGCCGCAGCTTATGCTTATCTGGATCAATTTGACCATGTCCTTCCTATCTGGGGTGTACAACGCGAACAAGAATTAGACGAATTTTTAAGCTATATCCAACATCCACCTGTTTTAACACCGGAACTTCAAAAAGTCATTGATACAGACCGTGCACAACTTGCCGGAAACTTCTGTCGTGGTTGCGGATACTGTATGCCAACTTGTCCGGTAGGAATCGAAATCAATAACTGTGCCCGTATGTCATTGTTACTACGCCGTTCGCCTTCAGAACTTCAGCTTACCCCGGAAGTTCAGGCAAAAATGAAAAAAATTGAAGATTGCATCCATTGCAACCAATGTAGTGCCCATTGCCCTTATGGCTTAGACACACCGAAACTATTGGAAGAAAATTATAAAGATTATGTAGAAGTTTTAAACGGAAAACCACTGTAAATATTACTTTAAGATATTACTTTAAGATATTACTTTAAGATTAGAAAACACTGCTAAGAACCTATAGTTTAAGCTCTTAACAGTGTTTTTCTTTTTTAATATTCTATGATAACTACAATACAAATTCCAACTGGCAATCACAAGGTTCTGCTTCTGCCAATTCACGATTATATTCCTTTGCTTCAACACATCCAAGTGCATGGTAAAACGCCTGAGACTCTTTGGCAGAATGTGCGGAAATATACAATTTTTGAGCACCCAATTCTCTTGCCGCCTCCACAGCATACGAAAATAATTGCTTTCCAATACCGTTTCCTCTGCTTTCCTCTGAAACATGGATGCAAGAAAGTTGCAGGTATTGTTTTTCAGATCCAAAAAAACTATTTTCTACTGAGGTAAACCCTACCAAACGTTCATCTATAAATGCTCCGAATACTGCACCTCCGGTATTTACAGTATTCTTTAAGCATTTTACCAGAAAAACATACTGTTCTTTTGTCCATTCATCAACAAATGGTATATCTTTAAGCTGCCACTTTCCTGATTCCTTTCGCCAGCATTGTGTTACAACCTGATGACGGTGAAATCCCTGAAACAAGAGAAGTTCTATCTCTTCTTGCTTTAATTTCTTATATATCATGAAAATATCCTACTCTCTTACCTGACCATTTCCATAAATGATATATTTGGTAGTTGTTAATTCTTTCAATCCCATAGGTCCTCTTGCATGAAGCTTTTGTGTACTGATACCTATTTCAGCTCCAAACCCAAACTCGAATCCATCTGTAAATCTGGTAGAAGCATTTACATATACGGCTGCCGCATCGATTTCATTCAGGAATTTTTGTGCATTTGCATAGTCTTTCGTAATAATTGCTTCTGAATGTCCGGTATTATATTTATTGATATGCGCAATTGCCTCTTCAATAGAAGATACCGTTTTAATGGAAAGAATATAATCTAAGTACTCTTTTCCCCAGTCTTCTTCTGTTGCCGCCTGAATTGTTGCACAAGCTTCTCGGCTCTTTTCATCTCCACGCAATTCTACATTTTTTTCTTTTAAACGTTCTGCTAATTTTGGAAGTAATGCATCCTTTACCTTCTCATGAACCACTAAGGACTCACAAGCATTGCATACACCGATTCGCTGTGTTTTGGCATTAAAGATAATATTAATTGCCATATCTAAATCTGCGGTCTCATCTACAAATATATGACAATTTCCAGTACCTGTTTCAATTACCGGAACAGTTGCCTTTTCTACTACAGTACGAATTAAACCGGCACCGCCTCTTGGAATTAAAACATCTACATATTCGTTCATACGCATAAATTCTTCGGCAGTTTCATGGCTGGTATCTGTAATAAGCTGAATCGCATGAATTGGAAATCCGCATTTACGAAGTGCCTCTTGCATAGTTTTTGCTATAGCATTATTGGAATGAATAGCATCCTTTCCACCTCGAAGAATTACCACATTTCCTGCTTTAAAACAAAGTCCGAATGCATCTGCGGTAACATTTGGTCTGGACTCATAAATAATTCCAATAACTCCTAATGGTACACGTTTCTGTCCAATCATCAATCCATTTGGACGTTGTTTCATATACAGCACTTCTCCTACCGGATCTTCTAATCCTGCAATCTGGCGCAATCCTTCTGCCATTTGTGCGATTCTGGATTCTGTCAGTTGCAAACGATCCTGTAAGGCTATTGGCATATTATTTTCTCTTGCAGTCTCCATATCTGTTGCATTTGCCTCTAACAGCAAGTTCATATCTGCCATCAAATAATCCGCAGCCGTAGCCAATAGTTTATTTTTCTCGTTTACAGACAATACACGCAGTACTGCTTCTGCTTCACGCGCATTTTTTCCGATTTGTTCTAATGTACTATTCATTCTATTTCCTCCCTTTCTGTTACGATTACATCCAGTTTTGTATCATAACTATCTGTTGGTATACAATCTATGATTTGTGCCGCATAAGCTGCACCTATTTTTCGACATGACGGAAATCTTGCAAAATATCGATCATAGAATCCTTTTCCGTATCCAATGCGATTTCTGTTTTTATCAAAACCAAGTCCAGGTACTATTACAAGCGGAGTCTTCTCACTAATGGAATATTCTCCTATTGGCTCCATAATACTAAAAGCACCCTTTTGAAATTCAGACAAAGACATCACCTGAAAAAAATCCATATTCTCACCGTCGGTTCTTGGAAATGCAACTTTCTTTCCCGCTATCAATGCCTTTTGGGCTAATGGAAGTACATCTACTTCATTTCCTAACGGATAATAGCAATATATGATTTCTGCATGTTCCTTTTCAATAATATTCCATATTTTTTCACATATGGTATTAGAATAACTCCTGCATTGTGCACTTGTTAATGCACTTCGTGTTTTCTTTAATTCAGCTCTAATTTGCTGTTTTCTTTCCATACTTTTCCCCAAGATTTTCAATGCTTCCATCCGGATTTATCATATCTATATTATTGAGCTGCGCCTGTAAATTTCTCTTCACGCTTGCAATATATTCCTGTCTTAAAAGTGCCTGTTCTTTTTTCTCTGCTTCGGTTAATCCCTCAGCCTTTGATTTTCGTGCTAATGCGTTGATACGTTCAATCTTACTGTCTTCCATGCTGTTCTCCTTATCCAATACTTTCTTCTATAAAATCCGCTATGTAAAAATCTTCATTTCTATGCTGTTGAAATAATGTGCCTGTAAAGTCTCCTTCAAAAATCTCATGAAGAACTCCTACATCTTTTGCATTTGCAATAATCATATCCGCTCCGGAAAGAGTTGCTATTTTTGCAGCGGTAAGCTTCGTTGCCATGCCACCAGTTCCAACATCACTTCCCGGTGTATCTTTTGCCATAGACATAACGCTTTCATCCAGATTTTCTACTACCTTAATTAATTCTGCTTTTGGATTCTTATGCGGATCATCTGTAAATAATCCGTCAATATCCGACAACAAAATCAATAAATCCGCTCCCACCAAAGAAGCTACAATTGCAGATAAGGTATCGTTATCACCGAATTGCATTTCGTAAGTAGATATTGTATCATTTTCATTTACAACAGGAATTACTCCCATTTGAAAAAGTTCCTCAAAGGTATTTTGTGCATTTTTTCTGGAAACATTGTTTAACATCGTTCCTTTTGTCATTAAGACCTGACCTGCAATATGATTATACTCGGAAAAAAGTCGCTGATAAGTCATCATAAGTCTTGCCTGTCCTACGGCAGCACATGCCTGCTTGGTAGATATGTTTTTCGGACGTTCTGCCAGACCGATTACTTTTCTTCCTACTGCAATGGCTCCTGAACTTACTAAGCACACATCTATTCCGCGATTGTGTATATCGCATAATTCTCGTACCAGCTTCTCTACTTTGGGGTAATTAAGACCACCTGTTTCTTCATGCATCAACGAAGATGAACCTATTTTCACAACTACTCGTTTTTTATTTTTTAAATATTCCTTTGTTTTCATACTCATTTCCTTGCCTTGGTCTTATTATTCTATATGCTTATACATACACCTTATTACTTTATCACATTTCAGTGAAAAAGCCTAGACTAAAATCAAAAAACTACGATTCTGTCATTTTTGCATTTGGATAAATCCGTTCCATACGCTTATCATCGAAATGACTATCCAACCACTCATCTACTGCATTATGCGATTCCTTTCCCTGGGCTCTGTCACTATATCTTGCTAATGCTCCTGCTGAAATAATAATGTTTACAATCATAAATATCACAAATATATAGCTGAGAATTTTTCCTATTTTCATTGGAATTCGCTCAATCCATTTTGCAAAGAAGGGATAAAACAGCTTCATCCACACTAACGCTGCAATTCCCCAGAAGAAACAATATAATAAGTTAATACGCCCTCCAAGATTAAACGGAATATCACTATAATCCCAAAATACTGTACCAAAACATATTTCCGTAAATACGCTACATATGTATTCATAGGCTCCGCCTAAAAATGTTCCTGCCAAAAAGATATATCGATCTTCTTTATTGCGATAACGATACAAAAGCATGGTAATTCCCGCAACTCCAATTCCCCATACTAAGCTAAAGGGACCATAAACCACACTACTTCTACTCATAAGTTTTCCCATTGTCAACCAACAGAAAATCGTTTCCGTAATATCTCCCAGAAATGCTCCCAAAAAGAAAATCCAGACAATTTTGTGGAAACCGCATCCATAAGCAAAAACCGTTTCTTTTAATTGCTTTTCCCGTTGTTCTTCTTCACTTTCTAACGTTTTCTTTTTCTGACCCGGAAAAGCACGTTCCATGCGTCGTTCTACTCTGGAAGTAATCGCATTCCGAAGTGACTTGGATGCTTGAGAAAATCCCTCCGCGATTTCGTCCATGCGCGCAACATTTTTCTTTCCACGATACAATACGGTTAAAGTTGTCACCATATCCAACAACAATAATACTACCAAAATAATTAGTATTATATTTCCTGCCAAACGTGGGATTTTAGGTATGATTCCAAGTAATAACGGATTCACTAATTTTATTAGCAGTGTTCCTAAAGCTCCCCAAAATACAGCATATTTCAGGCAAACATATCCGCCTACCTGAAACCTCATATGAGAATAGTCCCACATTCGTATTTGAAATACTTTTTCTAATACAACGCCTGTAACCAATTCAATCACGGAGCCTATAATCATACAGCCCAAAAATAAATAGAACCAGTCACTCCGTAAAGAATCCAGAAATATTGATAGAAATACCATGGAAAAGCCGTAAACCGGACAAACAATCCCATTTAAAAATCCTCGGTTTACCAACTTTCTTTTTCCATATATGGCATGTATTACCTCTAAAATCCATCCTAAGAAACTATAAATCAAAAATAGCCATGCCATTTCATATACGCTGAATAACATATTTTTCTTTTCTCCTTTGTATTAGGAATCGGAAACGATATTTTGAAGCCAAATTCCTTTCTTTACTAAAGCATATCCTATGAAACACTTGATGGTTTCTATCAACTGACAACTTAAATACACCCATACAATTGGCATATCGGTAAATCTGGATAATACATAGGCAAGCGGAATATCCACCAACCATACATACACACTGTCAAACAGCACAGTAATCCATGTTTTACCACCGGATCTTAATGTAAAATAACATCCATGCATAAAGGCATACAATGGCATACATGCCGCCGCAATTAAAATAAAACGAGTTGCCAGCTCCTACACATTGTTAGAGGTATTATAAATCTTCGGGAAAAACGGAGATATAATTGCCAGCAAACTTCCGAATATCACACAGGTTCCTACGGTAAATACCAATAATTTGCGGTCTGTATCCTTTGCTTCTTCCATCTTGCCAGCTCCTAATAGTTGTCCTACTAATATGGCAATGGCACTTCCCATAGATAAAAATACTACATTAAACAGATTGGAAACCGTACTGGAAATATTTAACCCAGCGACTACCGCCAAACCTCTCACAGAATAACATTGCATTAAAAATGCCTGCCCTATGGACCATGCTGCTTCATTTAACAACAACGGAATTCCCTTTTTGATAATTTCAAGTGTCAATACCTTAGGGATTCGCATACTGGCATATGCACCAACAATAAAGTTATGTCTCTCACGATTTTTGTGTGTCCAATAAATCAATATAAAACATTCTGCAAAACGCGCAATATCAGTAGAAATAGCCGCTCCGATTGCACCGAGCTTTGGTGCTCCAAAACTTCCGAAAATCAAGAAAAAGTTTCCTACCATATTTAATAATACTGCAACAATTCCAATTTTCATCGGTACAAGCGTTTCTCCGGTTTCACGCAACGTACTTGCATATGTCTGGGATATAGCATAAGGAATTAATCCTATCATAATAACTGATAAATATTCTTTCCCGAACTGCAATGTTTTCCCAATATCTCCTTCTTGAGAACCTTCATGCAAATATAACATGATTAAATCTTCTCCGAAAAAGAAAAATAGTCCCATTGCTACTACTGCCATGAGCATACATACCAAAAATTTAAAACGAAAGGTATTTCGAACGCCTTCTCTATTTCCCTGTCCATAATATTGAGCCGTAAAAATCCCTGCACTGGATACTCCACCAAATACACAGATATTAAATACTACAATTAACTGGTTTACAATGGCAACACCACTCATTTGCTCGGTTCCCACTTGTCCCACCATAATATTGTCTAAAAGGCTTATGAAATTGGTGATTCCATTTTGAATGATAATTGGAATTACCACTAATAATACCATTTTATAAAATTCTTTTGTTCCTATATATTTTCTTAAAACATTCTGGTTCATTATGAATCCTCTCTATTTTTCAATAGTAATAACTGGACAAGTATATCATATTTCCTTAAAAAAAACCACTTCTTGACTAAATATTACACTTTAGAAAAGAAGTGGTTCTTCAACTAATCTTTATTTAACTTTTTATTACTGAACTGTAATAATCTTCTTTGGACATTTTTCTGCGCACAGACCACATCCGGTACATTTTTCATAATCAATATGAGCAATGTTGTCAGTTACAGTAACTGCTCCGCTTGGACAATTCTTTTCGCAAAGATGACAGCCGATACATCCAACAGAACATGCTGCCATAACATCTTTACCTTTATCCTTAGAACTACACTGTACTTTCTGTTTTGCATCGTAAGGTACAAGCTCGATTAAGTGTTTTGGACATGCTGCAACACACTTACCACAAGCCTTACAAACCTCTTTATCTACTAATGCAATTCCATTTACAATATGTATTGCATCAAATGGACATGCCTTCACACAGCTTCCATAACCAAGACATCCATAATTACAGGACTTTGGTCCGCCGTTTGGCACAAATGCCATTGCTGCACAATCTTCAATACCTGTGTATTCATAATCATGTTTTGCTTTTTCGCAGTCACCGGCACATTTTACAAATGCAACTTTTCGTGTGCCTTCTTCCGCTGCAACACCCATGATTTCACCGATTTTTGCAGCTACCGGTGCTCCACCTACCGGACACTGATTAACCGGAGCTTCGCCTTTGGAAATTGCTGCTGCCAAACCTGAACATCCTGCATATCCACATCCACCACAGTTATTTCCCGGAAGTACGCCTAAAATAGCTTCTTCTTTTTCATCTACTTCTACTTTAAATTTTTCTCCGAAAATTCCAAGGAAAAATCCAAGTATAATACCTGTTCCGCCTACGGCAAGGGCGGCAATGATGATTGCTGTAAAATTCATATTCATTCCCTCCTAAATCATGCCTGAGAATCCCATAAAGGCGATTGACATTAAACTGGCTGTAATCAACACGATGGCTGTTCCTTTAAAACGTTCCGGAATGTCATTGTATTCAATCTTTTCACGAATTCCTGCCATAATTACAATTGCAATTAAAAATCCAACTGCTGTTGCAAATCCATTTACTACACTTTCAAGAATTCCATATGCCTTAGTTACATTGGTAAGTGCTACTCCTAATACTGCACAGTTTGTTGTGATCAGTGGAAGGTACACTCCCAAGGACTCATACAGTGGCGGCATATTCTTTTTCAAGAACATTTCTACGAACTGTACTAATGATGCAATAACTAAGATAAACACAATGGTCTGTAAATATGAAATATTTAAAGGTGCCAATATGAACTTATAAATCAATGCTGTTACAAATGAGGATAAGGTAATAACGAATACAACTGCTCCTCCCATTCCTGCTGCGGTTTCTGTCTTCTTAGATACACCAAGAAATGGACAGATTCCAAGGAACTGACTTAATACGACATTATTTACAATGGCAGAGCCAATTGCAATAATCAATAATTCTTTCATCTAAATCTGCCTCCTATTCTTCTGTTTTCTTGGTCTCAGATTTACCGGTACACATAGCAGACTGTGAACAGCTTGCACAATCTCCTGTAATACATCCGGATGGTTCTGCTAAAGGTTTTCCCTTCTTCTCCATCTTGTCACGCACTACATTCATACCTGCTACTAAAAATGCCAGTACAAGGAATGCTCCAGGTGCCATAACAAATACGGTGATTCCAAGCATAGAACCAAGAATCTGACGAACCAAACCAATCAAGGTCAAACCAATGGTAAATCCAAGTCCCATTCCAAGTCCATCGAAAATAGATGGCACAACCGGGTTCTTAGAAGCATAACTTTCTGCTCTACCTAAAATAATACAGTTTACAACAATCAAAGGAATATATACACCTAATGCAGATGATAAGGAAGGTGTATATGCCTGCATTAAGAACTGTACTACGGTAACCAATGATGCAACGATAACGATATAAGCCGGCATACGCACACCATCTGGTATAATTTTACGAAATGCTGAAATCAACAAATTGGACATAACTAAAACTACGGTTGTAGAAAGTCCCATTCCAAGTCCATTAATTGCAGATGATGTAACCGCAAGTGTTGGACACATTCCAAGCATTAATACAAAGGTAGGATTTTCCTTAATAATACCATTATATAATCTTTCAACATACTTATTCATACTTAGTTACCTCCTTGCAATGCTTCGTTGAAGTATACCAAACATGCATTTACTCCATTTGTGATGGCTCTGGAGGAAATTGTTGCACCAGTAACTGCTTCTATTTCGTTATCCGCAGATGGTGTAGTCTTTACAACTGAAAATGATTCTTCATTCTTATTATTGAATTGATTCTTAAAATCATCTTCATTTACCAGCATACCCAAACCTGGAGTCTCACTAATTGAAGTAATGGAATATCCATTTACAGTTCCATCTACCTGAATACCAACGGAAAATGTAATATCTGCCTGACTTCCTTCATGAGAAGTAACATTGATAACATATCCAATTACATTTCCAGATTTATCAAGTGCATTTGTTACTCCAATAATCTCATCGTTTGTATAATCGCTTTTTGCTATGATTTTTTCTGCATTTTCTGCTGTGAAGTCTGCGTTATCTTCAAAAGAATCTGCATCTTTAAATACTTCTCGATATGCTGCATCCTGCGCTGCTTTATTTGCCTTAGCAATAGGTTCCTTGGTGATTTCATTTACTGCACCGAGGATAAATCCAAGAATTAAGGTAAATGCAGTTAATACTAATGCATCATGCACAATTTTCTTATTCATGCTGCTTTACCTCCTTTTTCTGACCAAATGCCTTTGGGATGGTAAGTTTCTCAATAATTGGAACTAACAGGTTACTCAAAATAATTGCGAAAGATACACCTTCTGCATTTGCACCAAATGTACGGAATAATCCAGTTAAAATACCAAGTAGAATACCATACACTACTTTACCCATTGGAGTAATTGGGGATGTTACATAGTCAGTTGCCATAAAGAATGCACCTAACATTAATCCACCACCGCAAAGCTGTGCTGTGATATAATTTCCATCCAATCCATGTCCACCGAATAATGCAATAAATACAACAAAACTTACGATATATGTACCTGGGATTGTTAAATCAATAACACCCATTAAAATCAAGAAGATTGCTCCTACTAAGATTGCAATTGTTGATGTTTCACCAATGGTTCCTGCGGTAGTACCGATTAACATTTTCATGGTATCTACACTCTCACCATTACGAATCAAAGCCAAAGGTGTTGCTCCTGTGTATGCATCGCAGTTAAAATTTGTCATAGTTCCTGCAAAAGATACTAAAAGGAAACATCTTGCTCCAAGGGCTGGATTCATAAAGTTCTGTCCAAGTCCACCAAACATCATTTTTACAATTACGATTGCAAATACACTTCCTAATACTGCCTGCCAAATTGGCAATCCGCTTGGAAGGTTTAATGCAAGTAACAAACCGGTTACTACTGCACTCAAATCATTGATTGTACTTTTTTTATGTATTAGCAATTCGAAAACCCATTCAGAAACTACACAGGTTGCAATACAAACTGCTATTAAAATTAATGCTCTTAATCCAAAATTCCAAATACCAAAAACACTTGCCGGTAATAAAGCAATGATTACATAAAGCATGATTCTGGCTGTTGTATCTTTGGCACGGACATGTGGTGATGAAGATACGTTATATAAATCACTCACAATAAGCCACCTCTTTCTTCGTTATTTTTTATTTCTTCTTTCTGCAAGTATTTGTTTCTTCATTGTCTTAATGGACTGTGCTAACGGACGTTTTGCCGGGCAGATGAAGCTACAGCTTCCGCACTCGATACATTCCATTCCGTTCCACTTTTCAAAGCTTGCCATATCACCATGCTCGCTCATTTTTGCAAGCTTAGATGGTACAATTCGTTCTGGACAAGCTTCTACACAACGTCCACAATTAATACATGCAGTGGTTTCACTTGCTGCTACATCATCTTTTGTAAGACAAAGTAAAGAGGATGATGTCTTTGTTGTTGGAATATCCAATCCAAACATAGCAAATCCCATCATTGGTCCGCCAGAAATAATTTTCTCCGGCTGTGTTTTGAATCCACCTGCTGCTTCAAGAATCTCAGCATAACTCATACCGATACAAATATTAAAGTTACCCGGCTCTTTTACTGCATCACCTGTAACTGTAAATATTCTATTCATAACAGGTTTTCCAAGTTTTACTGCATTATATATAGAAATCAATGTTTCTACGTTATCAACAATACATCCTGCATCTGCCGGCAACATTGTTGAATTAATTTCTCTATGTGTGGTTGCATAAATCAATTGACGTTCTCCACCCTGTGGATATTTCGTCTGTAACGGACAGACTTCCATGCGTGGTTCGTCTTTTACCAACTCCTGTAATTTTGCAATTGCGTCCGGCTTATTATTTTCAACTCCGAAAATACCTTTTGCATGATCAAAAAGTTTCAGAACAATTCTCATACCTTCTACTAATAACTCCGGATTTTCAATCATACGACGATAATCCGCTGTCAGGTATGGTTCACATTCTGCGCAGTTTGCAATAATGTAATCAATTTTTTCTGGCTCTTTTGGAGATAATTTTACATGGGTAGGGAATCCTGCTCCACCCATTCCTACTACACCAGCTTCTTTCACCTTGTTGATAATCTCCTCTTTGGAAAGAGAATCAATATCATCTACCGGGTGATATTCCACTTCTTTCATTTCGCCATCATTTTCAATAATGATGGAATTCACCATGTCCCCAACGGCTCCACGGCGTGGCTGAATTGCCTTAACTGTACCGGATACAGCTGAATAAATCGGTGAAGATACAAAACCTCCTGCTTCTGCTATCTTCTGTCCTCGTAACACTGTATCACCCACAGCTACGACAGGACTTGCCGGTGCTCCGATATGTTGTGATATTGGATATACCAGTTCGCCTTTGGGTAATAATTCACGAATTGGCTTATCCTTGGAAAATTCTTTTCCATCATGTGGATGAACGCCACCTTTAAATGTCATTAAACCCATTTTTCGTGCCCCACTTTCTCTATAAAATGTATGTTTCTTATTTGTTATTCTATAAAGATTCTTTCCTCCTTTATGAACAACTTTATCAATATAATTATAGCACAATTTTCTCACAATAGTATATATTTTTTGTACTTTTTTACATACTTTTGCTGTTTTTTTTCGTGTAATTTGTATTATTTATACTATTAATTGTATTTATAATCGTTTGACCTAGTCTCAAAATATGTTATACTTGTCTAGAAAGGAGCATTTAGACATATGAAAACTTGGCAGAATGAAATCCCCTTTTGCAGGGACAATCCTATTACAGAAGCACTCTTTCCGGAGAACGCTGTATTTTTTGATATCGAAACCACTGGTTTTTCTGCAAAACATACGCAAGTCTACTTAATTGGCTGTGCTGCCCGAAAGGGAAATGTGATTTGCACTACCCAATTTTTTGCAGAAAATTCTTTAGATGAAAAACTGATTTTAAATGCTTTTTCCGAATTATTAACGCATTATGACATCTTAATTACTTTTAACGGCGTGGGTTTTGATATTCCATATCTTCAAGGGAGATATCATTATCATTCTCTCATGGAACCTTTTGAAAATTTTGAATATCTTGATATTTATAAATCACTCTCAAAATACAAGCATATTTTAAAACTAGAAAATTTAAAGCAAAAAACAATTGAATTATTTCTGGGAATCCAGAGAAAAGACTTATATTCCGGTGGGGAATTAATCAATATATATGACAGTTATGTGAAAGAGCCTTCCGAAGATGCTCTTAATCTTTTACGCCTTCACAATTATGAAGACGTAACAGGAATGATTGACTTGCTTCCAATTCTTTCTTATGTTCAACTATTTGATGGGAACTTTGAAGTAACCAAATATGGGACATGCACTTACGAAGAATATGAAGGAGGCGAAGCCTTAGAACTTCACCTTGACTTAAAGCCTGTTTTTCCTTTACCAAAACGCTTTTCCTATGGATTTCAGGATATTTATCTTACCGGATTTCAAAATAACGTTAAACTTAAGGTTAAAATCTACCAGGGTGAATTAAAATACTTTTACTCTAACTATAAGGATTACTATTACTTGCCCAAAGAGGATATGGCAATCCACAAAAGCGTTGCTTTCTATGTAGACAAGAACTACCGTACAAAGGCAAAGGCAGCTACTTGTTACAGTAAAAAAACCGGTTGTTTTTTACCTCAATACGAAGAGATTTTCGTTCCTTACTTTAAGTTAGAATTTCACGACAAAGTGCTATATTTTGAAATGACGGAAGATTTTACAGACTCTGTTAACGCACAAAAAAACTACGCTTTGCATTTATTAAAACATTTACTGACAACAAAAGCTTAACTGCTTTTTCGTACAGACAAAAAGAGGAATTCCAAAACCGGAATTCCTCTTTCTATTTATGCGTTTTTCATCGCTATGCTTTTTCAAAGAAAAATGATTGTTTTCTCTGATAGTTTAATTCTTTGTAGTTCATAATCTGTTCCGTGCTTCCAATGAAAAGAACACCTTCTTTTGTTAAAGCGTCATTAAATTTCTTATATATCTCTTCCTTGGCTTCTTCGGTAAAATAGATTAATACATTTCTACAAACAATCAAGTGACAACCACTTGGATATGAGTCTTTTAATAAATTATGCTCTTTGAACTCAACCTGGCGTTTGATTTCGTCTGCAATCTGGTAAGAAGCTCCTATTTTCTTGAAGTACTTCTTTTTAAACTCTTCCGGTACCGATGCAATACTTTTTTCATTGTAAAGACCAAGTCGTGCCTTATCCAATACCTGTTTATCAATATCAGTGGCAATAATTTTAATCTGATTCAATGGTACATGCTTTGATAAAGCCATAACCAATGAATATGGTTCATCTCCAGTAGAACATGCCGCACTCCAAATCTTAAGATTCTTTCCGAACTTCTGAACCAAAGTAGGAAAGACCTCCTTGTCTAAAATCTGCCATTGTTCTGGATTACGATAGAACTCTGACACATTGATTGTAAGGAAGTTTACAAACTGCTCAAACTTCTCGTTATCTTTTTTAATCAATGCTACATATTCTTTATAGTTGCTAATATTATTTTTTGTAATCAGCGTATCAATTCTACGCTTCATTTGCTTTTCTTTATAAGCATTCAAATCAATTTTGGTTAATCCAAAAATGTCCTTTTTGAACTCTTCATACCCGGTAAACATAGTTATATTCACCTACTCTTTCGTATTATAGATGTTCCTACTCTGCGTCTGCTGCTTCCTCTTCTTCTGGAGCTAATAATGCTTTTACACTTAAGCTGATTTTCTTTTCTTCTTCATTGAAGTCAACAACCTTAGCTTCGATTTCCTGTCCAACGCTTAATACGTCTGAAGGTTTTTCAACATGCTCTTTGGAAATCTGAGAAACATGAAGTAATGCATCTACTCCTGGAGCAAGTTCTACGAATGCGCCAAAGTCTGTCATTCTTGCAACTACACCTTTTACAACAGTACCTACTGCATATTTAGAAGCTGCATCTTTCCATGGGTTTTCATCTTCAAATTTCATGCTTAATGCAATCTTATTTTCGTTAATGTCTTTGATGAATACTTTAACAACATCGCCAACTTTGAATACTTTCTTAGGATTCTCTACTCTGCCCCAAGACATTTCAGAAATATGAAGTAATCCGTCAGCTCCGCCTAAATCGATAAATGCACCGAAGTCTGTTACATTCTTAACAGTTCCTTCCATTACATCGCCAACTTTAATCTTTGCAAATAATTCTTTCTGTAATTCAGCCTTCTTAGCAACTAATAACTGCTTTCTGTCACCGATGATTCTTCTTCTGCGTGGATTGAACTCAGTGATTACGAATTCGATTTCCTGATCTTTGTATTTGCTCAAGTCTTTTTCGTATGTATCAGATACGAGACTTGCAGGAATAAAGATTCTTGCTTCATCGATTACTACGCTTAATCCGCCATCCAATACCTGTGCAACCTTTGCTGTAAGCACTTCTTTGTTATTGAATGCTTCCTCTAATCGCTTGCTTCCTTTTTCAGCAGCAAGACGTTTGTATGTCAACAATACCTGACCTTCGCCATCATTCACCTTAAGCACTTTTGCTTCCATGGTGTCTCCTACGGATACAACTGTAGTCAAGTCAACATTTGGTTCATTTGTATATTCGTTACGGGTAATGATTCCATCGGACTTGTAACCAATATTCAAGATGATCTCGTCTGGTTTCACATCAATAACGGTACCGTCGACTACCTCTCCATTTCTTATTGTTTTAAATGATTCTTCCAGCATTTGTTCAAAACTCATTTCTGACATTTTTTTGAACCTCCTCAATAATTTTGTTTGGGGTAGAAGCCCCTGCGGTAATACCTACGCTATTAATGGACTGTAATTTAGACAAATCCAAATCCTTCAGTGTCTGTATATAGCAAGTATTTTCACATTCTTTTTTACATATTTCAAATAACTTTTGCGTATTGGAACTGGTCTTTCCACCAATCACAATCATTGCATCCACATTTGCAGCAATTTTTCTTGCTTCTGTCTGCCGTTCCTGAGTTGCATTGCAAATTGTATTTAAAACAATTATATCATAACCTTTTTCTGTAATAATTTCAACTAATTCTTTAAATTTCTTGTTGTTAAATGTCGTTTGGGAAACCACACATATTTTTTTATCCGTTTTTAAGGTAAAATTCTGTGCTTCCTGTAGGTTGGAAATCACTGTCGTTTCCTCCGGGTTGCTACTCCAACCACGGATACCCTGAACTTCCGGATGTTCTTCGTTTCCGATGATTACTACATGATAATTATCATTGCTGTACTTTTCTACTAACCGATGTATTTTCAATACAAATGGACAGGTCGCATCTACATATGAGATATTTTCCCTTTTTAGTAAATCGTAAACTTCTTTTCCCACACCATGAGAACGAATTACTACGGTACCATCTTTACAGTCTTTTAAGGCTTCCTGTGTTTCTATTACGCAAACGCCTCTTTTTTCTAAATCTTTTACTACTTCTTCATTGTGTATGATAGGACCATAAGTATATATTTTACCATTTTTTTCTTCGGTTTGCTGATATACCTTATCTACCGCTCGCTTTACACCGAAACAGAATCCGGCACTTTTTGCAAGTATTACTTCCATAAATCATGTCCTCTTTTTTATTACTGTTGTTTTTCTTTTACCAGCTTTAATATTTCTGCAACAACTTCATCAATGGTCATATTGGAACTATCCACTAAAATTGCATCTTCTGCTTGTTTTAACGGAGCAATTTCACGATGCATATCACGATAATCTCTATCCTTGATATCTGCACAGATTTCTTCCAAACTGCATGCCTGTCCTTTTTCCTGTAATTCTAAGAAACGTCTTTTCCCACGAGTTTCTACGCTTGCCGTTAGATAAATCTTCACTTGCGCATTCGGCAGTACACAAGTTCCAATATCTCTTCCGTCCATGATAACATCCTGAGTTTCTGCTAATTTACGCTGCAACTCTAAAAGTTTTGTACGCACTTTTCCATATACACTTATAGTAGACGCGGTATTTCCCACCTCTTCCGTACGAATAAATCCGTTTACATTTTCTCCATTTAAAAGCACTTGCTGCTCTCCGTTTTCATACGAAATAGATACTGTAATCTCCTCGCATGCCTTAGAAACTTCCTGTTCCTTTTCTCTATCTACGCCATTTCGGATACAATATAATGCCATAGCACGAAACATTGCGCCGGTATCCACATAGATATAGGACAATTCCTTTGCTACCTTTTTTGCTATCGTGCTCTTTCCGGCTCCCGCCGGTCCATCAATTGCTATGTTAAAAGCCATATTATTCCTCTTTTCTTTTATTTTATACTATCGCCTGCCAAATATCCGGTAGACCATGCTATCTGTAGATTAAATCCTCCGGTCAAAGCATCTAAATCTAATACTTCGCCTGCAAAAAACAACCCATTTACTAACTTGGATTCCATTGTAGATGGATTGATCTGCTTCACGCTGACACCACCTCGCGTAATAATCGCCTCATTAAAATCACGAAAGTGTGATAAGGTCAATGGAAAATGTTTTATCATTTTAACCAAGTGTTGTCGCTCTTCTTTGGTGATTTCATTCACTTTCTTTTCTGGTGATATTCCACTCAAACGAATCATTACCGGTATTAGTTTTGCCGGAAACAGCTTTTGAACTGCATTCTTATACTGCCGATTTTGATTTTCTTCAAAATCACGCAAAATACGTTTATCTAACTGTTCCTCCGTCAGCGCCGGTTTTAAGTCTATCGTCATCTGTAAAGGCATTTTTTCAATATAATCATTGATTGCACTGCTGGCACTTAATATCAGTGGACCGCTCACGCCATAATGAGTAAATAACATTTCTCCAAAAGCTTCATAGAGCTTTTTCCCGTCTTTTTCTATCTCTATGGATACATTTTTTAAGGATAGCCCTTGGAGTTTCTGAATCCATGATTCTTCCACTTCTAGCGGCACCAGTGCCGGATGCAATTTTGTCACTGTATGCCCTGCCTCTTTTGCAAAACAATATCCATCTCCGGTAGAGCCGGTAGACACATAGGAACACCCTCCGGTTGCCACAATTACCTGTTTAGCTTCCAGCGTTTTTCCATTTGACAGTACGACTCCTTCTATTTGATTATCCTCTATCTTCAATTCCTTTACTTCTGAATGAAGTCGAATTTCTACTCCATGTTTTTCTAACGCACGCTTTAATACCGCTATTACATCTGACGAATGATCTGACTGAGGGAAAACTCGTTCACCACGTTCTGTTTTTATTCGTAATCCATTCTGTTCAAAAAAATCCATTACCTGATAGTTGCTAAAGGTATAAAATGCGCTATATAAAAACTTACTGTTTCGCATTACATTTTGAAACAATTCTTCTGTATCACAAGCATTTGTAATATTACAACGCCCTTTTCCTGTAATATAAATTTTCTTTCCAAGCTTTTCGTTTTTCTCCAGCAGAACTACTTTGTGTCCCTTTTCTGCTGCCTGAATTGCAGCAAACATTCCCGCAGCTCCGCCACCAATTACAATTACGTTACTCATTCTTTTCTCCTAATCCTCTATAACGCATTTTCATTGTATCATCAATGTAATTAATTTCATCATTTCCATACACCTGATACTCTTCCCATACATTTTCCAGCATTTCTAAAGTCTTAACCACTTCTTTTTGTTTCTTCATGCACAACGCCATAATTAACGCATTGATAACACTCAAGGGTGCAACCAGGGAATCTACAACAGATGCCATATCGCTTTTGGCGATTAAGTTACAGGAGGAATACAAATTCATAGGGGAATGAACACTATCCGTTATAGTGATTACTTTCGCACTACGATTATTAGCAAATTCCAATGCTTTTAATGTACGCATGGAATAACGAGGAAAACTAATTCCGATAATTACATCTTCCTTACCTATCCGTACCATTTGTTCAAATAGCTCACTGGAACTATTTGTATGTAACAAATGTACATTTTTCAATATAAGATTCAAATAAAATGCCAAAAATTCCGCTAATGGTGCGCAGCTTCGAATTCCGATAATATAAATATTTTTTGCCTTCAAAATCGTATCAACTGCCAAATCAAAAGCATGTTCATCAATGGATTCTAACGTGTCATGAATCCGTTCTGCATCTGATGACAGTACTGTTTCCAAAATTTTAGACTGACTAATTCGCCCATAAGTGTCTTCCATCCTCTGTACGGAATTCAGTTTATTCCGCACCAGTTCTTCCAATCCTTTTTGAAATTCAGGATATCCCTTGTATCCTAAATGCGTGGCAAAACGCACCACAGTAGACTCACTGACACCTACCACTTCACCTAAACGAGCTGCCGTAAAAAATACTGCTTTATCATAATTATCGGTAATATAAGCAGCAAGCACTTTCTGTCCCTTGCTCAAACTTCCATATCTCTCATTAATTCGATTAATCAAATCATTGCCATTTCCCATTTCCCTGCCTCCCAAACTATGAGAAACTCGCGTAAAAGATGCAATCGGACGTATTTTCCTATTACATAAAAAATGGCGCTCTGGCACATTGCCATGAGCGCCGTCGCTTTTTTCATTATATCAAAAAGCGACTTTTATCTCAATAGTTTTTTATTCGGTAACTACACCTTTCATTTTTTCAGCCACACGATTTACCACTTCTTCAATTACTTCTGTTTGAGCGGCAATTTCTTCACTACTAGCTGCTAATGCAGATGTTCTTGTGTTAATTCCTTCAATATTTTCAATAAAAGAATCTGTTTCTTTTCCCAAGTCTTCCATTGCCGGCATTAATACATCACTTTGTTTCTTTCCGGTAACAACCGCTTCCTTGGTTTGTTCGGATAATTCTCTTACGCGATTTGCAATTACCGCAAATCCTCTTCCGGCTTCACCACTTCTAGCGGCTTCTATTCCAGCATTCAACGCGAGCATACCGGTCTGATTTGATATCTTAATGATTGCATCGTTAATGGTATCGTATCCTTTAACCGCCTCTGTTACCTGTCCCATAGAATCACGCAAAGTATCTGTAAAACCTGAAATCTCTCCAACTGCCTGAGCCATAGATGTTGCATCTTCAGCCGAATTTTGATTTCCTATTGCTAGTTCTGCAATAGAATCCTTAATCTGCTGAAAATCTTTCATAATTTCCTGATACAGAACTTCCTTTTTCTGCTGCTTTTCTCTTTCCTGCAATGTCATTTCTTTAATGGTTTCCTGCTCTTCTATCAACTCATTTTTCACATAATGAATACAGTTTTCTTTTCGATTACATCCCAGTACAATTGCTTCTGCCATTTTACGACAACTATCATATCCACAAGCTCCACAGTCAATTTTCTGTTTTTCCGGTGTATCTTTCTTAAGTTCCTGAAATCCCACTTGCAGTTCTTCCTCTGTAATTTTAACTTTTTTATCCGCAGGATGATATTCACACATAAAATCCTCTATGTTCAATTGTGCAAATTGCTCATTGAAGTTTTGCAATCGCTTTTCATAACTAATTTCCTTTGCCCATGGATTTTTCTTATCATCTTTTCTTGCCTTAATTCTCTGATTATGAATTTCAAAAAGCACATCATCATTATCATCCATACTTGGTTCTGTCGCAGTTCCGTGAATACATCCACCGGCACAATTTAAAGCATCAACTAAAAATGGCAGCGGTTTTCCACTCTTTACACGTTTTGCATACTCTTCTAAGAAATGATATACATGTCCTTCTCCTTCGACCTGACGAACCAATACGTCTCTTCCAAGGAAATGTTCTACATTTTCCTTTAGCCCTCCCGGTTGTGGATATAAGCTTCCCATTCCGTACTCCAGTTCATCTACCGCATCATAACTTGATAAATCAATTTTCTTCAGCACTTCCATTAAATGTGTAAATGTTACATTATATGAAATATAATCCTTATTTTCCTGACGGGTAATTTCTGCTTTTTTTGCAATACACGGACTAATAAACGCAAGTTTATCTGTAACTTTCATATATTTTTTTACATAAATTGCCGCACACATCATTGGGCTGTGTACAGGTACCAATTTTTCTGTAAGTTCCGGAATATATTTTTCTATGTAATTCACAATTGCCGGACAGGGCTGAGATATCCCACCTTTAAAATTATGCTTTGTGATATAATTCAAATATCCCCAAGTTGTAATATCTGCACCAAAGCTTACGCTTATCATTCGATTTACACCTAAACTTTTTAAGTATCCTAATACCCTACGATACTCCTTGGGATAATTTGCAATAAATGCCGGAGCAATTAAAATACTAATATTTTCTCCCTTTTTCAATGCAGTAAGAAAAGCCTCTGTGTCATCACGATATCCTCTTGCTTTATGATGACAGACATCCATGCATGCCCCACATTCTACACATGCCTCCCCATCTACATGAATTACATTTTTACCATCTTCCATTAAAGAATAATTCGCTCCCAATACAGAACAGACCGAAATACAGCGATTGCAACCTGTGCAACTTTCATTCGTATATACAAGTCCTTGGTTTAAACTATCTTTTCCCATAATGCCAGTCCTCCATTACTTTTTTACTTATATATATATTCTTTTGTTTATTATATCACATTTTTCGACACTTTTCATTATTTTTTTAGTAAAAAGCACAATAAGAAAGACGGGTTTTTATTCCGCCTTTCTTAAAATTATTATCACTTATCTTATTATCTTTTATACTGGATATGCCTGATTCTCCTTGTCAGCAAGAGTTGCATCTACTTTTGTTTGCTGCGCCTGTCGATATTTAAAGAATTCTGTAGCTACCTGTGGGAATAACGCGTATGACAATACATCCTCATCCTGCTGTTTCCACTGCTTCATTTCTTCTTCGATCTTAGCAAGCTCCGGTTCTAATAAATCTGCCGGACGGCAAGTAATTGCATTTTTCTTTTCTTCACCTAATACCTTATCTACAATCTCCGGATTAAATGGTTTTACCGTCTGTCCATATTTTCCAAGCAACACATCCTTTGTTTCTTTCGTTGCTACTTTATAGCGTTCACCCATAAGTACATTAAACACTGCCTGCGTTCCTACAATCTGACTGGATGGAGTTACCAATGGCGGTTCTCCCAAGTCTTTTCTTACGCGTGGTACTTCTGCTAACACCTCTTCAAATTTATCTTCCTTACCCTGCTCTTTTAACTGGGAAAGCAAGTTGGATAACATACCACCCGGTACCTGATATAATAATGTCTTGATATTTACACCTAACACTTTGGGATTCATCAAACCGTTTTCCAAGCACTCTTCGCGCATTGGTCTGAAATAGTCTGCAATTTCTGCAAGCTTTGTCTGATCCAATCCGGTATCGTACTCTGATCCCTTGAACGCTTCTACCATAACTTCTGTTGCCGGCTGGCTAGTTCCAAGAGCAAACGGAGACATTGCGGTGTCTATAATATCACATCCAGCTTCTACAGCCTTCATGTAAGTCATAGATGCCACACCACTTGTATAATGTGTATGAAGCTCAATCGGTAAACTGGTAGATGCTTTTAAAGCTCGAATTAATTCATCTGCCTTTTGTGGCACCAGCAACCCTGCCATATCCTTGATACACAAGGAATCTGCTCCCATATCTTCTACTCGTTTTGCCATGTCCATCCAATAATCTAAGGTATATGCATCTCCTAAAGTATAGGATAATGCTACCTGTGCATGTCCTTTTTCTTTGTTACATGCACTTACTGCTGTCTGAAGATTACGAATATCATTCAAACAGTCAAAAATACGGATAATATCAATTCCGTTTGCAATAGATTTCTGCACAAAATATTCTACTACATCATCTGCATATGGACGATATCCTAAAATGTTCTGTCCACGGAATAACATCTGTAACTTTGTTTTTTTAAATCCATCTCTCAGCTTTCTCAATCTATCCCATGGGTCTTCCTTTAAGAAACGAAGGCATGCATCAAAAGTTGCGCCTCCCCAGCATTCTACTGCATGATAACCTATATTGTCCATTTTATCTACAATCGGTAACATTTGTTCTGTTGTCATACGAGTTGCAATCAGAGACTGATGTGCATCACGCAGTACTGTTTCGGTAATTTTTACCGGTTTTTTTATCTGTTCAGCCATTTTCTTACCTCTCATTCCGCCTTACGACTTCAAACTGTTTTATATTCCAAAGATTGCCATAAATACACCGGCTGCCACGGCAGTACCGATAACACCTGCAACATTCGGTCCCATTGCATGCATAAGTAAAAAGTTAGTCGGGTCTTCCCCAGCTCCTACCTTTTGCGATACACGAGCCGCCATTGGTACCGCAGATACTCCCGCAGAACCGATCAAAGGATTGATTTTTCCATGGGTAAGCTTGCATAACAACTTTCCAAACAATACTCCTGCGGCTGTACCAAACATAAATGCTACTAATCCAAGGAATACAATTTTTAATGTAGTAATATTTAAAAATGCCTCTGCGCTGGTGGTTGCACCAACAGAAGTTCCCAGTAAAATAACTACAATGTACATCAACGCATTTGATGCTGTTTCAGACAACTGACGAACTACACCACACTCACGGAACAAGTTTCCTAACATCAACATTCCTACCAATGGTGCTGTTGTTGGTAACAATAAGCAAACAATTGCTGTTACAATAATTGGAAATAATATTTTTTCTAATTTTGAAACAGGACGCAAGTTTTCCATTTTGATTGCACGTTCCTGTTTGGTTGTAAATAACTTCATAATCGGTGGCTGTATAATAGGTACCAGCGCCATGTACGAATATGCCGCTACCGCTATCGGTCCTAACAGACCTGTCTGTCCAAGTTTTCCTGCTAAGAAGATAGATGTCGGACCATCTGCTCCTCCGATAATGGATACAGCTGCTGCGGCTTTATCATTAAATCCTAACAATATCGCCAGGAAATATGCTCCGAAAATACCGAACTGGGCTGCTGCTCCAAGTAAAAAGCTGATTGGATTTGCAATCAACGGTCCAAAATCCGTCATTGCTCCTACACCAAGGAAAATCAATGATGGAAGTATCGACCATTCATCCAGGGAATAAAAATAATAAAGTAACCCACCTACACCGTTGCTGGATTCTTCCGGAGAAACAATAATATCCGGATAAATATTTACCAACAACATACCAAACGCAATTGGAACCAACAGCAAAGGTTCAAACCCTTTCTTAATTGCCAGAAAGAGAAAGATAAACGCTACTAAAATCATAACATAGTTTCCCCACGTCAGATTAAAGAATGCTGTTTGATGCAGGAGGTTTAATAATGTTTCTCCTACGTAACTCATATTTTGCCCTCCTGATTATTTATTCATTGTTGCCAATAATGCACCTGCTTCTACTGCCTGTCCTACAGTCACATCAATACTTGCTACTGTACCGTCTTCCGGTGCAACAACTGGTGTTTCCATCTTCATAACTTCCAATACCAAAATGGTATCACCACGTTTTACTGCATCTCCCGGCTTACTATCTACACTAAATACTTTTCCTGCTGCTCCTGCATCAATTTTAATGCTACCTGCACCGCCCGCTGCTTTTGGAGTTGCCGGTGCTACTGGAGCTGTTCTTTTTGGTGCTGCTGTTCCCTGAGATGCTCCGGTTTCTTCCACTGTAACATCATAAACATTTCCATTCACGGTAATTGTATAACTCTTCATTTTAATTTCCTCCTGAATATCAAGTAAAATTTTCTTTACTATTTAAAATCTTCTCTTAATGGAACGCACCACAAAATCGTCTGTGGAAGTTCCTGTAGATGCTGCAATTGCCGCTGCAATTACTGCTACCAGTTCCAAATCATCCGTTGCCGTAACAGCCGGAATTTCCTGTACATTCTCATCTGTTGCAGAAACGATTGCTTTTTCATTCTTTTTCTTCTTTTGTTCCAAATATGGGAATATTTTAAAACCATAAATAATCAAGCTGATTAAAATCAGAACTGTAAATACAACTCCCATTCCCATTAACGTATTCAATCCTGCATTTGCCATTTTTTCGCCTAATGTCTGCACCGTATCAACCGTAACATCATCCAATTCCATATTGTAATATGTGAAAACAAAGGTTAAAATGACAGATCGTTCTTTAAATACAATTTCCTGTTCACAAGTAAGGGTCTTTCCTGACTTTGTGATAGTAAAATCTCCTAATTTCTGATATTTTCCTACATCTTCTGTCGCATCATCCCAGCGTGTTACCATATCCGTAAGCATTTTATATTGTTCATTTTCATTGCTCTTGTACTGTTCTATTTGATCATCACTCATAGCCAGTAACCCTTGTGCTGTTGACTGAACCTGTTCTTTCAACTGATCATAACTATAACCATTATAATCTACTTTAGTCGGATCTTCTCCACACGCTGTTAAGCCAAGTACCATAAGACATAGGCTCAATATGAGCGCTATTTTCTTTTTCATATGCTTCACCTTTCTATTTTGCTATATGCTTTTTCACTGGTTCTCCAGCACCTTTTGTATAAAGCATTTCAAATGCCGCTACTGCATACTTTCTAGTATCTGCCGGAGAAATAATCAAATCTACAAGGCCTCGTCTTGCGGCTGTCTGTACAGAAGATTGTAATTCCTCATATTCTTTTGCCTTTTGTGCAACTACTTCCGCACTCTCATCTTCATACATGATTTTTGCAGCTAATGTAGCATCCATCATTCCTACCTTACTGCCTTCCCATGCATATACCAAATCTGCTCCGATAGATTTACTATTCATCATAACAGAGGCACTTCCATATGCATTTCCTACAATAATATTTACCTTAGGAACTGTGGCATTGGCAAATGCTGCTGTCATATGTGCCATTGCCTTTGCTAAATTCTTTTCTGAGCATAAACTTGCTGCAAATCCTTCCACTGCTGTAAGTGACAAGATTGGAATATCAAAAGCATCACAAAACTGTATAAATTCTGCTGCCTTATTGCATCCTCTTGCGGAAAGTCCTTTATCAAAAGTTTCCTTCTTTTCGCCATTTTCATCAAAAACAACACCGGCATTGGCAACAGCACCTATTGTCATTCCATTTAATCGAAGAAATCCTGTTACCATATTTTTAGCATAGTCTGCTTTTGTTTCTATAAAAAGATTATCATCTGCAATATTGGAAAGTACAAGACGTGGATCTTGAACGCAACCTTCCAGATTCTCGCAAACACGATTCAAATCGTCTGTACACTCTTCTTCTCTTCCACCACCTGCATTGTTTCCCGGAAGCATACACACAAGTTCTCGAATCTGTGTCAAAATCTCTACTTCTGTTCCTACGCCATCAATGCATCCATTATTTTCAAATTGATATTTGGCATTTGCGGTATCACATTTTTCAAC
>ERZ1034984.1159-NODE-1159-length-26427-cov-7.497384_pt1 | contig 26427 bp, 19 predicted proteins | sample MGYA00520589_ERZ1034984 | MGnify/ENA primary metagenome ERZ1034984 (study PRJEB33766, sample SAMN09781790) | gut metagenome | biome: gut microbiome | host: Homo sapiens | place: Madagascar | study: EMG produced TPA metagenomics assembly of the PRJNA485056 data... | reverse complement strand
CTGCGGTGCTGGGTGAGGTCAACTGGGTTGCCGTGGCCTCGGCCTCGGCGCTGGCGGGCGTGCTGTCCATCCTGACCAGCATCGCCGGTCTGCCGGAGTGCAAGGAGGAGTGAGCAGGCCATGACAGAAACTCAGCTCAGAGAAAAAGTCGTAGCCACGGCGAAGGCGTGGCTCGGCTGCAAAGAATCCGACGGCAGTCACCGTCAGATCGTGGATGTGTACAACTCGCACCGGCCGCTGGCACGCGGCTATGCGCTGAAGTACACCGACGCATGGTGCGCGGGCTTTGTCTCGGCGGTGGCGATCAAGCTCGGCCTGACGGACATCATGCCGACGGAGGTCGGCGTGTGGAACATGATCGAGCTGTACCGCAAGCTGGGACGCTGGCAGGAGAGCGACAGCTACGTTCCGAAGCCCGGCGACGTCATCATGTACGCATGGGGTGACAATGGCGTTGGAGACTGCACCGGCGGCGCAAGCCACGTCGGCATCGTGGTGGCCTGCGACGGCAAGACCATCACCGTCATTGAGGGCAACAAAAATGACGCGGTCGGATACCGCGAGATCGCGGTCAACGGCCGGTACATCCGTGGCTTCGGCCTGCCCGACTACGCCAGCAAGGCCACCGAGGACGAGCCGGTCACACCGGCACCCAAAGAACCGAAAAAGGAGGATACGATCACGATGGAACTGAGAATGCTCAAGCGCGGCATGAGCGGAAACGATGTCCGCGCGGCGATGCTGCTGATGAAGGACAAGGGCTATTATCCCCACGCCATCCCCGCGACGGACAAGCTGTTCGGGCCGAAGATGGAGGCGGGCGTGCGCAAGATGCAGGCCGAGCACAACCTCGGCGTTGACGGCATCATCGGCCGCAATAGCTGGACGTACCTTCTGAAGTAATGGCGCCGCAAGCCCGCATCAGCTTCCCGCCCGCGCTGCAAAAGCTGACCAAGGGCGAAATGGAGCGGGTAATCGCGCAGGCCAACATCGGCGAAGAAAACGAAAAGATCGCGCGGCTTTACTACATCGACCGGCTGCCGCAGGTGGAGGTGGCGGCGGAGGTGTATCTGGCGCAGGCGACTGTAAAGCGTCGGCTGCCGAAGATCATGGAAAAGATGCAGATCGCGCAGAAGCGCATGAAGAATTAGCGACAAGCCCGACGGGGAGACCCGCCGGGCATTTTTATGTCCGCAGCGCCCGAATGTTGGAAGTAACTCGGGGGGTGACTTTGAGAAAATGGAGAAAAAGAGGGGCGTAAGGAGGTGAAAGACGATGGAAAAGGCATACGAGGGCAAGGTGAAAAACGTTGGTGCGCAGGAGGTCAAGGCTCCGTATCAGCACAAGACCAAGGACAGCGGCAAGGTGCACAGAGGCACGGACCTGAGAACGAGAGCGGGCGGCAAGAAGTAATCCCGCCGAAATCACAAGCCGAAAGGCAATGGAGGAAGCATGGCAGAAAATCGATATTATGCGCTTTTCGGCGTACCCGCGCCGGAAGAAGGTAGCAATACGCCGGAGGCCACCGAACCGGCAGCGCAGGCCGAGGAACAGCCCGAACCCGAACAGGGGGAGGCCGCAGGTAGTAATGCGCCGGAGGTCACCGAACCGGCAGCCGAGGACAATGGGAATTCGCCGGGGGAGACGCAGCCGGAAACGGCCCCGCAGGAACCCGAGGGGAAGGACAAGCCGAGCAAGGAAAGCGAGGCCGCGAAGCGCCACCGCAGAGAACAGCAGGCAGAGCAGAAGGGACGGCAGGACGCTGCCGCCGAGATTCTCAACCTGCTGGGACTGAAGGACCCGAAAACGGGTCAGCCGGTCACGACGATGGAGCAGCTCACGGCATATCAGCAGGCAAAGCTGCAGGCCAAGGCAGAGCAGGATCTGAAGGACGGAAAGCTCAGCCCGGAGGTCGTGCAGAGCGTGGTGATGGCCTCGCCGGAGATGCAGGCAATCCTGCAAAATGCAAAGCAGTCGCAGGAAAGCGCCGAGGTACAGGACTTTACGGCGCGGCGGGAAATGGAGCTGGCGGAGATCCGGAGGCTCAATCCGGAGATCAGGACGCTGGACGACATCATCCGCATGGACACCGGCGCTGACTTTGCCGAGCTGGTGCGCAAGGGATGCAGCTTTGTGCAGGCGTACAAGACCGCAAACTTTGACGCGATCATGCAGAAAAACCGCGCAGCGGGAGAGCAGCGGGCAAGAAACGCCGCAATGTCCCAGGCGCACATGAGAGGTACACCCGGAAATCAGGCCGAGGCGCTTGTGGTGCCGCAGCAGGTAAAGGAGATGTACCGCAGATTTAATCCCGATATCACGGACGAGGAAATCGCCCGCGATTACCGGAAAAGAAAGTGAGGTTAAAAGAAATGGCATTTATCCCTTATAGCTACGCCGACGGCCAGCCGGCACCGTGGGAGTACAAGGAGGCGGGCGCGCTGGGCAGCATCAAGCCCGGTCAGGCGCTGAACCTGTCCAGCGGCAAGCTGGCAAAGTGTACCGGTGACAACTGGCCGGAGTACATCGGCATGTATCAGGGCACGGTGGCCTCGGGCGACATCATCCCGTGCATCAAGGTTGACGAGGAAACGGTGTTTGAGACGGAAAACTCCGTGGCGAACACCTCCGCAGTGGCGGGCAGTCGGCTGACGATCGACAGCACGGGAACGAAGATCACCGCAACGGCGGGCACTGCCGTGGAGCTGGTAGTTCCGCTGGACACGGCGGCGGGCGGCAAGATGCTCGTGCGCTTCCCGCGCATTCCAAAGGCCACAGGCGGCGGCTAAACCGCCGGAACGAAAGGAGAGATGAAACATGGCACAGATTATCCTGAGTGAATCCAGCAACAATGCAAAGGCGCTATACGGCGAGATTCAGGCCCCGATTGCGGCGTTCCTGGAACGCAGAGACGAGGCGTGGATGCACGACGAGAGCAACATTGCCGCAAAGATCTTTAAGCGCGTGAACTCCACGCACCACACCGAGGCCTTCACCGGCTTAGGGGCGACGGACTCCTTTGACCCTGTGGGCGAAAACGGCGCGTACCCGCAGAGCAGCACGGAGCAGCTCTATGAAAAGTACGTGACCGCCGTGACGTGGAAGGGCAGCTTCTCCATCTCGCAGGAGATGATGGAGGACAAGATGGACAACGTCCTCGTCGGCAAGCCGCAGATCTTTATCGATTCGTACCATCGCGGCCGCAGCAAGTTCTTTGCGGGTCTGCTCGGTGCGGCAATCAAGAATCAGGCGGCGTACAAGCAGGGCAATTTCAGCTTTGAGACGACCACGGCCGACGGCGCAAAGCTCTTTTCGACGGCGCACGCCTGCAAGATCAAGGGCGCAAGCCAGTGCAACGCGTTCTCTGACGCGTTCTCTGCGACCGCGCTGGGCAAGCTGGCCACGAAGATGCAGAACTTCCACGACGACAACGGCAACATGCTGGTGATGAACCCGGACACCATCATCATCCCGAATGACGCTGCCATCAAGGAAGAGGTGTTCGGCGTGCTGGGCGCACACAACGACCCGTCGACCGCAGCGGGCAACAAGTTCAACTACCTGTTCGGCGCGTGGAACGTCCTCGTGTGGAACGAGCTGAACCAGTACTGCGCCGGCAGCACGAACACGCCGTGGATCCTGATGGACAGCCAGTTCAACCAGCGCTACGACGGCGCAATCGACCTGATGCGCAAGGATCTGACCGTGACCAGCGAGATCGCGCACAACGACGCGAACGTCTGGAAGGGCAGAGCGAGATACACCGGCGCTTTCGTGGACTTCCGCTGCTTTGCGGCGGGCGGCCTGAGCTTCGGCAGCAGCCTTTAATACATCCTCCGGCGGGGCGCGCAACACGTCCCGCCGGAAACGGCATAGGAGGAAGCAGAGATGCTGCAAAATATCAACGTTTTGGTACGAGCGCCGGAGATGACCGGCAACGCAAAGACGGATCTGGAGGCGCAGCAGAGGTTTAACAAACAGCTTTTGCGGGCGCTGGATTATCTGCTGGAGCAGATCGACCAGAAATTGGAGGAGAAGAAATGAGCAAGCTGCCAAGCATGAAGTACGAGGACAAGATCAAAAAGACGACGCAGGTGGCCTTCGGCGGTCTGCGTCACAGCCTTTCATGCGGGGACGGCGAGCTTTACGATATGAAAAACCTGACGTGTAAGGAGTATCCGATCCTGCAGCCGAGGGAGCAAAGAATGATCGCGGCGGACGGGGGAGACATACAGAACCCGCGTCTGCGAATCTACGCAGATAACGGCGAAATGTGGCAGGTCTGGAAAGAGACGCAGCCAAACATGGTGACGGAGTACTACCTGACCACGAGCGGATGGAACGTCGGTATTGTGCTGGGAAAGGAAGAAAGAGACTGGAAGTTCATCCGCTTCGGAGACCGCGTGCTGCTGATGCCGGAAAAACTGATGATACGGACGGGACTGCATGTTGCGGGAATCGTGAACCGCGAGAGCCTGCTGCCGACACTGACGACGGAGGACGAAGGGACGATCTATGCCGTGCGCAGCCTTTCCCTCCAGCTCAGCAACACGGGGACGGCGGCGGTGTACCGCTGGAACGGCAGCGCATGGGAGGACTACGGCATGCTGGCAGAACCGATTGAAACACAGATCACGCTGAGCGGCGTGAAGCTGACCGACGGAACGATCAACGGAGAAAAAGCGACGGCAAACACCATGACGTTTACGGCGCCGAATACGGTGAAGGGGCACTTCGAGGTCGGAGACGGGATTGAAATTCCGGAGCTTGCGGAAGCACCGGGGAATCAGAAAATCGCGATTATCCGAGAAATCGCAGACCATAAGATCGTATTCTCGGACAACTGTTTCAAGATGCCGCTGGGCGAGAACGGAGAGCCGGTGACGGAGGTCACAATTGAGGGTACGGTGACGCTGAAGCGGAGCATGCCGGATATGGACTTCTGCTTCGAGCATGACAACCGCCTCTGGGGCGCGAAGGGAAAGACCATCTATGCAAGCAAGCTGGGCGACCCGACGAACTGGAACGTGTTTGAGGGAATCAGCACGGATGCGTGGAGCCTTGCGACGCAGAAAAAGGGCGAGCTGACCGGCGGCGTGAGCTACGGCGGATACCCGACGTTCTTCCGCGAGGACGCGATGGTGCGCATCTACGGCACGACGCCACAGACCTTCCAGGTCTCGGAGATCGCAATGCCGGGCGTGAAAACAGGAGAGCATGAGAGCATTGCCGCAGCGGGCGGCATGCTGCTGTATCTCTCCCGCGAGGGGATGATGATCTATGCGGACGAGTATCCGGTGAGCCAGACAAGCGTTTTCGGCACGGGAAAGATCGAGCATGTGATGGCGTGCTCGGACGGGACGCGGTACTACGCGCAGATGACCGTGGACGGAGAGCGGGCGATTTACCGATATGACAGCAAGCACGGCCTGTGGATGAAGGAGGACGATGTGGAGCTGACCTGTATGACCTACGACGAGGGGACGATCTATGCACTGACCGACAAGGAAGGCGGCGGGACTAAGATCATCGACCTGATTGGAGATGGGAAAGTCCTGCCGAGTGCGGCACGCGAGACGGCGGCGGTGGAGAGCTTCGCGGAGTTCGGGGACTTTACGGCGGGGACGCTGAACCGCAAGGCTATGAGCAAGCTGCAGCTTCGGATGGAGCTGGAGGAGGGCGCAAGCGTGCAAATCAGCATCCGGTATGACGGCGGGGCATGGAAGCCGCTGTGGACGCTGGCAGCCGGGAAGAAGCGAAGCGTACAGATTCCGATTCTGCCGACGCGCTGCGACTACTACCGCATCAAGATCACGGGCACGGGAATGTGGAGGCTCTACGCGATGGCGCGGGAGCAGTACGAGGGAAGCGAGATCCACTGATGAAGGGGAAGATCACGGAGGAGCAATATCGGGCGATGCTGTGGTACAAGAAAATGCGGGAGATCATGAACGAGAAGTTCCTGCCGCTGCTTTTTGACCGGCACAAGCACCTGGTACTGATGGGCGGCGGCGGCTCGGGAAAGAGCATTTTCGCCGGTCAGAAGATCATAGACCGCTGCGCGACGGAGGAAAAGCACCGCTTTCTGGTGGTGCGAAAGGTCGCAAAGACCCTGCGGGAAAGCTGCTTTGACCAGCTCAAGCGGCAGGCGCAGGAGCTGTATCCGGAGATGATCGAGAAAATCCCGAAGGGGAAAGGCTCGGACATGTATCTGCAATTCAAAAACGGCTCGGAGATCATCTTTGCGGGGCTGGACGATGTGGAAAAGCTGAAGTCCATCCACGACATCACGGGAATCTGGATCGAGGAAGCCTCGGAGATCGAAGAACAGGATTTTAACCAGTTGGACATCCGACTGCGCGGCAACACGAGATACTACAAGCAGATCATCCTGACGTTTAACCCCATCAGCATCACGCACTGGCTGAAAAAGCGCTTCTTTGACCGGAAAGACCCGCGCGTGCTGACGCACAAGAGCGTATACACGGACAACCGGTTCCTGCCGGAGGAGGACAGGCTGACGCTGGAGGCCATGAAGGAGACAGACCCCTACTACTATCAGGTGTACTGCCTTGGGCAGTGGGGCGTGCTCTCGGCGACGATCTTCAACCGCGAGATCCTGATGGAGAAGCTGCAGAACCTCGGAAAGCCGGAGACGCGCGGGGAGTTCGACTACACCTACAACGAGCTTGCCGTGACGGGCTGGAAATTCCGCGAGGACGCAGCGGGCGAGACGATCATCTACAAGAGGCCGGAAAAAGGGCACCCGTATGTAATCGGCGCGGACACGGCGGGCGAAGGCTGCGACTGGTTCGTGGCGCAGGTGATAGACAATGCCACGGGGCGGCTCGTGGCAAAGTACCGAACGAGGACGGACGAGGATCTGTTTGCGCGGAATCTCTACTGCCTCGGAATGTACTACAACACCGCGCTTATCGGGATAGAGATCAACTTCTCGACGCACCCGACAAAGGAGCTGCAGCGGCTGAAATACCCGAAGCTCTATCTGCGCGAGGTGGAGGACAGAATCACGAAGGAAGTGAAGATGTCCTACGGCTTCCGCACCGACCGGCTGACAAGGCCGACGATCATCGCGGGGCTGGTGGGCATTATGCGAGAGCATCCGGAGCTGGTGGACGACGAGGACACGCTGCAGGAAATGCTGACCTTTGCCAGAAACGAGAAAGGCCGGCCGGAGGCGATAGAGGGCGCACACGACGACTGCGTGATGGCGCTGGCGATTACCTACTACATCCGGGACCAGCAGGAGACGCGCATTGCAGAGCCGGAGGGAAGGAAAGCCCGGTGGCACGACGACCAATGGGAGGACTACTACGCAGCGGGCGACGCGGAGCGCGCCGAGCTGATCAGACTTTGGGGAAACCCATTTTAAGGAGGCAGTATGAAAGACAGAAAAGACGGCGTGAGCCTGTGGCAGAGCAGGCTGGAAAAGAACCTGACGGCCTATGAGGCAGAGCGCGAAAGAATGCACCGGCGCGAGGCGCAATATGCGGGAGACCGCACGCTGACACCGCTGACGGAGAACGACAGGAAATACGGCTACCAGAAGGAGACAAGCCACGTCTGGAACATCACGGCAGAAAACATCGAAAGTGAGATCGACAGCTCCATCCCGATGCCGAAGGTCACGCCGATGCGCCGAGAGGACGAGGCGCTGGCGCGGATGATCGAAAACATGCTGCGAAACGAGCTGGACAGGCTGCCGACGGAGGAGCTGAACGACGAATCCGAGCGCATCACCTACAAGCAGGGCGGCTGCCTGTATCTGCCGGAGTGGGACACGAGCAAGCGGACGCACACGACCGTGGGAGAGAACACGCTGAAATGCGTGCATCCGATGCAGTTTATCCCGCAGGACGGCGTGAAGGAAGTGGACGAAATGGCCTACTACTTCTGGCTGATCCCGGTGACAAAGGACTATCTGCGCAGGCGCTACGGCGTGGACGTGGGAGACCTTCAGGAGGAAATGCCGGAGGTCAGAGGCGCGGAGGAAAGCAACGCCGAGGACGTGGTCACGCTGAAGATCGCGGAATACCGGAACGACGAGGGCGGCGTAGGCCGCTTTGCGTGGGTGGGAGACATGGAGGTCGAGAACCTGACGGACTGCCAGGCACGCATCCTGCGGCGCTGCAAGAAGTGCGGCCAGACCGAAGCGGACAGCGCATACATAGACCTGAGCGAGCCGACGCAGGATGGGACATACCCGGACGATGCGGAGAAGCGGAAGCCGAGAAAGGGCGTGTGCTCGTTCTGCGGGTCGAGAAGCTGGGAGGACGTGGTGGAGACCTCGCGCAGGGTGCGGCTGAGTGAGCTGGACACGCTGGGCATTGACCCGATGATCGTGGAGCGGCTGAGAGCGGAGCACGGATTCGGGAGGATTTTCTACCAGCCGGAAGAGCAGGCAATGCCGCAGGAGTCGGCGGGAATGCCAACGGAGAAAATGCAGGAGCCGATGGGAAGCCTCGGCGCACAGGAGGTTCCGGCGATGCAGACAATGCCGGAAATGCAGCCACCGGCAGTGCAGGGAATACCGACAGAGCAGGAGCCGGGGGACGAGGAAATCGAAATTCCGTACTACAAGCCGGACATCTTCATGGCGGTGCTGCGGCGGAATGTCACGGCGCACGGGAAATTCTTGGGCGAATCGGACTGCGACAAGATCGCAGACCAGCAGAACACTATCAACCGTCTGGAGCAGAAAACCATTGACCGGCTGATGAAGGCGGGCAGCAAGATCACGCTGCCGGATTCGACGCACCTGAGAGTTGACCCGCAGGACAACGGCATCTGGTATGTGGGCAATGCGGCGGATGCAAGCCTGATTGCGGTGAGAGACTTTCAGGCGGACATCACCCCGAACATGGCAATGCTGACGCAGGCCTACGAGGAATCGCGGCGCTTGATCGGCATGACGGACAGCTATCAGGGACGGACAGACCCGACGGCGCAGTCCGGCAAGGCAAAGGAATTTGCGGCGGCGCAGTCGGCGGGACGCCTGGAGAGTAAGCGCGTGCTGAAGAAAGCGGCATTCGCGAGAATCTTCGAGCGGATGTTCAAAAACCAGCTTGCATACTGCGACGAGAAGCGGCCGCTGCGCTTCCGGGACGAAAAGGGAAATCAGGAATATGAGGAATGGAATTCCTACGCATTTTTGAGAATGGACGATGCCGGGGAGCTTTACTGGAACGACCAGTTCCTGTTCTCCTGCGACGATGCGTCCGGCCTTGCCACGAACCGCGAGGCGATGTGGCAGGAGACCACGGCGCACCTGCAGTCCGGCGCTTTCGGAGACCCGAGCAGCATTGACACGCTGATTCTCTACTGGACGAAGATGGAGGAGGACCATTTCCCGGGCGCGGGTAAGATCAAGACCCTGATGGAGCAGCGGAGAGACGAGCAGCTTCAGCAGCAGATGCTGATGATGCAGGCACAAATGGCGATGCAGAAGCCGACGGAGATGGGAGGTTAAAACATGGCAAACGAAATTGACTACACGAAGCTGTCAGCCGAGGAGCTGGCAAAGCTGCTGAACGCGCAGCAGACCCAGCCGGTCAACCCGTATGTGGCGGAGCTGAACAGCGTGACGGGAGCGCAGCCCACGGCGCAGGGGGTCAGCCCCTATGCGGCGGAGCTGGACAAGGTGATGGGAACGCAGAAATCGACGGTGGACTATCTGCTGGGGGACGACGTGATCTCGGCCTACAAAAAGGCGTATCTGCGGGAGGCGGACAGAACCGGGCGCGACACGCTGGGACAGTACGCGACGATGACGGGCGGCATTCCCTCGACGCAGGCGGTGGCAGCGGCCTCACAGGCGGCGGATTACCAGAAAAGCAAGCTTGCCGAGACGCTGCCGAGCCTCTACCAGCAGCAGATCGACGCGGCCATGACGCGCTGGAAGGAGCTGGGCGCAGCGGACGACCGCGTGGCGCAGATCCTCGGCGTGCAGGTGGGCGCGCAGACGGCGGATCAGGCCTATCAGGAGTGGAGCAGGAAGATGCAGGAGGATCAGTTCGCCTGGCAGAAGGAGCAGCAGGCAAGAAGCGATTCCTACACGCTGGCGCTGACGCTGCTGCAGAACGGACAGATGCCATCGGACGACCTTCTGGCGGCGGCGGGAATCTCGGCAGGAGACGCACAGAAAATCGCCTCGGCAGCACAGAGCGCGGCGTACTCGAGAAGCTACTCCGGAGGGGGAAGCTCGAGCAGCAGCAAGAGCAAAACGGTCGGGTACAAGGAGCGGCAGGAGCTGTTGGCGAAGCTGAACAAGGCGGGGAGCATTGACGCGATAGAGAGCGACATTGCGTACTATGCCGCAGCAGGCTATGACTACAACGAGCTATACAACTGGCTGCTGACCTACGCGAATCTGAGCGGCGGGAAACACAGCGGAGGCTACAACGGCGGGTACTCCGGCAAAGGAGGCGGCGGCGGCAAGCCGGGCGTCGGGAACAAGACCACGGTAAAGCTGAACTAAGGAGGCAAGAAAATGAACTACCCGAAAACCTTTGACGAATACTTGGCACAGAAGAACCGGCAGACCGCAGGGAACACCCCTGCGGTCTCCGGCGGCTTTTCTTATCCGGCGACCTTCGACGAATATATGCAGCAGAAGGGACAAAACCGGCAGAGTCCGATGCAGACAGCAGAACGCGATCGCTGCCTGAGCGCTTCGGGCTGGTCGCGGATGCAGACGGACATGGGGACGCTGTTCGGCGGCATGGACGGATATTTCCAGAGCAAGCACCGCATCGGCGCAAGCGGCAGCGGGTGGAAAGAGCGCGTGGGCACGATGCTGCAAAGCGTGGAGAAGGAACGCGACTATTTCAACCGCTATGCGGACGTGATGGGAGAGGACGCGCAGGGGTATCAGGAGCAGCTCAATGCATGGGAAATACAGCTTAAACGTTACCAGAAGGCAATGAACGGCCAAGAGGACGACGAGGGCAGTCTGGCGCTCGGCAGCGGCATTGCGCGGTTCCAGACGGAGGCGGATGCGTACTTCAAAAAGGCGCAGGAGACCACGGCGGGAATGTCGGAGCCGGAGCGGGCGAACCAGTGGGTCAGCGGGGCGCAGAAGCTCCTGACCGAGGCACAGGAGATCGAAGCCTACCTGAAAAAGAAAAACACGCCTGCGGCGCAGGCGCTCATGACGCGGATGGCGGAGTACCGGAAAGCACTGGAGGACATGCAGACGACCGCGAAGGGCGCACAGCTTACGAATCCGCTGACCGGAAAGGCCATGCCGGATATGGCGATCAGCGGAAGAATGCAGCTTCCGAGATACACGGCGGACGGAAGGGTGCAGACCGGATACGGCTCGGCCTACGACCGCCGGTTGGGGCAGCAGGAGAAAAGCACGCTTGCCGCCGGTATGGAGAGAAAGGCCGAAAAGGCGGACTGGCAGAACCAGACCGTGCAGCAGCACGAGGACTATATCCGGCAGGACTTCGAGGAGCTGAAGGAATTCACGCACGGGGACGTGTCGGACAGTCAGGCGAAGAACATTCACGCAGGGATCTTCACGGAAATCGCGGAACGGCTGAATTACCTCGCGCTCAGCGGGAAGTGCACGGAGAGCGAATATGAGGCGCTGCTGGACAAGGTGGAGCAGTGGAAAAAAGAGTATCTTTCCGGCCTGCCGAAATCCGACATGATGTGGGCGAACTCCGGCATAGAGGACATTCGCAAGGAGGCAAAGAGCATCCTGCCGAGCAAGGGCGACGCGATGAAGGAATTCCGGTATCAGAGCGGAAGCCTGACGCGGGAGAACATCGCATACACGCCGGTGGACGAGCTGCTGAAAAAGATGGGCTTTGACCACAGCGGGACGGACTGGGGAACCTCGGACGCGGAGCGCAGAGCGGTGACCTTCCTGAGCGAGGAAGTGCTGCCGGAGTATCTGGCCAACACGGAAATGACGCAGGAGCAGTATGACGCATTCATGCAGCAGATTGCGGACGCGCCGAACGCCGCAGAGCTGCGGGCGACCAGAGAAGCAAACGGCCTGAATGCGAACGAAGCCGGAATGCAGTCCGCACTGGAAATGTACCGGAAAATAGATGCAAAAACCTATGCGGACATGGCGGGAACCGGCGCACAGAACGCGATGGAAAACGTGATGACCAAATACGCGGGCGGCATGGAGCAGGTGCTTATGCGCGGCCTCGGCTACCTCACAAAGGCGGCAGGCAAGACGCTGAACCTGTTCGGCCTTGCGAAAAACCCGGTGGGAAACTACTTCGTTGAGGGCGGCCAGCAGGGCATAGACTACGAAAACAAGGACTGGCAGGCGGGAAAACAGAGAGAATATGAGGCGGGACGGTACGCCTCGGAGCTGACGCAGAACGGCAGCAAATTCACGCAATGGACGGCGAACATGACGCGCGACCTGACGCAGGCGGCGCTGGAGATGGCCGCAGCGGGCGCGATTGCCGGGCAGATCAGCGCGGGGAACACGGCGCTTACGCAGCTTTCGCAGGGCGGAAAGTACGCTTCGAGCCTTGCCAATGCGCAGAAAAGGGCGAGCGGCTACACAAAGTTTGCCGGACAGATGGCAAGCCTGATGAAAAACAGCTCGAACGTGCTGATCTCGGCCAACGCGGCGCTGAACAGCTACGGCGAAGCGGAGGACGCGGGAAGAAGCATGCCGGAGCGGGCCGTGAAGCTGATCGCGGGCGGCCTGATCGAGTACGGGACGAACGGGCTGTTCGGCGGCAACCCGATTGTTGACCCGGAGAATGCGGGGCTGATCTCCAAATATATCACCGACCTGACAGACAATGAGACCATCCGGAAGATCGTATCGAGCAAGGTGTTCGACCGCATCGGCGAAGGCATGGAGGAGGTGGCCTCGGCCGTTGCGGGCGCGGCGCTGGACTACGCGCTGACGGGCGAAACCGACCTGACGGCAAAAGAGCTGGTGGACGAGTTTACCGTGGGCGTGCTGCTTTCCATGGTCATGAGCGCACCGGAGGACATTGTGGACCTGACGGCCAGAGCGAAAAGCTATGTGCAGTCGAAGGTGATCACGCGCTTCGGCAAGCAGGCGCAGAGCAATCTGGACGTGCTCTACGGCACTATGGCGCAGTACACGGCGCAATACTATGCGGGCGACGAAAACCTGATGCGCTTTAACGGATGGAGCGAGAGCCAGATCAAGAAAGCCAAGGGCGAGTGGAACACCATCGTGCGGGAGTTCAACACGCTGGCAGACCGGCTGGAAAGCGCACAGAATATCTCGGAGAGCTTCGAGCGGTACACGCCGCCGCAGGCGAACGGCGGCTTTGTGGACGTGGAGATGCAGAACATCATCCGCGCAGAGCAGCAGAGCAATGCGGCGCTGATGACAGACCGTGCGCTGGACATTCAGATCATCACGCAGCGGGCGACCATAGAGGCCCTGCGCGGCAGCACGGATGCGACGGATATCTTCGTGGCGGAATCTGCGCAGAGCTATCTGGACGTACTGGACGCGGAAAAGAGCGCGAGAGCCGCAGAGAGGGCGCAGAGAGCCGCAGAAAGCGCAGCACAGGAAAACATACCGACCGCAGAGCAAACCGCGCAGGAAACGCCGCAGGCGGCGCAGGAGACCGCCCAGAGCGCGGCAGAGACGGTCGAACAGGCAGAGGAAATCAATGCGCCGGCGGCGCAGGAAACCGAAGGAGGAATGAGCAATGAGCAATCCCAGAGTGTTAATGAAAACCAAGAGCGGAATGAGCGTGTGGGTGCCGAAGGACAGACTGGCGGCGTGGTCGAAAGCGGATCACGAATCGCCGCTGACAGAGGAGGAACGGGCGAAGGTGGAGGAAATGAAAGCGAAAATCTTCGCAGGCAGAAGCTCAACGAAAGAGTAGAGCGCTTCAAGGGGACCGTGCTGGACACCGGCATGGACAAGCTGACCGCAGACGGCGACCCTGACGTGATGGTCGGGATCGTGCCGGTGCGGAAGTACACGCAGGCCATGAAGCAGGCACAGCGCAAGGCGAAGGAGCAGGGCGTGAAAACGACCTTTGTGGTGGGCACGATGTCCATCAAGGGCGAGGACGGAGAGTACCACAACACGGACGCGATGTTTGATGCGGAAAGCGGGCGCATTTTCGTGAGCGTTTCGAGCGTCTACGAGCCGGAGGTGCTGATGGAGCATGAGCTTTTCCACGCGAAGGTGCACGCGGCGGAGGTTGACCTTGTCACGGCGCTGGAAAGCGTGAGCGAAAACATGACGGCGGAGGAATACACCGAGATCGTCGAACAGTACATGAAGGCGTACCGAGGGGCATATGACAGCGACACGGCGGTCTATGAGGAAATTCTGGCCGACGCCTATGCGGGGCTGAACCGCTTTGTCAATCGGAGCTTCAAGAAGCTGATCGACGCAATGCGGACGCATGCGGCCGGCATGCAAAGCCAGCGGGAGAGCAGCGCACCGACGGCAGAGGTCTCACGGGCCGTGCGCAGGACGCAGGACAGCGACGGGAACGAAAAAACCGCCCGAGAGGGCGGCAAAAGGGCGAGCATGGCAGGACCGAAGGCCAAGACGGCCAGCTCCAAAAACCTTGCGCTTGCGGAGGCCATGGAGGAGGACGGCGCAAGCCGAGAGGAAATCTGGCGGAAAACCGGATGGATTCGCGGCGCGGACGGCCAGTGGCGGTTTGAGGTGGACGACAGCAAGGCGGAATTCCGACCAAACGGGGACGCAAGGCTGATGGGCGAGCCGAGATACCGCAGACTGGAAGAACTGACAGACAAATGGGGCGACAGCTTTGAAAAGGGCGGAGAACCGCTGACAGAGGCAGAGGAAGCGGAAATGGAAGCGCTTCAGGAGGAATACAGCGACAGGGTATGGGAGAAAAAATACGAGCTTCAGGATTTCCTGAAGCACGACGAACTCTATGAGGCGTATCCTCTGCTGCGGCACACGACGCTGCGCTTTGAAAAGCTGGATCCCGGCGTGAAGGGAAAGTTTGACAAGAGAAGCAATGCCATTGTTCTTTCCGACAGCCTGTTTGGCAAGGGGCCGGAGACGCTGCTGCACGAGATTCAGCACATCATCCAGAAATATGAGGGCTTTCAGGGCGGGACAAGCCCGGAATACTGGGCGCGGCGAGACTATGAAAGCGGCGACCGGTTACAGGAGCGCTTGCAGCGGGAGTACAGCGACATTCTGAACGGCCTGACAAAGGAAGAACAGAACGACTATATCCGCTATCAGGAGATCGACGGGGAGCTGGAGCGGCTGTTCTACTCCGAAAAGCCGGGAGACACGGAGAAATACGATCGGATGGACGCAGAGCACGACAGGCTCTATGAAAAGCTCTATCCGAAGGAGTGGTTCGGGAAGCTGCTTGACCTGAAACGGCAGATGGAAAACCCCGGCGAGGTCTATCTGGGGCAGTACATCAATTCCGCAGGCGAGATCGAGGCCAGAGAGACGGCCAGCCGCCGGAACATGACCGCAGAGGAACGGAAAAACAAAATGCCCGACCTTGGATGGGATCGAGCATTGCTGACGGAGGACGTAGGGAACGGTTATTCCATTGCGGAGATCAAAGGGGAAAAACAGGATTACGGCATCGGTGTGGTGCTGGACACGAAACTGTTTAACGGAGTAAGCCCGCGAAACTGGGGGAAGGTACTCGGTAAATTCGTATACGAAAACCTTGCGGGGAAAACATTGCAGACGGTTGATGAAAGCGGAAACGAAGAAACAATCTATCTGGCAAGAGAAAATGACCGCGTAAGAAAAGACGGCGCGAAAAACAACCATAAGGTGATTGATAAACTGGCGCGCTACACAGGGGACAACGCAAGAGCGCTTGCGGTTGTACAGCTGTCTGAACTTCTGGAAACGTCCAGACATGAAAATGCCACCGATGAACATACGCATCAGTGGATGGACAGCAGAGGATGGGAGTATAGAAAAACATATATTCAAGACATGGAGGGGAATATCTATTCTGCGAAACTGAACATTGCCAGAGGAAATGACAGGAATATTCTGTATGACATCAACAATGTTCGCAAAATAGACAAAGGAAGCATTGCAGACGGCGTTGTGCCCTCAGCCCAGAATGGGAGGGGCTCGCTCATAACAAACAATGCTTCCTTGCGGAGCAGTGTAGCACAAAGTGCAGAGAATGTCAAGAGGGAAAATGAAAATCTCACGACCATTCGGAACCTGAACGAGGATGATCTGGAGGCGCTGTACGGGTCGGCGCGGATTCCGGTGCAGGAGCTGCTGACGAACACCGAGGGCGCGGGCGACGTGTCGCTGATCGTGAAGAACGAGGACGCGCGGAACAACAATGCGCACCTTGAGAACATGGCGGCGGTGATCCCGTCGAGCGTGGACTGGTGGCTTGTGGAAAAGTTGAAAATGAACGGCCTGAACGTGGTGGAATACAGGGCCGGAAACGAGCAGGCGCGGCAGGAGGCGGAGGCCAAGGCTGAGAAGCTGCTGGAGCCGAAGAAGCGGTTTTCCATCTCACCGGAGGAAAAGGTGCAGCGGGCGGAAAACAAGCTGACCGCCGCGCAGGAAAAGCTGGAGCAGGAGAAGGAAAAGGCGCAGGAGCGATACAAGCGCGACCTGACAGGCGGCATGCGGAAGCTTTTCAACATTCAGAGCTACGACAGCAAGGAATTAAACGGGCTGCTGGAAACGCCGATGATGGAAATGCAGCAGGGCGTGAAGCTGCTGAAAGCGGAAAAGGACGACCTGTTTGAGGCGGTGATGAACCTCGGGACGGAGACGATGCCTGCGGACGACTATTACAAAGAAATCCGAGACACGATCTACGGGCAGAAGGTATTCGTGCCGGAGTGGGTCAGGACGGAATTCGGGGACGACTGGAACAGCTTTAAGAAGCGCGCCATGGGACGGCACAAGTTCTACTTTGTGGAGGACGAGGGCAAGCAGGGAATCGACCAGCTTTACAAGGAGCTGGCCGAGCAGTACCCCGGCGCATTCCCGGACACCTACGACATGACGGAAATGCTGCGGCGCATGGCGGACATGGCCGACAAGGGCATGGACACGAAGCTACCCTACCGGCAGGCCATGGAGGAGAACGAAAAGCGCTTCGGCCTGACCGTGGACGAGCAGACGGAGCACCAGAGAAGCGTTTTTGAACGGCTGCTGAACAGCTACGCAGAAAAGGCAGGCCGGGACGCGAGAATCGCGCAGGACAAGGCCGCCAAGGCGGAAGCGGACGAACGGCTGGAATCGATCCTCCGCGAGGCCGACGGCGTGCAGCCGACGAAAAAGGCCGAGGGCGTTGTGGAGCCGTGGACGATCTCGGAAGCGGCGGCGCAGAAGCGCGGCTTCCCCTACCTGAACGGGAAACAGGTGTATCCCCTGCGGACGTGGGTTAAGGCGGCAGACATGGGCAACTACGGCCTTGTGCTGGACAAGAGCACGAAGAAGGGCATGCTCACGGTGCTGTTCACGAACAAGGAGACCGGCCTTTCCAGCGTGAAGGACATGGAAACGAAGCTGCTGACGGCAGTGGAACCGAAGCATCAGCCGAGCGTGCAGGAGACGGCGGCCATGCTTGCGAGTATGCCGCCGGAGAAACTGGAGGACGCTGCGGACGCGGAGGACCTCGGGGCATTCTACGAGTGGTACGACGGCCAGACGGAGGGCAGAGAGACAAACGATCTGCGGCCGGTGGCGGAGGAACGTGCGGAGAGATCGAGACAGGCCGCGCAAAAATATGAGCAGGAGAGAAGCGAAAGCCTGAGAGAAGCCGGGGACGAATGGCTTCGGAAGCACAGCAGAACCAACGCCCTGCGCGAGGTCGGACTGCTCTATGACAGCGTGAACCCGATGCGCTCGTCGCAGACCAAGCTGGAGCCAAAGGAGGCTCTGGAGCTGCTTGAAAGCGCCACGGGAAAGGTGTGGAAGCTGCAAACCCGAAGAGACGGCACATGGACGGCAAAGCAGACGGCAAGGCTTGGCAAGCAGGACGGCAAGGCGAGCGAGGCCGCGCAGAAGATCAAGGCGGCGGAGATCACAATCCAAGACCGGATGGAGGCCATGAAGCACGAGAACAGGCCGGTTTACTTTGAGGGCGTGCCGATCAGGGAATTCAAGGGAAGCCCGGCCATGGAGAAAATGGGAATCAAAATCCACGGAACGATTGTGAATTTCCAGACTGCACCGCAGATTCTGGCAGAGACAGAGGGCAGACGGAACACCGATGTGAGAATTGACCGCTATATCAAGGAGAAAAGTCCGAATGACGATGAAATCTTCCTTGCAGAGGAAATTGCAGCCGGCCGGAAAACCATGGCTGATATTGACGAAAGCAATATGGCCTATAAAACCGTCAAGGAGCTTTCCGACCTGTATGCAAACCAGAGAATGCAGGGAGAAAACCTGCTGGAGAAGCGGAAACGCGCGATCAACAGGGCGACACTGGACATGGCGATGGAATCCATCCCGACAGAGCTGGAGCTTCAGGCAAATCCGGAGCTGTTCCAAAATATGCCGCTGAAAAGAATGAACCTGACGGCACCGGAAATACTGATATACCGGCTGTTTGGCGATGAACTCGGGGAGGAATTGAACCAGAGATATATCTATGACATCGGGGAAAATACTGCGGAAAGCATACGATGGAAGACTGCGCAAAGGGATAAGCTTGAAGAATTTGAGGACAGCAAGGGAAAACGGCGGAAGCTGACGAAGGAGGAATCGCAGTACGTTCACGTTATGCTGGACACCGAGGGCGCGGAGCAGCGGGCGAAGGACAACCGGAGATCAAAGGACATTCTGGCGGCGGCGCAGAGAGCCTTGAGCGGCGAAAAGCTGGAGGACATTTCAAAGGAAATGAAATTCAGCGCGGTTCAGGAGGGGCTGTTCTATGACCTCTATATCAGAAAAGCGGCAGAGAACGACCAGAAGATCGACAAAACGATCACGAAGAACGCCGCACCGGTTTACCGGCAATGGTACGATGATATCTACCCGGCGCTGAACGAGCTGCTTGCGGCCTACGGTATGGAGCCGATCGGAAAGGTGCTGGGGTACACACCGCACGGGCGCTTCAACAACAAGCTGAAGGGATTCGAGAAAATCCTATCCGTCGTCGGACTTGAAAATTTCAGCAAGCGGGAGGAGCTTCATGCACTGCCGACGGAGATCGCCGGACAGACGCAGGAATTCAAGCCGAAAAAGCCATGGGTTGCGTTCTTTATGAAGCGCAATTCGTTCCGGACGGACTATGACATCGTAGCGGCGACCGAAAAATACATCGACAGCGTCGCGGATGTGATTTTCCACACGGGAGATATTGTGAAGCTGCGCGGGCTGGAAAGCTATCTGCACGCGGGCGCCAAACGAAACACAAAGGCCTCACTGGACGAAATCTTTGACCGAATCCGCCGCGGCGACACACTGGAAAAGGCAAAGTGGTTGCAGAAAAAAGGAAAGCTGAAGGAGAAGAGCATCTCTGAAATCACCGCAAAGGAAGTCGAGAACGAGTTTGAAAAAATGATCGAAGAGGCCGTCAAGGCGAACGAGTTCAACACGCGGTACACCAACTTTGCGCAGTGGGTGACGAACTTCACGAACATCATTGCAAACAAGCAGTACGGAGGCGACCGAGGCATGGAATACGACGGCGGGCGAGAGATACTGAACACGGGAAACAAGATTGTCGGCCTGTTTGCCATTTCCAGAGTGGCGGGAAATTTTTCTTCTGTGTTGTCACAGTGTGGACAAATCGCAACCATCTGGACGAAAAGGAAGAAAAGAGCGATTATGACGGCGCTGCGTGAGATGTGTATCCCGCACAAGCTCGATCTGTTCAGGCTGGAAAGCAGCTTTCTGACCAACAGGCGCGGCGTGGAAAACAGAAGAAAAGGAGCAGGAGAGGCGTATCTGGATACTCTGTATGGGCCGATCGGTGCAATGGACATGTTTGTAGCAACGTTGGCGGCAAGAAGCATGTATATTGAGTCCGTACTAAAGGGAATGAGCCATGAAGAAGCCATGACGATGTCGAACCGTTTTGGAAGGCGGACCATGTCGAGCAGGGCAAAGGGCGAACGAGCAACTGCATTCTATGGCAAAAACCTTGTGGACAAGCTGATGCATCAATTCAGCGAGGAAGCATATGGATCGCTGGACGGTATGCTGTTTGAAACGGCGAGAGAATACCGTGAGACGGTGAAGGAGCACGGAAAGAAAGCTGCAACGCTTAAATTGATCGGGCAAATCCTCGGGTATCTGGCCGTTGCGTTCATAGTGAACCGGCTGACGGACGAGTGGTACGGGGGAACGCCGGTGCCGCTGGACATCGCGGGCATTACTGCAAACTTTGTAGCCTCGGGCAAGGGACTGCCGACGAACGACTACATCAAGGGCCTTATCAACAAGGTGACGATGGAGATCGGCGGGAAAGAGATTTTTGAGGATGTCCCGAAGGAAGGCCGGAAATTTGATACGTGGAAAGCGATGGATGCAACGCTCGGGAATATCATAGACGACGTTCCGATGCTCTCCAACTTCTCGGCAATGATCGGCACGGGAGACCGGAACATGCCGATCACGGAAATCATCACAAAGTTCAGGGACGTGTTTGAATCGTGGAAGGAAAACGGTGTCTTCTCGGGAGACTCGGCAGAGGCAGCGGTAAAGGCGGCGGCGCTGCTGGTGCCGGGCGGCAACCAGTTACAGAAAACCGGCTTCGGCATCAAGGCATTGATCGAGGGCGGAAAAATGCAGGGATACGGAGACAAAAAACGCCTGCGTTACGCCATCGACACGGACGATGTGGGCAATGCAATCCGGACGGTGCTCTTCGGCGTGAACGCGACACCGGAGGCAAAGCGGTATTACGCCGGGGAGAGCTACGGGCTGGACGCCGACCAGACGCAGCTCTGGATGGATTTGCGGGACGAGGGCGTGAACGGCTATATGCTCTACGGCCTGATGATGCGGATGGACGATGCGCAGATGGCAATCGACGTGCCGAAGGAGAAGGAAAACGAGACCGAGGCCGAGGAAAAAGCAAGATTGCAGGCGAAGGAGGCCAGACGCAAGGCGGCACGCGCCGAGCTTGCGGCACAGGAGGGTCTGACAGACCGGCAGAAAGCAAGCATCTACGGCGAAATGGTCAGCCACTACAACGACGACGCGATTGACAAACTGCTCGCCGCCGGAATGAAGTGGAAGGACATTTCCGAAATCCTCGACAAGCGCGGCGAGTTGAGCACGGGAGCCAAGGCCGGCGAGTGGGCGGCGGAGTTTGCAAACTGGCTGGACGGAAAGAAGTATTCCGGGAAGAACCGCGAGGCAATCAACGAGGCGCTTGTGCCGCAGTCCGCGAGCTTCTACAACAAAATGACCGCAGCGGGCGTGAGCAAAAACAATGCGCTGAAGGTCGAAAAGAAAGCACGCGCCCTCGCGGGAGAGAACGACCTGAACCAGACGTTCAAGGCGCAGGCTATTATGCAGTCCGGTCTTTCGGACAAGGAGGCGTATGCGGCGCTGGGTGCGGTCTACACAGGCGAAGGGGACGCGAAGAAGTTCAAGGCGGCGCAGGAGGAAGGTATCCCGGCGAAAGCCTACGCAGAGTTCCGCATGGCCGTCGGGGAACTGGAATCCGACAAGGACGAGAACGGCAAGGCGATCTCCGGAAGCAGAAAGGAAAAGGTCATCGAGCTGATCGACAGCCTGAACCTGACCGCAGAACAAAAGGACTGGATCATGAGCCAGGAATACAAAAGCTATGACTGGTGGATGATGCCGTGGAGTTGACCCCTAAATGACCCCTAAGTGACCCACAACGAAAACGGAAATATGCCATACTGGACACAGAAAAGAGGTGTTCAGTATGGCATATTCGTATTTTCAGCCGAATCCGAGGGGGAAAGCGGTCGGAGACTGCACGGTGCGGGCAATCGCCAAGGCGACCGGCAAGGACTGGGACAGCGTTTACTGGGGACTTTGCATCGAGGGGAATCTGGCGGCGGACATGCCGTCGAGCAACGCCGTGTGGGGCGCGTACCTGAAGAAGCAAGGGTTCCGGCGCGGCCTCGTGCGGGAGGACTGCCCGGAGTGCTACACGGTGGCGGATTTTGCACAGGAGCACCCGACGGGGACGTTCATTCTGGCGCTGTCCGGCCACGCGGTGTGCGTGGAGGACGGAAAGCTGTTTGATAGCTGGGATTCCAGCGGCGAAACGCCGATCTACTTCTGGGAAAAGGAAAGGAGCAATTAAAATGCCATACCCATACTACGGAAATCCGTACTATCCTGCACCGATGCAGGACAATCTGATGCAGATGCGGCAGCAATACCAGCCGACGCAGCAGGCGACGACGCAAAACGGCGTGATCTGGGTGCAGGGCGAAGAAGGAGCAAAAGCCTATATGGTGGCGGCGGGGAACTCCGTGCTGCTGATGGACAGCGAGAAGCATTCGTTCTACATCAAATCGACAGATCAGAGCGGAATGCCGATGCCGCTCAGAATCTTCGACTACACGGAGAGAAACGAGCAGCCAAAGAAAAAGCCGGAGGAATACGCGACACGGGAAGAATTGAAGGCGCTGGAGGAGAGAATATCGGCGCTGATGGAGGGAAAGCAGAATGAGCAATAGCTTGTTTCAGCAGCTCGGCGGGAATCGCATGGGCGGCCAAATGGGACAGTTCCAGAGAATGGTGCAGGACTTCCGGCAGTTCCAGGCGAGTTTTCAGGGAGACCCGAAGGCGGAGGTCATGAAGCTGGTGCAGTCCGGAAAAATCAGCCAGCAGCAGCTTGACCAGCTTCAGATGATGGCGCAGCAGTTCCAGACGTTTTTGTGAGATCAATCTCGTGGCCACGAATTGATATAAAAATCTTTGAGAAAGGAGAAAAAGCGAAATGTCTTTTCAGGAAGGTAACCCCATGGTGACGATGCCCGTGCAGCCGGCATACAACGGATACGGCGGCGGGATGTTCGGAGACAGCTGGATCTGGATCATCGTGCTGTTCCTGTTCGGCTGGGGCCGCAACGGCTTCGGCGGGAACAACGGCGGCGTTTCGGACGGTTATGTGCTGACTTCCGACTTCGCAAACATCGAGCGCAAGCTCGACGGCATCAACAACGGTATCTGCGACAGCACCTTCGCACTGAACAACAGCATCAAGGACGGCTTCTCGGCCGCAGAGCTGGCACGGTGCAACGCGCAGATGCAGTTCATGCAGCAGCTCTTTGCGCTGCAACAGCAGATTTCCAACTGCTGCTGCGAGAACCGCGAGGCCATTGCGCAGGTGCGATACGACATGGCGACGCAGGACTGCCAGACGCGCAACCTGATGCAGAACAACACCCGCGACATCATTGAGGCGTTCAACTGCGGAATGCGCAGCATCGAGCAGAGACTGACCGCGCAGGAGATGGCCGCGAAGGACGCGAAGATCGCAGAGCAGAATCAGCTTCTGTTCGGCTATCAGCTTGCGGCCTCGCAGGCGGTGCAGACGGACGGCCTCAAGAGCTACATCGGCAACCAGTTTGCGCTCAACAATCCGCGACCGGTTCCGGCCTTCAGCGTTCCGGCACCGTTCCAGTACGCGGGCTGCGGAAACTGCGCCTGACAACCAAACATTTCAGCTTTTTCGTGAACTCACGAAAATGGTCCGCCCCATGCGGATACTGACGCGACGCGGCGGGGCAATCGTCCCGCCGTAGTTTTATTTGAGAGGAGAATTTAAAAATGGCAGAATTTACAAATGCAAATATCGTGAGCGTAGCAGCGGGACAGAACGTGCCGCTGACGGAAACGGCGGCCACGGGCAAGCCGTGCATCGTTCACAGAGAGGGCGCCGGGATCGTCACGCTGCGGGGACTCACCCAGCAGTGCAAGGCGAAATTCCGCGTGGCGTTCGGCGCGAACATTGCGATTCCGACCGGCGGGACCGTGGAGGCCATCACCGCAGCACTGGCAATCAACGGCGAAGCACTGAACAGCGCGACGGCAACCGTGACACCGGCTGCCGTGGAGAACTATTTCAACATCTACGTCAGCGCGATTGTGGAGGTGCCAAAGGGCTGCTGCGTGACGGTGGCGATGAAGAACACCAGCGCACAGACGGTCAGCTTCGCAAACTCCAACATGCCCGTTGACCGGATTTCCTGAAAGGAGGAAGGAAAATGTACGAACTGAGAGAAAAGCTCTGCGAGGAACTGGAACGGTATTCCCGCAAGGAGAATCTGAGCGCGGGCGATCTGGACGTGCTGCACAAGCTGGCCAGCACGATCAAGAACATCGACAAGATCATGATGCGCGAGGGACGCTCCGAAAATGGCTATAGCCGCGAGGGATACAGCCGAGACGGCGAATGGCAGGCTGACATGCGAGGCACCTATGGACGCGGCAGCTCCTACGGAAGAAGCGGTGCGCATTATGTACGCGGGCATTATAGCCGAGGCGCAGACATGAAGGAAAAGCTCGAAGAGCTGATGCGCTGCGCAGAGGACGATGCTTCGAGGGATGCGATTCGCCGGTGCATGGAGACCATCGGGAGAGAGTAAAATCATAAGCATTCTCATAAGCATTTAGTGTTCCCAAAAGTGAAAAATGGCAATCCATATTTATGAATATTGCTCCCAAATATGGGACAATAAAAAGCCGGAGAACCATTGCAAATAAAGGAAAAGCCTTGCAAACTCAATGTTTGCAAGGCTTTGTATCATGGCGGAGTGAGAGAGATTTGAAAACTACAACAATAAACAATAAATCCAGTTGTTGCAATGGCTTGAAGGATGAATAAGCATTATTATAAGCATTATCATAAAATGCTCTTTAATTTTTTGGTGATTCGCTTTGGCTTGCCGGGTTTGTGGTTGTAGAAGTCCCAGAGTTTATCCTGATAGCGTGCAATGGAGGCGCGGGAAATATGGGTGTAAATCTCGTCCATGGTTTTGTCGTTGCTCCAGCCGCCGGTCTCCTTGGATATTTCCTTTGGGATGCCGAGATAGGCGCAGAGGGAAGCGTAGGTGTGACGGAGCTGGTGGACGGTGACGCGCTTGACACCGGCACGCGCACAGGTGCGCTCGACGGAACGGCGGAGGGTCATTTGATGGACGGAAAGCAGTTTGCCAGAGGGCTTGCGGTCCCGCTCGATGGCGGCGCGTAGCTCGGGAATGAGAAGGGGAACGTTGCGGTCGGATTCCTGCGTTTTCTGCTCGGTGCGCGTGACGAAGTGGTGCGCTTCATCCATGACGCGCGTGCCAGTGGTATGGATGAAGTCGGGATTTGGCGGGATATTCTCCCAATAGAGCGCATCAATCTCGGAAATGCGCATGGACATAAGGGCCAGAAGCATGGGAACGCAGAGCGGATCGTCTGCGGCGGCTGCTACAAACTTCTTGATTTCGTCCGGCTCGAGCCAGACGGGAGCCTTTTTGTTGCGTTCCTTGCGGTCAAGGGAAATCTTCTTTGGAACCTCTACGGAGTTTTCCTCGAGCACGGTCTTGACAAGCCCCCATGAATTTTTGACCGTCTTGCGGGCGTAGGAGGAGAGCGCGGCGTTTATGGAACGCTGAAGCTCGGCAGGTGTGAGGGTGGAGAGCTTGCGCTGCATAAGGTCGGGAAAACGGTTCTTTTGAATGGTGCGGTAGGAACGGATGGTCGCGGGGGATGTGCCGGGCGGTAGATTGGCGATATAGGCATCGATGGCCTGAGAGAGGGTGAGGTCGCATTTTTTGACGGGCTTTCCGGCGGCTTGTGCCTGCGCCTTGATAAGGGCGGCCTGACGCTTGCACTCCTTGGGCGTGTCGGCCAGCACGGGGATAGACTGGCCGTTGATGCGGAGCTGGATGCGCCAGCCGGAGGGGGTTTCTTTCGGCTCGGGGATGTACATGGTCAGCGCTCCTTTTTACTGAATTTACGGGCGAAGCGCATGGTCGCCCAGACGCAGGCGGAAATTGCGGAGAGGACAAGGAAGATCAGAAGCCACGCGACAAGGCCGACATCGCCGAAGCGGATGAGGCCGACATCCTTGATCTGCGCATCGACGAACAGATAAAAGATCAAGGCGCAGGACTGGAGCGCACAGGCAAAGAGAAGAATATAGATAACGGGGGCGCGGGCGACAAGCTGCTCGGCGCGGAGGCGGTTGACCTCGTGCAGACGCTTGTTTTCCTCGGCAAGGTGGGCGTTTTCCAGCTCGGCGGCGTGGAGCTTCGCCTGCAATTCCTCGGCGCTGGCCTCGGACGCGGAGAGACCGAAAATCTCGTCCATGGAAAGTCCGAGGACTTTGCAGAGGGCAACGGAATTATAGAGCTTGGGATCGAGCTGCGTGCCGTCGCAGAGGCGGGACACGGAGGAATAGGAAACGCCGGCCGATTCGACCAGCGCGTCGATGGTGAGGCCCTTGAGACGCTTTGCCTGACGGACGGCCTCGGGGTAGAATTCAA
>ERZ1034984.1158-NODE-1158-length-26492-cov-5.262813_pt1 | contig 26492 bp, 22 predicted proteins | sample MGYA00520589_ERZ1034984 | MGnify/ENA primary metagenome ERZ1034984 (study PRJEB33766, sample SAMN09781790) | gut metagenome | biome: gut microbiome | host: Homo sapiens | place: Madagascar | study: EMG produced TPA metagenomics assembly of the PRJNA485056 data... | reverse complement strand
GTGTTTTATAATAGGTAGTGCTGACTTAAGAAAATTTATCAATTTATCAAGTGATACAAGACAAGCAATACGAGAAAGGCATGGTTATTATCATGAAGAATGGTATCGAAATTAGATGGCACGGTCGCGGAGGCCAGGGTGCGAAGACGGCTGCTCTGCTTCTGGCGGATGTAGCATTCAAGACAGGACAGAATGTCCAGGGATTTCCGGAGTATGGTCCGGAGCGTATGGGCGCACCGATCACGGCATACAACCGTATCAGCAAGGATCCGATCCGGGTACATTCCAATATCTATTATCCGGATCTGGTGGTTGTGGTGGATGAGACGCTCCTGCATGCAGTGCACGTGACGGACGGACTCAAACCGGACGGGGCTATTATCATAAATACAGCGAAGAGCGCAGAGGAAGTCAGACCTTTGCTGAAAGGATTTGGGGGACGTGTCTTTACAGTGGATGGCCGCCATATTTCCATGGAGACTCTGGGAAAGAACTTCCCGAACAGCCCGATGCTTGCGGCTGCCGTGGCGGTCAGTGAGATTATGCCAAGAGATACATTCATCCGGGAGATGCGCGTATCTTACCAGCACAAGTTTGCCAAGAAGCCGGAGGTGATCGACGGCAATATGCGTGCGCTGGAGATGGCATTTGACGAGGTTGAGAAGATGAAATAGTACATCAGAAAGGTTTGGTTTTTAGTATGAGGACAGATATTACGAAGATTAATGAAACGACACCTCATCAGGATCTCACTGAGGGCCTGATGATGTTTGCCGGTGGTACATCCAAACAGTTTAACACAGGAGAGTGGAGAACCAATACACCGGTCTTTCATGCCGATCTGTGCAAGCAGTGTCTGCTCTGTGCTCCGGTCTGCCCGGATGGCAGCATCCCGGTAGAGGGTGGCAGGAGACTGGATTTTGATTTTGATCATTGCAAGGGCTGCGGCATCTGTGCCGAGGTTTGCCCATTTCAGGCGATTGAGATGAAGGAGGGAAATTTCTAATGGCTATCAAAGAACGTATGTCCGGAAACGAGGCAGTGGCTTATGCGATCCGTCAGGTGAATCCGGATGTTTTTCCGGCATTCCCGATTACTCCTTCTACGGAGATTCCACAGATGGTTTCCAATTACATTGCAAACGGGCAGATGGATACAGAGTTTATTCCGGTGGAGAGTGAGCATTCTTCCATGAGTGCCACGATCGGAGCTGAGGCGGCCGGTGCGAGAAGTATGACGGCAACATCGTCCGCAGGACTGGCACTGATGTGGGAGGAACTTCTTCTGGCAGCGTCCAATCGTATGCCATGTGTGCTGACGCTGGTCAATCGTACCTTGTCCGGCCCGATCAATATCAACTGTGATCATACCGATGGTATGGGAGCCAGAGATACCGGTTGGATCCAGATTTATGCAGAGAACAACCAGGAGGCGTATGACAACTATATTCAGGCCTATCCGATTGCGGAGGATCCCCGTGTACATCTTCCGGTGATGGTTTGTCAGGATGGATTTATCACCAGCCATGCTGTGGAGAACATTGTGCTTGAAGAGGATCAGTTTGTCAAAGACTTTGTCGGAGAGTATCAGCCGGAGGAGTTCCTGCTGAATCCGGGCAAACCGGTTGCAGTCGGTCCGTACGCAATCTCCAGCTATGCGATGGAGGCCAGAAAGAATCAGGCACTGGCCATGGAGGCTGCCAGGAACGTGATCAAAGAGGTGGCGCAGAAGTACCGGGAACTTACCGGAAGAGGATTTGACTTCTTCGAAGAGTATCGTATGGAGGATGCGGACTATGTCATCCTGATCATGGGGTCTGCCGCAGGCACGACCAAGGAGGCTGTGGATGAACTGCGGGCAGAGGGCAAAAAGGTCGGCATGCTCAAACTTCGTGTCTTCCGTCCATTCCCTGCCGGGGAGATCGCACAGGCATTGAAACATTGTAAGGCAGTAGCGATCATGGATCGCTGTGAGAGTTACAATACAAACGGTGGACCACTGGGAAGTGAAGTGACCGCGGGACTGTTCCGTGAAAAGATTCAGATTGAAGCAGTGAACTATATTTACGGACTGGCCGGGCGCGATTATACCGTCGATGATGCCAGGAACATTTTTGGAGAACTGGCAGGTCTGGTAGAGGAAGGCAAGCCGGTCGAGCAGTTCAAATACATTGGGTTACGATAATCGCATGAAATACCTGACTCAAAGGATTTCATACGAAACATTTGGAAAGGCTTGGGAATGATTAATGAGTGATTACAGTTTGAAAACAATGATGAATAAACCAGAGCGTCTGGCACCGGGCCACCGCATGTGCGCCGGCTGCGGTGCGACGATCGCTGTACGTGCGGTTCTGCGGGGACTGCATGAGGGAGATCACGCGGTGATCGGTAATGCGACCGGCTGCCTGGAGGTCTCTTCTTATATGTACCCTTATACCGCATGGGAGGACAGTTACATCCACAATGCGTTTGAGAATGCCGGAGCGACGCTGAGCGGCGTCGAGACCGCATACCGCGCACTCAGGAAGCGAGGACGTCTGCCGGAGGGCGAGAACTTCAAGTTCATTACATTCGGCGGCGACGGCGGTACCTATGATATCGGATTCCAGTCTCTGTCCGGTGCGATGGAGAGAGGACATGACCTGGTGTATGTCTGCTATGACAATGGTGCCTATATGAATACAGGTATCCAGCGTTCCTCTGCAACGCCAAAGTTTGCGGATACGACGACGACACCGGTGGGTTCCCAGTCCAATGGTAAGCTGCAGAACAGAAAAGATCTGGCCAGCATTATTGCGGACCATGATGTACCATATGTGGCACAGACGACACTGACCGCCAATTTCAAGGACATTCACCGCAAGGCAGAAAAGGCGATCTATACCGAGGGAGCCAGTTTTCTCAATGTGATGACACCATGTCCGCGAGGCTGGCGTTATGAAACGCCGAAGATCATGGAGATCTGTAAGCTGGCCGTAGAGACCTGCTACTGGCCTCTGTTTGAGGTGGATCATGGAAAGTGGACACTGTCTTATGAGCCAAAGAAGAAACTTCCGATCGAGGACTTCCTGCGTTCCCAGGGCAGATTTAAGCATCTGTTCAAGCCGGGCAATGAGGACCTGATCCAGCAGTTCCAGGCTGAGGTGGACCGCCGCTGGGAGGATCTGCAGTTTAAGTGTTCCCGCTAGGATGAGGTGAATTATGACATTACTTAGTTATCAGGTATTCAAGACCGTGGCGGAACAGGGGAGTTTCCGCAAGGCAGCAGACATTCTGGGGCTGACGCCGTCCGCTATCAGCCATGCCGTCTCGGCACTGGAGGGGGAACTGGGATTTTCCGTGCTCAACCGAAGTAAATCCGGTGTGACGATGACCAACTACGGGGAGAAGCTGCTTCCCTATGTCAATGCGGTGCTCAACAGTGATGAGAGCCTGCAGCAGATCATTTCCGAGTTCAATGGTCTGAAGCGGGGGACGGTCCGCGTGGGATGTTTCTCCAGTGTCTGCACGAATTGGATGCCGGATATCATGCATAGTTTTCTGGCCAAATACCCGGATATCTCCATCGAGGTATATCAGGGAACCTATGATGAGGTTGCCGACTGGATCAAGACCGGCGTGGTGGACATCGGCTTTTTGTCCATGTCCAGCGCAAAGGATCTGACCATTGAGCCGCTGCAGAGAGATCCTCTGCTGTGTGTGATGCCCAAGGGAAGTCCGGTGGAATGCGAGACGGAGCCTGTGCGAAAGGATGGCCGGGAATTGCCGGTAATCTCAGTGGGACAGCTTCGGGATCGTCCGTTTGTCTCCCAGAGAGAGGCGACCGATGCCGATATTCAGAATTATCTGCGGGAAAATCACCTGAGGGTCGAGTCACATTATCATGTGGTGGATGACCTCTCGACGATCGCGATGGTGGCCAACGGATTTGGAATCTGTATCATGCCACAGCTGGTCATGAATGATATTCCCTATGAGGTGGACAGCTATATGCTGGAACCGGCGGCATACCGGATCATTGGGATCGCGATGCTGCATCCGGACTTTATGGCTCCGGCGGTAAGATCCTTTTACCAGCATGTAGTCGATCGTTACAAAGAACCGAATATTGAGGGATAGCTGCAAACAGACAGTCTTTTGAGGGGCATTTACCTCATTTGGACTGTCTGTTTTTTACATTACAGGAAATTTCGGCGGGCAATCCGGTCGAACTGTTTTGCTATAAGTAAAGGTTATAACTGGTGGTGCATTTTATGTATTTCCCCTTTTCCTATTCGTATGGTATGATTTGTTCATCAGATAACAAAAGACGCAGACAGAAGCGTCAGACAAAGATAAGAATATGGAGGTAAACAATTATGGCAAAGAAGACAAGAGAGCAGAGAGATTTCAGATTTGAGACATTACAGTTACACGTAGGACAGGAAAATCCGGATCCGGTGACCGATTCCCGCGCAGTTCCGATCTACCAGACATCATCTTATGTATTCCGCAACAGCGAGCATGCAGCAGCAAGATTTGGACTGGCAGATGCCGGTAACATCTACGGAAGACTGACCAATCCGACCGAGGATGTATTCGAGAAGAGAATCGCCGCACTGGAAGGCGGTGTCGCTGCATTGGCAGTTGCATCCGGAGCCGCAGCCATCACATATGCGATCGAGGCCATTGCACAGGCCGGAGACCATGTGGTAGCAGCAAAGAATATTTACGGTGGAACCTACAACTTCCTGGAACACACGATCAAGCAGTTCGGCGTGAGTACCACATTTGTAGATCCTGAGAATTTCGAGGAGATCGATGCAGCGATCCAGGATAATACCAAGCTGGTATTTATCGAGACACTGGGCAATCCAAACTCCGATGTGGTAGACATTGAGTCCATCGCGGAGATCGCACACAAGCATAAGATCCCACTTATCATTGACAACACATTTGCAACCCCATATCTGGTAAGACCAATCGAGCATGGGGCAGATATCGTCGTACATTCCGCAACCAAGTTTATCGGTGGCCATGGAACCACGATCGGTGGTGTGATCGTCGACAGCGGAAAATTTGACTGGGAGGGATCCGGCAAGTTCGCATCCCTGGTAGATCCAAACCCAAGTTACCATGGAATCAGCTTTACCAAGGCAGTGGGCCCGGCAGCATACGTGACCAAGATCCGTGCGATCCTGCTTCGTGATACCGGTGCAACCATTTCTCCAATTCATTCCTTCATCTTCCTGCAGGGACTGGAAACTCTGTCACTGCGTGTGGAGAGACATGTGGAGAATACCCTGAAAGTAGTAGAATATCTGAAGAACCATCCACAGGTAGAGAAGGTACATCATCCATCCATCTCTGAGGATCCAAAGCAGCAGGAACTGTATGCAAAGTATTTCCCGAATGGCGGTGGATCAATTTTTACCTTTGAGATCAAGGGAGATGCCCAGAAGGCAAAAGATTTTATCGATCAGTTAGAGTTATTCTCTCTGCTGGCCAATGTCGCAGATGTGAAGTCTCTGGTTATCCATCCGGCATCTACCACACATTCCCAGATGACTGAGGAGGAGCTGCTTGGTTCCGGCATCAAGCCAAATACCATCCGTCTCTCCATCGGTACTGAGAACATCCAGGATATCATTGAAGATCTGGATGAAGCATTCAAAGCCGTTCAGTAAATTTCCATATTGTTATCTGATGGGCACCCCTTGCGGGTGCCTGTCTTATTTTGTCCGGGTACATGGACAACCTTCGGCCCACATGATAAAATATGATCAATACACAATGATATGTTGCAATGTGACAGGAGGACGGACAGATGAGTTCATTATTTGGAGAAAAACGATTTGGATTTGGACTGATGAGACTGCCGCTGTTGGATCCCAGTGACGACAGCAGCATTGATCTGGAACTGACCAAACAGATGGTAGATACGTTTCTGGATCACGGCTTTACCTATTTTGATACGGCGTGGATGTACTGTGGATTTCACAGTGAGAATGCTGTAAAAGAGGTTCTGACCAGCAGACATCCGAGGGAGAGTTATACTCTGACGACGAAGCTGCACGCCGCATTTATCAAGACACCGGAGGACCGGGACCGCATTTTTAACCAGCAGCTCGAGAAGACCGGAGTCGATTATTTTGATTACTATCTTCTGCATGATGTCGGGATCGATCATTATGAATTATATAAGAAATATGACTGCTTTACCTGGATCCGGGAAAAGAAAGAGCAGGGGCTGATCCGCCATATGGGATTTTCGTTTCACGATACGGCGGATGTGCTGGACCGCGTGCTGACGGAGCATCCGGAGATGGAATTTGTCCAGCTTCAGATCAATTATCTCGACTGGGACAGCGAGGGGATCCAGTCCAGACTGTGCTATGAGGTGGCCAGGAAACACGGTAAGCCGGTCATCGTCATGGAACCGGTCAAGGGCGGCACATTGGCGAAGGTTCCGGACAGTGTGGAGAAATTGTTTAAGAAGTATCATCCGGAGATGTCGGTGCCATCGTGGGCGCTGCGCTTTGTGGCAAGCCTCGATCAGGTCGATATGATCCTTTCCGGTATGAGTGATATGGAACAGCTTCAGGACAATATCAGTTTTATGGAGGATCCGAAGCCTCTGGATGATGCAGAGAAACAGGTGATCCGGGATGCACTGCAGATTCTGAACGGCCAGATCACCGTACCTTGCACCGGATGTTCCTACTGTACGGAGGGGTGTCCGAAAAAGATAGCGATCCCGAAGTATTTTGCACTTTACAATGCAGATATGCAGGAAATCAAGGACAAGGATTGGACACCGCAGGGTGAATATTATGACCGTCTGACACAGACGTTTGGCAAAGCCGGTGACTGTGTGGCATGTGGACAGTGTGAGAACGCCTGCCCACAGCACTTGCCGATCATCCAGTATCTAAAGGATGTGGCGTCTTATTTTGGAAAATAATCGTAAACACAAAGGAGGATATCTCCATGAAGATGATTTCGTGGAATGTAAACGGACTGCGCGCCTGCGTGGGCAAGGGCTTTCTGGACTATTTTCAGAGTGTGGATGCCGATATTTTCTGCATTCAGGAGAGCAAACTTCAGGAAGGACAGATCGATCTGGATCTGCCGGGTTATCACCAGTACTGGAATTATGCCGTGAAAAAGGGATATTCCGGTACCGCGATCTTCACACGGCAGGAGCCGGTCAGCGTGACCTATGGACTTGGCATTGAAGAGCATGACCAGGAGGGACGCGTGATCACCCTGGAGTTTGAGTCGTTTTATATGATCACTGTATATACGCCAAACTCGCAGAATGAACTGAAGCGTCTGGATTACCGTATGACCTGGGAAGATGCATTTTTACAGTATCTGAAGGAACTGGAAAAGACTAAGCCGGTCGTAGTGTGCGGCGATCTGAATGTGGCACATCAGGAGATCGACCTGAAAAATCCAAAGACTAACCGCAAGAATGCCGGATTTACCGACGAGGAGCGAGGAAAATTCAGTGCACTTATGGATGCGGGATTTGTGGATTCGTTCCGATATCTGTATCCTGAGCAGGTGACGTATTCCTGGTGGTCATACCGGTTCCACGCCAGAGAGAAGAACTCAGGCTGGCGTATTGACTATTTCCTGACATCAGGCAGTCTGCGGGATAAGATCGAAGATGCGAAGATCCATACGGAGATCCTGGGAAGTGATCACTGTCCGGTGGAACTGGATATCAACATTTAGCAAAATGTGAAGAAAACCTTAAACTTTGTGTGAGGGATTCTCTGGTACAATAGATAAGGAAGCCAGGGGACTACCGGATTCGGAAGCCGGTCGTGCCAGGAGACCAAATTTGTACGGAGGATGAGTGCATGCAGAATATCAGGAAACATACCAGAAAAAAGAGAAAAGCCGGACGCATACTGGCGGGGTGTCTGATCGTACTTCTTGTGCTTGGCATAGGAAGATGGATCGCACAGTCAGGGGCGGCCGGTTTTCTGCCGTCCATGCACAGGCTCAGCGATGGGCAGAAAGAAAGACTGCGCCGGGAGGGGTGTCCGGAAAGTCTGTTGAATCTGGCAAACCGCAATCCGGAGACGCTGCAGTTTGTAAAAGATTACCCGAAAAAAGCCCAAAACACCGGAAAGATTGATATTTCCGAGGATATGGAGAAAGTGAAAGACGGCGAGATCCCTCTGTTTTTACAGTGGGATGAACGCTGGGGATACCGGACATACGGTTCAGACTGCATGGCAGTTACAGGCTGCGGGCCGACCTGTCTTTCGATGGTATACTGCGGGCTGACAGGACAGTCCAAAAATCCTTATGCGGTGGCCAAGAGAGCACAGAACAATGGATACTATATCGATGGTCAGGGTTCCACCTGGGACATGATGTCGACGATGGCGGCCAATATGGGACTGACGGTGGAGGATGTCACGTTTGACAGGGAGCATGTGACCAAAACTCTGCAGGAGGGAAGTCCGATCATCTGTATCATGGGGCCGGGGGATTTTACGACCAGCGGGCATTTTATCGTGCTGGCAGGAGTGGACGATGACGGAAAGTTGATCGTCAACGATCCCAACAGCCGGAAGAACAGCCGCAAGACATGGGATTTTGATGCGATCCGTTCCCAGATCCGCAATCTCTGGGCATACCATTATGAAGAGTAAAAAAGGAAGATCCGGGTTATTTGACCAGGATCTGTGCCTTCTGTGGTTTGTCGGCACGTTTGCGGTTTTTGATCTTGCGGACCTGATACTGTCTGCCGTCAAAGGTCATCAGGTCATCCTCCGGTGTCACGACCGCTGCATAAGCCACGGTGTCATCGGCCGGTAGCGTGATCCCCTTGACTCCACGGCTGGTCTTTTTGAATTCATTGACCTGGGACAGTGGATAGCCCAGGGAAAGTCCCTTGGAGGTGATCAGGATCACCTTGCGGTCATCCGCGGCAATGTCCTCGTAGGAGAGGGCGCGTACGCAGACCAGTTCATCGCCTTCCGCCAATCGGGTGGATGCGATGGTCGTGCGGGCTGTCTCAAACTCGATGCCGCTCACCATCTTGACGAAACCGAACCGGGTGACGAATAGAAGCTGGGCATTGAGCAGTTCTTCGGCGGGAAGATAAAGGATGACCTCCTCGTCATTGTCCATCTTGTCCAGCAGGGCGTGCATCAGAACACCCTTATCCTTGGCTTTGCCTTTCGGGATAGCGCCGGATTTGATCTGGTGCATATTGCCCTTGTTGGTGAATACGCACAGTTTGTCAGTGTTGCGCATCAGAACAACGTGGGAGAATTCGGCGATCGTCTCCGGTGCCATACGGCCAAAGGCCGACTCATCGACAGACTTGGTGTAGCCGAATCGGTCTACCACGACGTAGATATTTTCTTCCTTGATCTCCTCCACGTAGTTTTTGGCCGTGATCGTGGCAAGTTCGGTACGGCGCTCTCTGGCAAATGTCTTTTTGTAGGTGCGCAGTCTTGCTTTGATCACCTTGTGCAGTTCTTTTATGCTGCCAAGGATCCTGGTGTATTCGGCAATGTTCTGCTTTAATGTCTCATTTTCCTGTTGCAGCTTTAACAGCTCCAGTCCGATCAGACGGCTAAGAGGCATAGCCAGGATGGCTTCTGCCTGGCGTTGTGTAAAGCAGAGAGTGGCAGCCTGCTTTTTGGAGGCTGCGGATTTGAAACGGATATCGGTGGTGTCGCCGTGGATCAGGCAGGCCTTGGCCTGTGTCACGGATTTGCTGCCGCGCAGGATCTCGATGATCAGATCAATGACATCGACAGCATGAATCAGACCGCCGACAATCTCCATGCGGTCGTTAGCCTTCTGTAGAAGATGCTGATATTCCTTGGTGTAGAGTTCCTCCTGGAACTGAACGAACTCACGGATCAGACCGCGCAGGGTAAAGGTGATCGGCTGGTTGTCGCGGACTGCAAGGAAGTTGACACCGTAGGTGTCCTCCATGGCTGTCTTTTTGTAGAGACCGTTGAGCAGATTCTCCACATCACGGTCCTTTTTGACCTCGACGACGATGCGGATTCCCTCTTTGGAGGACTCATCACGTACATCGTAAATCTCGTCAAATACTTTTTCACGGGACAGGGAAACCAGGCTTTCCAGCAGCTTCTGTTTGTTTCCTGAGACCGTAAACGGGATCTCGGTGATGACAATGTTGGTGCGTCCGTAGTCACTTTTTTCAAGTTCAACCTTGGCGCGGATCTTGAGTTTTCCTTCGCCGGTCTCATAGATATTGCGGATATCTTCGGCGTTGATGATCGTGGCGCCGGTCGGAAAATCCGGTCCCGGAATATACTCCATCAACTGTTCGGTGGTAATGTCCGGGCGGTCAAGATAGGCAATCACACCGTCGATGACTTCACCGGGATTGTGGGTCGGAATATTGGTTGCCATACCTACGGCAATACCGGTGGTTCCGTTGATCAGAAGATTTGGAAGGGTGGCAGGAAGTACCAGAGGCTCCTGCTCGCTCTCATCAAAGTTCGGGCCGAAGGGAACCAGGCCCTTGTCCAGGTTGTTAAGCAGAGTCATGGCACCCACGGAGAGGCGAGCTTCCGTATATCGCATGGCAGCAGCGCTGTCGCCGTCAATGGATCCGAAGTTTCCGTGGCCATCGGCCAGAGGGACATTCATGGTCCATTCTTCGGTCATATGTACCAGGGCATCGTAAATGGAACTGTCACCGTGAGGGTGGTATTTACCCATGGTGTCACCGACGATACGGGCACTTTTACGATGTGGCTTGTCCGGATCGAGCTTGAGCTCGTTCATGGCGTACAGGATACGTCTCTGAACCGGCTTTAATCCATCGCGCACGTCCGGAAGGGCGCGTGCGATGATGACGCTCACCGCATAGTCTCGGTAAGAGGTTTTCATCTCTTCGGTGTAATCTAACTGAATGATGGAATGTTTCGTTGTACTCATGAGTTCCCATCCTTTCCTAAATATCTAATGTCGCATACTGTGCCTCATCCATAATGAACTGACGTCTCGGAGGAACGTTGCTGCTCATCAGGGTGGAGGTGATGTCGTCTGCATCCACCGTATCGCTGATGGTGATCTGCGCCAGAATGCGCTGCTCGGGATCCAGTGTGGTCTCCCAGAGCTGTTCGGCATCCATTTCGCCAAGTCCTTTGTAACGCTGGACACCCAGGATCTTGTGACCACCGGCTTTGCGGAACTTGTCCAGCTCATGATCATTGAACAGATACTCTGATTTCTTCACTTTTTTCTTGGTGTTGGTGTCCTCGTAATCCACTTTGTACAGTGGTGGAAGTCCTCGGTATATTTTGCCCTCGTAGATCAGTTCCGGCATGAAACGGTAGAAGAAGGTCAGCAGAAGAGTGCTGATGTGTGCGCCATCCACGTCGGCATCGGTCATGATGATGATCTTGTCGTAGCGCAGTTTGGTGATATCAAACTCATCTCCGATTCCGCATCCAAAGGCAGCGATCATCTGCTTGATCTCATTGTTCAGAAGAATCTTCTCAAGGGTTGCTTTCTCCACGTTCAGGATCTTGCCGCGAAGAGGCAGGACGGCCTGAGTCTTGCGGTTTCTGGCTGTCTTGACCGTACCGCCGGCGGAATCACCCTCGACAATGTAGACCTCGCATTCCTCCGGCTTGCGGGAGGTGCAGGCAGCCAGTTTGCTCTTGGTGTCCACGTCATTTAACTGTTTGAGCACTGCTGTGCGGGCCTTGTCGCTGGCCTTGCGGGCGTTGTAGGATTTCTGGGAATTTTCCAGGATCTTCTGGAGGATCTCCACGTTCTTGTCAAAGAAATGTTGTACTTCCACGGAGAAGACATCATCCACTGCAGTCTTGGCATCCGTGTTGCCCAGCTTGGTCTTGGTCTGCCCCTCAAACTGTGGGTCCGGATGCTTGATCGAGATGATGGCGACAATGCCGTTGCGGATATCCTTGCCATCGAAATTCTCATCTTTGTCCTTGAGGACGCCCAGTTCTCTGGCGTACTGATTCATAACACGGGTCAGTGCTGTCTTAAAGCCGGTCACCAGGGTGCCGCCGTCGACGACGTTGATGCGGTTGCAGTAGGAGTTGATCTGCTCCGTGTAGTTCGTGGTGTACTGGAATGCCACTTCGATCTCAATGTCACCGCTCGTGCCGGAGATGTAGATCGGCGTGTCGTGCAGTGTCACCGCATCGCGATTAATATAGGAAACAAAATTCTGGATTCCGAATTCCTCCTGATAGACTTTTTCTTCTTGTTCAATTTCGTTGATGTAATTTAACTTGAGATTTTTATTCAGAAAGGCAGTCTCTTTGAGTTTCTTTTTGATGACATCGGACTTGAAGGTCGTCGTCTCAAAAATTTCTGGATCCGGGTAGAACGTCACCTTGGTACCTGTCTGTTTTTTGGGACACTTGCCCACCACCGGCAGAAGACCGTTTACCAGTTCCATCACCGGTTTGCCGCCTTCGGCGTACTCGTCGCGGTATACCTGGCCGTCGCGGCGGATCTCCACGATCATACGGGTGGAGAGGGCATTGACAACGGACGAACCTACGCCGTGCAGACCGCCGGATACCTTGTAGACCGTGTTGTTGAATTTGCCGCCGGCATGCAGCACGGTGTAGACAACGCGGGCGGTCGGAATGCCCTGGGTCGGATGAATGTCTACCGGGACACCGCGTCCATTGTCCTCAATGCAGATGCCGCCGTCCTTCTGGACGGTCAGCGTGATCTCCGTGCAAAAACCGGCCAGATGCTCATCGATGGCATTGTCCAGAATCTCCCAGATCAGATGATGAAGTCCTCTGGAACCGGTGGAACCGATGTACATGCCGGGACGCATACGGACCGCTTCCAGACCCTCCAGAATGACAATTTCTTTTCCTGTATAACTCATAGTGAACCCCCTAGTTTCTAAAAACAATACACCAAGTATACCATAATGTGAAAAATAATTGCAAACAGATGCATCGCCTAAGACTTGAGTTTTTCGACATAGTTTGCTATTCTAACAGATGAGTGTATTGTATGAGCGTATACAATCAGAAGAGAAGAAAGATACCGTTTCGGGAAAGGAAGACTAATCATGAAAAAAATACCATTCGTAACCAAGGAGCAGGTGGAGGAGATCGCAAAGACATATCCCACACCATTTCACATCTATGACGAGAAGGGAATCCGCGAAAATGCGCGCCGTCTGAAACAGGCATTTTCCTGGAACAAAGGATTTCGTGAGTATTTCGCAGTCAAGGCAACTCCCAATCCATTTATCCTGAAGATCCTTCAGGAGGAGGGATGCGGTGTGGATTGTTCCTCACTGACTGAGCTGATGATGTCCGAGGCCTGTGGATTTCAGGGATCCGATATCATGTTTTCTTCCAATGTAACGCCGGAGTGTGAGTACCAGAAGGCAAAAGAACTGGGTGCATATATTAATCTGGATGACATTACACACATTGATTTTCTGGAGCAGTGTGCCGGTATTCCGGAGACGATCTGCTGCCGTTTCAATCCGGGCGGTGTATTCCAGCTTGGCACAGATATCATGGACAATCCGGGGGATGCCAAGTACGGCATGACAAAGGATCAGATCATCGAGGCGTACAAGCGCCTGAAGGCAAAGGGAGCAAAGCGGTTTGGTATTCATGCATTTCTGGCAAGTAATACCGTTTCCAATGAATATTATCCGACACTGGCCGGCATTATGTTTAACCTGGCCGTCGAACTCAAGGAGAAGACCGGTGTGGATATTGCTTTCGTCAATCTCTCCGGCGGTGTCGGTATTCCTTACACACCGGACAAAGAGCCCAATGACATCGCAGTGATCGGAGAAGGTGTCCGCAAGCAGTTTGAGGAGATCATGGTTCCTGCAGGACTTGGCGATGTGGCTATCTTCACAGAACTGGGACGTTTCATGCTGGCACCATATGGCGGTCTGGTAGTCAAGGCCATCCATGAGAAGCACATCTACAAAGAGTACATCGGTGTGGATGCCTGTGCGGTCAATCTGATGAGACCTGCCATGTACGGTGCGTATCATCACATTACCGTTCTGGGCAAGGAGGATGCTCCATGTGACCACAAATACGATGTCACCGGTTCTCTGTGTGAGAATAATGACAAGTTTGCAGTGGACCGCATGCTTCCAAAGATCGACATGGGAGATTACCTGTTCATCCATGACACCGGAGCACATGGATTTGCCATGGGCTACAATTACAATGGTAAGCTCAAGTCCGCAGAACTTCTGCTCAAGGAGGATGGAAGCGTACAGATGATCCGCCGTGCGGAGACACCGGCAGATTACTTCGCTACCTTTGATTTTACGGATATTTTTAAAAAATAAGACAGAAGGTTTCAGACAGATGGAACGTTCTGTCTAACGAATAGCAAAACGCCTCAGCAACCGGAGTGTTCCGATATGCTGAGGCGTTTTTATTTCTTCGTGGTTGAAGTGTTATTTTTTCTTCTTTTTCTTGGAGTTCTTATTCTGTCCGGACGTATTGCCTTTTGAGGTTTGGGCATTGCCCCTGGCAGCCTGTTCCTGTGCTCTGGCTGCTGCGGCTGCTCTGGCGCGCTGTGCGTCTGTCATAGCCGGTTTCTCGTCCTTGCCGTCTTCAGTCTGTCCGGAAACGGTATCTCCGGCAGAAGAGGAGACTTCCTGTCCGCCGCCGGAGGCGTTGATGGCCGCTTTTCTGACTGCCTTTGGAATCGGAGTGATATGTTCTTTGACATACCAGTTGACGCCCAGTCCGATACCGATCAGGGAATAGAAGATCGGAGAGACCGTCACACAGGAGTCATTGGTCAGTGCCAGCACCAGATATCCAAGGACGGCGGTGAAGATGCCCACGCCCAGATAGGACATGTAATCATTCAGCGGATTGCGCCAGTACAGACGCAGGGATGCGATCAGATACCATCCAAAGAAGATCAGCAGCGCGATCAGTGACGGAATGCCGGTCTGCACGGCAATCTGCAGATACATACAGTGTGGCTTGGTCACGATCTGATTGTAGTGGGCGGAGTTGAACATACCCACCATGTCATCATTTGGAAATGCGATGATGAATGTGTCCGGGCCGGATCCCAGGAAGAAATACTTCTTCAAAAGTGGAAGGGTACGCGCCCAGATGTATCCACGCTGGTTGGCGAAGGAATAATGCTTTTCCAGCCAGTTTGAGTCATAGGAATATTTCTTGAGTTTGAACATGCCGGAGGAACCGCCAACGTAGTAGTAGGAACTGTCGCCGTCCTTCATCAGATTGGTGAAATACCAGTGGCTGACGTAGGTTCCGTCCGGTCCCGGCTCACCCTCATCGGTAGGCAGGGTCAGGACAAATCCGCGGAAGTCATCGGAATCGGCATAGCTGACAGAGATGGAAGCAAACCGTTCATCGGCCAGAGAGAATGTGGCAGTGTTTGGGTCAGCAGCGTTCTGTGCCACAGCATTGCCATCTTTGTCGGTTATCTTCATGGCATAGGTGCCATCCTCGTTTACAATCTCACTGAAATGCAGCTCGGCATCGTCAATGCCCACGGTAACATCATCATCACCGGTCACCATATAGTGCAGACGGTGGTTGTTCTCCGTGTTGGAGAACATACTCTTCAGACGGGTCATCAGGACGTTGTCACTTCTGGAGTTGATAACAAAGAATCCGGCTGCTGCGATGATGACCAGAACCGGGATGAGCGGCCAGATCTTCTTTAACTTGCGGCGCATCAGGATGCACATGATCACCAGCATACATGCCAGAACCAGAATGCCGGCACGTGACTGGGAGGCAAACAGGATCAGGATCAGAGCGATGATCAGCGCGCCACAGGCGATCCGGTACCAGAGTTTTTTGGCGGCAAAGATCAGTGCGAGAAGGACCGGCACAGTCATGGCTACGTAGAATCCAATGTAGTTTGGATTATACAATCCCATATAAGGACGGCCCGCCTCAAAACTAAAGGAGAGCTGATCACTCGGATACCAGCTCGGAGTCATGAGTTTTTTGCCAAGGGAAGTCTGGAAAAAGTCATGCCCGAAGGTCTGGCTCAGTCCCAGCGCACACATCAGAATGATACCGATCAGGAACCAGTTCATGACGCGCTCCGCAGCGGCCTGGCTGCGGATGATAAAGAACGTATAATAGACGATCACACCATATCCCAGCAGCATCCAGACCGGCTCAAACTGCTCGTAGATTCCGTGAAGAGAGTAGTATGTGTTCACGGACGAGATCGTGGAGATGATACAGAGTCCGCAGTAGACACCCAGCGGGATCAGCAGTTTGGCAAATGCGATTTTTTCTTCGGCGGAAAAGATCAGATAGACCAGACAGCACAGCATCAGGACACAGAATGCAATGGTCCACCAGGTCTTGTAGTATAAGAAGAAATCCAGAGTTTCATCCGTTCCGGTGAACCAGTTGTACTGCTCCAGCTTATTGCTATAATCCTTCATGTATACAATCAGAGGGATAAATGCCATGACGGCGATCAGAGGCAGTGCCAGGAAAAAGGGAAACTTTTCCGGAGAATGGTTCGTTACCTGTTTTTTTTGCAGTTTATTGTTGTAAGACATGTTTTTCTCCTTCTGAGCAAAATAGCCCGATTCTTGTCCTTAAATGATAGCATTTTTTACAATCGTTGACAAGGCAACGGACAATAGCTACAATAAAAATAGCTATGTCTGCCGTTTGACACAAACAGGAGGACAGTTACTTAGAAATGAGGATTAGAAAAATTATGAATACAAATAACAACAAAGAAGTTACTGACCAATACTCTCTGAGAGGAAGAGTGTTCCAAAAGATCCGGGAAGATATCCTGGCCGGCAATTATGCCGAGAAAGAAGAACTGCGGGAGGCTGCGATCAGCAAAGAAATGGGCGTTTCCAGGACACCGGTCAGAGAGGCTCTAAGACAGCTTGAACTGGAGGGACTGGTGACGATCGTGCCAAACAAGGGAGCTCATGTCAATGGCATCAGTGCCAAAGATGTGCGAGACATCTATACGATCCGTTCCTACCTAGAGGGACTTTGTGCACGCTGGGCCTGTGAGCATATTACCGAGGAACAGCTGGAGGGGCTTGAAGAGATCGTCTGCATCAGCGAATTCCGGATCAGCAAGGGGCACCGGGAGCAGATGGCAGAGATGGACAGCCGGTTTCATGTGTTGTTATATGCGTCCTGTGGAAGCAAGATCCTGGAGCACGTGCTGACCGACTATCATCAGTATGTAGAGCGGGTACGCCGCAATACATTGTCTTCCCTGGAGCGTGCGACCGAGGCGGTGCAGGAGCACAAGTCCATTTTGAATGCACTGCGCAACAAGGATGCCGATACGGCTGAGAAACTGGCCAATGAACACATCTACAAATCCATGAAGAATATTCAGAATCATGGATTGGAGAATTTGATGAAGAAAAAGGATGAATGATCATGAAGAATTATGATCCCTATAAGAAGACGATTTTATTTTTTGCGTCTCTGATCAATATTGCCCTGATGACCACACTGTTTTCCATGGAATGGTATGCGACCTATTCGCACACGATGTTTCAGGGCATTACATTCTACCGCAAAGGTAACTATGTCCTGTTGGGACTGTATGCACTGCTGCTGTTTTTCTTCTCCACGATGTATGGTGGACTCAAGATTGGACAGCTCCGGCGTATCGAGGTCATGCTGTCACAGTATCTTAGCCTGTTTCTGACCAATGTGGTGGCATATATCACGATCTCCCTGCTGGCATTCAGATTTGTCAATCCGGCCAGACTGTGTCTGGTGATGCTCAGTGAGATGGTTGTGTCTACGATCTGGAATGTTATTATCATCCATGTATATAATAGGATTTTTCAGCCGTGGAAGTTGTTGTTGATCTACGGAGAGCAGGAGAGAGCAGAGGCTGCGACCCATCTGTTTATGAAAGTAGAGACCCGCCGGGACAAATATGCGATCTATGATGCGATCTGTGTGGACGAGGGGTTGGATGCCATCGCCGCCAAAGTCAAAGAATTTCAGGCGGTGATCATCGGAGACATCTCCGCAGTAAAGCGCAATGATGTCCTCAAATATTGTTACGCGAACCGCATCCGTGCCTACGTGGTGCCAAAGATTTCCGATATTGTGCTGATGGGGGCTGACCGCATCCATGTCTTTGACACGCCACTGCTTCTGGCCAAGGGATATACGCTGAGTTTTGACCAGAAACTGATGAAGCGGGCGCTGGATCTTCTGATCGCGGTGCCGGTCACGATCGTAGCACTTCCGTTTATGCTGTTGACCGCAATCGCCATCAAACTGCAGGACGGAGGACCGGTTCTGTACAAACAGATCCGCTGTACCAAGGATGACCGGAAATTTGCCATTTACAAGTTCCGCAGTATGATCGTCAATGCGGAGAGCGATGGTGTGGCCAAACTGGCGACAGAACATGACGACCGGATCACACCGGTTGGCAAGGTGATCCGTGCGATCCGTTTTGATGAACTTCCGCAGTTGTTCAATATCCTGCGCGGGGATATGTCGTTTGTCGGCCCGCGTCCGGAGAGACCGGAGATTATCCGGGAATATTGTGAGCAGATGCCGGAATTTCAGTTCCGTACCCGCGTGAAGGCCGGACTGACCGGATATGCGCAGGTTTACGGCAAATACAATACGACACCTTATGACAAACTTAAACTGGATCTGTTCTATATCGAAAATTATTCTCTGTGGATGGATGTCAAACTGATCCTGATGACGGTCAAGACAATCCTGACCAAGGACGCGACGGAGGGCATCAGCGAGGGGCAGATTACCGCAGCGCAGGAAGACCGGGAGACACAGAATGTGGAGGAACTGGTAAAGGAGAAGAATCAGTCATGAAAAAAGCTCTTTTAGTAACAAGGGTAAGTGGATTTATTCCCCAGCATGAGAGTAATAATGTCCGTATCCTGCAGCAGATGGGCTATGAAGTCCATTATGCGGCTAATTTTGATACAATTGTATATGGAAAAGATAATCATCGGGCCCAGGATCTGGGCCTGATTTGCCATCAGATCGATTTCTGCCGGTCTCCGTTTTCTCCGGATGTGAGAAAATCCTACCGTCAGTTGAAGGAATTGATGTTGAAAGAGTCCTTTGACCTGATTCACTGTCATATGCCGATGACCGGTGTAGTGGCACGCAAGGCGGCACAGGCGGTCAGACGAAGTACCGGCAGAAAGGTGCCGGTCATCTATACGGCACACGGGCTGCATTTTTACAGCGGAGCACCGCTGGCAAACTGGGTCTATTATCCGGTGGAGCGGCATTATGCCCGCTATACAGACCGGCTGATCCTGATCAATCAGGAAGACTATGACCGGGCAACGCATTTTCCGGTGCGCGGCAGTGTAGAATATACGCCCGGTGTCGGCATGAATATGGAGAAATATGAGCCCTATGCCAAGACTGATTGGAGCGTTGGAAGTAACTCTGCGAGTGACATTCATGAACATTTCGGGATTCCGAAGGATCATGCGGTGATCGTCAGTGTCGGAGAACTGTCAAAGCGCAAAAATATCGTCACCATGATCGATGCCATGAAAGAACTGGCAGACCTGAAACTTACCTATCTGATCTGTGGGCAGGGACCGCTGGAACAGCAGTTAAAGGAACATGTCAGGGATGCGGGGGTTTCTGACAGGGTGTGTTTTGCAGGCTATGTCGAGAATGTGCCGGCAGTATTGCAGCAGGCAGACTGTCTGGTGCTGCCATCCTTCCAGGAGGGACTGCCGGTGGCGGTGATGGAGGCGATGGCAGTGGGACTGCCGGTGATCGCCACACGCATCCGGGGCATCACGGATCTGCTGGTCCATGCCAAGGGCGGCTATCTGGTGGACGACTGGGAGCCGGAGAATTATGCGGTCAAGGTGCGCAGGATGTTTTCGGAGCAGGAGGGAAGATCCAAGATGTCCCGGGAGGTCCGCAGAGAGCAGATGGGACGATGGAACCGCGAGCGGATCCGGGAATTTTCTCTGGACAAGGTAGATCAGAAAATGCGGGAAATATATTCTTCGCTGGACAAAGACTGAGAGGAAGAAAAACTCTCTACAATGTGGAGCAGTACAAAACTTCCGGAATGAGGATAGATATGAAGACGATTCAGGTATTAGTTTCGACCTACAATGGAGAAAAATATCTTGCACAGCAGCTGGATTCGATCCTTGCACAGGATTGTCAGGATAAGACGCAGCTTCTTGTGCGGGTGAGGGATGATGGTTCCAGCGATGGGACGCAGAAGATCCTGGAGGACTTTGCAGAGCGTTATCCGCAGCAGCTGGTCTGGAAGCAGGGAGAAAATGTGGGAGTGATCCGAAGTTTTTTCGAACTGCTCTCGGAGGCACCGGAGGCAGAGTATTATGCATTCAGCGATCAGGACGATTACTGGATGCCTGACAAACTGTCTGCCGCCATACAGAAGCTGGAGACTATGGATGTGCAGAATCCGCAGGAGCCGCATCTGTATTGCTGCCGGCCAAAGCTGGTTGATGTGGAACTTCAGGAGATCGTATCTCAGATCAAGCGTCCGCCGGTGAGGGCATCCTTTGAAAATGCACTGGTGGAAAATGTTGTGGTCGGCTGTACCGCGGTATTTAACAGTGTGCTGAGAGATTATGTGGTCTGGGAACTTCCGCGTTTTACGGTTATGCATGACTGGTGGATGTATCTGGTAGCCAGTGCCTTAGGCGATGTGTATTATGACGAGACACCGCATATTTGTTACCGTCAGCACGGTGGCAATGTGCTGGGAACCAAGACGAACCGCTGGGAGGAATTTGTCATGCGTCTGAAACGGTTTGGCTCGACCCGGGGAAATATCAGCAGCCAGGTAGGAGAACTGGTTCGGATCTATGGAAAAGATTATGCTGACAATCAAAATATGCAGAAAGCCCAGAAGATGCTTCTGGCCAAAACGTCTCTGCCCAAGAGGGTACGCTTTTTCCACCGGGCGGGGATCTACCGGCAGCGGACGATGGACAATCTGATCTTTAAGGTGATCCTGTGGATCGGAAACTATTGATAGAGAGAGGGAATCGACATGGGAATGTTTGGAAAGATCCGGACACTGTGTTCCGAGTACGGACTGTGGTATACATTTCGCAAGGTCTGGCGCAGGGCACAGATCAAATATCGTGTCGGCAGACGGCTGTATCCGTTCTCGCAGAGCAAAGCGAGTGAGGATGAGCAAAGAGACTGGAAGCCGGAGAATCCGGTGTATGTCAGCATCCTTGTACCGCTGTACAACACACCTCCCCGGTATCTGAGAGAGATGCTGGACTCGGTGATGGCGCAGACCTATCCGTGCTGGGAACTCTGTATGGTGGATGCCAGTGACGAAGAACACGGCGAGGTGGAGAAGATCCTGCAGGAGTATATCGCGCAGGATTCTCTGCGGATCCGCTACCGAAAGATTGCCAATCAGGGGATTTCAGCCAATACCAATGAGGCGGCTGGGATGACCCGCGGCACCTATATGGCGCTGCTGGATCATGATGATCTGCTGCATCCCTCGGCACTGTACCATATGGTGCGGGCGCTGGAGCAGACCCACGCGGATGTGCTTTACAGCGATGAACTGTCATTTGACGGTGTGGTTTCCAGAGTGCAGAGTATTCATCTGAAACCGGATTTTGCAAGAACTTGTCTGCATCACAATAACTACATCTGCCATTTTACTATGTTCTCCAAAACGCTCTGGGATCAGGTGGGGGGATTTGACAGTGAGCTGGATGGAAGCCAGGATTACGATCTGATCCTGCGCCTGACGGATGCGGCGGACAAGGTGGTTCATGTGCCGAAGGTACTGTATTACTGGCGGATGCACGCGGCATCTGTAGCGGCCGGTGTGGAGGCAAAGCCATACACGATCGAAGCCGGAAGACGCGCACTGGAGATGCATCTGCAGAGGCAGGGTATGGCCGGCAGTGTGTCATCGGTGGAGGAACTGGGACCATATTACAGGATGGAGCCGGAATTGCCACAGCAGGCAGTGCTTTTGATCATCGTGGAGAATGCCCGGGTGGACAGGAGGATGCGAAGTTATATCCAGATGGGGACGCTGTTTGAAAAGGTGTATGTAGTGGAATTGGAAAAACTGACATCGGAACAGGCCGCGCAGGCGGACTATGTGATCCTGGTAAGGGACGGATATCTGCCGGAGCATGGCGATGGCCGGTGGATCCTGGAGCTGATCCGCTGTCTGCAGCCGGAGGACAATCTGGTGGCGGCACCTCTGGTGAAAGACCGGAAGAACCGGGTGGTACATGCCGGATATACCTATGATCATGGTCATATCTACCCGATGTATCAGGGAGTTCCCGCAAGAGATCCTTCCTATATGTATCGTCTGGCATTCCGGGAAAATGTATCCCTGCTCGCAGGAGCGGCATTGGCTATGAAGGCACCGGTCTTTCTGGAATCGGATCTTTATCCGCTGGAGGACAGCGAGCAGCTTTTTGAGGACGCCACCTGGTTTGACTTCTGCCTGCAGGCACGTGTCATGCAGGGAGATTGTGTCTGGACACCGTATGAACCGTTTGTTCGGACGGAGAGCACGAACGCCGGAAGCGATAAGATACGGATGGAGTTCTTTTATGAGAAATGGGCCGACACACTGGGCCGGACAGATCCGTTCGGGCATCCGGATCTGCCACGATTTGGAAAATATGCCTTTATCTGCCATAGATTTCTGACATAATTTTGACATACTTTATATTGACTTTTGGAAATCGTTGTCATACAATACCGAAGTTGTGACTTTTCATGTATGGAGGATGAGTTGAGATATGGTCAGATCCATGTATTACAGATATCGGGAATTTTTGAATTATTCTATCGTCGGAGTATCACTTACTCTGGCCAACTGGCTATTGTATGCCTGCTTTGAGACGGTGATGCCGATCGAGTTCGCCAATGGATTTTCCTGGGCGATCGTCGTGGTGCTTGCCTTTCTTGGCAATAAGGCGTTTGTCTTTGAGAGCACAAACTGGGACAGTGCCAGTGTGATGAGAGAGGCGGCTGCCTATCTGGGGACACGCAGTGTGACCGGGATCGTGGAAGTCGGAGCGGTTCCTCTGATCTATCAGATGGGAGTGAACCAGTCCATGTTTGGCGTGGACGGAATGGTAGCCAAGATCCTGGTGAGTCTGCTTGCAATGGTCTTGAATTACGCGGGGACGAAGTTGTTTGTGTTCCGCTAGGACAAGCTTATGGAAAGGGTATGTATTGTGGAAAAGATAAAAGAGTTATATGGAAAATACCGTGAGATCATCATGTATGTGATCGTGGGCGGGATGACGACTGTGTTATCCTGGGTGGCATATATGGTGTTCAAGAGACTGATGCCGGCAGGCATGGGAGATAACCTGGCAGCGAACATTGCCAATGTGCTGTCCTGGGTGGCAGCCGTGATCTTTGCCTATGTGACCAACAAGATCTTCGTGTTTGAGAGCCGGGACTGGAGTCTGCGGTTTGTATTTCGCGAGGCGGTGGCGTTTGTGTATTCCAGACTTGCGACCGGCGTCGTGGAATGGGTACTGTTTCCATTTTTCTATACGGTGTGCCATCTGAACCAGAATCTGTTCGGTGTGGGTGATTTCTCCGTGGCCAAGGTGCTGGTCAGCGTGGTCGTTATGGTGTTAAACTATATATTCAGCAAGTTATTCGTTTTCCGAAAGAAAGAGGATTAAATCATGAAAAGAGTCATTACCTATGGAACTTTTGATCTGTTACATTACGGACATATCAACCTGCTTCGCCGTGCCAAGGCGCTGGGAGATTATCTGGTAGTGGCATTGTCAACCGACGAGTTCAACTGGAACGAGAAACAGAAGAAATGCTATTTCGACTACGAGAAGCGCAAGGCACTTCTGGAGGCGATCCGTTATGTGGATCTGGTGATCCCGGAGGAGAACTGGGAACAGAAACGCCAGGATGTCCATGAGTATCATATCGATACTTTTGTCATCGGAGATGACTGGAAGGGCAAATTTGATTTCCTGAAGGAGGAAGGAGTCGAGGTCGTTTATCTGGAACGCACACCGGAGATTTCTACGACGCAGATCAAAGAAGATCTGAACGTACGGTGATTTGGCGACGAGATCTAAATATAAACAAATTATTAAAAAAGCACTCTGCGGGTCAGAGGGCTTTTTTACGTCTTGACAAGTGGAGGGGAAGGGATTAATATACCAAATCGAGAATTGTTAGCACTCGTTTGAATAGAGTGCTAAAAGAATGGAGGATCACTATGAGTAACATTCAGGGAAGTTTGTCGATTGAATCAGAAAATATGTTTCCTATTATCAAGAAGTGGCTGTATTCCGACCACGACATTTTTATCCGTGAGCTGGTTTCCAATGGCTGTGATGCCATCACGAAACTGGGCAAGCTGGAGATGATGGGAGAGTACACGTATCCGGCAGATTACAAGCCGGCCATCCGGGTGATCGTCAATGACCAGGACAAGACATTGACCTTTATCGATAACGGTATCGGTATGACACAGGATGAGGTACAGGAGTATATTAACCAGGTTGCGTTCTCCGGTGCTACTGATTTCCTGGAGAAATACAAGGATAAGACCAATGAGGATCAGATCATCGGACATTTCGGTCTGGGATTCTATTCTGCATTTATGGTAGCAGACCGCGTATCCATTGATACCCTTTCCTGGCAGGAAGGTGCCACTGCGGTTCACTGGGAGTCCGAGGGCGGTATCAACTTTGAGATGTCCGACGGTGACTGGGATCAGGTCGGAACCAAGATCACATTATATCTGTCTGAGGACAGTGTGGAATTTGCCAATGAATACCGCGTGCGTGAAGTGCTGAACAAATACTGTTCCTTCATGCCGACCGAGATTTTTCTGTCCAAGGAGAATGCTCCACAGGAATATGAGACCATTGATGCGGCAGACATCCGCGAGGATGATGTGGTCGTAGAGCGTTTCACCGAGGACGCCCAGATGGAGGAGAAGGAAAACGAGAACGGCGAGAAAGAGATGGTCGAGGTGGTTCCTGCCAAGGACAAGGCAAAGATCAACAAGAGACCGGTCTCCATCAGTGATACCACTCCTCTGTGGGTAAAACATCCAAATGAGTGTACCGATGAGGAGTACAAGGAGTTCTACCGCAAAGTCTTCAACGACTACAAGGAGCCTTTGTTCTGGATCCATCTGAACATGGATTATCCGTTTAACTTAAAGGGTATTCTGTATTTCCCGAGAGTCAATACGCAGTATGACAATCTGGAGGGTGTCATCAAGCTGTACAACAATCAGGTCTTTATCGCCGACAATATCAAAGAGGTCATTCCGGAATTCCTGATGCTGTTAAAGGGTGTGATAGACTGTCCGGATCTGCCGCTGAATGTATCGCGTAGTGCATTGCAGAACGACGGATTTGTCAGAAAAATTTCTGACTATATCACCAAGAAGGTTGCTGACAAGTTGTCCGGCATGTTCAAGGTAGAGCGTGAGGACTATGAGAAATACTGGGATGATATCAGCCCATTTATCAAGTTTGGCTGTCTCAAGGACAACAAGTTCCAGGAGAAGATGAAGGATTATATCATCTTTAAGGATCTGAACGGAGCATATATCACGCTGCCGGATTATCTGGAGCAGGCATATCCTGATGAGTTCAAGGAGACGCAGGATAGCACAGATGAGCAGAAAGAACAGCAGGATTCTGCACAGGATACCTCCGCGGACGACAAGAAGCCTCTGACCGTATACTATGTCACCGATGCACAGCAGCAGAGCCAGTATATCAATCTGCTCAAAGAACAGGGTTCCAATGCCCTGATGCTGACCCACACGATAGACCAGCCGTTTATCACACAGCTGGAACAGAATGCCGATGAGAAGCATCCGGTTCACTTCCAACGTGTCGATGCCGATCTGTCCAAGGAGATGGTGGAAGAGCAGGATGTGGAGAAACTCAAGGAGCAGAGTGAGGCTCTAGAGACATTGTTTAAGAAGAATCTGGGTCAGGATGCCCTGGTAGTCAAGGTACAGAACCTGAAGAATGATAGGGTTTCCTCTATGATCACACTGTCTGAGGAAGCCCGCCGTATGCAGGACATGATGAAGATGTACAGCATGGGACAGGATATGGACATGGATATGTTCGGCGGCCAGGGTCAGACTCTGGTGCTCAACGGCAACAATGAGCTGGTAAAATATATCATGGACAATCCGGAGTCAGAGCATGTGCCAATGTTCTGCAAACAGCTCTATGATCTTGCGATGCTGGCACACAAGCCGTTGCCGGCACAGGAGATGACAGAATTTGTCAACAGATCCAATGAGATCATGATGCTTTTAACCAAATAAGAGATAATCTGCCACTTCCAAAGGGGTCTGCGCGTAAGCGCAGGCCCCTTTGTGGTTACAGGATCGCAGAAATATTACGAAATTATAAATTTTACAAAAAAATCAAAATAAAAGTTGACTAATGGTCATTTCTGAGTTAAGATACCGTATAGA
>ERZ1034984.1154-NODE-1154-length-26541-cov-6.529676_pt1 | contig 26541 bp, 20 predicted proteins | sample MGYA00520589_ERZ1034984 | MGnify/ENA primary metagenome ERZ1034984 (study PRJEB33766, sample SAMN09781790) | gut metagenome | biome: gut microbiome | host: Homo sapiens | place: Madagascar | study: EMG produced TPA metagenomics assembly of the PRJNA485056 data... | reverse complement strand
ACGAAAAATACAGTCGCGAGAAGCCACTTTCTGAAAAATACAAGACTTACGGTGAATTCCAACGCAATATTCTTGCCCCCGTAAAAGAAGAAATCAACTTACTGACGGACATTTGGTTTGACTATGTTCCGGTACGGGAAAAGGGCGAACGGAAATATAAGTACCTTTATATCTTTATCAAGTATAAGAGTAAAGAAGAGATGGAATTCGTTCGGGCCAAGCACGATGCGCAGATGCCTGATACAGAAGTAATACCCAAAGCAAAAGGTCGTTCGAAGAAAGCAAAAGCGGAGTCTGCAATGGAAAGCCCAGCACAGCAGCAAGAGAGAAAACTTCCCTCTTTCCCCGATGATGTATGCTCCGAAGAATGGCGCAAGAAGTGGCGCTCGTTGATTGGCATTATAAAAGGCATGGCGGAATATGCAACCTATGAGGGCAAGCTGACTGCGGAAGAAAAGAATTCCTTAAATGACATCTTTACATACACCTCAAAAATTCTTACGAACGAAAAGCGCCGTGATGAGGCTGAGGATATGTTGGCGTGCCTGAAACGCATCAGTGCCGACAACAATGGACTTGGCGCGTGGGCTCTCGGCTTATGTGTAAAGCTTATTGCAATTCGTGGAAACGCAGGAGAAAAGAAATCTGCTCAGTATTACAGAACTGTGGTGTATAACGAAACAACTGAGAACTCTGCGGGCTTGATTGCGGATGGGCAAGAAAAGTGGAAGCAGATTTGTCCGGAAAAAGCCACAAAGTCGGTGACGACGGGATTTAAGTTTGATATGTCTGTTTTCGATGAGAACTAAATAAACTGATAGAAGCCTACCGGAAACGGTGGGCTTTTTTATGTCTGTACAAGAGGGAGGCACAAAGATTCTAATGATTTCTTATATTTTATAGCAACAAGAACCATGGTTCCAGAACGAGTATCAAAAGCAGTACATTAGTTTGTACTCCCAAAATGAAAATATTGAAATTGCGTTGACATTGACATTCAGTGTGGTATAATAGAATCAATGAATAGCAACAAAGACCATGGTTCCAAATCATCACAGAGAGACACATCATTTACTAAGCAAAACCCTTGAATTCAACTAATTATACTGTGATGAGGTGCTATCATGAATTTGTATCAATTGCTCAACTCCAGAACGGTACTCGACTGCCCTGCTATTATTGGTGATGTTGAAATGCCCGCCGACATCTGCTGGGATGAAAACGGACGGGTTACGCAAGAGGGCTATCTCGCCTTTCGGTCTCTCATGGACTGTGAAGTAGTCTATGATGAGGAAAAGAACTTTCTTGACATTCCGGACGGGAATCCCACCGAAGGTGAACGCTTCGTCTATGCTCTTGCGGGTTATGTTGGCCAAAAATATTACCATACTTGGTTCTCCGAGTATGGTGAAAACGCCCCCTGCGAGTGTAGCCACTGTGACCGTGACGGCTGCGTACATCGTGAGTCGTTCCGCCGTCTGCTGAAAAGTGTAGGCGGTTTGGAATTATGCCCAATGTTTAATGAACAGTGATAGGAGGACAAAAGAATGGCTATGGTAATTGCCCCTGTTATCGGACAGATTTACCGTAATGCTAATGGTTTCGAGTATTGCTGTGACAGTATCGATGAAGGCGTTCCGGTAATGGTCCGTCTAAGAGATGGCTGGACGATTAAAGCGCATGTCGTATATCAAGAAGATAACGGCGAAATCCACTGGTCATACTCGACCGGAGGACACTGGAGGAATGGCTATGGAGACTGAAACTTGGGACCCGATTGCAGAAGCACGGCAATATCGTCTCTATGATGGGTATGTTACAAACTGCCTTGCGGGGATGTGTAAGAATCCGGATGCAATGTGTGATGCTCTTAACTGTGCCACAGTTGAAAGCGGAGAATTTGCAATCACCTTAAATGAGGTCTGTGGTGAACATCTTGAATCGAAGATATGGCTGAGAAGTTATGATAGAGATTTATTGAATCAGCTATATCTCCAAATAAAAATTGGTAATCTCCAAACGACAAATACTATCCTTGAATATGCGGAGAAGCAAGGCAAGAAACTTGCTATTGATAAGAACTATTCGTGGCGGAGAGAGCATGATGACTGGGAAGGCTACGGCGATTGCTCAACCTAAAGTAAAACAAAAATATGTGAGGTGCATTCGGAAAGAATGCACCCTGCATTTTTAGCATAGACTAATAGCAACAAGAACCGTAGTCCCAATTCGGAACAAACCATAACAGAAACGAGGACAAGTATATGGCTGCACAAGTAATCACAGTGGCAATTGAAAAGGGCGGTGCTGGTAAAACAGTAACGGCTCAGAACATAGCTTATCTGATGGGAGACGAAGGAAAACGGGTTCTCTGTGTGGATACTGACCCGCAGGGCAATCTTACGACATCTTTGAGTGGCGGTGAGTTGATAACCAGCCCGATGTTTAGAGGGAAAGGACTCTATAACCTCATCAACGGATACATGTACGGCTCAAAAACTGAAGATTACATCCAAGAGACCAATTACGAAAATGTCGATATGATTCCTGCAAACGCATCCACACCCAGAATCAATACCTGCATTCCGCAGATTTTGGAAGATGTTTCTGAAGGACTTGAAGATGGAGACCCTCGAAAAAATATTTCCGCAGAGAGCTTTCTTGATTATTTTCTGAATCAGGTCAAAGAAAACTACGACTATATCGTTATTGATACGCAGCCGACCCGTGATGCACTTCTCTTAACGAATGCGTTGGCTGCTGCGGATTATGTACTTATCCCTATGATGCCGGATGCTTATTCTGAAACTTCTGCATTTCGAACTTGGGCCATGTGCAACGGGCTCAAGGAAAGCGGCAAGTATCATATCAAGGGAGCGGGCGTATTCTTTACAAATTATGACAAGAATGCGGCTTCTTCGCGCCTTGTCATGTCCCAGTGCAAAAAGGAACTCGGCTCCTCGCTATTCGATATTGTTGTTCCTGCGAGCCGTAGTGTCGGTATGTCCATCAATAAGAATGTGCCGGTTTGCTACATGGCAAAGACCCAACCGGCAGCTAAAGCCTTTGTTGAAATCTACCACGAATTGAAGAGCCGCCTTGCAGATTTGGAGGTAAGGTAAGATGGGAATGAAGAAAAAAGCCGGTGTCCGAGAGCAAAGCATTCCCGGCAAAAAACAGCTTTCAGAGGCAAATCGCAACAATGCAGGAAATTGTTTCGCAGATGCAATTGAAAGCACGGAAGGCATTGAATGGGAAAGCCGTGACATTGCACTTTCGGACATTAGAATCAATGACGACAACGCAATTTTCCGTTCGCTTGATGACGAGGAAGATATTCACAGATTGGCAGAAGATATTAAGCGTAATGGCTTACTACATAATCTGGTTGTTTTTCCGGAGCAGCAAGGTAAAGAAACGGTCTATGTGCTGCTATCTGGTGAACGCCGCTATAGGGCGTTGATTTACCTTGACAAGCAGGGTGACGCCAATTGGAATAAAGTCAAGGATTGCCATGTGATTACCAGTAAACTCTCCGATAACCAGAAGAAAGTCCTGCTTTACACCGCAAACTTGCAGGTTCGTGGCGGCTTCGCAAACGAAAAGATTCGCCGTAAGGCTATCACTGAGTACATTGCCTGTTTGCAGGAAGAGCCTTATAACCTGACTGAAGCGCAAGCAAAAAAAGCTGTGAAAGAGGTCGCTTCGCAAGCAACCTCCGAAAAACAGATTAACCGAGATTTTCGTATCGAGAACAGCCTCAATCCAGTCCTTAAGCAGTTGCTTGATGAGGACTTCCTTATGCGTGTTGAGTGCGAGGACTATGTTAAGTTTGATGATGATAAGCAGCAAGTCATCGCTGAGAAGATGAGTGCGCTTAAAGCTGCTACTCGCAATGACGATGCCGCTTCTGTGCAATTTCAGAACGACATCCATAAGGACTATACGAATGCTATCACTGTTGCTCTGAAAGCAAAAACAGAAGACGAACTTAACAATCTGTTCCAGAACGCAAACAATGAGTTCGACGAATCTCTTGCGCAGTTGCAGCGAGAAAATAAGGAAATCGCATCCAGAAGAGAAAGAAAGACGCAGTCTAGCGGTGTGACCTTTGCCGAAAAGACGCTGAAACCTATCACCGTGAAGATTAAGCGTAAAATGGAAAGCGATGGCTATAAGCGGAAAGTTGCCAAATGGACTCCCGAAATGAAGAACAGTGAAGTTCAGTATCTGGATGAGTTGATTGAAATGGCACAGAGCATGAAAGCAATGATTGAAAACGCCGAATAAGATGGAAAGGAGCCAAATGAATCTGAGATTTACTTCGCCGGAGCACAGACAATATTTTGCAACTATGGTCAGCGGGGACAAGCCGACAGACGCGATTTACTATCTGCTCGGTGCAGATGATACCCTGCGAAACAATATCTCTGATGTACTTGTGGATGGGGAACTGCGCAAAAATGCCCTTCGGGATAGTTGGCAGACATCTACAAGCAAGAAGTATTATGCGCTGGCGTTAAATCTCTTATACGATTTGACTTACCCTGAAGCTGAGCCTGCAAGACTGTGGGCAGAGACCAGTGATGAGGTTGCAGAAGTTTTGTTTGAGGCAATCGACATCTATCGTGGTAAGGGCGGCTATGACCAAAACATGGTCTTCTGCAATTGGCTCAATGACTAAACTCAGTTGGTGATGAGTGTGAATGAAGATAAAATCAAAATCAACATCCGAGTAGGGGAGAAACTCAAAAACATCTTGGAGGAAGAAGCTGCTGTCGAAGACCTGCGTATCGGAACAATGGCGAATATCCTTGTAAAAGAGGAACTCGACAAAGTAATGGCCGTTGGGGTTTCCCACTGCTATACAGTTGACGGAAAAGACTACTGGGTGATGAAAGAACCCATAGATACATACCCGGAAGACTTTTATGTGTTTCCAAATCAGGAAAAGGTAGACAGCTTTATGCGAACGAAGCCTGACGAGAAAAAGAAATATCCGCAGATTTCGTTTTACTTTACTCCGGAACAAATGGAAGTGATGGAGCAGCTTGTGAAAAAGCAGGGTGTTCGGTACACAGTGCGAAATGGCATTGTGAAATCGTATCGATACATTGTCGTAGGGCTGCTCTTGAACCATCCGCTGTGCAAGGAACTGAATGCTGCTGCAAACGGTTAATGTGTTTTCTGTAAAGGAACTGTCATGATGAAGAAGCAAATCGTATTTGGAACAACTCTTGCGACATTGGCGCTTTGCTTAGCTGCCTGTGGCGCAAAATTTCAGAAGTGACTCTTCCGGCCATAATGGCAGTCAAGCAGGGAAGTACAGAGAAGTGTCTGCTCGGTATTTGGCCTCTCAGACGCTCTCGGACGAGAAATTGCGAAAGGCGATAACGGATGAGGGTGTGACCTGAATGAGCTCAGACGACTCCGTAGCCGCCGTAGACGGAGACGGTCACATTACTGGTGTTGCACCCGGCACAACGACCATTACGGTATCGAGCGCCGCTGGAAAGGTGACAGGAAGTACAGAGGTCAAGGTAGCCATCACGCCAAGTAGCGGTGATGCACCTTAAACAGCGGAACATGTCATCAATGGAGAGGATGAAGTGGCGCTTGAAGTCAAGATGACCTCAGAGACGGCTACGAACGCGTCTCTCGCGTTTGAAAGCTCAGACGATGCCGTTGGTCACTGTATACGAAACAGGCACTCTGAGGGCGGTCTTTGACGGCGACAGCGTGATTGCTACCACTGCGGTGCAGGATGTGCTTATTTACAGACAATGTGAGAGACATCATCGATAATGAGTATCAGAGTATAGTCTCTCAGTTCATCACTCTGGTTGATGGGAAGATGCTCTAAGCAAGGCTTAAAAGCTGCATAATCTATTACAGAATGTATAGTGCGTGAAATGCAATACAAATCGTATCACGATATATGACGAATGCGAGCAGAATAAATATTTGAAGCAGTATGAGAATTAGTGACGGAGGATATATCGATGGATACTTTTGGTGATATTTTGAAGAGGAGCAGCTATCTCAATCACGAGCTTGTAATTGGTGAAAAGCATACCGGCGAACGAATTGTGTGGACTCCTGACATGCGAATCGCACCGATTGGAGAAGTGTATTTTAGGTCCTTCCTTAATTCCGAAGCTCGCGTGGATACGAATGAGTGCGCCATCTACTCATACTTTGACTACTGTCCTCGTATGGTTAGAGAGTTTCTCGACAGTCATCAGGGAAAAGACATCGAGAGAGCAACGGCAAAGGAACTGTTCTACAGAGCAGGGGAGCTTGCACCTTGCGATTGCGCTCACTGCAATGATATGGAGTGCGGAAGCCGAGATATGTCTATGCGCTTCCCGCGAGGTATCGGCGGTATCAGCGCTTGCAAACTGCTTGAATGGAGACCTTCAATTTTTTCAATTTGAAAAAGAGCAAAAAAATACCCGTAAGTGTAGCTGCACAACTACGCTTACGGGTTTCTCTTTTGCATCAGGTGCATCAGAGGTCCTCCTTAATTCGGTTTTCTGTATTTATTGTTTGCTTGGATTGTCAATGCTCGCCAGAAGCCAAACGAGGTACTTGGAGCCGTGTCCAATGGAAATGGTCATTGGTGTGTCCAGTGGAACGGTACGCATGTCTACCGTTGAGCGCAGAGCTTTGAATTTGCGCTCAGGTCTCGCCGTGAGAATGACTTTCTTGTGTCCGAGCTTCTCATCGTTTATCTCAAAGTAGCAGGAGATACAGCCGGACTTGGTATAGACCTTCTCGCGCAAAATGGCTTTGAATGGACGGTTGATGTCAGCTCTCGTCAAGCCGATGTTGTCGGGAAAGTTATATTCCCGATACTGAATCCGGCTCAGAGAACGCTGGTCCTGACGAAGAACACGCGAATCTGAATTTAGATTTGAATTCAATAGAATCACTCACTCTCTATACAAAAAGTCAAGGCAGCAACTGCCGCCTTGCTCTACCAATATGTTACACCACGATTCCGAAGAATGTCAAGGCGTTGCAGCAGTATTGTTACAGCGTTACTTGTGCGGGAGAAATGTGACCTTCTTATACGCATCTCGTAATGTACATTACAAGCATTAAGCTACCATTAGAGCAGTTAAGCCACCATTATAGGCGTTTAGTAGCCATAAAAGAGATTAACTGACCATAAACGGCTCTAATGAACATACGGGGGCATTAAGTGACCATTAGAGCAGTTAAATAGCCATAAAAGCAATTAAGCGACCATAGGAGGCATTAAACGACCATAAGGGAAGTTAAGTAGCCATAAACGCCGTTAAGTAACCATACGCGCCGTTAAACTACCATAAGAGCCATTAAGCATCCACAAACGAGTTTTAGTAGCCATATACGCGTTTTATGAACATAAGAAAGAAAATACCTGTGGCGAAAGCATTCTACTGGTTATATTCTTGGAAGAGGAGCGAACACGCTGCACACAGGTGAAGTGACCACAAGAAGAGTGTGAGGCTCAAAGTGGTTCCTTAGTCTAACTCAAAGCAAAGTGCTTGCGGCAGGGTAGGGGAGAATGAACGAAATATTGGAATGGGGTGGAATCGAAGCCTTCTCTAAGGCGAGTCTATTATATCTCGAAATCTGAGAGAGGGGAGAGGGAATGGTTCTGCCTGAAATAAATAACGCTGTGACAATGTTGACATACTGAGCTACTTTCGAGTATAATAGAAACGGAACAAGCAACGCGAGCAATGACATTGCTCACTGCTTGCAGAGGGCTCTGCCCCCTGACCCCTGATGAGCCGTTCGGGCCCTGCGGGACCCTCACGACTCAAAATGTCCCACCCTGCGGGCGGGAACCCCTGCTCGCTACGCTCGTCAAAAGCGCGGCTGCTTTTACTCATAATTACCACGAAAGGAGAGATGGCAATGTTCTATTACATTTCAGATATTCACACAGAGCACAAAATAGACTTCGAATCATTGCCAGAAGTTATGCCAGAAGAAGAGTTCGCAAAAATCATTGCCGGAATCGTAGACGAAGTCTTTGCCTCTACTATGCCGCACAACGATGACGACTACCTCTTCATCATGGGCGACACTTGCGAGAGTACCCACATTGGAAAGCTTTTCTACAGCCGTTTGGTACAGCTTTGGAAGCCAGACCACATTATCGTAACGCTGGGCAACCATGAACTTTGGACCGCCGACCAACAGTGGACGGATGAAGACGAGAAAATCAAGCCAAATTTGAAAGCCATCATTGCGGCATGGCGTAGGGTTTTCAATGAACTTGCCATTGTCTTCCTTCAGAACGAAACCTACGACCTTCCGGATGCGAATGCCATCGTCCTCGGTGGTCTCGGATTCTCAGGCAGGGACGATTACTTCAACGCTTGTACCGGCATGTATCTGCGTGTGCTGACCACCAGACGGCAAGACCAAATCCAGAGCAATGCCTTCGATAAGCTCTATAAAGAGACGGTGAAGCGTTGCGAGGACGAGGGAAAGAAACTGATTGTCATCACACACAATCCTTGGCGTGACTGGCATAATGGGGACATCGAAAAAGAAACGGTTTCTGTGCCTGTTGCGTATTTCTCCGGTCATACGCATAGGAACACATGCAGTAGAATTGATGGTGACAATGGTCAGAAATGGTTCTACGCAGATAGTCAGGTAGGCTATCCGAAGCGTCAGATTTATTATGTGAAAGAGGCTCCTGAACTATGAGGGGAAGTGAACAGCAGTGGAAAAACCAAAAGCAGAAGGGAAAACACACTTCAACTTAATGCTGGAGCAAAATATAAGCGAGAGGGTTGAGAAAAAGGCAATGGAGATGGGAATGCCCAAAACGCAATACATTATCCATTGTATTGAGAACCAACCCGCAATCCCCACCATCACATACCAGACCGATGACCTCAATGAAATTATCGATATTCTCTGTGATGTGAAACGGTCGCTGGAAGGTCTAACAGACGGATTGGTTCTGACCGGCAGTGTGACCGAGCGAGACATCCAGCGTCTGTTGGAGATGAATCAGCAGATAAACGAGCAGTATCTCAGTCTCGTGCAAAAATACGACACGCAGCGAAATCAAGTTACGAAGACTGCCCGCCGACTGGTTCGCGAGTGGAAACAGTCAGAACAGAAAGCCAAGAAGGAAGCTCCCTGAGAAGGGGAGATATTCTTTTATGAGCAACAAATAACAGAGTGACAATGCAAACATAATGCAACAAAGAAAGAGAGGTGAAACAAATGGCTTATACCAGAATCCACAGTATCAAGCGAACAGTAGATAAGAGCTTGGACTACATCAAAAACGAAAAGAAAACGACCTTCATCGGAGGCAAGGGAAGCAAGGACGACCTTCAAAGAGCCATGTCGTATATCGCCAATGCAAAAAAGACCACGAGTAAGGTAAGCAAGGAATACCGTTTCGTTGAGGGATGGCAATGCGACCCGCAGTTCGCCACCTACCAGTTTGAAGAGACAAAGAAGAAGTACCTCGAAGCCCACGGCGGGCGGGAACGGAACACAACCGGCACACCCGCGATGGCCTTCCACTGTATACAATCGTTTGACCCAAGTGTGACTGACCCAGTTCTAGTTCATCAGATTGGCATGGAGCTCGCAGAAAAAATCGGAAATGGCGGATATCAGTGTGTTGTCGCAACACATATCGAAGGCTCGCACTGCCTCCACAACCATATTATCGCCAATGCCTATCCAATCGACCCCTACGGTCACAAATATCATCGGTCAGTTGAGGAATACCAAAAGATTCGGCAACTGAGTGATGAAATCGGTCTGAAGTATGGCATTGAGCCTATCATCAGCAACGATGAAAAAGAGAATGCCTCTATTGGCATCGGAGAACTGAACGCCAAGCAGAAGGGACAGAGTTGGAAACAAAAAGTCAAGGATGACATCGAGAAGATGAGCGACATCTTTGATAACTGGGATGACTTCAAGAACGCGCTCATTACGAACGGCTACAAAATCGAAGAACATGATGGCTATGTCAAATATGAGTCTCCGTACAGCAAGCGCCCGGTTCGTGACAGGACGCTGGGCGAATCCTATACGCGAGACTACCTGAAAGCCCAATGGAACCCGGAAGAAAAGAAAAAGTACGAGAAACGCCGTGCCGAGGAAAAGGCAGCAGCCGAAAAAAACAAACAGAGCGACTACAAGCAATATGATGCTGCCGAACGAGAACGCTGGCGTGAAGCCGAGAAACTCGCCGCGCAGCAGGGGAGAAGTACCCGGATGCGTCCGGAGGATAAAGCGTACAAAGTTCCTCGCTTTGATGAAAACGGCAATCGCCGGTCAAATGTCCAGATGCTTTTCCTTGTCGCGGTCAAAATCATCCAAGTCGATAAGAACCTCTTTGAAGATGCAACCGGCTTACAGAAGTTCCCGTACTCACCGATTTACGCGCCGCGCGACTGGAAGATGCAGCGGATGATGGAAGGAGCAACCGAATCATCTAAGCTGGGCATCAAAGAGGTTACGGACATTGAGCAAAAAAGGCAGGACCTTGGCAATAAGCTCACAGTCGTCTCCACCAATATCCGAAAAAAGAAAGCCTATCTGAATCGGATTGACAATCTATATACCGCAATCATCCAATGGAAGGCAACCAAAGACATCATCGCCCAGCTCGATGCACTGCCGAAAGAGAAAAAAGAAGAGTTCAAAGAAGCCCATGCCGAGGAAGTGAGGACCTACAATGCAGCGATGGCTGTGTTCAACCGTTTCTCCGGTCAGAGGGCCACAACACCGATTATGGTATATGACCCCACGCAGCACAAGCGTGTCGTGTTAATTGAAAACATCAATTTTGTACTTGCAAATGTCGATAAAACCAAAGCGGAGCTGAATGAGCTTCAAGACCAGCGCAAAGACATTGGCAAGGAAATCTCAAGGGTCAGGCGCATCAAGACAAGTTTGGCATTGAGTCAGAACGACCTGTTTGTGCATGGCCCCCAATATACACCTGAGAAGTTCGCAGAAATCAGAGCTAAGGCAAAAGCCGAGGAAGAAAAGCAAATCGAACAGTACAGCAAAGTTAATGAACTTGGCAGTGATGATTTCGATGCGCTGTTTGACGATATGATGCAGGGCGAGGTCGAGCATCTGAAAGAGTTTGAAGATAGAGCGGAAAAGACCAACAGAGAGGAGAGATAACTGATGGCCGATAATGAAGACATGAAGAAAGGGCAGGGGAGTGAGCCCGCAGAGGGACTCTCCTTTGATGATGAGCTGGCTGCTGCACTGGCAGAGGCTAAGGCTCAGGCAGAAGCAACCGTTGAGGAAAACGAAGCCGAGGCAGAAGCTGAGGTGGATGATGCCCCTGAAAAGGACGATGAAGCCGAAATCGAGCGTGACATTTCCGACAGGGAAGAGGAGACCGAAGAACCCGTTGAAAAGGCCGATGACTTTCTGCTGGAGCAAGAGCGGGATGGTGGCATCTACGACAACCTATTCGAAGACGACTGGGAGGCCATTGTAGCGGCCCAAGAAGCAGCAGATAAAGATGCGGCCAAGAAAGAAAAAGCAAAAAAGCGCCGGAAGCAGCGTGAAAAAGAAGCTGAGTGCCAGCGCGAGACTGAACGCCAAAATAATGAGTATCGCAGAAAGATGATTGAGGAAGCTCAGCGCCAAGCAGAGCAGATTCAAAGAGAAAAATCACAAAAACACGATTACAGCAACAAAGACCATGGTTCTGATTCTTTCAAGGACTCAGAACAGGCATATCAGGAAAGCGCGTATCCTCAGAGTGTAACGGCTTCGCTGAGTTCAGCCACTACCGTTACTCCGGCAACGCCTGTTTCTAATGATGAAGTCAGCCGCACTACAGAAAGCGGCAGCGGCTACACCTATAATGTAAACGATGACTACGAAAAGAGTCGCACCAAGGAACTGGAACAGCGCCGCCGTGAAGAAACCGAGCAGCGTGAAGCTGAAATTCGTCAGCGTGAACGCGAGCGCCATGACGAGTTCCTGAAAAATGCCGAGCGCATCAAGGCCCGTGAAGAGGCGAACCTCGGCAAAGTGATGAAGACTTCGCACCTTGACTTCCATGAGGGTGCAGATAATACAGAGAGTTATTTGAAGGACCGCCTGCAAAACCCTACCAGCGAGTCATCGGCAGTGAATCCCACACCCGAAGACTCTTATCAGACGGACGGGACAAGCGGTAGTCAGCGTGCAGGATATGAGCTGCAGATACCGCGCAGCGCGACACCCGGCGTGACAGAGGTGACTTATCCGTCTCGTCCGACTTCTTCTCTGGATACGCATACGGAATACACCTATACACCTAGCGGGGTATGGAGTGAGGAACGCAAGTACGCTGATGACGGAGGGATGAACCCCAGACCGAATCTCTACACTCGTGATGAGCGTGAGAAGCGCGTTCTTGATGCCGGTTATGCGAGAGCTAGTTACACTTTGACCGGTGTTGCAATCCAGACCGATGTAGCGGGCAAACAGGGGACAGGGGTGGCAGATAGTCCTGTGATTCGTGTGAATCCTCAATCAAAACCGACTGTCGCGACCACCAGACAGAGGGAAGAAACTCGACTGCCGCTTACCGAAGAGAAAAGCGCTGCATCTTCATTTGAAATGGCAATCAAGCCTGAGAACTTCGTGTATGCGCGGCGTGATGTCCTGACCCATCCTGATTCTCAGAGTGGTGGTGTCTGCATCAGTGGTGACATGGCAAGACGAGCTGTATCTCAGGCAGAGCAAATGAGAAAGGCTGCTCCTGCATCCAATGAACTTGGTGACATTACCAACCATCGGTATACGGAATCTCACCTCAACTCCAAGGAAGATTCAAAGCGCGAACTGACGGAGAAGAAAGAAGCCAACGCGCTTCTTGGAGGTCAGACAGGAATTGAAAATGCCGCACATGACGCAGCGACCAAAGCAAACACGACAAAGTTCGATTTCTACAAAGCTCGCTATGGCAGTACTGCCGTAAGCGCATCCAAGCGTGTTGCTGGTATCGCCGCTGCTGTGGTCATGTCTGCCGTTATTGATGGTGAACGAGGCAACGGATATGATGTGATTCGGAAGACTACCGAGGGTACGAGTTATGCTGTAAGAAGTGCATTTTATATGATGCACAAAGACGGCAACCAGATGATTGCAAAAGCAACCCGTGGTCAGTTCAAAAATGAGAAAGAGCTCAAGAAGTTCGACAAAGAGAACCTTGATGTATTCAAGCAACTGCGGCAGGAACGCAACCAACTGATTGGCAGCATCAATCGCAGTCTTCGTGTCAGCGGCAACGCGGGTATTGCTCTACGCAGTGTCGATGATGTAGACCGTATGCTTGCACGCATGGATATTTCTCAGGAAACCCGCAAGCAGCTCAACGACCTGAGAGCAAACATGATGAAGACCTTGGAGACCGGCACATGGCTTGAACGCAATGCGGCAGCACTGAACGGTCAGGTAAAGCGTGAACTGCTTGATAAGGTCGGAGCGAAGAATATCCATGAGCTGGACATAAAGAAACTCAATAAACTGATTGAAGCTCTCAACAAGGACAATGCTCGTCTCAGTGAATTGCTGACCGGAGAACAGTCGGCAGAAGCTGTCCTGAACATCAAGGAAAGCTTGGCAGCAAACCTCAAAGCACGGGACTTGCTGAAAGACCGGCAACTGGTCATGAAGGGCAAGCGCAATAACCATTATCGCAAGATGGGCGTGAAGATGGTTCGCCGTGCAATGACGAACAAGCTCATCGAGAAACTGAACGAAACCGATGTGGACGGATTCCACGCGATTGCCGGTGGTCTGTCAATGGTTCGAAAAACCAAAGATGCGGTCTTTATTGCAAAGAACACTGCTCGTGCCACAAAGTTCGTTGCCGGTAAGACTGCGGACGCGGGCAGAAAAGCCATTGAAATTGCAAAGCAGTCCGCGCAGAAAGTCATAGCCCAGAATGCCGGACGCAGCTATGTTGATAACCAAATCAACGGAATGCTTACGGACCGTTTCAAACCCAAGGTAAAGCCTAAGAAACGCAATCCTCGTTTGGTTGATTCCAAAGAGATGATGGCGAAGAAGGTCAAGGATGCCAAGAAGACAGTAGAGGTGACTCGTAAGGTCGGAACAAAGATTTCGGAAGCTGCGACCCGTGTTGCAGCAGGAGTTAAAGCTGCTGCTGCGACAGTTGGAAAAGCAGCCGGTGCAGTTGCGTCCGGCATTGGAGGTATTGCCACTCTCGGTGCAGGTGGTGTTGCCTTCCTTATTATTGCGGCTGTAGCAGTCGTAATTATCCTTATCCTGATTTTGTTCTCGACTTTTGCAACCGACGGCGATGCCGACATCCAGCGTCTCGTAGACAAAATCAATACCAATCGCGATGAGGTCGTTTTAGATTCGATTTACGATGCTTTCAAAGGCGAAACGGACCCGTTCGGGCATCCCTACGGCTACACTACTCTCGATGGCAAAACCAGCGATAATATGCTGAGTGGTGTCACATGGGAGTATGCTGATGGCGTTAGTAACAATACGGCTGAAATCATCAGTCTGGCGGCTGTTTACTATCAGCAAGATTGGCCGAGCAGCAATGATATTGTGAACCTGTTCTCCTCCGATGACCGTGCTTTCTTCACCTTCTGCCGTGACCTTTCAGGTTATGCGCTAGATGTAACCGCTAAAGAATCTCATCCGTACTCTTGCCTAATTAAGGGTGGCTGCGTATTGGGCTATCGTGATAATGGTCAGAAGGTCGAAATCAAAGACTATAAGCTCAATGTCAGCAACCACCACTGTTCGGTTGGAAACCGTGATTGCGGCTATTACGACTGGTGGCATGAGTGGAAATGGGCTTCTGAGCACGGTCCTAACAATACGATTACCGAAAAAACAGTAGAAGAAGACGGCACACATGATGTGTATGTCTACTTCCCCAACAAACTCCCCGATGGAGCGAAACAATCTGAACTTACAGAATTGCCGGACGAATACACGGTGATTACTGACGGAGCGGAAATCGATGCCGGGTCTGTACAGGGCAATCTGGTCTTTGACCCGTCAACGCTTAACATCTATAAAGGTGTAGTTGATGACTGGTTCTACGAGCCGGGAGAGCTGACAGGCAGCTTCACGGTGGTTACGCACCTTGATGATGACAACGAACGCCGCGATACTTACACCGTGACATTCGGCGGTGAAGGCGACTCAACTGAGGCAATACCGTGGTGTCCGGGCGAGTTGAGCGACAGCTTACACGGTCACTACGACCTCAACTGCACGGTTTTCCTTTGCGGCTATGACCGCTACGAAGAGCCGTGCCTGAAACCAGATGACCCTGAAAACGCTGATATTCCTGAAGACGAGGATGGCGTGAAAGGCGGCACAGGAACACTGGAGCCGCTTGCCAAAGAAATCAGCGATGGACAACTTACTAGAACAGTGCAGAAATTAAACCAGTGGATGATGCCTTACGCCGGAGGTACTGCTGCTCGATTCACTGCAACGGTCACGCTCCCGGCAGGGGATGAGGGATTTACCTACTGGTATGATGAAAATGGTGAAGATACCGATGGTAATGTGGCATGGGCAAAAATGCTCTATGCGCAGGATTGGGAAGACCTTTACGGCGTTACCAAGGGCATCAAGTGCCGTTCCTTCGGCTCTAAGATGACCGAGGAAGAATATGAAGACCTGATTGCGAACATGGATTTCGGGAACATCACGGATGCTCGCCAGAAAGTAATCGAGGTAGCCATCAAATCTTCCGGTCAGTTCTCGTACAGCCTCGGCTCTAAGCCCGTTGGTGGTCCCGGCAATGTCAAAGTAAAGGGCAGCTATGACTGTTCTGGCTTTGTCCGCTACTGCTACTGGATGGCAGGTCTTAGCTTCGATGCCGTCAATACTTACGATTATGCGAGTGCAGGTGACTTGGTACAGATTTCTGCAAGCGAGATGCAGCCGGGTGACCTTCAAGTAATGACTGCGGGCGGCGGAGTTGGCATGGGACATGTCCGTATGCTCGTGGGTACTTCCGGAGGTAAACTGCTCTGGGCCGAATGTGTCGGCGGAAAGGGAAGCCTTACCAATACTTGGACCAATGCACAGGCGGGCATGAGTAATTGCCGGTACTATAGATACACAGGATTCTAACGGAACAACGGATAAAACCAAGAAGGGTGTCGTGATTCGCGACACCCTTCTTCTTTTTTGTAAAGCGAGTTCTTTTGACGGGGGTTAATATATAGATAATAATGTTGAGATATTTTATTGCAATACTATTGACATATAGTTATTTATGCGGTATAATAGACTTGTAAATAAAGATAGACTCCAAGCCCATAGGGGCTATATTTCAAACCTGCAACAAATAACTCTATAACAATATAGACATAACGCAAAGAAAGGAAGGACAAACATGAAAAAGAAAATTACTGCGAGGGTGATGGCGATTGTCGTAGCGCTACTCATGATTCTTGCCATTGCAGCACCGCTCGCAACAACGGCATATGCAGATGAGGTCGATTCCGATGAAACTTACATCGATGAGACTCCTGCATCCGATACCGAGCAGCCTCCGGCAGATGGGACTTGGACGAACCAGATGATGGATTCTGACCTCACGGTGGAACCTGAGAACCCGAACAACGGTGTCATCGTCTTTTGCGTTGCGTCAATGCCGGAGGATGCCTTGGACAGAACAGTACGAGCGACAATCGCTTACGGACCAGCAGATGAGCCGCTGGCAGCAGTAAAGCTCAATGGCATGAACAGCTTCGTTGGTTCGGTAGAGCTTGAACCGCACAGCTACTTCTGCTCTTACTTCGTAACGAATGACCCGGCAATGGATTACCCGGTAGAAGCACGAAGCGATGACATGTATACAATCGATGTGACACCGGGCTCCTGCAAGGTCGTGTATCTGGATGTAAGCGGAGAAAGCTTCTACGAACAGATTACGGGCAAGAAACGCTACTACGAAGCAGAAAGTACAATCGAAACCGAAGATGGCTTCGACACGAACGCAACGGGTCAGATTGGCTGTTACCTGACGGTTCCGGAGACCTTCGGTGATACGGTGGTAGTCTATGTGGAGAACCTGTTCACGGGAGCAGTCAAAGAACTGGACCTGTACGACAGCAACAACTATTCAGCATACGCATCCGATGTCGCGCAGGGAAAGTACAAGGTCGTTGGTACGAGAGTGCTGGCGGAAGGCAGTAACCGTTTCAAAGTCGAGTGCGAGCAGGACACGATAACCACAAATGATACCGAAGGATTCCATCTGACGGTCTACGATAGCAGCCATCCTGATGCCATGATGGTCACGCCGAGCAGAGACAATAACTCCATCGTGCAGGAGGCAGAGCGAATCAACGGGGATAGCAGCGAGGAAGTCGAAGCCACGCCGGAACCCACGGCTGAACCTACACCAGCTCCAGAACAGGGTGAAGAGCCTACCAAGGGCATCGACATCGGCATGATTATTGCAATCGTGATTTGCACGGTGGTAGGTGTATCTGCCGCAGTGATTGGATACCTTTGGTACAAGAACCAGCACGACTATTGAGAGGAGTTTTCTTATGAAAAATACTAAAAAAGAGGAAAAGAAGGAAGAGCGCAAGCTGCGCGGAGTCTACCTCACTGACGAAGCAGTAGCGAATATCTTCGCCTACGCAGAAAAGCATCACCTGAGTGGTGGACTCAGTGGGGCAGTCGAGTACCTCGCGTTTCATCTGAACACCGAAGATGCAAACAGCAAAGCCTAAAACAGCAAGTACGGCAAGAACCAGAAATAATAAAGGAGAAATTCACAATGGAGAAAATGGATATCAAGGTCGATGACCTGCTTGAAGGTACGATGAATAAAATTCTGGAAGCAGGGGATACGGCATCTTTCGAACGGGCAAGATGCACGGTAAAGCTGCTCGGTGAGACAGTGAGTGTCTACGCAAAAGTCACTGACTGCGATTCTGGCGAGTATTGCGGCGGCATCGTAGAGTTCGAGTGCGGTGACTGCTTCGGAACGATTACAAGCCGTCAAACCTGCTTCAACGACCAGATAGAAGAGCTTGAAACGAACGATGCAGAGCAGACACCGGCAGTCAATGAAATTTGCGAGAACAGTCGCGAATTCGTCAGGGGTGTGTTAAGTGCTGTTCAGGAAGCAAGCCTTAGCTGTCCTGCGGGGCGCTGGGATGTCTATGACTGCTGGCGTGAATTTGATGGCTTCATCGAGTGGAATATTGACAATTTGGTTTGCAAGAATGGGGCATACGAGTGTGATGTCTCGGTAAACGCGAATGAGCCTACCTTCCGCGCAAAAATTGACCGGTACGGCAGTCTCACGGTTTCCTATGAAGGCGAGAAAATCCCGGTAGAATATAGCAGCTCGGCACGAGACCTCGAAGATTCAATTTATAAGGAAGCCGAAAAGCTGGAAAACGCAGAATAAGAAATATCGCCCGCTTCGGCGGGATGTCATCCGAAGCAGCTACCTCTTCGTGGTGGATGACAGGCAACGGTCAGAGAGACCGGCAGAATGCTGTGGACAAGTGGTATACGAAGAGTCTTGTGGGTCGGAACAATAGCTCCGGCTGAGGCGAGGCTTTTCATCGGCTGATACGCAAAGGAGAAGCACAATGAACAAAGGAGAATGGAAACAGCGTTTGCTCGCAGTCATCACTACGCTTGCGGTGGTGTTTGGCTGCGTGAACCCCGTTACCGCATACGCTGCAAGCAGCACAGTGACGGAAACATCGAACAAAACCTACACCGAGGATGGCGGTTCCTATGACCTGCACTATATCCTCAACAACTATAATCTTTTTATTAAGAACGATGTAACGACAATTCACACCGTTGGTGAGGTTGCGATAGGTGACAATCTGAACCTGTCCGGTAATATGATTGGTAAGACTGGTGCAAAGCACAAGGTTAGCTCTTATGTCGCCGGTGAAGTCACCAACTACGGCGGCGATGCCTACCATCCCGATAATGACGATGTTTTTATGTACCTTGGTTCCGTAAACAAGGGCAAGGATATCACCTACACCAGTGGCATGAAGGATGGCCCGTTCCGTCTGAACGATAACTACCTCGATATGGATGCGGCCTTTGATGCCATCAATGCTGCTGTCCAGAGCAATTTCAGTGAAGCGGCGCTGAAGCAGAAGGGCATCGAACTCAAGGCTGCCGAATACGGCCAGATTAAGGGCAACGGTGGCAGTGACTATTACACCATCGATTTCAACTCCGCCGGTTATCCGCTACTGACCGTTCCGTCCGGTCAGAAGGATATCGTGGTCATCGATTATGGAACGGACATCAACATCCCCGGTATCACCTGCAATGACCTTCACGCGTCTGAAAATTCTGACAACGGAACGAACATCCTATGGGTTTTCCCGAATGCCACCAAGTTGCATATCGGGAGCACGAGCCTTTTCGGCCATGTGATTGCCCCCAATGCAGTTGTTCAGCTTGATAGCGGCAATTATAACGGTTGCATAATCGCAAAATCGCTGACCTCACAGGCAGAGGGGCACAAATGGGGCTATTCCGGTTCGTTTATCAAAGCTGACGACAAGCCCGCACCGAGTCCGAAGCCTACCGAGGAGCCTAAACCGACAGAAACACCTGAGCCTACACCCGCTCCGACTGAAAAGCCTACACCGGCTCCAACCGAGAAGCCCACGCCCGCGCCGACTGAAACTCCTGCGCCGACCCCGGCTCCTACGGAAACGCCTGAACCCAAGACGGTGGATGTTACCGTCCAGACCGTCTGGGATGATGAGGACTATAACAACGAATACCGTCCCGATACCTCTATTGCTACGGTCTATGATGATAAGGAGTTTCCCGTCCGCATCCTCGAAATGTCCGAGGAAAACAACTGGAAGGCCGTTGCTGAAGACTTGCCTGACGAGCCTTACACGGTAAAGCCCGTTGAGGTCGAGAACTACACAGACACCGTAACCGGCAAGACCGATGATGATGGAAACATGGATGTGACTGTTACGCGCACCTGCACGGCTCCGAAGCCGACAGAGACTCCTGAACCCACGCCCGCTCCTACCGAACCGCCGATTCCTACGCCGGTTCCCGTGAAAGACATCACCGTAACGGTTGAGCATGTCTGGGAAGACGATGGCAACGACTATGAAACGCGTCCCGACTCTGTTGAAGTAAAGCTATTTGATGGTGAAACAGTAACGCCCGCCGCCGCTACCAGTGAGAACTGGACCAGCACCACGGCAGGGAAGAGCGATAAGACCTACATGGTATCCAATGTCGATTCCGTTGAAAACTACAAATCCGAAGTGACCGAGCACAGTGAGGATGCAGATGGCAACCAGAAGTTTGTTATTACCCACACCCTCGACCGTTCAAAGATTGCCCGTCACGATATTTCGGTACAACTGAACAATGTCTGGGTGGATGAAGATAACCTGTACGAGATGCGCCCGGAGACCCTGACCACCAAGCTGATGCGTAACAGCAAATGGATTGCTCAGGCTGAAGCTACCGCCGAAGACGGCTGGCAGGTCAAGTTCGAGAATGTCCCCGTGAGTGGTGATTACACCATCGAGGTCACAACGCCTGATGGCTACAGCACAGAGGTGAAACTCGACAGTATTGACGAGAATGGAAACATCAAGGTCACGGCCACCCACGAACTCAATGAAGATAGTACGCTCCAGACCATCACCGTCCGTCTGGATAATATCTGGAACGATGATAATGACAGCACCCATCGCCGTCCCTCGTTCCTGAAAGTGATGCTGAAGCGCAATGGCATCAACTGCTTTGATGAGCCGGTCACGGTGAAAGAAAGCAATAACTGGAGTTTCACCACCGGCAAGCTGCCGAAGCTGGGAACTTACTCTGTAGACATCACGAATCCGACAGGGTACACAACGACAGTCACCACAGACAATATCTCTGATGGTGTGCTGGAAATCAAGGCAGAATACAACCTGAAGCCAGCGCCGGAAAGCACGAACCTTGTTGCCAAGGTCGTATGGAACGACAAAGACAACGCTGCGGGCAAGCGCCCTGACAGCATCAAGGTCGATATCCAGCAGGACGGTAATTCAATCCACACCGAGCCTCAACCCATCACCAAGGATAAAGATTGGACGATGACGGTGTTGGGTGTGAAGAAGGATGCTGCCTACACCGCAAAGGTATCCCGCGTTGACGGCTATGATGCCACGGTGAAAGACGCAATCTTTGAGGACGGTCAAACCACCATCGAAATCGTATATACGATGAAAGAAGAAGTTGCACCTACTCCGTCCCCGACCGAGGCTCCCAAACCGGCAGAAACGCCGAGCGAGCCTGAGCAGACCAAGGTGGAGAGCAAGACTGAAGAAAAGACTCCAGCACCGGCAGATGCAAGCAGTGCCGCGCCGAAAGTCGTCATCAAGACAGACCCTAAGCCGACTGGTGTGAGTTTCCTTGCAAGTTTGTTTGGCAAATAAGAAGTAAGTTGTGACATAGCTTCCAGAGCAACCACTTTGGAAGCCCTTTTTAGGAGGAAATAATTCTATGAGCGATAGCAAAGATACAGGCAAATACATCGCAAAAGAGTACGCTTATGTTAGTGACAAGGGCATCCAGACGCAGGATTATTTTAAGGGGCTTCGCCGTGCTCCCGATATGGATGCAAGAGACAAGTACGATGTTGACCCGGAGCTGGAGTCCAACAATGAAACTCTTATGGACAAGCCTATCGCGGTGGCCTACGAAGAAATCTTCGGCGATGCTGCAAGAAAATATAACGCCAAATATGAAGGCAAGAACATGACCAGCGCGGCGTATTTTGAGCGTCAGGAAAAGGCAAAGTCAAAGAACATTGCCTATGACAGGACCGTATGTGTAGGCAACAGCAGCGATATAAGCCACAAAGGGCAGTGCGTAGAAAGAGAAATTCTAAAGAGTTATCTTGCGGATTTTATCAAGAGAAATAAGCAACTCGAGGTGGTCGGGGCGTTTATTCATGGTGATGAAAAAAGCAAGCCAGTCCATCTGCACATCATCTATGTTCCTTGGGCTGACGGCTATGCAGCAGGAATGACTCGTCAGTTTTCCCTGATACGAGCACTGAAATCATACAGAGCCCAGAATGAAAGTGCCCCGGATTCTGAAATTAAGTTCGACTGGGGCTGTGCGGAAAGAGATGCTCTGGAAGCCATCTGCGAAAAATTCAAGGTGAAGATTGAGTGGCCGGAACTGATTTATGGTTACGGAAGCCAAGAGTTCATCGAAAAGTATAAAGAGCTTCTTGCACCGAGAAAAGAAGTTAATAGTGAACCAACAGGACCGAACAGCAAAATCGTCTACATGAAATGGACATCGGCCTATATGGAGGATATTAACGAAATTAGGAATAGAGCCTTTGAGATGCTTCTGTATGGCGATGAAGTCCCCATCGACATGTCGCTGGAAGCTGCTTATGAGCGAGTATTTGAAAGCTCTGCAAGAGAATATACATGGCGGCATCCTGAAAATCCTCAGACAGGACTGCGCTATTTGCAGAAACGAATCAAAACGGGAAGAGCGCTTGCTATGGTTATGACCGTGCAAATCGGAACAATTAAGGAAACACCGCATGGAAATGATGATGTCGAAAGGAAAATCCTGAAAGAGTATGCCATCAACTTCATCAGAGCGCACGCATCGTTTGAAGTCATGGGAGTCTTTATTCACAGTAACGAAGAGGATAAAGCCGTTCACCTTCATATCTTGTTTGTTCCGTGGGGTGATGGATTCGACAAAGGATTATATCGCCAGTTCAGCCTTGACAAAGCCCTTGAACGAGACGGATTCGGTCAGAACGAAAATACGGAAGGCGATTACTTTACACAGTACGAGCTGAACACGCTTCGAGAACTCTGTGAGAAGCGCGGCATCGATATGCAGCCAATTTGGACGATGAGGGCTACGGACCAGTACAAGTATTTTGGCTCTCCAGCGTGGATGCAGATGGAAGCCGAAGGACATCCATACTATGAGGAATACTTGAACAGGGCAGCATACTAAAGGGAAGAGGGCAGCGGCCACAATGACCGTTGCCCTCTTATTTTGCTATTCAGACTGTTTCAAAGGAATAAGTTCTATCCACTGATTGTCTCCGGCCATGCGTCCCTGCGTCTTCTCAAATTGGCATTATCCATTAACTCGCTTGAATTTACCTCTTGGTTGTTTCGATTTCAAAGCCGCCATCCAAGATGAACTTACGGAGCAGATTATCAGCTTTTGCAGCCACTTTTGGAGGAATTAAGGATACACCCTCAACTCTCTCAAAATACACCTTTGCTTTGGCAAGGTCAATAGTGGAGCGAATCGTATCGTAGCGACCGAAGTTATTGATGTTTTTCTGTGTAGGATGCAATGCCATGAGGTCACGAAGCAGCTTTTCATCAACTCCGAGGGTATCAGCGAATCTGTGAATTTGGTCGTTCTTGGCTTCGGCCATGTACTCAACGATGTAGTCACGGAATGTTTTACCCGGTTCGACATTGACATCGCCGCTCTGAATGTCATGCAGGAAGAGGTTGGCGTATTTCTGCTCTTCTTGCGACAGCGTGGCAAAGGTCTTATGTAACTCGGTTTCGGCATCTTCAATATCTTTTGCGGATGCACCCTTCAAGTTAATGACCTTCATGTACTTATCGAACCGAGAGTTCATGTAATCTGCATCAATTCGCCCAGTATCCATCTCAGTAATATGGCTCTTGAGGTCGTATGCCTCGCCATCATCAGTTTCACCACGCCCACCGCGACCGAGTTCTTTGTAGCGCTGCTGGAGAATATTGTAGGTGCGCTCATCAAAATCGAGCGTTACTATTTCGCCGGTGGCTTCATCCTTGCTCGATGGGCCCTCCCAAGTAAAGCTCTGAACTCTTGCGGCCTCTAAGAGTTCTGTCAGTTTATTGAATAGCTTTGCAAACTTGCGCCGCGCCGGTTTGTCATCGGGAAGACTCATAAAATCTGGCTTGCCTGCATATTTGAAAATTGTTGCGATTTCATCGAACACATGATTCATAGCTCGAATATTATCAGGCAGTTTTTGAACAAACAGAGCATAAGGTCTGTCTCCAGAATAAAGCTTGACGGCATCATCGATATTACGCCGCATCGTATGAGGACGGCGGTAGTATCGAATAGAACCAAAAGGTTTCGTGTCTCCAAAGATTCTGTTGGTACGAGAGAACGCCTGAATGATGTTCTCATACTGTAAGACCTTATCCAGAAAAAGAGTGCTTATCCATTTCGAGTCAAAGCCTGTCAGCATTTGGTCTACAACGATAAGTAAGTTAATCTGTTTATCCGGCTCGCGCTCGATGCGAGTGTAGGGATACTTGTGAGCAAGTCTTGCGGAAATATCCTTTTTCATTAACGCGTAAGTCGGAATGGAAAAGTGCTGGTTATACTGCGCGTTGTAATCCAGAATAATTTCATTCAAGGCATCAGCTTTGATGTCAAAGCCATCATTGTTATCAATATTTGGGTCGAATAGTGCGGCAATCTTGAGATGTGGAGCTGTGCCCTTAAACAAACGATAGTAGTTTATTGCCTCAGCAATGCTGCTCGTTGCAAAAATGGCGTGGAACATGCTGTTATGAGTAAGCCTGTCCCAGTTGTTGGCGACATCTTTGACAACCTCTTTTGTGTATACATCGTTCTTATACTGCGCATTCGGGAAATTGTCCTCAATACCGCTATGGTAGTCCCCAGCGTCATCCAAGTAGCCAGCCATCGGGACATCATTCATATACTTATAGTATATTTTGCTCTTCTGAGGGTCAGCGATTGCCTCTTGCTCGGTTGTTGCCTTTGCTTTTTCGAGAGCGACAACTCGGCGCATATCTCTATCAGTATATACCATTATCATACACGGGTCGAAGCCAAGAACATTTTTGTCGTTCAGACCGTCAGCAATGGTATAGCGATGAAGTTCATTGCCGAACACAGTTGCAGTCGTGTTCATCTTCTTCTCATTCTCATCGTAGATGGGAGTGCCCGTAAAGCCGAAGAAGATGGCACGGAGAAAAGCATCCTTAATGTCAGTGAGCATATCGCCAAATGTGGACCGGTGGGCCTCATCGATAATGAAGACGATTCGCTTGTTCTGAATAATTTCTCTATCTCTTTCTTCGCACTCCTTGGCAACAATACTCATCTTCTGGATAGAAGTTACGATAAGAGTGTCTGCCGGGTCTTTGCTTTTGAGCTTTGCGATTAGAACCTTAGAGTTCTCCGTGGCTTGTACTGATTCGTTCTCGGCGGCAAAATTGCGATACTCTTCAAGAGACTGTGTGCCGAGCTCGATGCGGTCCATCAGGAAAACAACCTTGTCGGCAGTCTTAGATACCGCAATGAGCTGTGCGGACTTGAAGCTGGTCATGGTCTTGCCGGAGCCGGTAGTGTGCCAGACATAGCCACCCAACTGGTTTACTTTGTCGGGCAGCACTTCCCATTTGTATTTTGAAACAGCATCAGAAATCTTCTCGGCTGCTGCAATCTGGTAGGGGCGCATGACTTTCAGAACGCCATCTGCACCGTCAGCTACGGTATAGAAACCAATCAGTTCGTGCGCCTTGGGAATTGAGAGAAGGCTTCTAGCAATATCCTGCCATCTGTTGATATGGACATTGTTGTAATCAGCCCAGTGGAAGAAATAGTTGGGATTGAATTTACCGTCAGGACCGGGATTGGCAAAGTAAACGGTCTCTTCCGGAGTCATTGCAACGAAAACTTGAACGAGAGAGAAAAGCCCTGTGAAGACACCTTCTTTAGCGTACTTTGCAATCTGGTTCGTTGCTTGGCTGATAGGAATGCCGCTACGCTTCAACTCAATATGGATGACAGGCATACCATTGATGAGCAGCACCAAGTCGCCGCGCCGGTCATTGGCGATATCGGTTTTTGCGCTATAGCGAGGCTGGCGAACGATTTGATAGGTGCTTTCACCCGCTGCGATTTCAAGGCGGTCATAGATTTTGAGGCTGACCTCTTTGCCGAAGTGCAGCTTGTCATCAGGATTATTACGCTTGATAGCAACGCTCTTGCCATTGATAAAGCCATTGAGTTTCAACGGGGTACGCAGATTTCGAATCTGCTCCATGATTTGCTGCATTTCCGTATCCGTCAATGGGCAGTTGTTCAGGCGGTCAATACTACAGTTGTTGCGGAAGAGAATTCCAGCCCAGTTATCCAGAAGGTCCTTTTCGGTTGGGTAGGTGAGGATAGGGTCTTTCCAACCAGCCTCCATATGGAGCATATTAACGAGAGCGTCCTCGAAGTCTTTTTCTTTTGTGAACGACATGATTTGGCTCCTTTGCTCATACAAACATTTTTTCGAGCATGGCTTCCTTGAGATATTTTAGAGTATCTAACTTACGCTGATGAAGGGTGATAAGATGGTCGAGCTGCTGAAAAAAGCCCCCGATAACTCGTTGCTCATCGGCCGAGGTTGGCAAAATCAGGCTGACTTTTCCAATTTCATCTTTGTTTATTTTCTGAGGAATAGCTGTGATAAGGGTT